>Ga0137410_10000741_pt1 | contig 22608 bp, 21 predicted proteins | sample CZODoug1_16funga_FD_108878 | JGI IMG/M metagenome (GOLD analysis project Ga0137410, IMG submission 108878) | Vadose zone soil fungal communities from Angelo Coast Range Reserve, California, USA - CZODoug1_16fungal (Illumina Assembly) | ecosystem: Environmental > Terrestrial > Soil > Vadose zone... | reverse complement strand
CGGGTAGTAGCTGAGGAGCCCCGCCTCCGCGGTGACGTCCGTGAAGGTGCCGTCACAGTTGTTCCGCAGCAGCGACCTGGGGAACTTCCCGTGGTCGTGCAGCCAGGCGCCGCGCGGGATGAAGACGTCGATGCAACCGTCGTTGTTGTAGTCGGCCTGGACGAGATTCAGCCCACCGGCGATCCCCTTCAGCCCGGCCTGCTCCGTCATCCGCGTGAAGGTCCCGTCGCCGTTGTTGTGGAAGTACTCCAACTGGTCGCGCACCCCCATGTGCGAGACCATGAGATCCAGGTGGCCGTCGTTGTCGAAGTCCTCGAGGATGACGCCGCCGGCAACGCCGAACTCCCGGACGCCCTTTTCCGCCGCGACGTCGTGGAAGCGTCCGATGTCGTAATCCGACCTGAACGCCTCGGGCGGAATCAGCCAGGGCCGCGGAACTTCGTCCGGGTACTGTCCGAGGGTCATGTAGCTGATGTTCAACAGCCAGCGGTACGAGAGCGCATTTTCCCGATCGGTGCGGGGGTCCGACAGCAGCTCGGTGTAGAGCTTGGCAGCTTCCGTCATCCCCAGCCTTTGCTGGTGGACGCCGTTTCCGTGGACTGGAAACAGGCAGGAATCGGCGTTGTGGTTCGTCGAGCAATTCTGGATCTCGCCGAGCCGGAAGTACGCGAACGCGAGGTCCGCTTTCGCGGCTTCCGAAAAACCCGCCGGCCAGGTCTTCACTTCGTTCTGCAGCTCTTCCAGGATGGCGAGGGCGCCCTCGGGAGCATTCGCGTACAGGTAGTGCCGAGCGATCTCGCGTTTCAGCTCGAAACGCTTCCCAGGGTGCGATTCGGAGGGCAGAGCGGCGGTCAAGCTTGCGATCTTCTCGTTCGGCTGGTCCCACTGGTTGTCCCAGACGCCCTCGCGATCGGCGATGGACGCGAGCGTCGCGACCATGTCGAAGCGCCGCGGACGGCGCAAGAACCACAGCGCGGCGACCGCGGCGAAGATCGCGGCGGCGATGACGATCCGCCGCGCCGTCGTCGACCGATGGATGCGCAACGTCGATTCCTCCGACGCGCTCTTTCAGGAGCCGCGCAGGATGGACCCGAGCTGGGCCATGGAGTGGAACCGGTTGACTCCACGCGGAACGCGCACGTCGGCCTCGCAGCGGAGGCAAACCGTCGCGCTGCCGGCCGCCGCGATCTCCGATGCCGCGGCGAGCCCGCCCGCTCGCGCCCACCCGGGGGCGATGGTCAGCACGACGAGACGGGCGCGCACGCGTCGCGCGAGCTCCGCGATCTCCCCCGGCTGCGGAGCGCCGGCCGGGCGAAGGACCTCGAGCCCCTCCGCCTGGAGCGCGCAGGCGATGAGCTCCCCTTCCAGCGCTTCCGGATTGCCTGCTTGCGCGAGCAGAGCGGGGAACGCGTGCCGCCGGCGCTCCTGGACCAGGAACGGCATCCGGGCGAGCAGGTCCGCCACCAAGGTAGGCGGCGCGAGGCGCGCGGCGCGCTCCAACGGCCCGTCGAGCAGGGCCTCGAACGCCGTGCCCGCGAGCAGTTGCTCGAGCAGGTAGACGAGGCAGCCGTTCATGTCCTGCGCGCGCACGGCGGAATCGAAGCCATCCGGACTGGTCGTCCCCCTGCGCAGGTAGTCGAGCACGTCCTCCGGCGCGAAGCGGCGGCTGTTCTTCCGCGAGGAGCGGAGGAACTGCATCCCTCCGGAGGCCGTGAGGCGCTTCACGGTGGCCTCGGCGACCCCGAGGATGTGCGCGACCTGCCGCGCCGAGAACGCTCCATTGACGTGCGCCGAGGGCGCGGGCGGCGCCGCAGGTGGGCGCAGCTTCTCCTCGGTGATGTCCGCCACCACGCCGAGCATGCGAACGACCTCCCCGCGCTCGTCCAGCATCGCTCGTCCCCTGGACCGGACCCAGCGGACGCTCCCGTCCCTGCGGCGGATGCGGAACTCGTGCGCCGTCAGCTCGCGGTCGAGCAGCGCGAGAGAGAGCCATTCGGCGACCGCGGGGCGGTCCTCGGCATGCACCTGGCGCAGGAACAGGTCGTAGGAGATCTCGAACGCGCCGGGCTGGAACCCGAAGAGCTGGTAAGTGCGCGTCGTCCAGGCCACGTGGCCCGAGGAGATGTGCCAGTTCCAGGTGCCGATCTCGGCGGCGTCGAGGGCGAGCCGAAGCGAATCCTGCGCGTCGACGGAATTGTTCGAATCGGAAAAATGGACAGCGAGCTCACTGCGCTCTTCATGCACTTTTGTCCTCTGGGGCAGAGAGGGCGACGACTTTGTACCCGCTCAGAGCGGTTGTTCGCAACCGGTCAGCTCGACGGTCCAAGGCAAGCCGCTCTGAAGCGGCATGGATCGACAGAGCTGCAGGCAACTCCTCCGGCCCGTTTGCCCCTTGCTTTCGGAATCTTGCCAGGTCGGCTCTGCATGTCCCGCGCGCGCGCTGACGTAGTGCGTCTTGATCTGCAATGTGGACACCCCGCACCCGTGCACCTCCGACAAAGGACAGCCCTGCCCTTCGGACAGGACCCACGCGCTGAGAGGATCGACATGAGTGCAGTCCCCGCAACGATGCACGCCGCCGGCAACCGGATGATCAGCAGCTCGGAAGAGCGGCGTGTCATCATCGCTTCCTCGGTCGGCACGGTGTTCGAGTGGTACGACTTCTACCTGTACGCCATCCTGGCGCCGTTCTTCGCCGCCCTGTTCTTCCCTCCGGGGAACCAGACGGCCGCGCTGCTCGGCGCGTTCGGCGCGTACGCGGCGGGCTTCCTCGTCCGCCCCTTCGGGGCGCTGATCTTCGGCCGCATCGGCGATCTCGTCGGCCGCAAGTACACCTTCCTCGTCACCATCGTCACCATGGGACTCGCCACCGTGCTGGTCGGGTTCATGCCGACCTACAAGACCATCGGATTCGCGGCGCCCGTGATCCTGGTCTTGCTGCGCCTCGCCCAGGGCCTGGCGCTCGGCGGGGAGTACGGCGGCGCCGCGACCTACGTGGCCGAGCACGCCCCCGACCACAAGCGCGGCCAGGCGACGGCGTGGATCCAGACCACCGCGACCCTCGGCATGTTGCTGGCGCTCGCCGTGATCGGGTTCACGCGCTACGGGATGGAGGCGGCCACCTTCTCCAGCTGGGGTTGGCGCATCTCCTTCTGGGTATCGCTCCCGCTGCTCCTCATCTCCATCTACATCCGGCTCAAGCTGCAGGAGTCGCCGATCTTCCAGCGGCTCAAGACGCAGGGGAAGCGCTCCAAATCGCCGCTCACCGACAGCTTTTTTAGATATCCAAACAACAAGTACGTGGCGCTGGCGCTCTTCGGCGCGACCGCCGGGCAGGGCGTGGTCTGGTACACCGGCCAGTTCTACGCGCTCTTCTTCCTGCTCATCTATCTGAAGCTCGACTTCGTCCCGACGTACACGCTGGTCGGCCTCTCGCTCCTGATCGGCACGCCGTTCTTCCTTGTCTTCGGCGCGCTCTCCGACCGCATCGGGCGCAAGAAGATCATCCTGGCCGGCTGCATCATCGCCGCCCTCACCTATTTCCCCCTCTTCAAGGGGCTCACGCACTTCGTCAACCCCGCGCTGGAGAAGTACCAGGAGACGACGCCGATCACCGTCGCCGCGAGCGATTGCAATTTCCACATCTTCATCGGTCCCTGGTCGCGCCAGACCGCGTGCGACAAGGCGAAGGACTTCCTGGGCAAGGCGGGCCTCTCCTTCACCTCCGTGCCGGCCGAAGCGGGGCAAGACGTGGTGACCCGCATCGGAAACATCGAGCTGCACGGCTGGGACCAGCCGAAGTACCAGGCGGCGCTCAAGGCGACGAGCTACCCGCCCAAAGCGGACCCGTCGCAAGTCAACTGGGTGATGGCGGAAATCATCCTGGTCATCATGGTCATCTACGTGACCATGGTTTACGGCCCCATCGCGGCGTTCCTGGTGGAGCTGTTCCCCGCGAGGATCCGCTACACCTCGATGTCGTTGCCGTACCACATCGGCAACGGCTGGTTCGGCGGCATGCTCCCGCTGCTCGCCACGGCGATGGTGGCCAAAGCCGGCAACATCTACCACGGCCTCTGGTATCCGATCGTGGTCGCGGTAGTGGGCTTCATCATCGGCTCCTTGTTCCTGCACGAGACGAAGGACGTGAAGATCCACGAAGAGGTCTGACGGCCGTGGCCGCTCCAGCCGCCCACCCCCCGGCCACCGCTCAGGTGGCGAGCGGCGGCTGGAGCGGCGCATCTCTGACGTGCGCCGCAGAACGGGTTAAGCTCGAGGCATGCCAGAGACCCGTCAGGGCGGCTGCCACTGCGGCGCCGTCCGCTATCGCGTCGACATCGACCTTTCGAAGCCGGTCACGCAGTGCAACTGCTCCATCTGCGCGCGCACAGGCGCCTTGCTCTCGTTCGTGCCGGCGAACGCGTTCGCGCTGGAGAAGGGAGAGGGCTCCCTCGCCGACTACCAGTTCAGCAAGAAGGTCATCCACCACCTGTTCTGCAGAATCTGCGGCGTGCGCTCCTTCGCGCGGGTCGAGGGTCCGAACGGTCCCGTCGTGGCGATCAATACACGCTGCCTCGACGAGGTCGACGCAACGACGCTGAACGTCCGGCACTTCGACGGGAAGAGCCGGTAGCTCGCCCTTCGGATGCTCCCGGGCCGGATGTACCGTCCGCAGCACGTTGAGTGCCGCACGATCGGGTGGGCTCACCGTCACCGGCGCCGAGGCCCGGGGCAGCCGGTCAGCGCACCTCGGTCAGGCCGCCGGTGCGCACGTCGTAGACGAACCCCCGGACGGGGACGTCCCTGGGCATGAAGGGCGAGTCCCGCAGCGCGGCGATGTCGTCGCGAACGCTCTTCTCCACGTCCGAGAAAGGCAGAAAATCGATCCCGCTCGCGTCGGCGCCGAGCTCGCGCTTGACCTGCGCGCGCAGGTCTTCGTTCTTGAACGTGAGCATCCCGCAGTCGGTGTGATGGATCACGGCTACCTCGCGCGTGCCGAGGAGGCGCTGCGAAATAATCAGCGAGCGCAGCGCGTCCTGCGCCCGCCCGCCCGCGTTGCGGATGACGTGCGCGTCACCTTCCTCGAGCCCGAGCACTCTCGAGGGAAGGATTCGCGCATCCATGCAGGTGACGACCGCCACCTTGCGGCGCGGCGGCATGGGGAGCCCGCCCTTGGCGAACCTTCCAGCGTACTGGCTATTGGCCTCGACCAACTCATCGATGACGGCCATCGGAGACCTCCGGGGAGGGTGCGCCGGAACCGCCGGCGTGCGGGCCGCGAAAGCCAGAGAGCCCCGACCGACCGGCCGGGCTTTCCGCAGCGAAGCGTCTCGGGGGATCGCCCTAGGCGCGCGCACCGCGGCCCCGACCAGCCGGGCCGAGGCACGAACAGATGCAGCGGAGCGCCAAAGGCATCGCCCGGACACCTACGCCCGGTGTGGGAGAGGTGTCAACTGGACGGTCGGTCGCCCGATCAGAGCGCAGCGACGCAATCGATCTCGACGCGTGCCCCTCTCGGGAGCGCACCCACCTGGACCATCGCGCGCGCCGGTGGCGTCTTCTGGAAATAGCGTCCGTAGGCTTCGTTGATCTTGGCGAAGTCGGCCATGTCGGCGACGAAGATGGTCGTCTTCACCACCTTGTCGAAATTCGCGCCGCCGGCCTCGAGGACCGCCTTCAGGTTCTCCATCACTCGCTCGGTCTGCGCGCCGATGTCGCCCTGGACCTGCTGGCCGGTCGCCGGGTCGATCGGGATCTGACCCGAGACGAAGAGGAAGGACCCGGGGCTGACGCCGATGCCCTGGCTGTACGGGCCGATGGCCTTCGGAGCCTGAGCGCTCTGCACGGCGCCAGCGCGACCGCCGCGGGTGGCCGCCACGCACTCGATCTCGATGCGCGCTCCCCGCGGCAGCGCGGCCATCTGCACGGTTGCGCGCGCCGGCGGCGTCTTCTGGAAGTAACGTCCGTACGTCTCGTTCACCTTGGTGCCGTCAGCGAGGTCGGCGAGATAGATGTTCGTCTTCACCACGTCGTCGAAGGTCGCGCCGGAGGCCGCGAGGACCGCTTTCAGGTTCTCCATCACGCGCTCGGTCTGCGCGACGATGTCGCCCTGCACGAGCTCGCCGGTCGCCGGGTCGAGGGGGATCTGTCCCGACAAGAAGACGAAGGATCCTGCGTTGACGTCGATCGCCTGGCTGTAGGGGCCGATCGCCCTCGGAGCCTGCGCGCTCTGCACCGCGAAAAGGCCCGGCACTCCCGACGCGCCACCGCCCTTGACGGCGATGCCCTCGATCGCGACCAGCGCTCCGCGCGACAGCGCGGCCACCTGCACGATCGCGCGCGCCGGCGGCGCATTCCGGAAATAGCGTCCGTAGACCTCGTTCACCTTGGCGAAGTCGGCCATGTCGGTGACGAAGATGGTCGTCTTCACCACGTCGTCGAAGGTGGCGCCGCCAGCCTCGAGGACCGCTTTCAGATTTTGCATGGCGCGCTCGGTCTGCTTCACCACGTCGCCCTTGATGAGCCGGTCCCTCGCGGGGTCGACCGCGATCTGACCCGAGAGGAAGAGGACGCGGCCGGCGGGCGCCTGGATCGCATGGCTGTACGGCCCGGCCGCCTTGGGAGCATTGGCGCTCTGCACGGCACGGCGCTCGACAGGGCTCGCGACCGGGGCGGGCGCAGCAGCGGGAGGGGTCGCGGGAGCAGCAGGTTCAGCGGTCGCGGGAGCAGCGGGTTCAGGCGTCGCGGCTGCAACGGGTTCAGGGTTCGCAGCCGCCGCAGGCTCAGGGACGTTGGCACTCTGGTGGGCGCAGGCGACCATCGCGATTGCTGCCAAGCAAAAGATCCGCATGGATGGGTCTCCGTCTCTTGTCGTGAATCGTGATCACGGTCTCACGAAATCTTCTCGTCGATGTCATTTTTGTCATCGCCCATCCCGTGCGTCGAGTGCGCCGGGCGGCGTGGTTGTAGGACATCGTGGTTCGGATCGTCGCGGCCCGGTAACGCTGCGGATGTAGATTTCGATGAACCCGCCAGGGCCGGACGCGCGGCTGTCGTGTAGCTATGCGACGGCCGACTCGCGCGCGGGTCCTACGAGGCTGAACCGCGCAGCGCGATCCAGGCCGCGAGCGCCGCGTCCTTCTGGTCCTTCCCCCACGGCGCACCGACGGCGAGTCCGAGCGCCGCGAGTCGGGTCCGGAGCGCCGCCGCCGGGACGCCGAACGCCTTCGCAGCGTGCGCATCGAGCTGCTTCTCGGGGACGCGCGCGAGCGCGAGCTCGCAGGGCCCGGCCGCGCGCACGAGGGCGTCGCGGAAGAGCTCGCCCTCCGCCTTGTGCATGCGGAAGTGGACGGCACGGATCTCGTCGACCGACCAGTCCGGCATGCCGGCGCCCACCAGGACGGCGCAAGCGACGACCTGGTGATCGGCCCGGCCGAGACGCGCCACGGCCGCCCTCAACTCGCGCGCGGCGATGCGCCGAGCGGCGTCGATGCCGCGCTTCACGAGGTCGCGGGCTTCCTCCGGCTCGAGCCCTTCGGCCGCGTGGTAGGGGGCCTTCGCCCACGCCTCGCCGGGCTGGACGAGCTCGATTCGGCTGCGCTCGGCGACCTCCAGCTCACCATTCCGCTCCCCGAGCGCGACCAGTGCAGCCCACCCGGAGTGCGCCTTGAGACCGAGGGCGACCTTCATCGCACCGTCCTGGCTGGCCGTTTCTACCACGGAGCGCCCCCTCGTCAGCGCTCGTTCCCGTCCCCAACAGCCCCCGCAGGTAGCGAGAGTTAAACTGCGACCTTTCGGGATCGGGCGTAGCATCCGCCGGATGATCGCGGTCGCTGCGGCGGGCCTCTGCCGGCGCTACGGGCGCCGCTGGGCGCTGACGGATGTGAGCTTCGAAGTGCCCGAGGGCGCGCTCGTGATGATCAGCGGCCGCAACGGCTCGGGGAAATCCACGCTGCTCCGCGTGCTGGCTACCGCCATCCGCGCCGACCGGGGGACGGCCCACGTCCTCGGGCACGACGTGCGCGCGGACCGCGAGGCCGTGCGAGAGAGGATCGCCCTGCTCGGGCACCGCACGCACCTCTACGAGCCGCTGACGGCGCTCGAGAACCTGGCCCTCGTCGGCCGGTTCCTCGGTGGAGATGGCCGGCGGACCGCGCTCCTGGCTGCCCTGGAGGAGGTCGGCCTGGCGGACCGCGCCGACGATGCCGTGCAGACCTTTTCCGCCGGGATGCGCCAGCGGCTCGCACTCGCTCGCGTGCTCCAGCAAGAGGCACGGGTCGTCCTGCTGGACGAGCCTTACGGCCATCTCGACCCGCCTGGTTTCCTCCTCGTCGACGGCGTGCTGCGCCGATTGCGCGGGCAGGGAGCCACGGTGCTGATGGCCACGCATCTGATACAGCGCGGCCGGATGCTGTGCGATCGGGGCCTCGTCCTCGAGGCCGGCCGGCTCGTCTACGCGGGCGCGACGGCGGAGATGCCCGAGCCGGCGGGCGCCGACGGAGCCGGTTTCGCGGAGGGGGCGTGACGGATCTGCTCGTGGCCTTGCGCAAGGATCTCCTGCTCCAGTGGCGAGGCCGGGCGCAGATCGTGGCCATCTTCGCCTTCGGCGCGGCGACCCTTCTCCTCTTCAGCTTCGCCATCGGCCCCGACTCCGTCGCGCTTCGCGAGCATGCAGCGGGCTTCCTCTGGCTAGGACTCCTGCTCGCTTCCACGCTTTCCCTGGCGGAGAGCTTCGAGCGCGAGATGGAGGAGCAAGCGCTCGAGGGCCTGCTCCTGCTCCCGGCGAGCGCGCGAGCGTTATACTACGGCAAAGCGATCGCCAACTGCGCTCAGCTCACCCTGCTTGGCGTCGCCTTGGTGCCTGTGATGGTCGTCCTGTACGACGCCGGCACGGTTCGCCTCCTCTCCCTCCTGGGGGTGATCCTCCTGGGGACCGCCGGCCTCTCGGCTCCCGGCACGCTCTACGCGGCGATGACCGCCCAGACCCGCGCCCGGCAGACCCTCCTCCCGCTCCTCCTCTTCCCGCTGGTCGTGCCGGTCCTGCTCGCAGCCGTCAAAGCGACTTCGCTGCTGATCCTGGGCGATCCCATGGGGCAACTCCGCCCCTGGACTTCGCTGCTCGGAGCGTTTGCCGTAGTACACTGGGCACTGGGTGGTTTGCTCTTCGGACGCGTGGTGGAGGACTGATGGCGGCAGCTTCGCAGCACCGGGTCCCCCAGGCGCTCGTTGCGCTCGGCGCGGTGCTGCTCTGCATCGGCTCCTACTGGGGGCTCGCCAAGGCTCCCGGCGAGGTCTTCATGGGCGACGTGCAACGCATCATGTACGTGCACGTACCCACCGCCTGGAACGCCATGCTCGCGCTCACCTTCGCGTTCGTGTGCGCGGTCTCCTTCCTCTTCAGCAACGCGTGGAAGTGGGACAACCGGCTGGAAGCGGCGATGGAGATCGGCGTCGTGCTCTCGCTGCTCCTCTGTACGCAGGGAGCGATCTGGGCCAAGCCCACCTGGGGCGTCTGGTGGGATTGGGACCCGCGCCTGACCACCACCGCCGTGATGGTGTTCGCCTTCGGGGGCATCCTGGCGCTGCGCGCCTTCGTGGACGATCCGATGAAGCGCGCGGTGTGGTCCGCCGTGGCCTGCATCGTCGCCTTCGCGGACGTGCCCATCGTCTATTTCTCGGTGAAGTGGTGGAACTCGCTCCACCAGGCGCAGTCGTCGCCGGAAACGGTTTCCAAGGCGTTCCACTGGCCGCTGCGCATCAACGCGTTTGGCATCCTCTTCCTCTGGACGGGTCTTCTGGCGCTCCGCGCCCGGGTGGCGGCGCTGCGCCTGCGCAGCGAGATCGCGCCTCCTCTCCCGGAGCGGCCCCGCGCTGCCTCCGATGCGCGTGCGTCGGGCGGTGCGTCGTGAGCGGCGTCGTCCAGGGCGGCTGGGGGTTCGTGGCCGCGGCCTACATCGTGACCGCCGCCGTACTCGGCGGCTACGCCACCTCGGTCTTCCTCCGCTGGAGGAGCGAAAGGAGCCGCGCCGCGACGGAAGCGGGGCGGGAGGCGACCACATGAGCACCGCCGGGATCCCACCGCCCGCCATGAAGCGGCGGAAGACGAAGTGGTTCGCCGTCGGCGCTCTCGGCGTCGCGGCGGGAGCTTTCCTGTTCATCACCTTTGGCGGGATCGGGGAGAACCTCGTCTACTACTGGGGCCCCAAGGAGCTGCGCGCCGCGGGCCGCAAGGCGGTCGGCGCCAGCATCCGGCTGGGCGGGCAAGTGGCGCCCGGCTCCGTCAAGCTCGGCGACGGCGTGTCCAATCTCGAGTTCGACGTCACCGACGGCACCGCTATCGTCCACGTCCTCTCCCGTGGCGTGCCGCCCCAGCTCTTCCGCGATCGCATCGGTGTCGTCGTCGAGGGAACGATGACGAAGGACGGCGCGTTCGAGAGCCGGCGCCTGATGGTCTCCCACGACAACCAGTACCGCGCTCCTGGCGACAGGAACGTCGACATCAAGACCTTGATGCGCTCCACGCAGGGCCTGGACGAAGCTCCGGCGCCACCGGCGGTGGCTGGGTCCCGACCGTGAAGCCGTCAGCCGGAGCCTGAAGCCATGATCCCCGCGCTCGGTCGCACGCTCATCCTCCTCGCGCTCCTCGCCGCCAGCGGGGGCGCGCTCGTGGGCTTCGCCACGGGCGCCCGTCCGACTGCCCTGGGCTGGCTCTGGGCGCGCCGGCTCGCCTACGCGTTCGCCGCCTTCATGGCCCTCGCCAACGTGGTGATGGAGTACGCGCTCCTCAGCCACGACTTCAGCGTGAGCTACGTGGCCCACGTGGGCTCGCGGTCGGTGCCGACCTGGGTCTCGATGGTCAGCCTCTGGTCGTCCCTGGAGGGGTCGATCCTCTTCTGGGGTCTGGTGATGGGCGTGTACGTCGCCGTCGCTACCTGGCAGAACAGGGACAAGCATCCCGAGTACATGCCCTACGCGGTCGGCGTGTGGCTCGCTTGCGGCGCTTTCTTCAGCTTCCTCCTGGCGGGGCCGGCGCAGCCGTTCGCCACCGTCCCCAGCCCGGCCATGGACGGCCCGGGCCCGAACGCGCTGCTGCAGAACCACTATCTGATGGTCATCCACCCGCCCTTCCTCTACTCGGGGTACGTCGGGATGACGATCCCGTTTGGCCTCGCTTGCGCGGCGCTCCTGGTGGGGCGCCTGGGCCACGATTTCATCCGCCCGCTGCGCAACTTCCTCCTCCTCCCCTGGATCTTCCTCACGGTGGCGATCGTGCTGGGCGGCTGGTGGGCCTACGAGGTGCTCGGCTGGGGCGGCTACTGGGCATGGGATCCGGTGGAGAACGCCTCCTTCCTCCCCTGGCTCACCGCCACCGCCGCGCTTCATTCAGCGCTGCTGGTCGAGCGCAAGGGCGTCCTCAAGGGCTGGACCGTCACCCTGGTGATCGGCACCTACCTGCTCACCATTCTCGGCACGTTCATGACCCGCTCGGGCGTCTTCAACTCCGTCCATTCCTTCACCCAGAGCGCGATCGGGCCGACCATCCTCTTGTTCCTGGCCGCGGCGCTGATCTTCTCGGTCGTCCTGCTCACGCTGCGCGTCGACACCCTCGTCCCCGACGGAACGCTCGAGACCGGCCCCTCCCGCGATGCCGTGTTCCTGGTGCAGAACCTGCTCTTCGTGCTCTTCACCTTCACCGTGCTCCTGGGGACCGTCTTCCCGCTGGTGGTGGAAGCCGCGCGCGGAGTGCAGATGAGCGTGGGCAGGCCTTATTTCGACAGGATGTCGGTTCCCATCGGCGTGGCGCTGCTTTTCGTCATGGGCGTGGGGCCGGCGCTCCCCTGGGGACGAGCCACTGGCCAGCAAGTCCGAAGCGCGCTCCTGCCGCCGCTCCTCACTGCCGCGGCTTTCGCGATCGTCGGCCTCGCGCTCGAGGTCCGCAATTCCTGGACGCTGCTGGCGCTCTTCTTCGGCGGCTTCACCGCCCAGGTGACGATCTCCGAGATCTTGCTGCCGGTGCGCCAGAGGATGCGGGCGCACGGCGAGGGCTTCCTCGAGGCATTCGGGCAGGCGCGGCGCCGGGGGCAGCGCCGGTTCGGGGCCTACATCGTCCACGCAGGCGCCCTGCTCGCCATCGTCGCCATCGGTGTTTCGAGCACCATGGGCACTTCGAAGGAGATCCAGCTGCGCCAGGGGGAGAGCACGACCCTGGGCGCGTATGCGCTGACGTTCGTCAACGCCGAGCGGGTCTCGGAGCCGCACCGCCAGTCCGCCCGCGCCCGGATGGACATCAGCAAGAACGGCCGCCCCATCGGTTCGCTGTACCCGAGCATGAACCAGTACGAGAGCCAGCGTGAACCGATCGGCACGCCCGCGGTGCGCACCAGCCTCACCGAGGACCTGTACCTGTCGATCCACAACATCGACGTGGACGCGCGCTCGGTCGGCCTCCTCGTCCTCGTGAACCCCATGGTGGGCTGGATCTGGATCGCCACCGCAATCATGGCCCTCGGTGGCCTGGTGGCCCTGGTGCCTTCCTGGCGCGGCGCGAGCGTGTCCGTGGCCGCGCGGGAGCCCATCGTTGCCGCCTCTCCCGAGGGTTCGGGCTGATGGCGACGACACCTGTTCCCGGCGCGGCGCCAGTGCGGGCATCGCGCATGAACCCGTGGGTACTGGCCGCGGGCCTGGCGGTCGTCGTTCCCCTCCTCGCCATCCTCGTCCTGAACCTCGGCCGCGATCCACACTCCGTCCGGTCGCCGCTCATCGGGCGGCCGGCGCCCGCCTTCTCGCTTCCGCCGGTGGGCGGCGGCGCTCCCATCAGCCTCGAGTCCCTCCGCGGCCGTCCGGTGGTCATCAATTTCTGGGCGACCTGGTGCGTCCCCTGCTTCGAGGAGCACGCGGCGCTGACGGCGGCGGCGCGGACCTTCCGCGAGGCCCAGTTCCTGGGCGTCGTGTATGAGGACGAAGAGCTCAAGACCCAGGCGTTCCTCGCGGAGCGCGGGAGCTCCTACCCGTCGCTGATGGATGCGGACGGCCGGACGGCGATCGCCTTCGGCGTGTTCGGGGTGCCGGAGACGTTTTTCATCGACGGCTCCGGGCGCATCGTGGAGAAGTACGTCGGTCCAATGGATCGGCGGACCATCGCCGAGCTGATCGCGAGGGCGAAAGGCGGCGCGCCATGAAGCGGCTCGCGTTCGCGCTGCTGGTTCTCGTCGCCCTTCCGCCGCTCGCGGCCGCGCAGGTTTCGCGCGCCCCGGCCGCGCCGGCCGGTGGGATCGGCGCGCCGCGGAGTCAGCCGCTCTCCGGAGCGGAGCTCGACGCGCGCACCAACGACATCGGCGCGCTGCTCCGTTGCCCGGTCTGCCAGGGACTCTCGGTGGCCGACTCCCCCTCCTCGATGGCGCGCAACATGAAAACCGAGGTGCGCGACAAGCTGGCCGCGGGCTACGACCAGGAGCAGATCCTCGCCTCCTTCGAGCGCTCCTATGGCGAGTTCGTGCGCCTCGATCCTCCGATGCGCGGCGTGAACTGGCTGGTCTGGCTCGGGCCACTCGCCGGCCTCGTCGCGGGAGGGGCGGCCGTCGCCTGGGCCTTGAAGCGTTCGTCGCGCAACGCAGCCGCGGAAGCGACCGATCCCGCGTCGGCTCCTTCCGACCTGCCCTCGCGAGACACGCTGCCGGCCGACGCCCGTCTGGCCGGCGCAGTGCGCCGGGCGCGAGAGCTGGCCTACGGGTGGCCCGACGGCATTCCTCCCAAGCCGCGGTCCTCGGCGTCATGAGCGGCAACCCGAGCGTCGACTGGATTCCCGCCCTCGCCGTTCTCGGGGTGGGGCTCGTCTTCGGCGCTCTGGCCGTCTTGCGTCTCTTCGCGGTTTCCCGCCGTGCGGCGCGGTCTGGCCCGGGCGTTCCCGTCCAGGTGCGCGACCTGGCAGGCAAGCGCGATGCGCTCCTCCGCCAGCTACGCGAGCTGGAGGACACCGCCAGCAAGCGGACGCCCGAGCAGCTCGCGCGCGAACGCTATGGTCTCGAGCTGGAGGCGGCGCGCGTCCTGCTGGCGCTCGGCGAGCGTGAAGCTTCGGAGGGTGCCAGGCGGGCAACAAAGAGTGCAGCGAAGGGCGCCGCCGGGAAGTCCAGGGACAGCGAACGCGCAAGTCCCGACCGCGCGGGCCTGCGCGGTTTCCTCTGGGGCACCGGCAGCGCGACCGCCGTGCTGCTCCTCGGGTTGCTGGTCTATCAATCGGCGAAGCCGCGCGCGCCCGGCGGCTCCGTCACGGGCGACGTGCCGGCGGGGAGAGGGGCCCAGGGCGGCGGCGCAACTCCCGACCCCGAGGAGGCGCAGATCCAGGCGGCGCTCGCGCGCAATCCCCAGGACGTCGACGTACGCCTCGCGCTGGTGCGCGTGTACATCGACCGGCAAAACTGGATGGGGGTGTGGAAGGAAACCGCGCGGATCCTGGAGCAAGCGCCGGGGAACCCAAAGGCGCTCGCGTACCAGGCGCTCGTTCGGCTCGCCATGGGTCAGACCGAGGTGGCCGTGGACATGCTCACCAAAGCGGTCGCCGCCGATCCCGACCTGATCGACACCTACGCCTGGCTGGTCATGGGCCAGGTGCGGCTCGGGCGCCTGCGGGACGCCGAGGCGACGGTCGCGCGAGCATCGAAGCGATTCCCGGATCGCGCGGCAGACCTCCGGCAATTCCTCGCGGAGCAGAAGCGCGAAGCAGCGGTGGCCCGGACGAGCGTCGCCCCCGGCGAGGGCGATCCGCATGCCGGCCTCGCCAGGCCCGGGGAGGAAACCAGCGGCGCGCCGGCGCCCGCCCGGACCGCGGGACGTCGCGTGGCGGGAACCGTGGACATCGAGCCGTCGCTGAGGACCACGGTTGCGCCGGGCGCCATCCTCTTCGTGTTCGCGCGCGAGGCGGGCGGGGCCGGTGGCCCGCCCGTCGCCGTCAAGCGGCTGCCCCCCAAGTTCCCGGCGGCGTTCGAGTTGACCGAGGCCGACTCGATGATGGGGCAGCCCCTTCCGGATTCGCTGCTCATCGAGGCGCGCCTCGACTCCGACGGCGATCCCACCACCCGTCCGCCCACCGATCCCAAGGCGCGCCTGGACCGCGTGAAAGCCGGCCGCACGGATTTGCGCCTCGTCCTGCGACGCTGACAGACGACGGCAACGCGAGTACCGCCACCAAGCCCCAGCCCGAGCCTCGATGCCAGACTTAGATCGAGAAGCCGATGCTCAGGTACATCCAGGGCAGGACGCCGACCTTGTTCGGGTCGGGATTGCTCAGCGCCAGTCCCTTGCCGACCAGCGCCTCGATGCCGATGCGGAGCTGCAAGCCGCCGTCGAACGGCTGGCGCCGGTAGCCCATGATCGCCGTCCCAAGGACGGTCGTGCCCGGGCCCGACACCGCCAGGCCGTTGCCGCTGGCCGCGCCGTCGGCCCTGATTAGCGTGGCCCCTCCGCCCAACTCCAGCGCGCTGCTGCCGAAGCTCACCAGGTAGTTCGCCAGGATGGGCACCGTGATCAAGCTGGCCTTGCCGCTGCCGCCGCCGGGGCTGGCAGTGGGCTGCAGCGATTGGTAGCTGAAGCCGACGCGAATGCCGACATCGTCGTCGAAGAGGAGCTCGTAGTTCAGCGAGTAGAGGAGCCCGGGGCCACCTCCCTCGATGAAGAGCGAATTGCTGGCGTCGCGCTGCTGCGCGAGAGCAGGCGTGGCGCACATTGCAGCCGCTACTGTCGCAAGTGCGATCCGTTTCATCGTCGTCCCCTCCAGCTGATGACGACCCGAGGCTACGAAATCGGGCGGGTCTGGAATCAAGAACCGGAGGTGCGCACGGCCGACGCGCCTGACATGAACTGCACGGTCAACAGTCGCGCGGTAACAATTTAAGGAAGGACGGCGAGCAGCACTCCCGACCACAACGCCGCCCTTTCTGCGTGACGGCCAGGGGTGCTACCGGTCGCCGGGCTCGCACCACCGCCCCGGAGGTGCAGTCGTGGAGACGCTCGCGAAGAGACTGGGTCCGGCGATGACGCTCGCCACCATGATGCTCTGGTCGGCGCAGGCGCCGGCGACGCAAACGCTCTACAACAACAACTGCGTCGCCTGCCACAGCCAGGTCACCAACACCTGCGATGGCTGCCACGCTCACGGCGTCCACTCGAGTAGCGCCAAGAGCGACATCAACGTCGGCGGCACGACCGACAAGACCTCCTATACGCCCGGCGGTCCGGTGAAGGTCACGGTCAACGGCGGCTACAGAAGCGGCTGGGTGCGCGTCGTCCTCTTCGACCAGAGCCTCAAGGAAATCGCCCGCGCCGGCTGCCCCGGCGGCCTGGGCGGATGCACGACGAGCGCCTTCCCCGTCACCCTGACGGCGCCGGCTCCGACGACGGCCGGGACGTACGTCTGGGCGGTCGGGTGGTACGGAAACGATTACGAGGTCAGCGGCGCGTCATTCGGATCGGGTACTTCCTCGACGCTGAAGGTCGGCTTCTTCACCGCCGACGTGAACAACTCCAGCCATGGCTACCAGACCGTCGCGCTTGCGCCTTTCATGGTGTCGGCGGCTTCGGCGCCGGCGATCGCCCTCAATCCCGCCTCGCTCGACTTCCAGACGGTGACCGTCGGCAGCGCGAAGACGCTCAGCACCCAGGTGCAGAACACCGGCACTGCGCCGCTGAACGTCACCGGCGTCTCGTCCTGCCCGGGGACGCCGGGCTCGGTCGCCTGGGCGCCCACCGCATCCTTCACGGTGGCCCCGGGCGGGAGCGCCAGCCTCAGCGTCACCTTCGCGCCGACGGCCGCGGGCGCTCTGCCCGCCGGGGCTTGCCTGGCCATCGCCAGCAACGACCCCGCGAAGCCGACCGTCAATCTCGGTCTGAGCGGGACGGCCACGAACACTGCGGCTCCTGCCATCGTCCTGAATCCCACCTCGCTCAACTTCCAGACGGTGACCGTCGGGACCTCGAAGACGCTCAACACCCAGGTACAGAACACCGGCACCGCGCCGCTGAACGTCACCCGCGTCTCGTCCTGCCCTGGGACGCCTGGCTCGGTCACCTGGGCGCCCACCGCATCGTTCACAGTGGCCCCGGGCGGGAGTGCAAGCCTCGGCGTCACCTTCGCGCCGACGGCCGCCGGCGCTCTGCCCGCCGGGGCTTGCCTGGCCATCACCAGCAATGACCCGGCGAAGCCCACCGTCAATCTGGGCGTCGGTGGGATGGCCACGAACACGGCGACTCCTGCGATCGCCCTCAATCCCACCTCGCTCAACTTCCAGACGGTGACGGTCGGCAGCTCAAAGATGCTCAGCGCCCAGGTGCAGAACACCGGAACTGCGCCGCTGAACGTAACAGGCGTCTCGTCCTGCCCCGGAACGCCTGGCTCGGTTACCTGGGCGTCCGCGGTGCCGTTCACCCTAGCCGCGGGCGGGAGCGCGACCCTCAGCGTCACCTTCGCACCGAGGGCCGCCGGCGCTCTGCCCGCCGGTGCTTGCCTGGCCATCGCCAGCAGCGACCCGGCAAAGCCGACGGTCAACCTGGGCATCAGCGGGACGGCCGCGAGCGTCGCAGGTCCTGCCATCACCCTCGAGCCGTCCTCCCTCGACTTTCAGACGGTGGTCTTCGGCACGCCGCGGAAGCTCACCACGGTAGTGCACAACGCAGGCGACGCGGCGCTAGACCTGACGTCCATCGCGGTTTGCAGTGGAACACCGACCATTTTCAGTTGGACGCCTGCCGTGCCCGTTTCCGTTGCGCCGGGCGCGAGCCTCACCCTGAGCGTCCTCTACACCCCGGCTGCCGCCGGTGCCTTGCCCGCGGGGAGCTGCCTTTCCATCGCGAGCAACGACCCGGCGAACGCGACCGTCAAGCTGAGCGTCAGCGGATCCGGCTCGAGCGGCTTTACCTTCGAGCCGCCCACCATCGGCTGCAGCACCGGGGGGAGCATGGGCAGCTTCCTGGGCCTCGTGGCGCTACTGCTCATCGGGCGTGGTGCGGTCACCTACACTCGGTCGTCAAATCCGAGAACGACGCGGTGAGATCGCCGTTGCCGTTGTAGGTGAAGTGCGCGGAAAACCGGAAAAAGAAGTCATCGCCCATCACGAACGAGCCATCCTCCGCCTGGCGGATGAACTGGACCATCTCCTCCACGGTCGAATTCGCAGGAACGAAGTCCGTGTCGGCGATCTGATGCGAAGAGGCCTGAAGGGGTGCGACGTACCTCACCCCGGTGACCGTCGTGGCTTGGAAGCTCTCCAAGTTCAATTCCATGCTGACGTGATGGTTCGGATCGAATGTCTCGAACACCTTCATGTGAACAAAGCCTGTTCCCTCGAACACCTCTCCGGTGCAGGGGTTCGTACCAGCCAGAGTCACCGGCATGTGCGTGTCCACGGTCGACTGGGCAGACGCCTTGCCGGCTGGCAAGACGAGTGCCAACGCGGCCGCGACCAGCATCATGGACCGTCGTCGCGTCGGCGACCCAAGCAATCTCCCAAGCAGATTCGCCATCTTGGCGCCCATCGCGTGTCCTCCCCGCCTTCATCTAGTCGGCGAATTCGACTACGGAGCGGAACGTAGGCACGCAGCAGCGACTTGGCAGGCAGGGGGTCGTCACCTCGGATCACTCCGCGCCCTGCCTCTTCCGGACTCCGGCAACGCCGCTTGCGCTTCCACTCCGCGGCAATGGTTCTCGTTGTCCGACTGACCGGCGCCCTGGCAACGGTTGCCGCGAGACGTCAAGCCTTGAGCCACCTCTGCCCCTTGGCCTTGATCGTCTTTTCAAGATCGACGGCCCGGGGAGGGTTCGACCTGGCGCTGCGCGTCTCGTCGGGCTCCCTACGCTCCCACTCGTCGACATTTGAGCCAGGAGGCTACTAGTGTGTGCCCCTGACGAAGGTAGGTCAGCATGTGGGTCTACAAGGGAGATTGTTTCTGTGGCGCCGTCGGGATTTTGTTCGGACTTGCCATCGCGCTAGTGCTCGCCGTTTGCGCTTCCACTCCGCGCCCGCAGCCGGCGGCGGTTCCGGAAAATCTCCGAGTACCGGACGGCCAGTCGCTGCTCCTCCACGCGGCCGCGCGCGGCGCCCAGATCTACACGTGCAAGGTAAAAGCAGCGGAGCCGGCGGCATTCGAGTGGGTGCTCAAGGCGCCCGACGCGGAGTTGTTCGATCAGAGCGGCGCGAAGATCGGCCGACACTATGCCGGCCCCACTTGGGAGAGCACCGACGGTAGTCGCGTCGTCGGCGAGGTGATGCAGAGCTCGCCGGTGCAGGGCGCGGTGCCGTGGCTGCTATTGCGCGCGACATCGGACAAAGGCGCCGGCACGCTTGCGAGCGTGAAGTACATCCAGCGTGTCGACACCGCCGGCGGCCTCGCGCCGTCCGGGGGCTGCGACGCGGCACATGCAGGCGCGGAAGCGCACGTGGAGTATTCGGCGAACTATGATTTCTACGGCGCGCGCTGAGTATTCACCAACGCCCGGGTGCGACAGCCGGATCCCCTCGTCTGCTACACCGCGCCGCGCTGGGCCTCCGCGTGCAGGTCGGCCCAGTCGAGCTCCTCCTCCACACGGTGGAACGCGTCGTCTCCGATCACGCCGCGGGCGCGCAGATCGAGGAGCTTGCGGCGCTCCGCCTCCTGCGCGCGGCGCAGCGCTTCCGCATAGCGAGGCAGGTCCTCCACCTCCTCCGCTGCGGCTGGCCCGGTTCCGTCGGCGCGGCGCAGACGGGCTTCGTACTTCCGGGTGAGCAGCACCGTCATCCCGTTCTCTCCTGTGCCTTGCAGTGCCGCGAGCCCCGCGCGCGCCGTTTCGGCCCGGGCGCGCCGGATCTCACCTTCGACCGTGCCGTCGTCCTCGAGGCGGAGGAGCCGCATGAGCGGCGCAAGCGTCCCGCCCTGCAGGACGAGCGTGACGAGCACCACCGAGAAGGCGGTGAAGAGGATGAGGTCGCGCCCCGGGAACGCCGAAGGCAGGGCCAGCCCCGCGGCGAGGGTCACGATTCCGCGCATCCCACTCCACCCGATGGCAATGGCGGAGCGGAGGGAACCGCGCGAGGCGAGCTGCGGGTCGCGTGGATCGCCAGGGCGCGCCCAGCGCCCCAGGAGCTCATACGCGAGCGCCCAGAGCATGCGCACGACGATCACTGCCGCGCAGACCGCCGCGGCGGTGGCCAGGTAAGCGAGCAGCTGAGGTCGATCGAGCCGCTGCAGGATGGGCCTGAGCTGCAGGCCGACCAGGATGAAGGCGAGGACGTTCAAGACGAAGACCACGACCTCCCAGACAGCGTACGAGGGAATGCGCAGCCGAGCCGGCATGCGCTCCGGCGCGCTGCGGGCGGTGAGGATGGCGTACGTCACGATGGTGATGATCCCGGAGAGCCGGAGCCGCTCGGCGAGGATCCAGACGGCGAAGGTCGTGAGGAACTGGATGATGACCGAAGTCGCCACGTCGCGCACCCGGCCGACGATGAGGAGAGTGAGGCGCGACAAGACGGCCGCGAGGAGCACGCTGCCCACCGAGACGACCACGAGCAGCGGCAGCGCCGACCACGGAGAGAAGCTTCCAGCCGCCGCGGCGGTGACGGCGAGGCGGTAGACGAGCAGCGCGCTCGCGTCGTTGAAGAGGCTTTCGCCCTCGAGGATGACGAGCAAGCGATGCGGCGGGCGCATCTGCTTGAGAACGGCGGTCGCGGCCGCGGCGTCGGGCGGGGCGACGATCGCGCCGAGCGCGATGGCCGCGGGCCAGGGCAGTCCGGGAACGCAGAGTCGGGCGACGACGGCCACAGCGCCGATCGTCACCGCCACCGCGGCGACGGCGAGGCCCACCACCGGGCGCCAGTCCCTCATCAAATCGCGCGGCGACGAGTCGAATGCCGCGTCGAGCAGGACCGGTGCCAGGAACAGGGCGAGCGCGAGCTCCGGGTCGAGCGTAACGCTCGGCACGTTGGGGAGGAGCGCGAGCCCGGCCCCGGCGAGCGCGAGAAGCGCTGGATACGGGACGCTGATGCGCCGCGCCCACGCGGAGAGGACCGCGCCGGCGAGGAGGAGCGCGATGACGAGCTCGAACAGAGGCACGGATGCACCTCGCCCACGGGTGGCGCGCCGCAGTATGCCTCAGCGTCCGCCTGGTCGGTCAGGGCCGCTCCGCTGCGTGCAGCGCGGCTTGTTCGATCAGTGCAGCGACCTCTTTCGGGTGGGACCGATAGACGGAGTGGCTTGCGCCGCGGATCTCCACCGCATGGCTGTGCGCCCGGGCGGCGTACATTCGCTCGAGATCAGGACTGATGATTCGGTCGGACCTGGCGACCATGTACCAGCTCGGCTTGAGCTTCCACGCCGGGTTGGTGATCGGAGTGGTGAACACTTTCGCCGCGGTGAACACCTGCGAGCGCGCTTCGAACGCGGCTTCGTCGGTGGGCACGTCGGCGGCGAAATCTGCATGAAACCGCGCGGGATCCACATAGGTGTACCCGTCCGGCGTCTTCTGGATCGCGTCTCGACCCGCCGCGGGGTACCGCTTGCCGTTCCCCGTCTCGGTCTCGCCCTCGTCCGGCGCGTGGGCGGCGATGTAGACGAGCGCGGCCACGTGCGGGTCGACGCCCGCCTCGGTGATGATGGCTCCGCCATAGCTATGAGCAACGAGGATGCAGGGCCCATTCTGCCGCTCCAGGATGCGCTTCGTCGCGGCCACATCATCATCCAGGCCGGTGAGCGGCTGCTGGACCACCGACACGTTGTAACCGTCCCGAACGAGGATGTCGTAGACGGGCCGCCAGCCGGAGCCGTCGAGGAAGGCGCCGTGCACGAGCACGATGTTCTTCACCGGCGCGGCGCTCGCGGTGGTTGCGGCTGCGCAGAGTAATGATGCACCGAGCGCACCGATCTTCAAGGCGGTCTTCATTTCTCATCTCCTTCAGGGAAGACCATCGTGGCCATGGCGCTTGATCTAACGAGAAACGCGCCGAGGACATGATCCGTTGGTATAGCGGCGAACGTCAGCCCATCCGCTGCGACGCGCCGGCGGTGACCTCCACGATGGAGGCGGGTCCGCTCCCGTCGGGTCGCACGACGAGCTCGCGGGCGTGCAAGGGACGAAGCGTTCCCCGGTGGCCGACGCTGAACAGGGCGGTACCGGGAAGCCGCGCACGCACGGTGCGATAGAGGCGCGCTTCGGTCGCCTCGTCTACGGCAGAGGTCGCCTCGTCGAGCAAGAGCCAGTCGGGCTTCTGGACGAGGGCGCGCGCGAAGGCGATGCGCTGCTGCTCGCCAGGGGAGAGCTGCAGCGCCCAGTGGCCCTCCTCGTCGAGTCGACCGGCCAGGCCGGAGAGCCCCACCACCTCGAGCGCCTCCCGCAGCGTTGCGTCGCCCACGCCGCCCGCCGGCCTCGGATAGCTCACGACGTCCCGGAGGCTGCCGATCGGCAGATACGGTTTCTGAGGGAGAACCAGGACGCGGGCGCCGCGCGGGACGCGAATTTCGCCCCGGCCGAACGGCCAGATTCCCGCGATGGCGCGGATGAGCGTGCTCTTGCCCGCCCCCGAGGGTCCCTCCAGAAGCGCCGAGTCCCCGCGCTCGACCGAGAGGTTCACGCCCGCGATGAGCCGTTGG
>Ga0137410_10000739_pt1 | contig 22647 bp, 32 predicted proteins | sample CZODoug1_16funga_FD_108878 | JGI IMG/M metagenome (GOLD analysis project Ga0137410, IMG submission 108878) | Vadose zone soil fungal communities from Angelo Coast Range Reserve, California, USA - CZODoug1_16fungal (Illumina Assembly) | ecosystem: Environmental > Terrestrial > Soil > Vadose zone... | reverse complement strand
GTGTTCGTCGAGGTGATTCGCCGGAGATTCGCGCGCGCGACCGTGGGTACCGATTTTCCCTGGCCGTGGGACCCCGACGCAAACACCAGCCGCATCGAGATCGAGAGCGCGTTCAACGAGGAGAACCCCGCCAAGAACAAGCGCCCGGCGATCTACGTCGACGCCGACGACCAGGTCAACAGTCGGACCGTGCTGGGTGACTTCGTCGGCAAGAACAACGTCACCGGGCTCTCCGGCTTCTGGCACCTGGAGACCGTTCCGATCCTCATCGAGTGCGTGGCGGCCAAGCGGCTCGAGAGCGCGATCATCGGCGATCAGGTCAGTATCTTCCTGCTCGCCAGCAACAGGCTCATCCAGGGCAAGTTCGGCTTCCACGACATGACGCCGACGACCGTCGGACGCACCCAGCCTTTCCCGCGCGACAAGCCCACGTTTGTCACGCCTGTGACGTTCACCGTCCAAAACGACGTGCGATACACCAACGCGCCCACGGGGCCGCTGCTCGAGGAGATCGAGTCCGCGATCGCGTCCTCGGGCGCGACATCGGCGACCGAGTTCTTCGAGGCCATCGCGCTCCGGCGAAGGGAATGATCCCCGCGCTGTCCTATACTTCCAACGTCCAAATGGCAGCGGAGACCCACCCATGGCGCTGATTCGACCGGTCGTTCTCGTCTTCCAAGAGATCGCGACGCCGACGGTGACTCCGTCGACCCCGGATCTCAACTGCCTGGTCGTCGGCCCGGCGTACTGGATCCAGGATTATTTCCAACCGGGGACGACGACCAACGCCGACAAGGCGGACATTCGCGTCAGCGATTACGGCGCGCTGGAGGGCAACCCCTCCACGGCGACGCCGGTCGGCTCCGCCGTAATCACGGTCGCCGAGCCGCCCAGCAACAAGCCGGGCGCCCTGCTCGACGCGGCCAGCGTCGTCGTGTTCTTCGACGAGGCCCGTGCGGTCGTGAACACCGCCGGAACCGGGGTGACGTCGGCCTCGACGCCGAACACCTTCACCGCGACCGGAACCACGTGGAACACCGCCGGCGCCGGGCAAGTCAAGTCGGGCGATCGCGTGATCGTCAAGGACGGGACGACCAACGTCATCGCGCGCACGGTGCTGGCGGTCGACAGCGACATCAGCCTGCGATTCACCGCGGACCTGCCCGCCTCGGGCTTCACCCCGGGCAGCGGCCAAACGTATCGGATCGAGCGGCAGATCAACGACGTCAAGGTCGACCCATCGTTCTTCACCGTTAGCGGCAACGCGGTCAAGATCAACGGCTCGGTGACGGTCCCCGTCATCGGACAGGGCTCGAAGACCGTGTCGTACGCCAAGGTCTTCGTGCAGTACCGGACGTTGCGGCAGGACCTGGTCGACCTCGATACGATCGAGTCGACCGACCAGATCAAGACCAAGATCGGTCGGCTGGACGCGCGCAATCCGCTCGGCGCGGCCGCGTTCGTCGCGCTCCAGAACACGACGACGGTGGTGCAGTTCATCGGCGTCCTGACCGACGACCTGCCCGGCCACACACAGGCGCGCGACCACATCACCGCGCGACCGGACGTCTACGCGATCGTGCCGCTGACGACCGATGTATCTGTGTTTGCGATGTGGAACGCCGACAACCTCGGCCTCGCGACGCCCGACGAGAACACCGGCCGTCCGCAGCGCTTCCGTGTCGTGCTGGGCAACGGGACGCTTCCGATCACCAAGACCCTGATCCAGCCGTCGGCCACGGGCCAGTCCACACAGCTGACCTCGTCGGCTCCGGCGACGCTGACCAAGATCGTGCTTACCGGAATCGCGAGCATGGTCACCGGCGGCGTCATCCCCGGCGACAAGCTCATCGTAACGGTCACAAGTGTCGCGGGAACGGTGGCGCTAGGCACCTACCCGGTGGCGTCCGTGACCGACGCGTCCACCCTCGAGGTCGACATCTCGACCCCGTTCGCCGGCGCTGGCACGTGCAACGTCACCGCCTCGATCACGCAGTCGGACGGGACGACGCCGCGCATCACGTCGGCCGCCCTAACTGGTGTCGTCACCTCCGCCGGCGACGATCTCTTCCTCATCCTGAAGGACAGCAGCGGCACCTTCGTGTCGAGCGGCGTCGCCGCCGGCGATCTCGTCCGCATCCCGGTCGACCCCAACGCGACCATCACGAGCACGAGCACGTTCACGACCGTGATCGTGGCCGCGGTCCTCAGCGAGAATCGCCTGCAGATCGTCAACGGCGGCCCGGATGCCTCGACCGTCGTCAACGAGCTTCCACATGGCGTCAAGCGCGCGGGCGGGGCCGTCGTTTCGGCCACGACGGTCAACTACAAGATCGTCCGCACGCTCTCGAAGGATCAGCAGGTCCTGGAGCTAGTGGCCCAGTCGCAGTCCTTCCGGTCCAAGCGCACGATCCTGGTGTGGCCGGACAAGTGCGACGTCGCAGGCGTGACCGGCGGCGGTAAGCAGCCGGGCTGGTACCTGGCGGCGGCAGTCGGCGGCATGACGGCCGGCCTCCCCAGCCAGCAGGGCTTCACCAACCTCGGCATCGCGGGCGTCAGCCAGATCTACGACAGCAACACCTACTTCACCGACCGACAGCTGACCGACATCAGCAACGGCGGGTGGTTCGTGTTCGCGCAGTCGACCCCGACCTCCTTGCCGTTCTCGATCCACCAGCTGACCACGGACACGACGACGCTCGAGAGCGGCGAGTACTCCGTGGTCAAGAACTTCGACTTCGTCGCGCTGTTCTTCGTGGACATCCTTCAGGTGTTCCTCGGCGTGTACAACGTCACGCAGGACACGCTGACGTATCTGCAGGCCGCCCTGAACACCGGAGGCGACGTCCTCAAGCTCCGCTCGGTGGCGAAGATCGGCGCGCCACTCACCTCGTTCCAGATCAACGACCTGGGCGTCAGTCCCGCGTCAGGGGACCGGGTGGTCACCCATCTCGGCATCGGGCTGCCCAAGCCCCTCAACGTTATCGAACTGCATCTCGTCGCCTGAGGAGATCACGTGTCCCTGCACTCAACGACCGACCAGTTCATCGCGGACATCATCAAGGCGGCCAAGGAGAGCTTCGCGCGAAGCCCCCGACGCCAGCCGGGGGAGACGCTTCACGTCGAGGTCAGCGGGAGCATGGGCCACAAACTGGCCAACCACGCAGGCCTCGGCGCACTCGCGGGAGGCATGATGCTCCCCGGTATCGGCGCGCCCATCGGCGCGGCCATGGGCGCCGACGACGGCCAGCGAGGCACCGCAGCCATCGGCTCGGTCCTGGGTGGCGTCGGAGGTGCCGGGCTAGGAGCGGCCGGCGGCGGAGGCCTGGGCGCGCTGCTCGGCGCGCTCGCGCACAACCCCGGGCTCGGCGCGCAACTGGGCGCCGGCGTGGGAGCGGGCGTCGGAGGCCTAGGCGGCATGATGTACGGCGCGCAGAAGGGTGGCCACAAGGATAGCATCGCCGACAAGCTCGGCGCAGCGCGTGATGAGGGCGCGAGGGCCGCCGCGGCGCGCTTCGGCATCAAGGAGGCCTTCATCGGACCCCTGCTCGGCTCGATCGCGGGACCCGCCCTGGCCCGCGCAGGCGTTGGAGCCCTCGCCAAGGGTGCCGGCGGCGCCGCGCTCGGTGGCATGGCGGGCAAGGTCCTGCCGCGAATCGGTGGCGGAATGGGCAGCATGGCGTTCGACGCCGCGACGAGCATGGCCGGCGGCGCGATCGGCAACAAGCTGCAGCCCCAAGGGCCGATGGGATGATGCGTGAGGCTGTCAGAGAAGGCGTCGTCGAAGCTGCTCGCCGCTTCGCGATCCGCGAGGCGTCAACGCTCGAAACGATCCTCGGGATCCTTGGCGCAGCCACCGGCGGTTCGGTCGCGCGCGGGGCGCTCAACGCCGTGTCCCCGCGTGTGCTGCCCACGCTCGAGAACCTCGGTGCCATGCCCGTCAACGCAATCCGTCGGATCATCAACCCCGTGCAGACGCCGGCCGACGCCCTCGTCAAGCACCTCTCCAAGGCGACCCTGCCCCACGTGCCGCCCGGCGTGCCGAGGATTCGATGAGCGGGCCTGAGAAGTTCTTTCGGCGAACCGCCAGCCTCGCGGGCATCGTCCCCTCCGTCGCCGCGCCTGCGCTTGGGGGGTACGCGGGCCGGGCGATCGGCGCGAGATACCCCGGGCTCGGTACAGAACTCGGTGGAGTGCTCGGTGCTATCAGTGGCGGCATCGGCGGGCAGCTCATCCGTGAACGTGTAGAAAATATACCTCCTGGGGCACCATACGCGATCGATCCGACGTCGGCGGACATTCCACCATGGGCACTCCAGGGCGCTCAGATGCTGCAGCCCGTGATGAAGCAGGGCAGCCACTTCGGTGACATCGTCGGCGGGGACCTCGGCGGCCTGGGATGGCCGGTCGCCGAGGGTATCCGCAACAACCAGTCCACCGGCGACATCGCCAAGAACGTCGCCGGCCAGGGCCTCGGCACGCTGGGCGGAGGCCTCGTCGGTCACGGCGTCGGTCACGTCATCGACAAGGTCGTCGGCCATCCCGTCATGGGCCCTCTCAACATTCCTCTCACCACAATCCTCTCTGGGCTGGGCGCTACGATGGGTAACGTCAAAGGGCTCGAGTTCGCTCGACGGTAAGGAGCACCATGGCACTCGGTGTAGTGAAGAATTTCGATACCTGGCGATTCCAGGAGTCGTACGTCGAGCGGGTGATGGACAATGCGGCTTACACCGCCGCCCATCCCGACGACACGCTCACCCTCGCGGGACCTGCGCGGAAGCACAGCCTCAAGGAAGGCGGCGCCGCGAACATGCTGCCGATCGGCATGCTCCAAGCCGTCAACTTCACGCAGACCAAACCGACGCAGCCGATGATGGCTATCGGATCGGGTCGCTCGTTCTACGTGAGCGGCAAGGCGCAGACCCAGTGGTCCATGGGTCGCCTGTTCGTCAACGGCAGGAACCTGCTGCGCGTGCTCTATCACAACGCGGTCATCGCCGGAATCGACCCGAGCCAGTTCGATGACCCGGCGGCGGATTCGAGCCGCAGCGGCCAGAAATTCTACATCAACCTGGACAGCGAGTTGTTCCTCGCTCCCGTCGGACTCGCGACGGTGTTTCGCGACAAGTCGCACGGCTTCTGCGGCGGCTTCTACGCGGAGCTGAGCATGATCACCAGTTACGCCATCGGGTTCAACGCTGGACAGAATCTCATCCTCGAGAACGTTTCGGGGATGGCCGATCGTCTCCTGCCGTACGGCGCCGACACCCCCGCGGGCGTTCGTCCGCACGCGGCAGGCAACGGCATCGTGAAGACCGACCTCGACAAGGTGCTCAACTTCATCGACGGCACCGAGACCGACATCGAGAACGCCGACGCCACGGCATCGCCGGGCGTCACGGCTGCCTGACACATGCGCATCTTCAACGTCACGCTGCTGGCCCTTATCGTCCTGCTGCTGACCGGGGCGACGGGGTCCGGAGGCGAGGCAGGTGTAACCTTGACCGACGTCACGGGACTGTTGCGCGAGTTCGGGTTCCCGATATTCGTCTCAGTGTGGTTCATGTGGCGTCTCGAGCGCCGGATGGACGCGTTCACCGAGAGCATCAACAAGCTGCTGACCATCGTCACCATCATGTCACGGTCCATGGACGAGCTAACGATGGGGCGAACGCGAACGAGGACGGGGCTGGGGCAGGTCGGCGGGAAAGACGTAGCGTAAACGGAGGCACCATGGCGATCTGGATCTCAACACTCGTGCTCGTCGTCGTACTGGCGGCATTCGTGCGAGCCGAGCTTCGCAGCGGTCGACGGAGCAAGATCAAACTCGCGAAGACGACCCAGCAGATCGACGACCTCGCGAAGGTGACCTTCGACCGCCACCGGGAGATGTTCGGAAAGGACGCGACGGGGACGTTCCCTCTGATAGACCCCGGCATCGTGAAAAAGTGAGGAGGATTCCATGGTCTACGTCATCGTCCCGACCGCGCTCGCGCTTGCGTGGGTTCCCCTGCTCATCCGCTTCCTGCGCGGGTGGCACAGCCGGCGGAATCCAGTCAGCCTCGCGATCTGCGCGACGATCTCCGCGCTGATCTACGGGAACATCACGACGGCGCTGACCGCGATGGGTCAGGGCGCGTGGGAGACCGTGCGCATGCTAACGATCGCGGTCAACGTGTTCGTTGTCCTGAACTTCTACCTGTCGTTCCACTGGTCCGGACAGCGATTCCCGGACGCGCGGCGCGGCGCGTACTCGATTCCCCCGATGAACGTGTCGAAGCCGAGCGACGACTAGGCTACGATTCCCGCGTGCGCGATCCTCTCCACACCCCGGGTGCAGCGAACGTCGGAGCCGCGGGACTCTCGAGAACCGCGCCGGAGGGGACGCGCTGGCAGCTGGGCGTGGTCGTCGAGTACAACTCCGCCACCCACACCTCAACCGTCAGAGCACACGCGGGCCAGCCGCTGCACGACGTTCCCCAGATGAAGCCCTCGGGCGGGAGCTACGACCACCTCGAGACGGGCACGTCCGTCGTCATCTCCTGGGACCTCGGCTACCCCGTGATCGTGGGGTGCATCGACTTCGTCGGTCCGCCGCAAGTCGCGATCGCACCGCCGTCGCTCACGGGCGTCGAAGGGTACGGGGACGCGGACCCGACGCAGACCACCTCGGGCGGGAACAACTACAAGCCGCCTCTCGCCCCCACCGACATGAGCCAGGGGGACTGGGCCCACGTCGGAACCCACGGCAACCACGTCGCCGTGCTCGGCGGCGGCCTAACCCTGGTCGGCAGTCCGACCGCGCAGACACGGTCGTTCGGCATGTCAGGCGTGCTCCAGCACGTGGCCCGTCGAATCGAATCGATATCGGACTTCGGCGTATCTCGCGTCCAGAACGACCAAGGGCGCACGTCGTTCGTCCTGCGCGCGGGGTCCGTGCAGGCCACCGAGACCGGCATGGACGAGCAGAACTGGACCATCCGACTTGACCTCGGATCGACCGGCGACATCCTCGACTTCGTCATCGCCGAGCCCAAGGGGCGCGTCTTGTTCCGCTTGCACGCCGGGTCCGACGGTCGGGTCCAGCTGTACGGCGACGGCGGCGTGGACGTGTCATCCGGAGCAGCGGGAGTCGCAGAGACGCGTCACGACGTCGCGCGCGACCGACGAACGGACGTCGGAGGCAACGATCAAGTCGCAGTTCACGGAGTAAAGACCACAACGATCGACGGCGACAGGACCACGCAGGTCGGGGGCACAGACACGCTCATCGCGGGCGGGGACCGCGTGCGATCAGCGATCGGGAGCGTGGCGGAGAGCGTCGGTGGGGACGCGGTCTCCGTCGTGACCGGCAAGCTAGTGGCGAAGGTCGGCGAGGCCGCCAGTCTCGACGTCGGCGACAAGGCGTCCGCTAAGATCGGCGGGGGCATGGACGTCAGCGTCCGTGGCGACGCCAAGGTGAAGGCCACCGGGCGCGCCGGCCTCGACGGGAGCAAGGTACTCCTCGGGCCAAACGGGCAGCACCCACTGCCGCTGTTCGACGCATACTTGCGGGATCACGCCGAGTTCATGACCCACCTGGTCACCGCGATCGGGGCCCTCGTGCCCAGCAACCCCATCAGTCTGGGAACGCAGCTGGCCCTGATGCAAAAGTTCATCATCCTCGTCTCGCAGGGGTTCCCCTACGAGTCCACCAAGGTCGGGAATGACTGACCGCGGATGGTCGAGGGGCCGGCCCGCGCTGGGCGAGGTTCTAGTTCGCCTGCTGTCCCTCAAGGCGCGTCTCGACCGCCTCGAGTCGGCTCGACGGATGACCGCGATCGCCAAGACCGTTCGCCTGCTCAAGGAATGAATGACGCAGTGGAGTGTGATAGACGCAAACACGCTGATTCCGGCCGATCTCGTCACGGCCGTGAAAAGCGCAGCCAACTTAGCGACCGGCGCGATCCAGGCGATGCAGGACGGCATCGACGCGGTCGCGTCGGTACCCTCGCTTCCCGACCTGCCGGACCCCGCGTCGGCGGCCGCGGCAGTGATCATCACGGCCCTCGACGCGCTCGTGTCGGGTACCAAGGCTCACGTCGTGCTGATCCCGATCTCCAAGGTCATCCCAGACCAGCCGCCGCCGAGAGCGCCGGCCACCGTGGAAGACCTCCAGGCGTGGCTCGACGTCCGGCTCGGACCCACGGCCGGCACGGCCGAGGCCTACCAAGCCCTCGTCTCCGGTACCGGAGGTAACGCGGGATTCTATCGGGCATTTCTCGAATCGTTGTTCGACGTGGGAGACCCGAATCGGCCGCAGTTCCTCAACCAATCGGACGCGGTGACGATGACCGTGATCATGGCGGGCGCGGCGTCATACGCGTCCGCCGCGCATGCCGCGTCCGTGATCGACCAGCTGGTTCGTCCCGCAGGATCCGGGGGAGGCGCGGGTGGTCGAGTGCTCCCGATCCCGCAGGGCGTGAGCGCGCGCCCGGTGGCCGCGGCCGCGGGAGGCCGAATCGCAATCCAGGTCTCGTGGGATCCGCCGCAGAACGTGATCGCCCTCCCCTATTTCCCTGGGTTGTCAATGGCCGTTCAGCGCTACGCCGTCATCCGTGTAACCAGGTCCTCGGCGACCTCCGTCCGCGGCGTGTTAGACCTGTTTCCAACGCAGAACCTCACGGAGGGAATGTCGGCAAAGGACGCGAAGGTCGTCGCGGTGGGGTCCGGGCTCAATTCGAGATTCCTCGACGCGGACCCGCCGACGGACCCCACGGCGCCGCTGTACTACTGCGTCGCGTGGGAGGTCGACGTCGTCGAGCCCTCCGGGACCGTGACCATGCCGTTCGACCAGGTGTCAGGCATGGCCAAGGTCGCGGCGACCGCGCCGCCTCCGACTGCGTCCGGGTCGCCGCCGGACTGGCGATCGGTCGGGGTGGCGATGGACGTGTTCCCCGGACTTTCGGACACGGTCCGTCGGGTCCTGGCACAGCTGGAGTCCCTCCTGCAAGGCCGACCCAGCCCGACCTCGCGGCTCGCGGCCGCGATGAAAGACGCGGCCAGCATGGCTCAGCGGCTCTCCGCCCGCTCGGGTGACCTGCTCGCCGACGTCGACAGATTGCAGGCGTCCCTTTCCCGACCACTGCCCTCGTTGCACGCCGTACAACTCACCAGCGGGACGGGCGGGAACGCGTTCCTGGCAGCCGAGCTGGCGCGACGTCTCGGCGACCTGTCGGACCCTGCCCGGCCGCCGTTCGACGCGGGGGAGTACGTGTGCGGCGTGTGCGTGGTCGCGGGCGCACCGCGACTGGCCGACCTCGTGCCGGTCATCGCGCTGTTCGGATCCCTGGTCGGTCCGGCCGACGACAACAACCCCCTGCTATCCGTGCTCACCGCGATCGACACGGTCGTCACGCAGGCCGAGGTTGACGTGTTCGACCCTGGGATGCGACCGGTTGTCCGAGCCGCGGGCCAGCCGATCACCGCCGTCGATCCCCTGACGGGACGCCCGCCCGCGCCGACGACCCAGGTAATCTCCGCCGCCGGCGTCCCGGCGGCGACCGAGGACGCCGCGAACCCGAACCAGGGTGACACCAACGTAACCCCCACGTCCGACCTCTGTTGACCTATCATTCCGGGGTACATGCCCAGGATCGACGACTACGAGTGCCCCTGCGGGAAGCGGTTCGAGTTCACCCGAATGACGTCCGACGAACCCGTGCCCTGCCCGTCCTGCGGCGGTCTCACCTCGGCCGCGCTCGTCGGCGCCAAGCTGATCGAAGTCATCGTCCCGATGCACCGCAAGTCCCTGACCAAGAAGGCAGGCTTTGTCCACTCCCACGGCGACAGGCCAGCGGAAAAGCGGTCCGTGTCCGTTCCAGCCAACAAAGGAAGTTTCTGATGCAAGACCAGATCGAGATGTTCGGGATGATGCTCATCAAGGGCGTGCTCGCGCCCGCGTTCCTCGCGTTTCTCACGTGGGGCGCGGCCCATCTCGGCGCCTGGATTCGATCCAAGGTGCGCAACGACACGATCGCCGGCGTGCTCGACCGCCTGGGCCAGCTGGCCATCAACGTGGTCCAGGAGGTCCAGCAGACGGTCGTGTCCTCGCTGCCCGACAAGGCCGACAAGGCCGCGCTGCTTGCGGCGCGTGATCAAGCGCTCACGACCCTCAGGTCACACCTCGGAGAGAAAGGCCTCCGCGAGCTGATGACCGTGCTCGGCCTCAAGGACGACGACGCGGTCGTCAGACTGCTGCTCTCGTACATCGAAAGCTCGGTGCTGACACTGAAAATGACGAATGGCCCGATCGCCATCCCGGTCACCACTACAGTCCTGCACACGGACGCGCCCTTCAACTACGGCGTGGCGAAGACTGTCACCACCATCCAGCCGGGGGTTCTCCCGGCCACGACAACCACACAAGGAATCGTCCCATGAAGCTCGTCTCATACATGCTCACCATCGTCATCGCCCTCACTCTCGGCTGCTCGGCGGCCCAGAAGACTCAAGCCAAGCAGGTCACCTACGCATGCGCCACGGTGGACATCGGCCGGACCGTGCCCGAGGTCGGCATGACGATCTTCCAGGACGTGATGGCAGTCATCCAAGCAGGCGCGGACAAGTGGGAGGGCAAGCTCGCCGAGATCGGCATCCGATACGGCGAGGACTCCCTCGCCTGCGCGGCCAAGGCTGTATATGACGCGCTGACGCCGCAAGGGCAGGGTCTCGTCGCCTCCGCGCCTTCCGCGGGCGCCGCGCGCGCGAAGAGCTTCATCGAGACTCGATCCTACCAGTACCGCTGACGCGACCAGCTCCGCCCTATACTTGCGGTGGAGGCCCGGACCCATGGCGCAGATCTTCACCGTCGCAGGCAAGCTGTCGATCCCTCTCGAGGACGCCGGGCCGACCGCGCCCATCGATCTGGGCGTCAACTTCCCGTACGTGGCCAAGGCGGACTTCAGCCGCAAGTACGACGGCGCAGTGACCGACGACGCCGTCAACCTGGGAACGCTCACGACGGGCGGTGCCAAGGGCGTGATGGTCAAGTGCATGGCGGGCACCTGCACCGCCAAGTTCAACGGGGGCTCCGATGCGTGGCCGCTGGGCGCAGGCACCGGCTACTTCCTGTGGATGAACAGCGCACAGGGCTTTCTCACCGCCGCGCTCATCACCACGACGGGCGCGGCCACCGTCGTGTTCATCGCGGTGGGCTAACGTGTCGAGCGACATCCGCCAGGCGGTTCATGCGGGAAGCCAGGCGGCCCTGTTCCGCTTCGGCGTCCGCATGGCCGCGTTCAATCCCCACATGCCCATGCCCACCGCGAGGCCCGGTGTCATGTCCACGCCGAGCATGCGTCCCGCCCCGAGCGCGGCTCCGACCACGCCCGCTATCCCGCATGCGGCTCCAGCCGCGGCGCCTGTGGCCCCCGCAGGTCCATCCATGCTCGACCGCGGCCTCGCGATGGGATCCAGCATCGGGCGCGCGGCCAAGCGCGCGGTCCCATCACCGGGCACGCTCGGCTTGATGGGTCTCGGCGCCGTCGGTGCATCCATGTTGCACGCGCGTGAGCCCAGCGACGACGGTCGGCTGGCGTACGCGCCGATGCAAGGAAGCTTCATCCAATGATCAGGTCGGCATACGCTAGAGGTTGTCGGGCTGCGTTTCGCAAGTTCGCGCTGGGCCCGCCCACACAGGTCGATCAATTCGTCGCTGACGTCGAAAGCGGGAAGGACATCCTGCCCGAGGCGGCGCAGCCACCCGCGCCCGGCCCACCGGCGGCGCTGGACGGCACCATCCCCATGCCGCAACCGCCGTCGTTCGGCGCGGGTTCGACCGTGGCACCGGAACTCGCCGGCGCGCCGGGCGCTCCTCCGCCCATGATGAATCCCGCAGGAGGCTAACGTGTCCTGGCAGCCGTGGATGAAGTTCGCGATCCTGGGCAGCACCTACGCGCGGGCCCTCCAGAACGCGGGTACGCGAGCGGGACGAACGTTCGCTCCGAACGCGTTCAATCACATCGCCTCGCAGCCTCAAGCCACTCTCAAACCAGGGCTGTCGTCCTTCGTCCGTGAGCCTGGTGTTCTTCCGCAGACTCCGCAGGTGTCCGCGATGCAGGACCTCGCCCATCGCTTGCCGTGGGCCGGCGAGGAGCACACCACGTCTGCGATGTCCGCCAAGGCGCCCGGGCGATTCGATCGCGTTCTGGAACAGCGCGGCCTGGTGCACAACACGCCAGCGGGGCAACCCACGGCGCAACAGCGCATTGACTCGGCGTTCGGGCGCTTCGGGGACCGACGAGAGTGGCAGGCGGCCCAACGCACGCAGGTGCCGGGGGCGCAAGCAGCGGCGGATCGAACCGCGGTGCTACCCAAGGGCTCCGCCGGGCTCCAGCAGAATCTTCCCACTCCGCCAGCTGGTCAGGCACCTTCGATGTCTGATGGCGGGAGCTTCGTCCGCCCGGCGACCCAGCCCGCCTCGCCTAATCGATTCCCGCGCGCGCGATTTCAAGTCGGAAAGGTTGCAGCTGCGCTGCCGACGGCGGTTGGTCTCGGCATCCCACTCGCCGTGGGCGCCGGCATGCTTGCCACCAAGCCGGGCATCCAGTCGAACCTCCACAACCTGATGGCGGGCAAGGGCTCCACGCAGGAGCAGGATACCAGCGGGGCGATCCCAGAACAGGTACTCCAGCAAGCGCAGACCATCCACCAGCACTTGACGAGTCGAGGGCTAGACCCGCGGGCGCTTCGGATCGGCATCGACGCACCGCCGGGCTCGGGCAAGACGACACTCGCTCGCGCGCTCGCCCACCAAACCGGAATGAGCCATTACGGCCTCGACTGGGAGCCCGGAAACGCGTGGAAGTCGACCATCGGGCTCGGGCGGAACGTCGAGAAGACGCCGCACGCCCCGCGGGCTGGCGAGATCATGGAGCACTACCTCCTGAACCGCACGCACGACCCCGAGCTGTTCGATGCGCACATCCACCTGCGCCGGGACCCGAACGTGATCCGACAGCAGCTCAACCAGCGAGGCAACGCAGCCTACATCGGGGACCTGATGGACCTCGACAAGTCTCTGGGGGTCGCCGACCTGGGATTCGACACGCTCGACGGCGAGGAGATCGACCTCGGCGACGGCGCGGTGATGAAGCTGCGGCCGCGCGAGGGATGGGGAAACCAACTCGATCAGGGCCTGCACGCCGCGGGCATCGACCCAACCGGGCTGTCTCGACACGAAAAGCTGCTCACTCTGCACAGCGGGCAGCGAACGACCGGCGCGGGATGGACGCCCTACGTGAAGAATCCGTTCACACCGGCGCAAACCTTGGCTCTCGGGGCCTCGGTCCCTCTCGGCGTCATGGCAGCACGGGCACTGTCGAGGGCTTCGAAAGCCATGCCGCACTAGGCTTCGACGATGGCGACCAACGCATCGGCATCTATCGCGTCGCCGCACGTAGCCAACCACGCGACGACGCCTGCGACCGGGGACTCGATCGGGAACTCCGTCTTCATCACCTCGACAATGAGAAGCGTGGCACCCTCGACGACCTGCTGACCAACCCCGACCGAATGCGCCCACACGCTGCCGCCCACGGGCGATCGCACCGAGTACTTGGTCATGCGGATGTTTATCACACAAGCAAGGTCAAAACACTGAGCCGCGCGCGAACACGCGCAGCTCCTTGGTCGGAGCCTTCCCGACGTTCTTGACCTCGATGCGAAGCCATCGACCGTAGATCATGACGAAGTACTTCCCCGAGGGGCCCTGCTTGTCGGGGAAGTAGAGCTGACGCAGCGCCTCGCCGTCAAAGTGAAGACGGTCGATATTGTCGTCCGTGACCCATCGGCCATCAGGATCGGTCTCCTCGTTCGAGAACGAGAACGTGACCTCCAGCGGCTGGTCCGCGGCGATGGTGCCGTAGAAGCGCGTGAAGTTCTGCCCGTCGTGGTGAACGATTGACGACTGACCCGGCTCGATCGGGCCGTCGAACCTGTTCAGCGATGAGAATCGCGGCAGGTTGAGAAACGGCGCCGCGTCGGGCGGCGGCGGTTGGACCCACGCGGCGATGATGTTCGCCGAGAGCTTGGGATAGTGAGTGTACGGCACGTCAGGCCGCGTCCTTCGGCGGTCGGGAGCCCACGAAATTCAGCGCGAGCGCGTTAACCACGAGCGAGGTCCGACCGATCTGGGTGCAGTGCCAGAAGCCGGGTGCGTTGACCCGGTCGTCCCACGACGTCCCGCACGCGACGTCAAACCACGATTCCTTGTCGAAGGACACCCACAAGGTGTTGACCCCAGTATTGCGCAGCGAGATCTGCCGAGCCGTCGTCGGAAGCTCGTGATACCGGGGCTTCGTGTCGGAGTGAAGCTCGGCCGGCATCGGCCGGCCAGTGTCGGCGTGCTGGTCGGCCATCGCCTACCGGGTGTTGTAAACCCGGTACCAATCGACCTGCAGCTGGTTGATCTCCGTGCCCGCATCGCGCTGGTAGCAGAAGATCGGCTGCATCAGGTTCGCCGACGTCAGCGCCGACAGGTTACCCACCGGCGCGGTCTGCACCCCATTGACGAAGAACTTCACTTTCGTCAGGTCGGTCATGTCGATCTTGAGCACCAGGAACGTGTTCTTCACGTAGTCGACCAAGGTGTCACGGTCATCCGCGTCGTGGGTCCCGTCGTCCCATTCGGCGAAGATGTTGAGGTTCGCGCCTTCGCCGCGGAACCACGCATTGGACACGACGGCGTCGAACGCAGCCTGCGCGGTCGTGTGAGCGCTGGCCAGGCCGACCACGAAGCGCTCGTCCGCAGTGATCGTCGCGCCCGGCATGTTGACACGCACCCGCGCCTCGAACACCGGGCCCTTGGTCGGGTCGACCAGGAGCTGATCGCCGTGGGTCAGCTGGGTGGCCTCCGCCTCCGAGGTCACCACGGTAGCCAGCGAGTACACGCCGCCGGCGGCGTTCGCGAGGTAATCGCCGGTCGCCGAGCCCTGGACCGTCTTGGCCAGCGGAGCCGGCAGCGCGCCGCCCGCGGCCAGAGGGAAATCGTCCCGGATGACAAAGTACGTAGCCTCGTCCAGGATCGCTGGCGACGAGGGCGGGTTGTCCATCGGCGTCGACGGATCATCCTTCACCGTCCAGGTGATCCGAGCGGCGAGCTGCTCGGCGTTGAGCTGAGCCTCGAGGCCGGCGAGTGCGAGCTGCGGCACGGACCGGGTGGTCGTGACCGAGCCCAGGACCGTGAAGGAGACGCCGGTGAGTCCCGAGGTGTCCTGAAAGGTCATCGGGCTGGCTTGCAGATTGTTGATGATGAGCAGGGGCATGATGGACTCCTCGGGTTCCCCACAAGTATAGGGCGGAGGGGCCAAAAAAAGCAGGGGCGCCGCTTTCGACCTATCCTTCTGGCGATGGTGATCTATCCCCGGCACGAGCAACACTACCCGACCAAGCTGCTTCCATCCCGGATCGAAGAGTACGTCCGCGACGACCTACCGCCGACCACGGACCGTAGGGCAGCAGTGGTTCTGACCGGACAACAAGTGCTCGACGCGGTGGTTCGCGTGCAAACACGCCTCGGCCAGACCGCCGTCGATCCGCGGTACCACGTAGCGACCTGCTTTCACGAAGCAGGGTGCCTGAACGAATGGGACACCGAGGTCGCTACCGGGTCGTGTCCGCCGGGCTTCGTGTCGGTGGGGCCCTACCAGATCGGCGACGAGGAAGCCCGAAGATACGGATTCCGTCTCGAGGACATGATCAACCTGGACAAGGCCACCGAGTGCATGGTGCGCATGGCCGAGGACAACCGTCGGGGGCTTCGGACCGCGGCGGGGCTGTCGGACGCGACGCCAGACCCCGACCACGTCGATCTCAACGGCCGGCGCTGGCCCGGAGGCGTCCTTCGCGCGTACCTCGCCATCGCGCACAACAAGGGGATGGGGTTCGCCCGGCTGACGATCCAGCGCTATCGGATGGACTGGATCTCATACAGGGAGCGCAACCCCACCGACAACATCGTCGACCACGGCTACGGCGACGACTGCGTCACCGGAGGGCCGCACTGGCCGGGTTCGGAGCGTCCGGGGTCAGCGGAGCCGCGCCTGCTGTTTCTCGCGCAGCCTCGCATGACCGGCGCGGACGTCATGGTCCTGCAGGCCGATCTCGTGGTTCACGGCGTGAAGACTCCCCAGGACGGCGTGTTCGGTCCGATGACCGATCAGGCGGTCAGAACGTTCCAACGCGGGCACGGGCTGGTAGCCGACGGCAAGGTCGGCGCCGCGACACGCTTCGCCCTGTCCGCGCCTCCATAGTCACTTCCGCTCGGTCGCCGCGCGGAGCCCCGCGAGCACGTACACGTCGGCCGAACGTCCCGCGCGCGTCTTCCTCGTGATGCCTCTCCGCTCGATCAGCGGGGAGGGCTTCCAGTTCTTCAGCTCGTTGACCCGGGCGCTGCACGACTGGTGCGTGAGCGCGAGGGCCTCCTCGATCTCGTCCGTGGTCTTCCCCTCCCATCCGGCGAGTCTGATTTGGTCGTAGACCTTGAGCTGGAGGTCGCTCAACCTCGATTCGATATCGGTCATCGTGCATTCTCCGTCCTGCATGCCGGGCACGTAGTGTGTAACAGCCGTGGACTAGCCAACGTACATCCACAACTCTTGCAAGGGTCATAGAGCGGTGGAGTCGAGCCGCGGCTTGCCGCTGTCTCAACTGCAAAGGCTAGACGAGATATTTGTGTCGTCAGGTCTGTGAGTAGACCTTCGAGTTTGCTCATGTCCGTCCTTTCACGGGTTCGCCAGGCGAACGAGCACGTCGCCGTGGCACGTCTGCGGTCGGCACCAGCAACCCAGGATCTTGTCGCGAAGCTCGGGCAACGCGGCGACCAGGTGCGGCTGAGCCAGCAGCCAGGTCTCGTAAGCGGCGATCGCCTCGTCCCTCGTCGGAACCAGGAAGGTTGCTCGGGTCACGCGGTCACGAATGTGCGTGAACGGATTACCCCAGCGTGTCGTGCGATCAATCAGAACGTCATAGTACGAACGCCGACAGTGCACGACCAGAATCAAGCTCGGCGCTCGCGGGTCTTCGGATAGTCCCCGGTGTAGAACGTCGCGGCCCAAGACACCAAGCTCGGCCAGTCATCGACTGCCGCTCCGGTCCACCCGTCGTTGCGGTTGTACGGCAGCTCGAAGAGCATCGCCGTCTCCATCGGCCACGCCGCCTGCCACGATCGGAGCGTCTCGGTCTTGTCCTCGATCAGCATGTTGCCGTACACGCCGTGCTTCGACTCTCCGCGCACGTGGAGCACGTCCTTCTTGTGAAACCCGAGGTTCCGCACGAGCCAGGCGTCGCGCTCGTGCATCCAGTGCTCGCCGCCGAACGGGGACGTCACGGCCCACACGTCCGCAAACTTTCTCAGCTCCTCGATGCCTTCCCTGGCGCCGGCGACCATCGGGATTCCAAGGCACAGCCCCGGAACCTGCATCACGCGAAACACCTCTTTGGTCTCGTCCTCGGAGAGCCCGAGTCCCACGAAGAGGTCCCAGCCGTTCACATGATCGGAGGCCTTGAACCTACGACCGGTGACCTGGAATATGGCCTCGAGGGCCGGCGCCACGAAATCAGCCATCGGGCCGTCGACGTCGATCAGAATTCTGGGTCGCTTCATTCACGCTCTCCTGCTGGTGATGATGACTTCATCGATCTTGCCGCGTCCATCGGCCTTGCTGTTGATCGATCTTCCGCATGGAGCCGTCTCGATCATGAACCCTTCGTAGAGGTCCCGGATCAACGGCGTGTCGTTGTTGGAGAGCATGACGAACACGCCGCGGGCGTCCAACGCGCGGGCATGCTCGGCCAGCACGCGCTGCTCCTTCTTACCGAAGGGGGTCGCCGCGTAGGACGTGAAGCTCGAGGTCTCGGAGAGGGGATCGTACGGCGGGTCGAAGTACGCGAAGTCGCCACTCTCGGCGTCCGCGGTGGTTTCTTGGAACGAGCCGCACGTGATCCGAGCCTTGGCCAGGGCGACGCCCGCGGCGCGAAGCTCATCCTCGTTGATGACCGCGGGGTCCACGTAGCTCCCGCGCGGAACGTTGAACCCCCCGTTCTTGTTCTCTCGCCACAAGCCGTTGAAGCACGTCTTGTTGAGATAGATGAACGTCCCCGCGACCTCTGCCGGACTCATCGCGCCCCGGAGTGCCGGGACATTCCACCGACGACGAACGTCATAGTAGTACGCGGTGTCGGCGTGCAGGGCCTTGTGCCCGAGCGCGACCCGAATCACCTCGCCCAGCTCGGAAGCCACGGCGCGATACAGGGTGACCAGGGCAGGGTTGACGTCGCCGATGGACGCGGCGCGGGGCTCCAGCGCAAAGAACAGCGCGGCGCCTCCCATGAACGGCTCGAAGTACCGACCGTACCGCGCCGGCACGTGGGCCATCAGTCGAGGGAGCAGCTTGGTCTTGCCGCCCGCCCACTTCACGATCGGAGAGGCCTTCATGGGGATGCTTATCTTATAAGCATCAGCCAAAAAAACAAGCGGCGAAGCTACACCTGTGCGGTTCCATCGAACCCCAGTAACGCTTCGCCGCTCGAGCGCACACACCTAGTGCAACCCAATCAACTCGACCCCCGCTGTACCGTTACGGCCTTGGCGAGGTGTTCGTGCGCGCTACGCGCCGCTACGTTCACCTCCAAGAGGGCCTTGAGTCATTCGGGCCAGCATCGCCCCCAGGCGACACGCGTCTGAACAACTCGCGGTGTCACAAGACCCGGCGAGGAGCGAATAACGCGCTGTATCAGCAACTGGCGCGTCGACGCTCGATTGCCCCCAACGCGCGATCATCAGCACGAATAGACCGACGATAGCAACGTAAAGCAACCTGCTCATGTTGAATCCTCTGCTAAGAACACCCACCCACGACGATACGGTAGGACCATCCCGACGTGGGAGATGTTGATGGTCGCGAGCAGCGCTTCGTCCAACGCGCGAGTCTCGGCAGCCGCCCAGTCGACTCGAAGACGCTCGGAGAGCGATTCCATCGTCTCGAAGCGCCCGTCGACGCCCCGTACGCCCAGGTCCTCGACCACGAACATCCTCACGGGACCCCCTGCGGCGCCGGCGTGAACGCGAGGAACTTCTCGAGTCGCTGAGCCACGCCTGACACGAACAGGGTCACCCCGGCGGTTCGGAGCACGTCGCACGCGTACGTCGCCGCGTGCTGCGCCGAGTCCATGTCCTTCGCCGAAGCGATTGGATTTCGAGTCGTCATAGGGGCGCCTGGTTGCAGCTCCCAGACTACCACGGCCCAGCCTGAAGATTGCTCCCGTACGAGGATCAGCCATTGGCCCCAGCGGCACGACCACGACCCGTGTCGAATGTCGTCGAATGGGAGGGTCAATCCGAGCCTTGGTCCCGGGGCTTGCGAGCGGCTACCTCGATCACGGCCTCCAGTCGTCGGGCGACCTCCATCAGCGGACCGCGATTCGTCACGGCCGAGGACAGCTCGCGATTGATACCGATGACCAACGCCTCAATCGGCGCGATCGGAGACTCGTGGCCATCCCAGGGCATCGACGTGAATACCTCTACGCGGACATCCCGTGGAGCGCTGAGCAGCGCAACCGAGTGACCATCCTCACCCTGCCATGCCACGTGCCATCGGGCGTCACGGGACTGACGGAGCTGGATCTGCCGGGACGAGCCGTTCACCGAGTACGGAACATAGAGCGAGACGGGCCGGAGGTCTCCCAGCACGTGCTCGATCCGACGAATGACCCCGCGCAAATAGTCATCGTCGGCATCCACGCGTGCGCGAAGGCTGGGAAGGGCTCGCAACGCTTCAGCAACCTCGCGTGTCACGCGACGGCCTCTGCGGCCTGCGCACGGGGAGCAGGTGACACTCCGAACGCCTCCATGTACGCGCGGTCTCCGATTTCGTCGACCGCAGCGTCCTGTGCGCCCGCCAGCGTCTTGTAGGCTCGGCTGACCCACGTGCCACCTACAACAGACGCGTAGAATCCGCGTGCGTCCTTCTGGTACTCGTACCCAATCTCGGCGATCATGCGACCCGCAACGAAGCCGTGCCAACGGCGAGCGCGACGGCTCCCGCGCGCATCGAACCACCAGCCGGTCTCGGCCCAGCAGACCTTGGACGTGTCCTGCTCGCTGAGCACGCGCGCCTCCGTCCGGCAGGTGATCGCCTCGCGGTCGAGGTCAATCCGGGTGCTGCGCAGACGAGCGCCCGTCGCGATGACAACGTAGGCCGGAACCTCGACGCCGGCGCGAGCAGCGGCCAGCACGTCCTCCGCGCTGACCTCGCCGCGATCGGCGGCGGTGATCAGCTCGTCGTCGACGAGGCACTTGAAACACTCGCTACAAAGAGAGGACATGCTGCCGATGCGAAACCGAGGACCGCCGTCGTCGAGATCGCAGCCAACGCACTTCGCGTTCGACGAGACCGGAGTCGACGTGGCGTCCATCACCTCGAACGTCTTCTTGACCTCTTCCACGCTGACAAGCGCGACCGCCGTGCCCGGCACGAGATCAACGACCTCGGTTCCATTCCACGCACGCTCGGCGTCGGTGCGAATGAGCGGAATCGCCTGCCGGTCGGCGGCGTACGACTTCGTCGCGCGCGGCTGGCGGGCGCTGTCATGAATGAAGGCCAGCCAAGCGGTCTCGATGACCACCAATCCCCAGCTCGCAGTCATCACGAAGAACGCGAGCGCCGCGAGCGAGGTGGCATGCGGCACGTCGAGGTAGCGCAGAACCAGTTCGGCGATCTCCGTCAGCGCGAAGGGGATCGACACCATGCTGATGGCGATCACGATGCCGCCTGCGACCGCGTAGGCCACGAGACGGAGGGCCTGCGCGGCGTACTCGATGACGGTCAGGGCAACGCGCGCGGCGGGCCGGTTCGAGTCCTCGAGGATGGCGATGAGGCGGGACAGCCCGAGAAGCGCGGCGCCCATCACGGCCATGACCGTGAGGGTCGTGATGGGAGCGGCGACGAGACCGACCACGGCCACGCCGACGCCGAGCGCGGTCACGCGAACGCGCATGAACGGACGGACCACGCGATGCCACGTATCCTTGCACCAACGGGTGGCGTGGGTTGCGGCGTGCTGAGCGCCCGCGCGGGTCATGACCCAGGGCCGACGAATCATCGCGGCGCGAGCGACGCGAGACACTGCCGCGCGGGCACCAGTGGCCTTGCGGGTCACGAGGGCGATGACGCGGGCGCCAGCCGACCGAACCGCGGCAAGCGCGGTCGAGGCGACGCCGCGGAGGCGCTGCCAGAAGGAGGGAACCGGCTTGGCCGGCATGGTGGGAATGTACTGACGATCTGAATTTCGCATGTTGAATCCTTGCCCGAACAGGGCGTTGTGAGTGTCGAGAGCTTGAGCCCGAACAGGGCTCGCGTACGTGTGTGTTAGGTGATCTGAGCAACCGACGAAGGCGTCGGCTCCAAACTGAAGATCTTCTCGAGCATCTGAATCAACGACATCGAGTTGCTCCGCGCGCCCTCGATCATGTATCGATCCGTCTTGCGAGCAATCTCATCATCGGTACTCGTCGGGTAGACGTCCATGATGAGGGTCATGCCCGGCACCTCCGCCAGTGCCGGGTCCGCGGGGACGAGGGCGATGTGCGTGGGTGTCTTGACGACCATATGCGGGAAATCGCCCAGCTTGGCTAGCTCCCGCGCGGCCTCGGCAAGCTTGATGATGGTGTTGCGGGTCTGACCTGCGCGCTCCTGGCACTTTCCGTCTTTGCACATGATGATTCTCCTGGTTGTCGTTGTTGAAGATGCAGAACCTTCTCCTGGTCCAACAACGTGAATCAGGAGAAGGCGCGAGCGCGCCGCAGAGGCGCCTGCGACCAGTGCTCCGTGTTACGCCGCCTGCCTGTCGGACGAGGCCCGGCAAGCAACGCACGGTGGCCAGTGCCTCAGGGGTTGAGACGCGCTCGCAAGCAAACTTGCGCTAGGTATTGCCGACAGGTCCCGTGATGAACCCTTCGGACCGCGGCGTCGAACCGCGCCCCACGATCGCCGCGAACTCCTCGGCGCCGACGTAGTACAGCACGAGCACGGCGTCGGGGTTCGTGTGCCAGAAGTCCGGCGCACTGCTGTCCTGCTCGACGCTCTGGTTGACGATCGCTCCGGCGCCGACTTCCATGCCGCGGTAGCTCTCGTTGCTGGCGCCAGGCGACACGCCTTTGGACATGCTTTCGGAGCCGCCCATCATCTGACCTCCGCCGCCGCGATATCCACTGTACGCCGGGCGCGGCTTGGGCTGGGCCGACTTGAACAGCGCGACGCCGAACGCGTTCACACGCGCCTCACCGAGGAGCTGCGCCGCGACTCCTCGCGCGGTGTCCTCGGTGAACAGAAACTCCCGTGTCTGGCCATCGCGCGCACAGAAGCCATCGCGCCAGAACCGACCGGGGCTGACCGACGTCGTGGCGATGTAGTTCTGCTTCGGCTGCTGCTCGAGGCGAGGCGGCGGAGTCATCTGCGCGCCGGTGATCGCGTTGATGCCCTGTGCGGAAATGAGCGCCGCGACGTGGTGCGGGTTCTGCTCGCACGCGCGCAGGTCGAACCACACCATGTGACCCGGCTTGGCCTCGAAGAAGTAGCTCACCCGCGTGTGGTTGCTGCGGGC
>Ga0137410_10000735_pt1 | contig 22680 bp, 16 predicted proteins | sample CZODoug1_16funga_FD_108878 | JGI IMG/M metagenome (GOLD analysis project Ga0137410, IMG submission 108878) | Vadose zone soil fungal communities from Angelo Coast Range Reserve, California, USA - CZODoug1_16fungal (Illumina Assembly) | ecosystem: Environmental > Terrestrial > Soil > Vadose zone... | reverse complement strand
CGCTTGTAAGCCAACAGCGCCAGCGCTTCCTTCATCGGGTCGTCCTTGAATTGCGCCAGGCTCTTCGTGATGTAGCGCGCGGCGGCGTCGGCAGATTTTCCGACGTCCAATAAGTCTTCACGCGATAGACCGAAGTGTTCGCCAGTCTTCGGCAAAAACTGAAACATGCCGAGCGCGCCCAGCGAGTTTGGCGTTTGAATGTTTACGTACTCCGACTCGATCCACGGGATGTAGAGACCGATGAGCGGCGAGACGTTGCGCGCCTTGAACGCAGCGATCAGCATCGGCGCCTGGACTTGTCCTCGCTCAAAGACCAGGCGCGCATCGCCTGTCCCCAAACGATCGCCGCCGTTGCCGGTGCGCCGCGCGTATGCGTCCACTGCTCGCTGAATGTCCGCCACGAAGTCAGACGTAAATTCATAGTCATTGCCAGACAACTCGCGTCCTATTCGTCGCGCTCGCTCAGCTACAAACTCCGAGCGTTCGGCCGTCGTCATCTGTTGGTAAACGCCGGCGGCCGGCGTTGTTTGCGCGTGCGTTGGCTGCGCGGCGGTTGCCGAAATCGTGAGCGCCAGGAGTAGAAGCATCTTTTGCAATTTCATTTTCTTTTCCTCGTCTGTTTGATTGAAATCCCAGCAGTTAGTTAAGCGAGAAATCGAGACGAGAATGTTCACCGTCGCGTAGGGGCACGGTATGCCGTGCCCCTACTTCTTACGGCTGAAATCCGCAAGCGAGAAATCGAGACGAAAGTGTTCACCCGATGTCCGAGAAACTCTAGTTTGTCGATTTAATTCGAAACGAACTGCGACAAACTGAAGTCTGTCGGACAATCCGATGCTAGAATCTGCGCCGGATGACGACGACGCTCATGGCAGATGATTTGACGGGTCTGCTAATCGAATGGCGCGAGGGTGATCGCGCCGCGCTCGATAGGCTGACGCCGCTGGTGTACGACGAAATTCGGCGCATCGCGCATCGTCATGTTCAGCGCGAGCGTGAAGGACACACCCTGCAAACCACGGCGCTCGTCAATGAAGCCTACCTGCGACTAGCGGGTTCAGGGAACATAGCCTGGCAAAATCGGTCGCACTTTTTTGCGGTAGTCGCGCAGGTGATGCGCCACATTCTGATCGACTACGCGCGGCGCCGGCACTACGTCAAATATGGCGGCGAGGCACAGCGTGTTCCTTTTGATGAAGCGCTCGCGGCTAAAGAAACGTTTCTGATGTCGCAGCCACGAGCCGCCGAGTTGTTGGCTCTTGACGAGGCGTTGGCTGAATTAGCGAAACTCGATCCGCGCAAGGGCCGGGTAGTGGAGCTGCGCTACTTTGGTGGCTTGAGCCTCGCTGAAACCGCGGAGGTCCTGGAAGTTTCGCTGATGACTGTAAGACGCGATTGGCGCGCGGCGAAGGCGTGGCTGTTTAAAGCAGTTACAAGTGACAAGTAACAAGTGACAAGTGACAAGTAGTGGCGCGTGATGAGTAGAGCATTGACAAGTGACGAGTGAGCTCGTCAGCAAGCCAGTCATTCTTGCTCTTACTTGTCACTCGTCACTCGTCACTTGTCACTTGTCACTAATCCTATGACCCCTGAACAATGGCAAAAGGTTGAGGACGTGTTGCAAGGAGCGCTTGATCGCTCGCCGGATGAGCGCGCCTCGTTTCTCGCTGAAGCATGCGCGGGCGATCTGGAGTTGAAGGAGGAAGCAATTTCACTCGTTAACGCTTACGACGCTGCGGGCGACTTCATCGAGCAGCCGGCGATCGTTCGAGACGCGCGCGTTTTTGTTGACGACGACCTCGACCACAAGATCGGACGCGCTATCGGGCCTTACAAGATCATCGATGGCCTGGGCGTGGGCGGAATGGGCGAAGTTTATCTTGCCGAGGATACGCGGCTTGACCGCCTCGTCGCTTTAAAGATTTTGCCGGCTTACTTTGCGTCGGACGATTCGCGCTTGCGCCGCTTTCAAAGAGAAGCGCGCGCGGCTTCCGCTCTGAACCATCCAAACATTCTCACGATTCACGAAGTCGGCGAGTCAGCGGGCATTAGGTATATCGCCACGGAGTTCATTGACGGGCAAACACTCCGCGAGTTGATGAGGAACGAGGAGTTGTCACCGGAAGACGTTTTGAATATTGCGGAGCAGGTGGCCTCGGCACTCGCTGCCGCACACGCCGCCGGCATCGTCCATCGCGATATCAAGCCCGAGAACATCATGCGGCGCACTGACGGCCTGGTGAAGATTCTGGATTTTGGTATCGCCAAACTGATGGAGCCGGAAACGCCTGACTACCTGGACCAGACTCAACCCGGCGCGCGCACGCAGACCGAAGCGGGCCTGGTGATGGGAACGGTGAACTACATGTCGCCGGAGCAGGCGCGCGGGCTGCCGGTTGATGAACGCACCGACATTTGGAGCCTGGGCGTGGTGCTTTACGAAATGCTGGCCCACTGTCTGCCGTTCACGGGCGCCACGCGCATCGATGCGATGGTGACGATTCTCGAGCGCGACCCGGCGCCGCTCTCCCAGGTTAATAAAGAGGTTTCCGGCCCGCCGTTATTGCAGCAGATAGTCGATAAGTGTCTGCGAAAGAAAATGACTGATCGCTATCGGACAGCGAACGAGTTGCTGGCGAAGTTGAAGAGTGTAAGAGAGGAACTCAACAACGCGCCTCGTTCACCGAAGGCGTTCAGACTGAGAACCGTCAGTAATTCCGTAACTGGTTCGCGACGGCGCTATGTTTGGTCTGTGGTTGGTGTAGTTGTGCTGCTGGTAGCGAGCCTGGGCGGCGCCATGCTTTACCGGCAGTCGGGGTTGCGACAGCGGTCGACAATTTCAGCTGCGCCGGCGGAGTTGGCAAGCACGACAAAACTTTATTCCCAGATGGACGAAGCCGAACAACTCAGGTTTGTTGATGAACAGGAGCAGCGGATTTCAACGATGATGGGCGACCGTCCGGTAAAGCTGAACCAGGAAGCACTGCTGGCGATCAAGCGGAAGGTGGACGCTCAGATTGCCGACGAGTCCAGGCCGGACGACGAAAGGCTCAACGAGATCTATGCGCGAGCCAGGCCCTACGTGCCGCTGATTGCGCGTTCGTTTGCGGCGCGCAAGGTTCCAGTCATAATTGGAATCTATTTGCCGGTGATCGAGTCGGCATATCGACCCTGTTTTGAGAATAGTATCGGCGCCAAAGGCTTGTTTCAGTTTCTGCCGCGGACAGCGAAAAACTACGGTGTCGCGCGCGACGACATGTGCGACGCGGAAAAGATGACACCCGCTGCCGCACATTACATCGCGGACCGCATGGCCGAACTCGGCGAAGACTCGGAAAGCATAACGCTCGTGTTGCTTAGTTATAATGTCGGTCCGGAATGGGTGCGGGACAGTTTGCGCAAACTGCGCGGGACGGAGAACTACGAAAGAAATTTCTGGACGCTTTTTGCGAACCGGCAAACACTCGACGAAGCCTTTCGCAACGAGGCCGGCTATGTGCCGAGTTTCTTCGCCGCTGCAATCATCGGCGAGAACCCGCAAAACTTTGCCTTACCGCAGCCACCGCTCTCTATGTTGGCTGTGAGCAGTAAGCAGTGAGCAGTGGGCCGTAAGCAGTGGGTGATCCGAATATTAGCCGCGGACTTACGCGGATAGACGCGAATCTGAAAACCTCGACAGCTACTTCTTATTGCTTCAAATCTGATCCGCGTTTATCTGCGCAAATCCGCGGCTAAACTCGCCGCCCTTCAGTGTTTCACAAAGATGTCGTCGTTCTCGCGATTCCCACTGGCTGACGGCGTAGCCGGCGTTACGGCCGGCGCGGAGCGCATCGTATTCATGGCCTGTTCGGCCGAGAGAATTCCTGAGATGCGCATTCTAAACTCGTCAGCATTGCTGGCGTTGTGCACCGCTTCTTCCATCGAGATCAGTCCCGACTGGACCAGTTGAAACAGCGACTGATCGAAAGTCTGCATGCCATACTGCGAAGCGCCCGCCGCAATCGCCTCACGGATCAGACACGTCTTTTCTTCGTTGATAATGTAATCGCGAATCAACGCCGTCGAAACCATCACCTCGACCGCCGGCACGCGATCCGCGCCTTTCGCCGCGCGCACCAAGCGCATCGAGACAACGGCCTTGAGAATCCCGGCGAGTTGAATACGCACCGACTTTTGCTGGTGAGACGGAAACGACGAAACGATTCGCATGACGGTCTCGGTTGCGTCGAGCGTGTGCAGCGTCGATAGCACCAGGTGGCCCGTCTCGGCCGCCGTCAATGCAGTTTCGATAGTTTCGTAATCGCGCATTTCGCCGACGAGTATCACGTCCGGATCCTGTCTGAGCGCGCCGCGCAATGCTTCAGCGAACGATCTCGTGTCGACGTCAACTTCACGCTGCGTCACAAACGAAAGTTTGTCGCGATGCAAAAATTCGATCGGATCTTCAATCGTGACGATGTGTCCGCTGCGGCGAGCATTTATCCTGTCGATCATCGCCGCCAGGGTGGTTGATTTACCGGAGCCGGTCGCGCCGGTAACCAGAATCAAGCCACGACGTTCCTCGGTGATGCGTTCAATCACGGGCGGCAGTCCCAGCTCCGCTGAGTTTCGCGTATTGTCAGGAATAACGCGCAGGACCACGCTCACTGTGCCGCGCTGTTGAAAGATGTTCGCGCGAAATCTTCCCAGCCCCTTGACGCCATAACCGATGTCAACTTCAGAGACTTCCTTGAAGCGTTGCTTCTGACGATTCGACATCATGGCAAACGCCATGTCGAGCGTGTCTTCCTGCTTCAAGCGCGGCGCGTCGGCAATCGGGTGAAGTTCGCCGGCGATGCGCATAACGGGAAAGGCGCCGACTTTAAGGTGAAGGTCGGACGCGCCATGGCCGCAGGCTACTCGCAGCAAATCGTCAATTTTTACAGACATAAAGAGAGGACACCTTTCGAAACTTAGTAAAACTGATTTGGAATTGTCTGCGCTGAAAGGAGCGCGGGAGCTAACTTGCGGGGCGCATCACCCTTTACCGCGCGGGCGATGCTGAATTGAATATACCTGTCAGAACGAGCAGCGTCAATACTGGGACCGCGGGCGTCTCGCCCGCAAGAAGCGCTAGCGCAGACTAAACTTGTTCTTGCCTTGCTTCGGAAACCACTTTTGCCTCACGGCGCGTTTGCGGGCGAGACGCCCGCGGTCCCAGGAAAGAGTCGCCCGTATGCTTTAGTCAGTCGCGTTGGCTGCCTGAAACTTCATCGCCGGCTCCTCAGTTTCGCTGCTGACGCTTACGCCAGGAGACTTTTCCGCTTCGAAGCCATTGTTGCCGGGTTGTGAGCTCTTCGCGGCGTTCACATAGGTGAGCCACTTGCCGGGAGCCTCTCGCTCGCCCTTGGTGATTTCGAAGAAGGTTTTCTGAATTTTTTCCGTTATCGGGCCACGACCGCCCCCGCCCACCGTAATGCGATCGACCGAACGAATCGGAGTGATCTCGGCTGCGGTGCCGGAGAAGAAAAGTTCGTCAGCCACGTAGAGTGCGGCGCGTTGAATAGTTCGCTCCTTAACGGTAATCCCCAGCTCCTGGCAAATCTGAATCACACTGTCGCGGGTAATGCCCGGCAAAATTGATGACGAGAGAGGCGGAGTCAGGACCATTCCGTTGTTAACTACAAAAATATTCTCGCCCGAGCCTTCCGAAACGTAGCCACGGTCGTCGAGCGCAATGCCTTCAGCAAAGCCGTTGAGCAAAGCCTCCATCTTGATAAGCTGGGAGTTCATGTAGTTTGCGCCGCTCTTGGCCATGGCGGGCATTGAGTTTGGCGTCAGACGATTCCAGGTTGACACGCAAACGTCCACGCCTTTTTCGATCGCCTCATCGCCGAGATATTTACCCCAGTCCCACGCGCCGATGTAACAAGCCAGCGGGTTGGGAAAGGGATTAACTCCGAAGGCCGGGTGCTCTTCATCAAGACTACGGAAAAGAATGGGCCGGATGTAGCACTGTTCCAACCCACTGCGTGCGACCAGCCCAACAGACGCCTCGCACAACTGATCCAGTTTCCACTTGTGGTCCATGCGGTAAATCTTCGCTGAATTCAGAAAGCGCCGCATGTGTTCCTGCAAGCGGAAAACCGCGGGGCCTTGTTTGGTCGCATAACAGCGAATGCCCTCAAAGATGCTCGAGCCGTAATGAAGCACATGAGACATCACGTGCACGCGCGCGTCGTCCCATTTTATGAATTGGCCGTCGTGCCAAACGACGTCGCAAATGCGCGGAGTTGCCACATCTTTCGCTTTGCCTTCTTTTGAGAACATTTCGGTTCTACTCCTTCAGGACCAATTTCTGAAAACGGGCAGCGAGGAAACTCTAACTTCAAATCGTGTGCTGAACGGTTTTATTTGGAACCAATTCTACCGGAGTTTTGGTCATTTCAGAAAGGGCACGTTTTATGGGCGTTCGAGAACATGGCACGATACCGTAAGTCTGCTTTGCTTGGCAAGGCGCGCTTGATTGAATAAGGTTGGCACCGATACCATCAAAATGCTGCTGCCAATAACAAAGACTGCTAATCCTTCGGGCTTTCCGGTGAAGTGCGAGCGACAGGGCGGTCTAATTCGAAGCCAGCGGCGGCGGTTAATTCGCCGGTCGATCTTAGTGGTCCCAATTCTGCTCGCCATTTTATCTACCAATTGTCGCATGACTGAAAAAACTGAAACCCTGCTTCCCGCAACCCAACCAGACAACCAACCCACCGATGCCGGCGCGATTCATCGACGCGCGATTGCCATCGACATGCACGCCGATACGGCGCAGCGCCTCGTTGACGAACACGTGGACCTGAATGAGCGGCTCCCGGACGGCCACTTCGATTCGGTGCGCGCGCGTGAAGGCGGACTCGACGCGCAATTCTTTTCAATTTGGGTGGAGCCGGAATTGTTTGGTGGCGGCGGAGCGTCGGCAATGAAACGTGCGGACGATCAGATAGCCGCAGTGAAGGCGCTCGCTGAAAAGCGTCCCGAGATCTGGGAACTCGCGACCACGGCTGCTGACATAAAGCGGATCGCGTCGGCAGACAAACTGGCAGCGTTGACCGGTCTCGAAGGTGGCTATGCGATTGACGAGAAGATCGAAAACGTCGAGCGCTATTACACGCTGGGCGTGCGTTATATGTCGCCGGCCTGGAGTGTCAGCACCAGCTGGGCCGGCTCTTCGGGCGACGACATCGGACGCACGCGCGGCCTGAATGATTTTGGCAAGCAGGTGATTCGCGAGATGAACCAACTGGGCATGATGGTCGACGTTTCGCATGTTTCTGATCCGACGTTCTGGGACATCGTGAATACTTCGACCAGACCAGTGATTGCAACGCACTCGGGTTGCCGCGCGATTGCCAACGTTCCCCGGAATCTGACAGACGACATGATTCGCGCGCTGGCGAAGACCGGTGGCGTGGTTAACGTCATCTTCTATCCTGAACATCTGGAGCCGGGCTGGAGCGAAAAGAAAAAGAAGGTTGACGCCGAAATCGCGTCCGCGGTGCAGCACGCTTCCGAGGAAGAGAAGGGCGACGCCGCGCATAAGAAGCTGGCGCGTGATCGCGTGAGGCGCGAAGAGTATGCGAAACGACTGCCGCCGGTCACGGTTTCGCGACTGGTGGATCACATCGATCACATCGTGAAGCTGGTAGGAATTGATTATGTGGGAATCGGATCAGACTTCGACGGCGTGCAATCGACGCTAAGCGATCTGGCCGACGTCTCGCAGTTGCCGAACCTGACTCGCGAGTTGCTGCGGCGTGGCTATTCGGAAAGCGATGTTGACAAGATACTCGGCGGCAACATGCTGCGCGTGATGGAGAAGGTCGAGCGCAATTGATTGTGGACGAGATAGTCAAATCAGAACCGGGAGCAGTAGCGACCGGGTCGCTGCTTTAGACTCAGCACATCACCGAGTCCTGGACACTCTTCCTTCGGGAGATCAACCCGGTCGCTACTGCTCCCGGTTCTGATTTGAGTGAGTGCGGTAAATGTCTATGGGAAGCAAACAGCCCGGCAAGAGGCCCAGGATTGGTTTTCACGCGCCGATCAAAGGTGGCCTGCACCAGGCGCTTATCATCGCGAAGGAAACCGGCTGCGACACGGTGCAGATTTTTTCGCGGAACCCACGCGGCTGGACAGCGAAGCATCTTTCATCTGCCGACATAGCTTTGTTCAAAAAAGTACGCCGGCTAACCAAACTCAAACCGGTCGTCATCCACTGCAACTATCTCGTAAACCTCGCTGCCGCCGACGAAGCAATACTGCAAAAGTCGCGCGCATCTTTCCGCGAGGAAGTTGAAAGGGCGATTCTGCTCAGCGTCGATTACCTGGTGGTGCATCCGGGCAGCGTGCGCGGGGCGCATGAAGCTGCCGGAATTCGCAAGTGTAGCGAAAGCATCAAGTTTGCTTGCCGTCGATTGAATTTAGGAAAGCTGCGGATTCTCCTGGAAAATACGGCGGGTCAGGGAGAGTGTATCGGCTATCGCGTCGAGCACCTGCGCGAGATCATCGATGCCTGTCCAAAGGTTCCGCTGAGCGTTTGTCTTGATACCGCGCATGCATTCACCGCCGGGTACGACATCCGTGAGGAAGAAGGTTTGGAAGCGTTAATCGACAAACTCAAAAGCACGGTCGGGACCAGGAACGTACGCGTTATTCACTTCAATGATTCGCGCGCCGCCTACAACTCGCGGGTCGATCGCCACTGGCACATCGGCGAAGGTCACATCGGCAGCGATGCCCTGCGCCGCGTGGCCCAACATCCCAAACTTGCCCACGCCGCCTTCATCCTCGAAACGCCTTACGACGACCCCCGCGCGGATCTGAAAAACTTGAACACGCTCCGCTCTTTCGTGGATAATGTCTCACCCTAACATTACCGCTCCCGCTTAAAGCCGCTACGAAACTATCCGCTAACAGGGAGTTCACCCTTTCGTTTAGTCGTTTGACGTAACTACAATTTGTAACTACACTGCTTATGCGGTTTGAATGGGACGAAGCGAAGCGGCGATCGTATCTTAGTCGTCACAGAATAGACTTTCTTGCAGCCAGAGTAGTCTTTGCAGGAAGGACAATTACCTTTCTGGACGATCGATTCAACTATAAAGAGGAACGCTTGCTTACGCTGGGTTTGCTATGGGGGAGACCAGTGGCCATCGTCCATACTGAAACAGATGGGGTAATACGAATCATATCTATTAGAAAGGCGTCGAAGAATGAAGAAAATGTCTACTTCGAAGAAATCTCAGATTGGTGAAACTGACTTGAAGCGCATAGATGCGATGAAGGATGAGGATATAGATTTTTCCGATAATCCTGAGCTGACTCCGGAAATGTTCGCGCGCGGCGTGGTGCGGCGAAACTTCAAGGTGATACCGCGAAAGAAACAGCTAACTTTGAGGGTGGACAGCGACGTCGTTGATTGGTACAAGAAGCAAGGCCGCGGCTATCAGACCAGGATAAATTCACTGCTGCGCGCGTATATGAAAGAACACCAGCGTAACCGCGCAAGAACAGCGGCGAAGCATTAAACACATCGACTTCAGGCGTGGACAAGTTTCATTGCCTTCAATAAAATGCTTCCCAGTATGACGATTCGACATAGACCGCTTACCAAACTCCTCCTAACGGTGCCGCTTCTGCGCCGCGCATTCTGACGCGCGGTTTAGCGGAGCGGCGAAATCCTATTCGAAAAATTCGTGGCTGCGGACGCAGCGAGCAGAAATGTAGGGGCGGACCCGCGCGTCCGTCCGAGGGCGCACACATAGGTGCACCCCTACGGTTGTAAATTTAGACCACCAGGTTTGTGCGTTCGCTCACGGTAGGTTTTAATGTAGAGTTTTCACAGGACAACAAGCATGGACGAAAAATATTTTCCCGAACAGATCGAAAAGAAGTGGCAGCAACGCTGGGATGAGACTAAAGCATTCCAGGCGACTGAGGACGACCCGCGCCCGAAGTTCTACGCGCTGGAGATGTTGCCTTACCCTTCCGGCTATTTGCACATGGGCCACGTGCGCAACTACGCGATCGGCGACGCGCTCGCCTGGTACAAACGTCTCCAGGGTTTCAACGTGCTGCATCCGATTGGTTGGGACAGTTTTGGGCAGCCTGCCGAGCAGGCCGCGATCAAGCGCGGCATCAGTCCGCGCGACTGGACGGAAGAAAATATCGCGCTCATGCGCGGGCAGTTCAAGCGATTGGGAATCAGCTACGACTGGTCGCGCGAGATTGCCGCGCACCGTCCGGATTTTTACAAGTGGGACCAATGGTTCTTCCTGAAGATGTTTGAGCGCGGCCTGGCTTACAAAAAGAAGTCGCCGGTTAACTGGTGCCCGAGAGAGAGCACAGTGTTGTCGAATGAACAATCTTCCGGCGGCGTCTGTTGGCGTTGTGGCGCGACAGTGGAGAAGCGAGAGCTCGAGCAATGGTTTGTGCGCATAACTGAATACGCGGAGCAGCTCGTCGATGACATGAAGCAAATCGAAGCTGGCTGGCCGGAGAAGGTACTCAAGCGCCAGCGCGATTGGGTGGGCCGCAGCGAAGGTGCGTACATCGACTTCGCAGTGCAGCACAGCGACAAAAAGATTCGTGTGTTCACAACGCGCATCGACACTATCTTCGGCGCCACCGCCATTGTGTTATCAGCCGAGCATCCGCTCATCGAGGAACTGCTGGCCGCGTCGCCATTGAAGGACCAGGTGATGGCGTTCGCCGCCAGAGTGAAACTTGAAAAGGAAAAACGCGGACGCATCGTCGAGGAGGAAGAGCAGAAGGAAGGGATCAACACCGGCGTGCTGGCCGTCAATCCTTTCAGCGGCGAGAGCATTCCGGTCTGGGTGGCAAACTACGTACTGATCGAGTATGGCACGGGCGCGGTGATGAGCGTGCCGGCGCATGACGAACGCGATTTTGAATTCGCGCAAAAGTATTCATTGCCGATTCGTCGCGTCATTGAGCGCATCTCGCATGAGCAGGAGTCGATCGTGCACGACGCGCTGAGCGCGGACCAATCCATCGCGATGCCGCATGCGTTTACCGACTACGGCATTCTGGTCAACTCCGGCGATTGGAGCGGAAAACTTTCCGAGGACGCGATCGTGGAGATGGCAAGGTACGCCAAAGAGCACGGCTTCGGAGAGGCGGCCGTGACCTATCGCATACGCGACTGGGGTATTTCGCGTCAGCGTTTCTGGGGCGCGCCCGTTCCCATTATCTATTGCGAAAAGTGTGGCATGGTGCCCGTGCCGGAAAAAGACTTGCCGGTCCGGTTACCCGATCATGCGGAGTTTACTGGCGCCGGTGAATCGCCGTTGGCCGGCGTAGCGGAATTTGTTAACACCACTTGCCCGCAGTGTGGCGGGCCAGCGAAGCGCGAGACCGACACCATGGACACGTTTGTGGATTCGTCGTGGTACTTCTTTCGCTATTGCGATCCGCGCAACGAGTCTGCTCCATTTGATCCGGAGATCGCAAAAAATTGGACGCCGGTAGATCAATACATCGGCGGCGACTCCCACGCCGTGATGCATTTGATCTACACGCGCTTCTGGACGAAGTTTATGCGCGACCTCGGTCTCGTTTCTTTCGACGAGCCGGTGAAAAACTTGTTGACGCAGGGAATGGTGACGAATCGCGTCGAGGGAACTGACGAGTGGAAGGCCATGTCAAAGAGTCTCGGCAATGGCGTCGATCCCGACGAAATGATTGCGGCCTTTGGCGCGGACGCGGCGCGCTTGTTCGTTCTGTTCGCGGCGCCTGCTGAAAACGAACTGCGCTGGTCTGAAACCGGAATCGAAGGCGCAGTCAGATTCCTGCGGCGCGTTTACACGATGGTTTGGCGTTGGCATGAGCGTTTGTCGAACGTCGCCAGCCAAGATGTAGGGGCAGGGCTTGTCCCTGCCCGCGGTGGTGCGGATGATCAGGACGAATCCGGGCAGGGACAAGCCCTGCCCCTACAACCTACACGCGCGTTACGTCGCAAGACTCACCAAACGATTGCGAAGGTGACGAGCGACTTTGAAGAACTGCACCTGAACACGATCGTGGCGGCGCTGATGGAGTTGTTTAATGAACTCAGCGACCTTAACGCCGATCCCGCTACCGCTGCAACTAGCGACGTGTTTGCTGTGCGCGAAGCGTTGGAGAGTCTGGTGTTGATGCTGGCGCCTTTTTCGCCACATATCGCCGAGGAGCTGTGGGAGCGGCTTGGCCATGAAGGCGGGTTATTGCAGTCCGGGCGCTGGCCTCAGGCGGATACGGAATTGGCGCGCAGCGAGGAACTCGAGATTCCGATCCAGGTAAACGGGAAGCTGCGTTCGCGTGTGTTGGCTGCCCCGGAAGTTACCGAAGCAGAACTGCGCACCGCCGCCCTCAACGACGAGAAGATTCGCAGCTTGATTGAGGGGCATGAAGTCGTCAAAGTTATCGTGGTGCCAAAACGGCTGGTGAACGTGGTCGTCAAGTAAGACTGTGACCTCTCGTGACGAAATTGTACGGGCAGGGCTTGTCCCTGCCCGTTGACTCCCACAAAAGCGAACGACGGGCAGGGACTAGCCCGGCCCCTACGATTCAAATCGAGGGCGTGAAGAACATTTGATTTGTTGGTTGCCTGCTTCGCACCGCAGCCGTTAGAATCAGCGGGCGACTAGCCTGGCTTGCGAGTTTGGAGTTGCGAATACCTTCTTGCCGTCGTTCCGCGTTGTACTGAGCCAATAAATGAAAGAATGTCCAGCCTGTAGGCGCTGTTTCCCCGATGAAGTCAACCACTGTCCCCAGGACGGCGATGCCACCACGCAATCGCTGATCGGCGAGCCCATACTCGATGCGCGCTATCAGTTGGAGCGGCGCCTGGGCCAGGGTGGCATGGGAGTCGTCTTTCAGGCGCGACACATTTTTCTAAAAACTGCTCACGCTATAAAAGTCATCCTGCCGGATCTCGTCGGCAACGATCCAATGCTGGTCACGCGGTTTCGCCAGGAAGCGCTGGCCGCCGCCGCCATCCGTCATCAAAACATTATCGCTGTTACTGACTTTGGCGTGGTGCGCGGCACGATGCCTTTTTTGGTGATGGAGTTTGTCAACGGACAATCGCTTCAGGAGATTCTTGCCGAAGAGAAAGTGATGTCGCCCGAGCGGGCGCTGGAGTTTGCTTGTGCCATCGGGGCCGGCGTCGGCGCCGCGCACAAGCAAAACATCGTGCACCGCGATTTGAAGCCTTTGAATATCATGGCGCAGAAGGGCCAATCGATCGCGGAGGGTTTGAAGATCCTCGACTTTGGTCTAGCCAAGATCAAGTCAGGTGAATTGCTGGGTTCGTTTGTGCAAGCGAAGACGAGCGGGTTGATGGGCTCTCCTTTTTATATGGCGCCGGAGCAATGGTCGGATGAAGAGCCGGATGCTCGCGCCGACATCTACAGCCTGGGAATTATTCTTTACCAGATGCTCGCTGGTGATGTGCCGTTCAAGGGTTCTTCCATTCCTTCGATCATGAAGAAGCACCTCACGCTGCCGGTGCCCAGTTTCAAGTCCGCGGGCGTCGACGTGCCGCCCCGGCTGGAAGCGGTAGTGCGTCACGCTTTGGAAAAAGAAATCTCCGCGCGCACGCCGTCGGTTGAAGTTTTTATCAGGGAGCTGAGAGAAGCTGTCGCTGCCGGGGGTGTAACCGTGCCGTCCGGACGCGACACTGGTTCCGTCACTCCAGACGAAACTATTTATTCGCCGGCTTCGACGACCGGAAGTTCGCAACAGACAACTTCCGAGTCTCACTTCGACTGGATGGACGGAACGATAAGCTCTTCGGCGTTGGGCGCTGAAGAACAAGCAAAAATTGCGGCCTCGCGCGAAGCATACGAGCGCGAGCAAAAGAACAAGGAGCGAGTGGCGCGCGAAGAACTGGCGCGCGAATCTGAAGAGCGTCGCAAAGCCGCGGAAGCGCAGGAGCGGAAGCGAAAAGAACAAGAGGAACTACTGCTCAAGGAGAGACAGGAGCGCGAAGAACGGGAACGTCAGCAGCGCGAACAGATGGAGCGGGTTGAACGCCAGGCTAAAGAACTCGAAGAGCGTCTCGCCCGCCTGGCCACCAGCATGCCGCCGGTGCCGCAAACTACGGTCGTCGATCCGGAAGCCACTCAGGTCCATCACGGAATCGCAACGGAGACGGTCAGCAGCAATAGTTTTACCGGTGCAGCGTCCACACTGCATGACAGCGTTACGAGGCTGCCGCCAGTCACGATTCCGCCGAAGCCGAAGAGTAATTCGATGTTGCTGATTGGCGCGGTCGTCTTGATGGTCGTGTTGGTAGGCGGTGGAACGGGCGCTTATTTATTGATGCGATCAAGAACTACGCCCGGTACAAACATCAACGGAAACAAGCCGACACCGGCGCCCACGAGTGAAGCGAATGGACCAATCAAAGCGGACCTGGTTGAGATTCCCGGCGGCGCCTCCCAGATGGGCCGCAACGATGGACCACCGCAGGAGCGACCCGAACATCCGGTAACGGTGCCTAAGTTTTTTATGGACCGAACGGAAGTGACCAACGCTGAGTACGCTGACTTTGTGCGCGACACTAATTACGAGACGCCTGCCGATTGGGTCAGGGGAAAACCACTGCCGGGTCAGGAACGCTGGCCGGTGATGGGTGTATCGGCAAAAGACGCCGAAACGTTCGCGGCCTGGCGTTCAAACCGTGACGGAGTTACTTACCGTTTGCCGACAGAAGAGGAATGGGAGTTTGCGGCCCGCAGTGGCGGTGATTACAAATCCTATCCCTGGGGAAACACCTGGGAAACAAACCGCGCGGTAGTGAAAGAAGCGGCGCCGCGGCCGGTAGGCAGTTACCCGGACGGAAAGAATCGCTGGGGCGTACTTGATCTCATCGGCAACGCTTCGGAGTGGACCTCTTCAAAAGCCTCGGTCTACGCGGGCGTCGCACAAATTCCATCCGAAAATAAAGACTGGCTGGTGGTTCGCGGCGGTTCCTATGCCAGCGATCCAAACGACCGACAGATACCGATTTCCGCCACCTATCGGGATTGGTTCAAGCCAACCTTGAGGCATCCGACCTTCGGCTTTCGCCTGGTGCGCGCCGGTCAGTAGAAATAGTTTGGAGTTCAACCTCTAAGTTGCCCACCCTTGAAGAAAGACACGCCAGAACCTGGACTCTAAACAGCATGCCCTTGCCAATTAGCTCATCTTCCGCAAACTGGGCTACAATCCGCCCACGGTTCAATTAGCCTCGTGAAGATGCTACCACCCCGCGTGGGCTGCCCGCGTAGGGACCCCGGGGTTATCAACCAACTTATTATCGCGTGTGATTAAAGCTTCAATCACAAGATGACCAGGAGAGGATCGATGAGAGCTGCCCCGAGTTTTCGTTCAGTTTTAGCATTCATTGCGCTTTTTGTGAGCCTGTTGTTTGCCGTGTGCGCCCTGGCCCAGGACGTCGGCGTGGACGTTGGTGGCGCCGCGGGAATTTTCAGACCCAAAAACCCGGAAGCAAAGAAACGCACCAGCCGGCCGGCGCCGGTCGTGCGGCGCGGTACCCCGGCGCGCACGACGGGAGCGACTAACGCAAACGTCGAAGATCGGATCGAAGATTTGTTGGACAAGGGCAACCAGCTTCGCGATGCGCGTCGTTTTGCGGAAGCCGAGGCCGCCTATCAGAGCATTTTCAAACTCAAGGCCAACGATGGGCGCGCGGCTTATGGTCTTGGCAATATTTATTCCGACCAGCAACGCTGGGAAGAAGCGGAGGCCGCCTACCGTAATGCCGTGCTCTGGAGCCCTTCGGATGTTGACGCGCTGGTCGCGTTGAGTGTGGTGCTGGTCCGGCCGCGCACCGGCGCGAGCAATGCGAAACGCTTTGCCGATGCTGAAAGTTTTGCCCGACGGGCGGTTCAGTTACAACCGAAGAACGCCGTGGCCTGGGATCGTTTGGGTGTTGCGTTGCAGGCGCGTGGTCTATTCAACAATGAGACGGAAAATGCCTACCGCCGCGCGGTGGAACTCGACCCACAGTTTCCAGTTGCCTATGCGCATCTCGCGCGTGTTCTCAGGCGATTGGGAAAAAATGACGAAGCAGAATCACTGTATGCGCAAGCGACGCAACTGGCGAAGGATCCGGCGACCTTGAATCTGATTGCCGAATCGCTACAGGCTGAACAGCAATGGCAAAACTCGGAGCCGGTTTTGAAACGCGCGCTCGAACTTGATGCGCGGAATCCGACCGCGCTCTATTTGATGGGCCGGATGCTCGTAGTCTTTAAGCGCTACGACGAATCGGAGCCTTATTTGAAAACCGCCACTGAAGTAAGTCCGCGTGCGTTCCAGCCTTTTAATCTTCTCGGTCGCACTTATCTCGCGCTGGATCGTTTTGAGGAAGCAGAGGTAACTTACGAGCGCGCCGCGGGTTTTGCATCCGCCGGCGATCGCAAGCAACTGGCAGGAATCTACGGCTTCGAAGGCGTGGGCGACGGTTACATGAAAGCCAAAAAAAAACCCAGCGCGGCCCGTGCTTACAAGCGTGCGCTGGAACTGGATCCGGCAAACCCGACACTGGAACAGAAACTTGCCAAAGCGCAGTGACGGCCAACCAGATAAGATTGAAGTAGGGGCACGGCATGCCGTGCCCCTACGGGTTCTTCTCTAAAACATAAGGAGCAGATCTCTCTCATGAAGCGTTGCCCGAAGTGTAATCGTACTTTTCCCGACGACAATCAGAAATTTTGCACCGTCGATGGCGGCCTGCTCGCGCTGGCTGACAAACCTTTCGATCCCAACGCGACGATTCAGGGCAGCGCGAACATGGGAGTTCCGGTTGGGCCGCCGGGCGAAACACCCGCCAGCAATCGACCACCAGATTTGAACGAGACCATCGCAGCCTCTGCTCCGACAGTCGTTTTCCCCAAGCAGACCGGACCCACGGGTCAGCCAACTGCTTCTAATTTGCCACAGCCGCCGCCGCCATCAACATCGCCATCGCCGCCGTTGTCCGCAACTATTCCATTGTCACAGATGCCGAGCGCGCCGCCGCGGCAAACGCCAAGCGCGCCGCTGCCGAAAACGCCGGCTGCCGCCCCGCCGCCAGTTCATGCCACGCCGCCAAAGAAAAAATCCAAGCTGCCGCTGATCCTTGGCGTATTGGCACTGCTGTTCGTGTTTGGTGTTAGTGCCATCGCGGCCGGCCTGTATTTCTTCGTTATCAAACCCAGACGCGAGGCACTGCAAGCTGAGCCCCCGGTTGTCGAGAGAACAAATCAAAACGAAAATGCTAACGACAACGCGAACACCGCGAACACGAATAGCGAGCCGGCAAAGACTGAAGAGAAAACCGCTACTGAATTTGTAGCGCCGCCCAACACCACCAGGTTTACCAACTCGCAGGCGAACCTTGACGGAAAACTGGCCGAGCACTATCTCGACTTTTCGTTCTACTATCCAAACAACTGGGCCGCCGACCCCAAGGCGGGCGTGGCCGGCGCCAGCAACTTTGCGAAGGTCGAGAGAAGGTTAAGAGATATCACGCAAGAAAATTTCGCGGTCGGCTGGTATACGAGCAAGGGAACTTTCGCCGCCGACGAGTCGACGTTTCCGCAGTTGGTAGAAGTTTTGGGAGCCAGTCTGGCAAATAACTTTCCCGGATACCGCAAGGTGTCGGAAGGACCGACCAAAGTAAATTCACTTGACGGCTATGAATTTCGTTTTGTGAGTGCTTCGAAAGAAAGTGAAAATAGCGACATCCAGGTTTGGGGTCGGGTAATATTTTTGCCCACCGGCGTTTCCGGCGAGCAGACCGGCGCGACGCTGGTGATGCTGGCAACCTCGCTAGCGCCCGAATTATCCGGCGTGGAGGACGTCGGCGAGAAGGGGCAGATGCCGGTTATTCTGGCCTCGTTTCGCTTCGGCAAGCCCTAAGCTTGAGTTGCTGAGGTGTCCAGAACTCCCTGCGTTGTCTCGGCGTAATCTGCGTCTCTGCGGTGAGTTGCCTTGCTCGATTTTCAAACGCAGAGACGCCGAGGACGCGGAGTTTGCGCAGAGAAAAAAATCATATTAGGACACAACCAACCTTGTGACCCGAGTTACATCAAATAGTTTTGAATGATATGCTTTCAGCGTGGAATTGATCGCGTGGACATGATCATCAGTAAGTAAGAATGTCAGCAAAGAAAAAAACCAACAACGAAAAAACTTTGTGGACGCCGGCACGCCTGGCGTTCACCGTTCTCGTGCTCTCCCTGCTAGCGGCTTTTGGAATTTCCAGTTGCAACTCCGGCGACGAACCGCACAAGAATCCATCGGTTGCTACCGGGAATGGCGCCGCTCGAAATGCGCCTGCCAGAAACCTAGCGCCGCCGCTGCTGACTACGTTGCCCGCCAGCGTCGTCGATGCGGAACTCAAAGCTGTGACCGGCGCGCCGATAAAGCTTTCGAGTTACTCTGGCAAAGTTTTGCTTGTAAATTTGTGGGCTACCTGGTGTGGTCCGTGCCGTCTGGAAACTCCCGAGCTGGTAAAGCTGCACAAGGAATTTCGTTCGCAGGGGGTTGAGGTGGTTGGTTTATCGACCGAAGACCCGGACGACTCCGCTGACGCTGTGCGCGAGTTTGTGCATAACTACAATGTGGATTATAGAGTTGGCTGGTCAGGTGAGCAGGTCGCGATAACTTTGATGCAGGGTCAGGAATCAATCCCGCAAAGCTACGTAATTTCACGCAGCGGGCGCGTGGTTAAGCGATTCGTGGGCTTCAATCCGACGCTCACGCCGTCGCAAATCAGAGAGGCTCTTCAAGCAGCGCTTAACGACAAAACTGCCGCTGACTGATTTGAGATCTCAGATTTGAGATCTGACCTCTGAGATCACTTCGACTCTTTTCCCTTATTCAATTTGCGCTCGGCTTCCTCCATCAGTCGCTCACCCTCGCGAGCCAGCTTTTCGTCCTGCAAGCCATCTGCCACCAACTTCTTGGCTTCGCCCTTCAGTCTCTCCAGCTCAGCTTCAAGGCGCTCTTCGATTTGATCTATCGGAGCCGGCTCGCCCGTTTCATCTTGAGTTTGAATATGGTCCTTATCAATCCCCATGCTAAACCTCTCTGCCGCGGAAATTTTGCTATTCAATCAGATGTTCGACTACAGCAGGAAAGCAGTCTAACCAAAGTCTACGGTTGATGCCAGTAGTCGCTCGCGTATCATTGCTCGACAGGGAACGCGCATGAGGTTTAGACTGAACATCGATATGAGGTCTATCTCCTCGATAAGAATTTTTCGCGTGATGCTTGCGCTTGCGGTTGCTCTTTGGATGGCGGGCGCGGGCTGCATGCTTGGCTGCGAGAACATGGTTGCTGCCGCGGCGGCAAATGAGCACATGTCGCCGGCCAATGCTTACCACGCAAACTCAAACACGATCGTCTCAGGAGATGCCTGTGCTTCGATGCACTCGCACGATTGCTGCGCCAGGCGCGGCGCCGGATCTGCCGCCCAACCGGCCCAGGCTGCTGTTCAATCTACTGCCAGGCCTGATGATGGATCGAATGCAGCGGCTAATTCCAGGACTGCCGCACCAGCAATTGTTGGCAGTCTTGTCGCGGAGTTGACCGCGCCGTTTTCGGCCATGACGGATTGCCCGCTGGCTGTGAATGCCACGGCTGCGTTGTCTAAAGCAAGACCCGATCAAGCGACCGTCGCGGCTCCGCTAACGCGTCCCAATGTTGTTCCGCCACCTCTCCAGGAACTCACGACGGCTCAATCGCCACCACTCGTCTTACCTAATCGCGGACACACCTACCTGCGCTGCTGTGTCTTCCTGATCTAGAGATCTGAAGGAGGACAGACATTCTTGTCTGTCCCTGATGAAAGCGACAGACTGGAAAGTCTGTCCTACGGATATCAGTGTGTTTGCTGATATCGAGGCAATGATCTTTTTAGACAGGAGAATACAAATGAAAAACTTCAAAGGATTTGCTCTGGGGCTTGTGCTCGGCATCGGCCTGGCTTTTTCCAGTGTCGGCTTTGCTCAGAAAGCGACGCAAACTGCCGATCAAAAGAAAGAGATGGAAAACTGTTGCGCAGCGATGTCATGTTGCAAAGGCGATTCATGCGACATGAAGATGAAGCATGATGCGAAAGACCCTGCAGCGAAAGGCGGATGTTGCTGCTGTGGTGATTCATGCGACATGAAGATGAAGCACGACGAGAAGCCAAAGAGCTAACCAGCGGGTTGAATGGTCGCGGGCGTTTCTCCGGCTTCTTTTCGCGCGAAACGTCCGCGCCATCAGGCAAGGGAGGGGATCATGAATAAGATGTTTTCGCACCACCGGTATTTGTTTTTAGTAAGTTTGTTGGTTCTGTCGTTTGGGACCGGGCCGAGCGTGTTCTCTCAACACGAGGGCCACAACATGCCGGGCATGAATATGCCTAAATCGAAGCCGAAGGTGAGACGAAAGTCTGCGCCGCGCAAGAAGAGGCCCGTGGCCCGGAGAAAGCAGCCGGTCAAGAAACACAACATGGCCAACATGGCGGGAATGCAGATGCCGGCAGCGTCGCCAACGCCATCCGCGTCTCCGGAGAAAACGGAAACGCAGATGCACATGCCGGGCATGCAAATGCCTGCGAGTTCACCGTTGCCGAATGCGCAAGCGTCTCCAGAGAAGATGGAAATGAATATGCCGATGCCAACGGCTAGCCCCAGCGCGCCACAGCATACGCACATGCCGGGCATGAATATGCCGGCGCCCACAGCGTCTCCAGAGAAGATGGACACGAACATGCCGATGCCGTCGGCGAGTCCTGGCGCAAGTCCGATGGGTCAAATGCCGGGCATGGACATGAGTGGAATGAACATGAACATGGGGCCATTGTTGGTTATGAATGGCAACGACATGGGCATACGAGTGGGATCGAGTGACACCAACATCATGTCCATGGGTGCGATGGGATCGGGCACGACGTGGCAACCGTCATCAGGACCAATGCACATGTATCACAAGCAATCCGGCGACTGGTTGCTGATGTTTCATTACAACGTTGTCGCCGGGCTGAATCGTCAGGGTGGGCCGCGAGGCGTAACCAAAGTCGAGTCGGCGAACTGGTTCATGCCGATGGCTTATCACAAACTGGGCAAAGGCACGGTTCAGTTACGTGGCATGTTCAGTTTTGAACCGTTCACGTTTCCGCCGGGAGGCTCACCGCTCCTGTTTCAGACGGGCGAGACCTACAAAGGTCAACCATTGATCGATAAACAGCACCCGCATGATCTTTTCATGGAACTGTCAGCGCAGTACACGCTGCCAATAGGTGAACGCGGCACCTGGTTTACATACTTCGGCTATCCGGGCGAGCCGGCGCTTGGGCCAGTGGCTTTCATGCACCGTATGTCCGCGTCGGAGAATCCTTCGGCGACGCTTGCACACCACCTGCAGGATTCAACACACATTTCTTTTGGTGTGTTGACGACTGGATTTACTTATCGCTGGTTGAAGCTGGAAGGTTCGATCTTCAACGGACGCGAGCCCGATGAGAATCGCTACAACTTTGATGCGCATAGGTGGAACTCGCGCTCGGCGCGACTCTCAATCATGCCTAACGCCAATTGGACCATGCAGGTGTCTTATGGATTCCTTCGTAGTCCTGAGGGGCAAGAGCCCGACACCGACATCCGTCGCGCGACAGCTTCGGTGCAGTACAACAAGCCGCTGAAACGCGGCAACTGGGCTTCGGCCATCATCTGGGGCCGCAACCACACGAGCCGTCCGGGCGAGACGCATAACCTCAACGGTTACACGTTTGAGTCTACCGTCAATTTCCTCGACAAGAATTATCTTTACACGCGGTTGGAGCTGGTTGACAAAAATGACTTACTGCGTGCCGCTGATCGCGCGCTCCTGGGAATCACCGACGATCATCCGAGTTTCCGCATCGGCGCTTACACCTTTGGAGGTGTGCGAGACATTTGGAACAACGACAAAGTCTCGATGGGAATCGGCAGCGATCTGACGTTCTCTTCAAAGCCGTCGATTCTGGATCGCATTTATGGTGCCAATCCGGTTTCGTGGAAGCTATTCTTCCGAGTTCGTCCAGGCAAGATGGATATGGCAAGCATGCATGGGGGACATTGACGACCGACCACAAGTACCCGAAGAGGAAGGACGAAAGTAAATGAAGGCAACAAAATTTAAATGCCGAGTGGCAGTCATCCTTGGATTAGTTTTGGTAACGATAGGTTTTCTCCGCGCGGTCCCGGAAGTTGCCGGAACGGTGCAGAGAGACGACGAGGCTGCAGTTCGTGACGCGCTGCTGGCGAGCGCTACAAGCTTCGAAAAGAACGACGTTGCCGCTGCGACGAAGATCTGGGTCAACGATGAGTCGTTGACTGTGTTCGAGAGCGGGCATGCGAATTATGGCTGGACCGATTACCGAGATAACCATCTGCTGCCGGAAATGGGCGAGATGAAGAACACGAAGTATGGCTTCAGCGACATCCATGTTCACGTCGCAGGCGATACGGCTTGGGTGACATTGAAGTACACCATCGCCGCCGATGTGAAAGATAACGGAAAGACACGTCATGTAGACGGAGGCGGACTCGGCACCGCGATTCTCGAGAAGCGCGATGGCCGCTGGCAGATTGTGCATTGGCACTCAAGCGCGCCGCG
>Ga0137410_10000734_pt1 | contig 22700 bp, 20 predicted proteins | sample CZODoug1_16funga_FD_108878 | JGI IMG/M metagenome (GOLD analysis project Ga0137410, IMG submission 108878) | Vadose zone soil fungal communities from Angelo Coast Range Reserve, California, USA - CZODoug1_16fungal (Illumina Assembly) | ecosystem: Environmental > Terrestrial > Soil > Vadose zone... | reverse complement strand
GTGAAAGCCATGGGCGGCGTGCTCTCGGCGGAGGACTTGCGGCGCCGTGACGCGCGCATCGTCGAGCCGCTGGTAACAGAGTATCGGGGCACGGCGCTCGCGCTGGCGCCGGGACTCACCGCCGGCCCCAGCATGCGGCGCGCGCTTCCGCAGCAATGGGCCGCACGCCGATGCGTTCGTCGCCTACGCCGAGGTCTTGCGCCAGGCGTATGCCGAGCGGCTCGAAACCATGGGTGAAACCGCGGACCGGCGCTCTCCTTCCACCACCACGCATCTCAACGTGGTGGACCGCCACGGCAACATGGTGGCGCTGACCCAGACGCTGCTCTCGGTATTCGGCTCGAAGGTGGTGCTGCCCGCGACCGGCATCCTGATGAACAACGGCATCATGTGGTTCGACCCGCGCCCGGGCACGCCCAACAGCCTCGGCCCCGGCAAGCGCCCGCTCACCAACATGTGCCCGGTGATCGCGCTGCGCAACGGCAAGCCCTGGTTCGCAATCGGCGCCTCCGGCGGCCGCAAGATCTTTCCCGCCGTACTGCAAATCTCGTCGTTCCTGGTCGACCACGGCCTCGATCTGGACGAGGCATTCCACCACCCGCGCATCGACGCAAGCGAAGCGGAATACGTGGCGTTCGACCCGCGGATGCCCGCTGCCGTGCGCAAAGCGCTTGCAGCGAAATTTCCCACCCGCGCAAACGAGTTGGTGGTCTACCCCACCAACTACGCCTGCCCGAGCGCAGTATTGCGCGACCCGAAGAGTCGCGAGAACTTCGGCGCGACGGACGTGATGTCGCCGTGGTCGGGTGCCGTGGCGCAGGATGAGGGATGAGGGCGGAGGGATGAGGGAAAAAATCATTGCTGTTTGTGTTGCGATAGCCTTGGTACTTATCACCACGCACTCGGTGGCACAGAATTACCCGACGAAACCGATCCGGCTGATCGTGCCGTTTGCGCCGGGCGGGCCGACCGACATCATGTCGCGGGCGATCAGCGAGCGAATCACCTCCCGCCTTGGGCAACAACTCGTCATCGACAACCGCGCAGGTGCGGGCGGCAATATCGGCACCGAGATTGCGGCGCATTCCGCCCCCGACGGCTACACCATGGCTCTCGGCCACATCGGGACGCACGCGATCAACGTCAGCCTTTATTCCCGAACCGGCTACGACCCGGTAAAGGACTTCGTACCCATTACGATGATCGCCACGCTGCCGCTCGGGCTGTGGGTCAATGCGTCGGTGCCCGCCAATTCGGTCAAGGAGCTGGTCACGCTGGCGAAAGCAAAGCCCGGCAGCCTCAACTTCGGCTCCGCCGGCAGCGGCGGCCCGACCCACATGGCGGGCGAAATGCTGAAGGCCATGGCACATATCGACATCGTGCATGTGCCGTACAAGGGCAATGCCGCTTCGCTCACCGACCTCGTCGCTGGACGGGTGCAGATGATGTTCAGCAACCTGCTCACCGCGGGACCGCACGCGCGGGCGGGTAAACTGCGCGGTCTCGCCATCACGAGCGCCAGGCGTTCGCCGCAGGCGCCGGACCTGCCAACGGTCGCCGAATCCGGTGTACCGGGCTACGACATCACCCCCTGGTACGGCGTACTGTTCCCCGCCGGCACGCCGCGCACCATCGTCGTCAGGCTCAACCAGGAAATCGGCGGCATCCTCACAACGCCTGAAGTGATGGAGCGCTTTCGCGCGCAGGGCGTGGATCTCGTGACCAGCACGCCGGAAGCGTTTGCGGCGCTGATCAAGTCCGAAATCCCCAAGTGGCGGAAAGTCGTCAAGGATTCCGGCGCTACGGCTGGATAGTGCGTGACTCGTGAATCGACTCCCACCGCCCCGCCCGCAACGCGGGCACCCCTCCTCAGGCAGGAGGGGATATCACAAACGGTCCCCTCCTTGGTCAAGGAGGGGTGGCGTGAAGCGCCGGGGTGGTTTGCCCAATTAACCTGTCAGGATCTATAAAGATCGACCCACGAATCACGACTCACGAATCACGCACTTGATAAGGATTGCGAAGTGATTAACGCAGCAATCGTTGGATTGGGCCGCTGGGGACAGAATCTCGTCAACAGCGTGCAGGGCAAGAGCGACCTGATCCGCTTCGTTGCCGGCGCTACACGCACCGTCGCCAAGGCGGAGGCCTACGCAAAGGAGAAAGGGTTCCCGCTTCACGACTCGTACGAAAAAGCGCTCGCCGATCCCAAGGTGGATGCGGTGGTGCTGGCGACGCCGCATACCCAACACGCGCAGCAGGTGATCGCGGCGGCCAAAGCCGGCAAGCACGTATTTACCGAGAAGCCGCTCGCGCTAACGGGCGCGAGCGCGAAAGCAGCCGTGAAAGCCTGCGCCAAGGCCGGCGTCACGCTCGCGGTGGGTTACAACTGGCGCTTCCAGCCAGCGCTCCAGGAAATCCGGAAAATGCTGGAGGATGGCCGCCTCGGGAAGCTCCTGCACGTGGAAGGCAACTTCTGCGGCCCCAGCGTGTACCGCTTCAAGCGCGGCCACTGGCGGCAGGAACGCGAGGAAGGGCCCGCCGGCGGCATGACCGGCCGCGGGGTGCACACGCTGGACGCCTATCTTTACCTGGCAGGCCGCGTCGCAACCGTGCATGCCCAGAGCTTCCGCCTCGCGCACGACTACGGGCTTGACGACACCACGTCCATGCTGCTGCGCTTCAGGAACGGCGCTACCGGCTATCTCGGCACCGTGATCGCCACTGCGGAAACCTGGCGCATGCAGGTATTCGGTTCGAAGGGCTGGGTCGAGGTGGGCGACGTCGAGCACCTCACCACCTGGCAGATGCGCGTGTGCTACGTGGACCCGCAAAACCTGCAGGCGCACCACAAGCCGCAACTGCGCACCTTCCAGCAGGTGAGTACCGAGCGCGCCGAACTGGAGAATTTTGCGTTCGCGATTGCGGACAAGCGCCCGCTGGCCGTACCCGGCGGCGACGAGGAGCACGGCGCCGCGGTGCTGGAAGCCGTATTCAAGTCGGCGAAGGCGGGGAAAACCGTCCGCCTTCGCTGACCGCCCGCACTAAACCCGGTCCATCCGGATCAGTTGAGGTCGCCGTCCTTCCAGTACTTGGTGCCGGCGACCGTGGCACCGACGATCGCACCATTCTCCGAGAGCTGGATAATCTCAATGCCCGGGTGCACCGACGTGCCCGCCGTATCGGCGGCGCCGGTCTTGCCCGCCTTCGCTACGCCACCCGCCTGGCCGCCCAGCTCCCAGCCTTTGTCGACGAAGGTCTGCAGGGTTTTAGCGTCCTTGAAGATGAACACCGCCTTGTATTTGACTGCGCCGATGCCGAGCCCGGCTTGCGCCTGGCCCATTTCCATAAAGGTGTCCTTCTTCGTCGCATTGTCATGGATCACGCCTTTCCCGCCGGCGCCGCCCACGAACACAATGGTGAGCCCGAAATTGCTGAACACCCCGTAACCGGCCGCCTTCTCGATCTTGCCCTTCGCGTCCGGGCTCGCCTGGTAGAGTTGGGCCAGCGTATCGGACGCCATTTTCTGAACTTCTGCGCGCTTCGCTTGCTTGTTGTCCTTGCCCTGCGCACCTGCGTATCCGTACGGTAATGCAATCGCGGCGGCGAGTATGCCGCCCACCAGCAGTCGAGCAATCATGTGGCCTCCTTAGGTATTTTGCGGCTCAGGGCCGCGTAATCATTCTGGTACAGGACCGCGCTCCGCCTGCGTAACGGACCCGTTGCACAGCAGCGTCGGTGTAAATAAGGACCGGCAAGATCACCGATCCAGGCCGTTAGAAGCGATTCACCTTGAAAGGTTCAAGGTCTATCGGCGCATGTCGCCCCGACACGACAGCGGCGATAAGCTTGCCGGTCGGCGCGCCGCCGCACAGCCCAAGGTGGCCGTGCCCAAACGCGTAGTAGACGTTCTTCTGCTTCATCGAAGGTCCGATGACCGGCAGCGAGTCAGGCATGGACGGGCGCCGCCCCATCCAGCGCGTGCTGTCGGTGCCGCGCGTATTGGGGAACATGCGCTTCATGTGAGTCTCCAGCACTTCCGCTCGCTGGTAATTGGGCTCGGCGTAGATGCCCGAGAACTCCGCCTGTCCCGCCACGCGCACGCCGATCTCCATTGGCGTCACGAACACTTTCGCATCCGAAACGTGAACCGGCAGCGGCAGTTCCAGTCTGGGATCTGAATAGGTAACGTGATAGCCGCGCTCGGCCTCGATCGGCACCGGCTCGCCGAGCTTCGCCGACAGCTCGCCCGAGTGCACGCCGCCGCAGATAATCAGCGTTTCCACCGGCATCCTGCCCGCATCCGTCACCAGTGCCCGCACGCCGCCCTCCTGGGTCTCGATGTCGAGCACCTTACCCTTGAGAATAGTGCCACCGTCCTTCTGAAACCGCGCGGCCAGCGCTTTCACGAGCCGCTCCGGGTTGGCCACATAGCCCTGGTCGAGCACATGCACGCCGCGCACGTAACCCGGCGCGAGCTGCGGCACCAGCTTCCGTATGCCCGCGGCGTCCAGGACTTCCGTCTTCACGCCGCGGTCGGCGCGCAGCTTCCAGGCGAGCGCATCGCCCCGGTAGCTTTGCTCGCTGTCGTAGGCGACGAGGTAGCCGCTGCGCCGAACCAGGTCGGGCACGCCCGCCCACTCGACGAGTTCCTCGTAGACCGGCACGGTGCCCTTGATCAGCGAATAGAGCGCTTTCGAAGCGTGTTCCGCCTGGCGCGCGTTCGCGTTGCTGATGAAGCGCAGCAGCCAGGGCATTGCCTTCAGCAAGTGCGGCCAGCGCACCACCAGCGGCCCGAGCGGATCGGTGAGATAGCCCGGCACCTTCCACAGGATGCCCGGCATGGGTTGCGGCACGCAGCCGGCGTCGTTGAGCATGCCCGCGTTGCCGAACGAGCAGTACTCGCCGGGCGGGTGCATCGTCACGACCGTGACGTCATGGCCGTCGCGGCGCAGGTAGCACGCCGTTGCCATGCCGACGATGCCGGCGCCGATGACCGTGACTTTCTTCTTCATAAGATATTGGTCTTGCGAAGCCTCAGGCAAGTTCCACCCAATGGCGTGACGAGTGACGAGTGACGAGTGACAAATTATAACTGCGCGCGCACCCAGATCAACACGTCACGTTACTCGGCTCCGTGCTCTGACGACAGCAAGCGACAATTTCGGACTCAAGTGGCCCCACTTTAATACCCGGGCGTAGGAATGGCCACAGGGGCTGATAATTTTGCCTTAAACGATCTCAACTCGAAGCGTATACATACTTTAAAATCCAACGAAGAAAACGCTAATCGGCAAACTCACAATCATTTTTGCTGCAGCAATTTTACTTCGGTGGACTTACTCCAATCAGCTTCCCGTAGTAGGCAAGTGACTCGCCCGTTCCGTACACTTTGCACACGACTGATTGACCCTGGGGGCACCCTTCCTTGGATGTTTGCAATACCTTCATAACCAGATGAGCTTTGTACGATACTAAGTTCGTAAAATTTACGTAGGCTCTATCAGTGACCTCAGTAGACGACAGCGTCACTTGAAAAAAGTCTTTCCCTTCGCGTTGAGAGATTTCGGCCGCCCGGTACATCGCGGCGTTCATGACGAACGTGCGATCCCTGTTTGCGTTTCCCTGAAAGGTGACTTCCCACGCGTTCCCGCCGAGTGACTTCTCCGTATGCCCCCCCATCCAGCTCGCACTTTGATAAGGCGTGGAACAGGCCGCGCTGAGCAAGATGGTTGCCATCACTATCGCTTTTCTCCAAATTTCATTGGAGTGCGTGAATAGTCTGGCAAAAGACGCCGAATGAGCAAGTCGCTTATTCATGCCTTTCTCCTAGCCGGTTAACTTATCACCGTAGCATGAATCCACAGGAAGGCCCCGCAGTGAGGCGCCGCCTCTTATGCCCAAGTTGCGGGAGGTGCCTGCGGAGTTATACAGGCCATACAAGGCCTTGAGGGACAGGCCTCTAGGGACAACGAAACAGGGGAAACCCGAATAAAGGGTATGAGGTTTGGGGCGAGCCCGTCACCCATCACTCGTCACGTCGTTGGAAGGAAATGGTGGGTGGTACAGGGATCGAACCTGTGGCCCCTGCCGTGTGAAGGCAGTGCTCTACCGCTGAGCTAACCACCCACAGCGAGGCCGCATTTTAGCAAAGGAAAGCCTGCCGGTCACCGTTCACTGGTCACTGGTCACTGGTCACGCCTCATGGGCAAGCTGCCGCCGGTGCCGGCTTGCGCGGCGGATTGCCATCAGTGAGCGTCTCAAGAAACGCGACCATGTAGCTGATCTGCAGGGGCGTGAGCTTCAATGGCTTGAGCAGCGTGTCGGTCGGCACCGCGTCCGCGACCAGCGGGTCGAAATATACGTGGGCGACGTGGAGCAGCGTCGGATCGATGGTCGAGTAATGACGCACGACGTCAGGCAGCGTGGCGAGGTGGCCGTTGTGCATGTATGGCGCCGTGAGCGCGACGTTGCGCAGCGTCGGCACCTTGAACTGCTCGAAAGTCTGCGGCTGCAGCGCGACGTAGCGCGTCGAGGTTCCCGGTGCGCGCGCAGCATCGTCGTTGTACTTTCCAAGCAGGTTGAAGCGGCTCGCGCGCAGTTTCTTGATGCCTTCGTAGCGCCCCCAGTCCACGCCGCCTGTCTTTTTGAACACCGGGATGCCGACCTCGTGAAACTCGCCGTTCGTGAAATTCGGCCCGAAATGGCACAGGCTGCAGTTGCCCTGGCCGACGAAGATGCGCAGGCCCCGCTGCGCGTCCATCGGGTAGCGCGTAGCGGCCTCGCGGTCGCCTTTTGCGAGCGCGTCGCGGAACGCGTCGAACGGCGTGCGCCCGCTGACGAGCGTTTCCTGGAACGCCGCGAGCGCCTTGCCCACGTCCACCAGGACGGCTTCGTCATCATCGGATGGCCGCGCGCCGAACGCTTTCTCGTAACGGCAGGCCAGCTCTGCGTCCTGGCGCACCAACCGGGCCACGTGCCGCTCGTTCGCCCCCATTTCGCGAGGGTCGAGCAGCGGGCGGGTGCTCTGCGACCAGAGGTTGTCGTTGGAGCCGTCCCAGCCGAACCAGCGCTGCGTGCGCGCGTTGAGGAGAGTCGGCGTATTGCGGTCGACTTCCGCAAGCCCGGCAGCAACCTTGCGTCCGTCAGTCCAGTTCTTCTCTGGATCATGGCAAGTCGCGCACGAAACCGTGTTGCTCGTTGACAGGCGCGGCTCGAAAAACAGCCGCTCACCGAGCGCAATCGCGTCGGGCCTGCCGGAGACGCGGTTGCTCGGGTCGGTCGCGGGCGGCGGAGGCCAGGGACCGTGCTGAAGAATCATGCGCAGCTCGGCTTCGCTGAAATCCAGGACAAAGCCGGTGGGACTTTGCGCCACGCCCCACGGCGCGAGGAGCGCCAGCGCCGCGCCGGCAATTAAAACAAGGCGTGAATGGTGAGTAGTGAATGGTAATCTGACCAAGCTCATGCAGGCTTCGCCTCGCCTCAAGACCGCTTCAGTCCATTCACCATTCACTATTCACGCACTATTGCAGCACGACGCTGTGCGTCATCCTGTCGGTCTTCCCTCCCCCGCGCACCTCGAAGATGAAGTCCCATTTGCCGGACATGTGAAACATGAGTCCCTCGGCAAGATAGCGCCCGCCTTCCGCCGGCTTGGTCGCCGCGCGATAGTTCATTCCGTGGTTATGCTCGGGCATGAACCCGTCCACGTGCACGCCGTCCGGCGCCGGCTGGCCGTTCCTGGGACAGATCATCAGCTCGACCGAGAAATGCTGGCCGACGGCGAGCTTGGCCGGCTGGGTCCGGTACGACAGGACGTAACGCTCCGATTCTACTTTCCTGGCGCCGTCCAATCCGGGACAGTCTTGCGCCGCCGCCGGCACAACAGCAAGCGATAGCACTAATGCGATGGCTCTCAACATGACGCTTAACTCCGTTCGCCAGAACCCATCTACCTATTTGACTCTCAGGGCAGCCGCCATCGGGCCGAAGACAGCATCGCCGTTGCGATAGGCGATTTTCTCCGCAATGTCCCGCGGCAGCTCGGAGAGCCACATCCGCGCCAGCCGCGCGTGTTCCTCGATGAAATACCAGCGCTGCGGCGATGGTGTGTCCGTGCCGAGCATGAAACGGTCGGGCAGTTCGTTGAACAACGGGCGCCATTCGGGGTTGAGCTTGCCCTCCGGCGCGTGGTCCTGCCGCCACGCGAGATCGCACCAAAGGTTCTTGTGCTTGAGCAGCATCTCGCGCACGCGCCCCGGCGAATCGAAGCCCGCGTGTGCCCACAGCACGCGCGCTTCGGGATCCTGCCTGAACACGCGCTCCACCGCGTCCGCGTCGGAATGGATGTGAATGAAAATCCGGTACTGGTGCGCGAGCTGAACCATGCGCCGCACCACGGGCAGGTCCGCATCCGCGCCATAGACATGAAACTCGCCGATCGCAACGTAGCGATAGCGTTTGAGCCGGTCCTCGACGTGAGGAATGATGGTTTCGTCCCGCGCCCACGTCCCGAGCTCGCTGCGGTTTCGGTACGGGCGCAGCTCCGGGATGATGAGTTCCGGCGCCTCGGCATAGAGCTTCTGCGTGCCGTCGTCGCCCGAGCTCGACACCATTGCGCGCCGCACACCGCTCTTGCGCAGGATCTCGATCGCCGTCTTCGGCGGCAGCACGTCCCAGGCGTCGTGCGAATAATGAAGATGGGCGTCGAAGATCGGCAGTTCCGCGGCCACCGCCGGAAGACCGGCGCATACCAGCAGCAGGACTGCCGCCGCGCGCACCGTCGCTGCCGCTATGGCCGAAAGGGCTGGCATTGGGTTATGGTAGCAAATAGAACGGAGACACGTGACAGCATGGCCGACGATTACATCCCCCTTTACCAGCCGCCTGCAGCGCGAACCGAGCCCGCGCTGTGGTTCGCCTTCCGGAAAGCGGAAATCCTGGTGGTGAGCGGCGCGGACAAGCCCGACTTGCCGTGCTGCATGGAGCTCACCGAGCACGGCATCGCGCCGCAACGCAGCCAGTACCTGGGCCTCTACGGCGGCCGGCACTGCTACGCCGCCGAGATCCACGAATCCGTGCCGCTGCCCGCGGGCTGGGCGACGCTGGGTCTGCGCGACCTGTTCGGCCTGGTGGAGACGACGCTCGCGACGCTCTCCGGTCGCGCGTACCAGATCCTCGAATGGGATCGCAATCACCAGTTCTGCAGCCGCTGCGGCACACGCACCGAGCTGCGCGGCGACGAACGCTCGCGCACCTGCCCCGCCTGCAAATACACGACCTACCCCCCGGTCACGCCCGCGATCATGATCCTGATCACGCACGGCAATAAGCTGCTGCTCGCGCGCAAGACGGCGTTCCCGAAGGGACGCTATTCCGCGCTCGCGGGCTTCGTCGAGCCGGGCGAGATGCTGGAGGACACGGTGATCCGCGAGACGCGCGAGGAAGTCGGCGTGGAGATCCGGAACATCCGCTACTTCGGCAGCCAGCCGTGGCCGTTCCCGCATTCGCTGATGGTCGCCTTCACTGCGGAATACGCGGGCGGCGAGCTGCGGCCGGACGGCGTGGAAATCGAGGAAGCGCGCTGGTTCGAGCTCGAAGAGCTGCCGAAGCTGCCGCCCTCGATCAGCATCTCGCGCCGAATGATCGACACCGTCGCCGGGCGGCTGGCCCGCGGCGAGCCGGCCTACGGCGTCGATTGAGAACGTGGGTTGTGGGTCGTGGAGCGTGGATCGAGAGTTGGAAAATTCGCGTTCTATTCTGAATGTAGGCGAGATTGAATTGATTTTCTGAGGGCAGTCAGCAACTGGCCCACGCGTTCCATTTGTTTGAAAACTCTAGACTCCGCTCCAATCAGCCCGAGTCGTAATGCAATTACGAGTTGCGTATCCAATTCAGACCTTGAACCATTGGCAATTCCAAGGAATTGCACAAGCTCCTTCGAAGTATTCCTACCCGCCCCTTCAGCAATGTTAGACGGTATCGAAACCGCACTTCGCCTGAGTTGGGCGGCCAACCCGTACAGCTCTTCCCGAGGGAAAGCGGCTGTCTCTCGATAAATCATCTCGACCAGCAGTACGGCTTCCTGCCAGGCGATGAGTTCGCGATGATTGGATGCGGAATCCATTTTTCAAAGCCCATCTACAGCCTCTAACGAGCCAATCCGTAGACGGTTTACAACCAACTCGATCCACGCTCCACGACCCACGACCCACAATTCACGTTTTTTCAAGTCTGCGCCACAGCGTGGCGCCCTTGCTGGCCTTGTCGATGGCCTCGAGCTGCTGCGCGTGGGCCTCGAGTTCTTCCTTGGTGGCGGACACGACGATCAGGTTCAGCTTGCCCGAAGCGACTTCGGCAGCCGCTGCGCTTGCCGCAGATACCGGCGCCTCGACCTCCATTGCCAGACTTTCCTGCCCGCGCGTCATGGCTAGATAGACCTCGGCGAGCAGCCGGGCATCGAGCAGCGCGCCGTGCAGCGTGCGCGCCGAATTGTCTATCTGGTAGCGTTCGCACAGCGCGTCGAGGCCGTTCCGCTTGCCGGGGTGCAGCTCCCGCGCCATGCGTAGCGTGTCCACCACGCCCAGGCAGTACTCCGTGACCGGCTTGAGGTCGACCAGGTCGAGCTCGCGATTGAGAAAGGAAACGTCAAATGCGGAGTTGTGGATGATGAGCTCGGCATCCTTGATGAAATCCAGAAGCTCGGCGGCGACGTCGGGAAACTTCGGCTTGTCGCTCAGGAATTCGGTGGTGAGCCCGTGGATTTCGAGCGCCGCCGCGTCGCTCTCGCGCCCGGGGTTCAGGTAGCGGTGGAAATTGTTGCCGGTGAAGCGCCGGTTGACGAGCTCGACCCCCGCGACCTCGATGACGCGGTGGCCGAGGTCCGCCTCGAGGCCGGTGGTTTCAGTATCGAGGATTATCTGTCGCATGCGCTTAATCCCGTGGGTTGTGGGTCGATCCACGATCCACGAATCACGCCTTCCTGGCCACCTCGGCGCAGCCGAGGTTGGCCAGCTCGTCCGCCTTCTCGTTTCCCGGGTTTCCATCATGGCCCCGGACCCAGAGCCACTCGACTTCATGCTGGGCCGCGAGTTCGTCGAGGCGGCGCCAGAGCTCCACGTTCTTGACCGGCTTCTTGTCGGCGGTCAGCCAGCCGCGCCGTTTCCAGGAGTGTATCCATTCCTTGATTCCCTGCTGCACGTACTGCGAGTCGGTATGCAACCGCACCCGGGAACCGGGTTCGAGCGCCTCGAGCGCACGGATCACGGCGGTCATCTCCATCCGGTTGTTCGTCGTCTGCGGCTCGCCGCCGTAGAGCTCGCGTGTCTCTCCGCCATGCCGGAGCAGAGCGCCCCACCCGCCGACGCCGGGGTTGCCCTTGCAGGCGCCATCTGTATAGATCTCCACAATGTCTGTCATTGTGGAGATCGGTGAATGGTGAATGGTGGATGGTGGATCGACGCTGCGACCGCACCCTCCGCGGCCAAATGTCCACGGTCGCGGTTCGCTCCCTCTCCCCGCTTGCGGGGCGAGGGTTGGGGTGAGGGGCTGTTCTTCCGAACACTATCCACCATCCACGATCCACGATCCACGCGTTTCATTGCATCTCCCGGGCCGTCACCACGTCCTCGTCCCGCACTTTCTTGGGAACGGGGGCGAGGTCCTTCTTGGCCGCCAGCCGATCACGCCATTTCGGCATGATGAGCCGCATGCCGCGCACGCGCTTCACCGCCTGCAGGAAATAGACGCCTCCCGCGATCGGCCACCAGCGGTCGCCGGCCGGGTCCATGAACGCACAGCGCTGCAGCCATTTTTCGGTAGCGCACGGCGGCGCATAACAGCCCATCTGGCCGCCCGTGATTTCCAGCTCCAGCAGCGTGAGCCAGTCCTTGAGCCTCGGAAGATTGATAAAGCGGCCGTTCCACGGATAGGCCGCCTTGCCGCCGAAGGCACGTCGAAAGCCCCACAGACTCCAGGGATTGAAGCAGGCAATCACCAGCTGGCCTTCCGGAACGAGCACCCGCGCCACCTCGCGCAGGACCTGGTGTGGATTGTGGTTGAATTCGAGGACATGCGGCAGCACGACCAGGTCGATGCTGTTGCTTGCAATCGGCAGATCGTGGAAGTCGGTCCTGAGCGCAGCCGGCGCCGAGAGGTCCGCTTGCAACTGAAACGTGATGCGGCTCGCACGCAGCAGGTCGGCATGCGGCAACCCGAGCTGCACCGCGTTGTAGCCGAAAATATCGGCGACCGTCTTGTCGAAGTACGCCTGCTCCTGCCCGAGCAAATAGCGGCCGAGCGGAGTGGCAAGCCACTCCGCCGCCGCCTGCCGCGAATCGTGCGGGGACATGACGGCAGTTTATAATCGCCCAGCAATCTTGGAAAGCGTGGATTGTGGGTTGTGGATCGTGAATCGATCCGAAACATCACAAATTACGAATCGTCGCCTTATGACAAAGTCAACCCACAACCCCCGTCCCACGACCCACGAGTCGTGGGACGTGGTCCCGCTTCGAGCGTTCGCAGACAATTACATCTGGACACTGCGTGACGCCAAGCGCGCCGCGGTCGTGGACCCAGGCGATGCACGCCCCGTGCTCGATTACCTGGAGCGGGAAAAACTCGAGCTGGTCGCGATCCTCAATACGCACCATCACGCGGACCACGTCGGCGGCAACGCTGGCCTGCTTGCTCGCTGGAAGGTGCCGGTATTCGGGCCGCATGACGAACGCATCGGCGAAGTGTCGAACCGGCTGAAAGACGGGGCGCGCTGCAAGCTCCCGCACTTCGGCATCGAGCTCGAGATCTCGGAAATTCCCGGGCATACGCGCAGCCATATCGCCTTCCACGGCGACGGGCTGCTGTTCAGTGGCGACACCCTGTTCGCCGTGGGTTGCGGGCGGCTGTTCGAGGGCACGCCGCGCCAGATGCACGAGTCGCTCTCCCGCCTGATGCAGTTGCCGGACGATACGCGCGTCTATTGCGGGCACGAGTACACCGTCTCCAACATCCGCTTTGCCCGGGCCGTGGAACCGGACAATGCGGCACTGCGCGAGCTGGAGGCCCGGGCGAAGCAGCAGCGCGAGCAGGACCTCCCGACCCTGCCTTCCACCATCGCGCAGGAGAAAGCGACCAACCCGTTCGTGCGGGTGCGCGAGCCCGCAGTCATCGCCGCGGCCAACCGTTACGCCGGTAAAGCGTTAAAGGATCCGGTGAGCGTGCTGGCAGCGATCCGGGAGTGGAAGAACAGCTTCTAGGAGTCGTTGCTCGCGGGTCGTCGTGCGATATTGGAGCCAAGTCTGGATTGAGCCGCGAAAAGCGCCTGACGATGGACACCCCCCATTCTTATGAAACTGCTTGCAGTACGAGCCAGATTATCATGATTTTTAAGCATATTTACCTTGACGGAACGGGTGGGCTTGGCTACTATTCCCCCGTCCTGTAAAAGCAGGGTTGCTGACCGGGCACAACCATAATGTATTCAAGAAGCCTCTTGATGGTCCTCGCAGCTGCCCTGATAACGGCGGGTTGCGCCCAGGTGCCAACGACGGAGACCGTCGCGTCGGCGCAGACCGAGGCTGTCGATACGCGCCCCCCATCGACCAGCCCGGCGCAACGCGCAGCGACGCCGGCCGCACCAGCGGCACCCGCGATCGCCGCCCAGGCGCGGGCACCCGAACCGCCCCCGCCCCCGGCCAATGTCTGGGAACGCCTCCGTGCCGGCTTCCGCCTGACGCCGTTGAACAGCCCACTGGTGCAGGAGTGGGAGCAGTACTATGCACGCCGCCCGGAATACGTCGCGCGCATGGTGGAGCGCAGCAGCCGCTATCTCTATCACGTCGTCGAGGAAGTCGAGCGGCGCAAGATGCCGGCCGAAGTCGCACTGCTGCCGATGATCGAAAGCGCCTACAACCCGCAGGCCTATTCGCGCTCGCACGCCTCCGGCATGTGGCAGTTCATCCCTTCCACCGGAAAACTGTACGGGTTGAACCAGAATTTCTGGTACGACGGGCGGCGCGACGTGCTTGCCGCCACCAGCGCCGCACTCGATTATCTGGAGAAGCTCTACAAGCAGTTCGGCGATTGGAACCTTGCGTTCGCCGCCTACAACTGGGGTGAAGGCGCGGTGAGCCGGGCCATTGCCAAAAACCAGGCCAAGGGGCTTCCCACCGACTATGAGAGCCTCGCCATGCCGGCGGAGACGCGTAACTATATCCCCAAGCTGCAGGGCGTCAGAAACATCATCGCCAATCCCGAGCAGTTCGGGATCACGCTCGCCGACATCCCCAACCGGCCCTATTTCGCCACCGTCACCGCCAGCCGCCACATCGACGTCAAGCTCGCTGCGAGCCTCGCCGAGATGTCGGTCGAGGAATTCCGCTTTCTCAACCCGGCCCATAACAAGCCGGTGATCAAGTCCAACGGCGCGGAAACGATCGTGCTGCCGATAGAAAAGGTCGCCGTGTTCCAGAGCAACCTGGAAGGCCACAGCCGGCCGCTGGTGACGTGGCAAACCTACCTCGTCAAGCGCAGCGACCAGCCGGAACAGATCGCAGCGAAGCATGGAATGACACTGGCCCAACTGAAGGAAGCCAACGGCATCACCGGCAAGAAAAAGATCGCAGCCGGGCAGACCCTGCTTGTACCGCTCAAGGGCACCGCCGAGCCCAATCTGCCCGACCTCCCCGCTCCAAAGGTGACGCTCGCCCGCTACCGGCCCAAGGCGAAGTGCGTGCAGGTAAGAAATGGCGTCCGCAAGGTCGTGCAGTGCCCGGGGGCCAAGACCCGGAAGCCGGCTTCCAAGACCGGGACGCCCGCAAAACGCACGAACGCCGCGATCCAGGCGCGCTCCGGCGGCTGAGGCGCCGCCCGGCGGCAAGTCAGGATTCCCGTTTCATCCTGTAGAGGTGGCAAGCCGCCGCATGTGAGGTGGTGAAGCGCGCGTTATCCGGGTAAGCCTGCCGGCAGGGCTCGAAAACCGCGGGACACCGGGGGTGAAAATGACAACCTGCCGGCGGATTGACCGGCGATGGCAGGTCGCCTTGCAGCCGGATCACCTCCCTCCGGGTCGCTCCGTCCACCACCGGTACCGCCGACAACAGCGCCTGCGTGTAAGGGTGCTTCGGTCCGGACAACACCTCGTTCACCTCCCCTTGCTCGACGACGCGCCCGAGGTACATCACCGCCACGTCGTGGGCGAGAAATTCGACCACCGAGATGTTATGCGTGATGAACAGGTAGGAGAGCCCCTTCTCGCGCTGAAGGTCCTTGAGCAGATTCAGGATCTGCGCCTGTACCGAGACGTCGAGCGCGCTGGTCGGCTCGTCGCATACGATCAGGCGCGGCTCGACCGACAGCGCGCGCGCAATCGCGATGCGCTGGCGCTGCCCGCCGGAAAATTCGTGCGGGTAGCGGGACTTCATTCCCGGCGAAAGTCCGACCTGTTCCAGGAGTACGTCCATGCGTCGAGTACGCTCGGCCTCGTCACGCCCTACGCCGAGACTGATCATGCCTTCGGCGAGAATGTCGGTGACTCGCATGCGCGGATTGAGCGAGGCATAAGGATCCTGAAAAATAATCTGCATGGCGCTGCGGCGCGCGCGCAGGTCCTCCCGCGACAGCGTCGCCAGGTCAATTCCGGCGAAGCGCACGCTGCCACCCGTGGGACGCAGAAGACGCAGGATCGTTTTTCCTACGGTAGTCTTGCCGCAGCCCGACTCGCCGACCAGAGCAAGCGTCCTGCCCTCCCGGATCGCAAGCGACACGCCGTCCACCGCCCGCACGTAGCCGACCGTGCGCTTGAAGACACCACGCCGGATCGGGAAATGCACCTCCAGGCCCTTGACCTCGAGTAGAACCTTCGCGTCCTCCACACCCCCCCGCGCGGCGCCGATACCGGGGGCTTGCCCGTCGCGGGGCGCTTCCGCCCCCTGCTCCCGCAGATGGCAGCGCGCACGCTGTCCACCCGGCAGGTCAATCAGCCGCGGCACCTCTTCGCGGCACCGCGCGAACGTGAACTCGCAGCGATCGGCGAAGCGGCAACCACGAAACTCGCTGGTGAGCGACGGAACCTGCCCGCGGATCACCGCGAGCTCGCCTCCGCGCTTCCCGGACGCAGGCAGCGCGTCGAAGAGTTTGCGCGAATAGGGGTGTTGCGGTGCGCGGTAAAAGGCCTCCCGATCCGCGATCTCGACGATCTCGCCGGCGTACATGACCGCCACGCGCTGGGCCATCTGCGCCACGATGCCGAGGTCGTGCGTGATCAGGAGCACCGCCATGCCGCGTTTCGCCTGGAGTTGCTTCAACAGGTCGAGTATCTGTGCCTGGATGGTCACGTCGAGCGCCGTGGTCGGTTCGTCGGCGATCAGGATCTCGGGGTCCACGGCAAGGGCTGCCGCAATCATGACCCGCTGCTTGAGACCGCCCGAGAGCTGGAAGGGATATTCGTCGTAGCGCCGCGCCGGCTCCGGTATGCCAACCGCATCGAGCAGCTCCAGGGCGCGCTGGCGCGCCGCGTCGCCGGCGACTGAAGTATGCTGCTCGATGACCTCCACGATCTGGCGCCCGACGGTAAGCACCGGGTTGAGCGCGGTCGCCGGTTCCTGAAAGATCATCGCCACTCGCCGCCCGCGCACCGCGCGCATCGCGGCCTCAGGAAAGGCAAGCAAGTCGGCGCCTTCGAGCAACACCCGTCCGTCGGCGATGCGCGCGGCCTCCGGCAGGAGCCGCATGATCGAGAGCGCGGTCATGGACTTGCCGCAACCGGACTCACCCACCAGCGCAAAGCACTCTCCGCGGCGCAGCTCGAAGTCCACTCCATCGACCGCGCGCAGCGCGCCCGCAGGCGTGTCCAGCGTAGTGCTCAGCCGTTCGACCGTCAGCACCACGTCGCTCATTTCACCGCCCCGGCGATGGCGTCGCTCCCCTTGCCCGCAGGGGAATGGCCAGTCGCACCGATGCGCACGCGCGGGTCGAAGCCATCGCGCACCGCATCGGCCAGCAGATTGGCCGCCAGGACCAAAACCAGCATGAACATGAACGCGGCAGCGAGCGACCACCACACCATTGGCTCGCGTGCCATCTCCAGGCGCGCCGCGTTGATCATGGTGCCAAAGCTGGTGGTCGAAGGATCCACGCCGACCCCGATGTACGAAAGCACCGCCTCGGTGAGCACGAATCCGGAAAAATCCAGTACCAGCGTGATGATCACGATATGAGCGACGTTCGGCAGAATGTGGCGCGACAGGACGCGGACGCCGGACACGCCGAAGGCGTGCGCCGCCTGGATGTACTCCAGCTCGGACAGCTTGAGCGACTCCCCGCGCAGCAGGCGCGCGAGACCGGTCCAGCTGGTCAGCCCGAGGATGATGCATAGGAACAACAGCCTCAGGTCCGCGCGCTGCGCGGCGGTCGGGAACATCTCCGCGTGGGTATCGATGTAGACCTGCATCATCAATACCGCCGCCGCGATCAGTAGAACACCGGGGATCGAATTGAGCGTGGTGTAGAGGTACTGGATCGCATCATCCACCCAGCCCTTGAAGTAGCCCGCCATGATGCCAAGCGCGACGCCCAGGGGCAGCAGCACGAGCGTCGTGACAGTGCCGATGACGATGCTGGTGCGTATGGACTTGAGCGCCAGGTAGAGAACGTCCTGTCCGACTTTATCGGTACCGAGCACGTGGTAGCTCGCGGACAGCCAGAACGCGGGGCCGGCCACCGCCAGGATCGCGGCAAGCGCAATAAGCGCGGCACCCCAGGGCACGCCGGGCGAGCGCCGCCGCAGAGGCCTCAGCGCCACGGCGGCGAGCACCCAAATGGCGGCGGCCGCAGCGAGGCCGGCGAGCGCTTTTACGGCAACATCGCCTGCGCGAGCGCCCTCGTCCGTGAGATGCGCACCACCGTAGCGCAATCGCGGGAAGTCCCGTTCCACCTTGCCATCGGCACGCTCAATCTGCTCCTTCGCGAAGGAGCGCGTGGCCAAAGGCGCCGAATAGGTCTTTTCCGTGCGCTCACGCAGATGCGCCAGCAGCACATCGAGCAGCGACTGCACGTCAACCGCGTACGCCGCCGTCGCCTTCGGATCCTTGCTTGCCAGCGCGGGCCGGAAGTGCACCGAGTCGGCAAGACCGACCAGCAGATAGGCCGCCAGCACTACCGTCGAGCCGACCGCCGCCGGGCTGCGGAACACGCGCGCCCAGGGCGCAGCGAGATGATCGTGGCGCATGCAGTACCAGCAGCAGGCCGCCGCTGCCGCCACCAGCAGCCAGATCAGCACGTCGGTCGCCAGCAGGACGGGAATGAAGCTCACTGGAGCCGAATCCTCGGATCAACGAGCGTGTAGGAAATGTCGGTCATCAGCAAGCCGACGATGTAGAGGACCGAGCCCATGAACACCATCACACGCACCACCGCGAAATCCTGCGCCTGGATCGCGTCGATGGTGTAACTGCCGAGCCCGGGGATACCGAAGAAGGACTCGGCGATCAGGCTGCCCAGGAACAGGCTCGGGATCACCGCGACCACGCCGGTCAGGATCGGAATCAGCGCATTCTTCAGCACATGGCGGAACAATACGGTGGTCTCGGCGAGCCCCTTGGCGCGCGCGGTGCGCACGTAATCCTTGCCCATCTCCTCCACGAACAGCGTCCGGTAGAGACGGCTGCTCGAACCGAACGAGCTGATGACGCCGATCACGACCGGGAGAACCAGGAACTTCGCGGCGTCGAGTCCCACGTCGTAGCCGGAGATGGGCACCAGGTGCCAGAGCTTGGACACAAGATACTGTCCGCCGATGATGTAGAACAGCGAGGAAATCGACATCATCACCACGCACAGCACGACCCCCGAAAAGTCGACGTAGGTCGCCCGGAAGAACGCCAGCAACAGGGCAAACGTGATGTTGACCGCCAGCCCGACCAGGAACACCGGGATAGCGAGCGCCAGGCTCGGCCACATGCGTGTCTTGATTTCGCCGGCGATGTCGCGCTTGTCGGCTTCCGAGGCGCCGAAAGAGAATGCGAACAGCTTTACGGATTTCTCGAAAAAGATGGTGCGCGTCGCTTTTTCAACCCCTGCGACCTTGTCGTTCCAGAGCAGCGGCCGGTCGTAACCATATTCGGCCTTCCATTTGTCGATCGCTTCCTGCGTGACGCGCTTCGAACCCAGCTGCATGCGCGCCATGTCGTCGGGCGTATTGACGACGAAGAATAACAGGAAAGTAATGAGATTCACCCCGACCAGAATGGGGATGGCATATAAGGTGCGGCGGAGGATGTAGGCCAGCATCAGGTCCTCGCCGCCATGCGCTCGCGGCGCCGGTAACTCACCACGGCGGGCGCCACGCCGGCCGCAATCGCGGCCAGGATCAGCAGGATCGGCCAGATCGCCGGCCGATTCCATTCCCTGCGCAATTCCGTGCGCCGTGCCGCGTCCAGGCGCCAGTACTTGACCGTGTTGTCGGCCATCTCGTTGGGTTTGGTATTGGAGAGCCAGCCATGCGCCAACGAGTAGTTCTTCGGATGAAAGCCGCCGAGCCAGGGCGCATCGTGGCGGAAAATCTCGGTCATGCGGTCGATGATGCGCTGGCGCTCGGGCGAATTGGGAATGTTGCGCATGCGTTCGAACAGCGCATCGAACTCCGGGTTGGCGTAGTTGGACGCGTTCTCCCCCTGGTTCCGGGCACGGCTTTGCGGCCCGTGCAGCAGGAACAGGAAATTCTCGGGATCGGGATAATCCGCGCTCCAGCCGACGATGAATAGCTGGGTCGTGCCTTTGCGCAGCTTCTCCTGGAAACGGTTCCAATCGGTGTCGCGGACCTCGAGCTGGATCGACAACTTGGCGAATTGCTTGCGCCACCAGTCGAGGCGCGCCTTGTCGCCCGGCCCGCGTGAAGTGGTATCGAGATAGAGCACCAGCGGCTGAGCTGTCCTCGCATCGCGGCCATCCGGGTAGCCAGCCTCAGCAAGCAGCTTTCTTGCCTGTTCGATCGGGCGCCGGCGCGCCCGATCGCCCTGCCACTCGTAGACCGCCGGGTTGATCCCCCCGGCGCCCTCACGGTAGCCGAAGATGCCGGGCGCGAGCGGACTGTGCGAAGGCACACCGCGGCCATTGGCGAAGATGGAAAGGTATTCCTCCCAGTCCATTGCAATAGAGAGTGCCTGGCGGAGCTTTCTCGCTCGCTCGGAGGATCCGCCCACCACCGGGTCCAGCCAGTTGGCACCCAGATAAAAAATAGTGGCCGCAACCGATGTGCGCAGAGTGATGCCACGCTGCTCCATCTCCGGCGTGAGATTGGCGTCGCCCTCGACCGAAACACGCACTACCTGGTCGAACGTGTCTGACTGGATGCCGGAAACGTCGTAGTAGCCCTGCAAGAACTTGTTCCAGAGCGGAATCTGCTCCTTTTCACGGATGAACACCGCCCGGTCGATGAACGGCATCATCTTGCCGGCATCAGCGAGCAACCCCTCCGCCTCGTCGCCGGGTTCGCCCTCCGAGGGATAAGGCTCGCCGCGAAAATTGGGATTGCGCTCAAGCACCATGCGCGCGTTCGGATTATTCTGCCAGAGCATGTAAGGACCGGTGCCGACCGGCCACCAATCGAGCGTGAAGTTTTTCACCTCCATGCCCGCCTGGCTGAAGAAACGGTCCGCCTCCCAGGGCATGGGCGCGAAAAAAGGCATCGCCAGCCAATAGGCGAACTGCGGGTAACGCCCTTTTAAAGTCACCCGGTAGGTATAGGTGTCAATGCGCTCGACGCCCTCGAGCGGGTATTCGCGCAGGTCGAGCCAGGCCCCCGGTTTATCGGCTTTCTTCAGGCGCGCGGCGTATTCCTTCAGTCCAACGATGTACTCCGACATCAGTCCCAGGATCGGCGAGTGCAGGCGAGGATGCGCGAGGCGCTTGATCTCGTAAATATAGTCGTCCGCGACCAGCTCCCGCGATGCCAGCGCGGGCAAATCGTAGGGGCTGCGCAGTCCGGCGATCGTTTCGGGCGCAAGCGAAAGATGCCCCGGATTAAATGCCGGGTGCGGCTGGTAGCGAATACCCGGCTTGATGCGTATCTCGTAGATGCTGAACGTCGCGCCCCCTTTGCTGATCACGCGCGGCTGCGGCACCGCCGTGGCGGTCAGCGGAATCAGCTCGTAGGGCCGCTTGAGGTAGTGATATTGCAGCGGCGGCTCGTAGATCTGGCGCGTGAAGATGGCCTCGTCAGAGGCGTACGACTGCACAGGATCGAGATGCTTGGGACGATCCGCGAACACCGAGTAAAGAATGTTCTTGTCACCCTCGGAGGCGCGGTAAGGGTCGTTCCACGGTGAGTCGCTGCAGCCAGTAAGTAGCGCCAAGGTTGCGAGCGCAGCACGGAGTAATGGGACCGGCATCGGGAAAAGTGTAGCTTATAATGAGGGGGAATAGCGCTGTCGTCCTCCGGGGTCGCGCGGAGGCAACCCAGAACAAGGAATCAGCATGGGCTTTCTCCAGGACAGAAAAATCCTCGTCACCGGCTTGCTCTCCAACCGCTCCATCGCCTATGGGATCGCAAAGGCGCTGGCGCGCGAAGGCGCCACGCTTGCTTTTACCTACCAGGCCGCGGACATTCGCGAGCGCGTCGAGCGGCTGGCGCAGGAATTCGGCGCGGCCGCGGTGCTACCCTGCGACGTCGCGAACGACGGGGAAATCACGGCACTGTTCGCCGAGCTGGGCAAGCGCTGGGACGGACTCGACGGCATCGTGCACTCGATCGCGTTCGCGCCGCGCGAGGCCCTCAAGGGTGAATTCCTGGATGGGCTCACGCGCGAGGCATTCCGCATTGCGCATGACGTGAGCGCCTACAGCTTCGCGGCGCTCGCAAAAGCCGGGCTGCCGCTGATGGAAGGCCGCAAGGCCGCGCTGCTGACCCTGACCTACCTGGGCGCGACGCGCGCGGTGCCCAACTACAATGTCATGGGAATGGCGAAAGCGAGCCTTGAAGCCGGGGTGCGCTACCTGGCGCAGGATTTGGGACCCAAAGGCGTACGGGTCAACGGCATCTCGGCCGGGCCGATCAAGACGCTCGCCGCCGCAGGCATCAGCGGGTTCGGCAAGATACTAAAATTCGTCGAGGAAAATGCACCGATGCGGCGCAATGTGACGATTGACGAGGTCGGCAATACCGCAGCGTTCCTGATGAGCGACCTCGCCTCCGGCATCACCGGCGAGATCACCTACGTCGACGCGGGCTTCAATACCGTCGTCGGAGGAATGCGGGGGGAAGTCTGATCGAAGCGTGGATCGTGGGTCGTGGATTGAACCCTTTGCCCTGCGGGTACCTCCCCTCACTCGGTAAGGGGGTGTGTCACGACAGTGACGGGAGGTGGTAAGTCGATCCACGACCCACAACCCACGCCTTATTGCTTCTTCTCTAATTGTTCCTTGTTGATCTTCACGCCGGCCTTCTGCTTGATACCCGCGATATAGGACGCCATGACTTCCCGCGCCAGCACCGAGCGCAACTGATCTGAGATCGCAGTAGCTTTTTCCGGCAGGATTTTTTCGGTATCCACGACCCGGTCCAGCCGCAACAGCACGTACGCTCCGCGCGGGCTGTCCACGCCGGCAAAAGCAGGCAATTTTGACGCATCCATGCGAAACGCCTGCCGCAGCACTGGCTCGGGCAGGCCCTTGGGATCGTCGCTGCTGACCCGCTGCGGGGGACC
>Ga0137410_10000733_pt1 | contig 22726 bp, 24 predicted proteins | sample CZODoug1_16funga_FD_108878 | JGI IMG/M metagenome (GOLD analysis project Ga0137410, IMG submission 108878) | Vadose zone soil fungal communities from Angelo Coast Range Reserve, California, USA - CZODoug1_16fungal (Illumina Assembly) | ecosystem: Environmental > Terrestrial > Soil > Vadose zone... | reverse complement strand
AGGATCTTCTTCTCGAAGCGCGAGAGCACCGCGTTGTCGAGGTCCCACGGACGGTTGGTCGCCGCGATCGTGAGGACATAAAGGTCGTGGCGCCCCTTCGAGTCCATGCCGTCGAGCTCCGACAGCAGGGTCGAGAGGATGCGCCGCTCGGCGCCGGAATCGCTGGAGTCGCGCTGGCCGGCGAGCGACTCGAACTCGTCGAGGAACACGACCGAGGGCGACGTGTCCCGCGCAGTGCCGTAGAGCTCGCTCACGATCTTCGAGCTCTCGCCGAAGTACTTCGAGAGGATGCTGGAGACCTTCACGTTGTAGAAGACGCTGGAGACGCCCTCGGTCGACTTGACCGCGTTCGACGTCGCCGCCGCAAGCAGGGTCTTCCCGGTGCCCGGGGGGCCGTAGAAGAGGATGCGCGTCCAGGCGTCGATCTTCACCCCGGGCGGGTGTTGGGCGAGCGTCATGCCGAGGGCGAACTTGATCTCGTTCTTGGTCTCGTCGAGGCCGCCGATATCGTCCCACGTGATCTTCGACGCGTGCATGAGGTTGGAGACGATGGACTTGATCTCGCCTCCGGCCTGGGCGGTCTTGGAGGCGGTCTCCTTGTCCGGGACCGCGTCGCCGGACGGCGGGGGGGGCTCGACGGCGATCTCCCCCGAGCGGAGTTTCTGCGCGAGCTGGCGGTATTGGATGGCCATCTTCTTGCGGCGCTCCTCGGCCTCGCGCCCGTGGGCCTGCTCGGCCCACATCGACATGAGGTTCGCGGCCTTTTCGTAGGCGGAGGCGGCCTTGCTCCAGTCCTTCGCCTCGGTGAAGGACTTGGCTTTCGCAAGGGCCTGCTTCAGGGGCGCCTGGACGTCGAGTTCCATAGCTTCACTCGGCTTCCATCTCGGAGTCGCGTTTTTCCTTCTGGCGGACCGCCCGGTCCGCGAGCTTGAGGCCATCGGCGAAACTGTCGATCTCGCCCTCGTCCATCTTCTGCCACACGTCCATGACCTCCGAGCCCTCCTTGCCGAGATCCTCGGTGATCTGGGAGGCGCCTTCGGTGACGGTCGACAGGACGCCGTTGAGCTTCTCCAGGTACATCTCCTGGCTGACCTTGTCGTCCTCGAGGAGGACCATGAGCTTGGCCTCGTCGACGCGCTGGAGGATGCGGGTGACGCCCTCCTTGCCCGTCTGGCGCCGCTCGAGGGCCAGCTTGAGGGCGGAGATCGTGGTGATCTCCTTCGACAGGATGCCGAGCTCGCGCTCCATCATCTTCACGCCGGAGGACTTCATCTCGTAGAGGCGCGCGAGCTGCCGCCGGCGCGGCGGGGACTTGATCTTCAGCCCCTTGGCGAAAATGTCCTCGCGCTCCTTCTCCAGCTTCTCGAGCTTCGCGAGCGTCTGGCTCTCGCGGATCCCGAGCTTGATCTCCTCGCGCTTGACCTGGTCGAGCGTGAGCTCCTTCTTCTTCACTCCGAGAAAGTCCATGAGACCCATACTATGCGGGCTCCGCGTCGCCCGTCTCCTTCACTTCTTCCTTGGATTCCTTCTGGCCGCCGGCCTTCTCGCGGCCGACCGCCTCCTTCAGGCCCTCGCCGAATTCCAGCTCGCCCTCGTCCATCTGCTCCCAGGTCTTGAGCACCTCCATGCCCTCGTTGCCGATCTCGGTGCTCTCGTAGGCGGGGTCGTTGACGACGCCCAGGAGCGTGTCGAGCTTCTGGAGGTAGACCTCCTCGCTGATCTTGTCGTCCTCGAGGAGGCCGGAGAGCTTGATCAGGTCGTCCTCCTTCATGCGCTGGAGGACGTTCTGGACGGGGACCTGGCGCTGGCGCTCGAGGATGCCGCGCACGCGGGTCAGCGTCATGAGCTCCTTGACGACGCGGGTGAGCTCGCGCTCGATCATCGAGATGCGCTGCGAATAGTCGCCGAAGCGGCGGGCGTAGATGCGGCGCCGCGCGGGGGACTTGTTCTTCGCGCCCTGGTGGAAGACCTCCTCGCGCAGCTTGTCGTACTTGTCGATCTGCCGGAGGTGCTGGTTCTCGCGGATCTCGAGCCGCTTCTCCTCGACCCGGATCTCCTCGAGACCCAGGTCGGTCAGGCCCTTCTTGCCCTTGGTGAATATCTTGCCCAGGATCGACATGCTATCTCTCCAGCGGCCTCAGGAGGATTCTCGCGAGGAAAAACGGCTTCATGCCCGGCTCCCGGAGCTCCGTGTCGGCCACGACCAGCGGGCGGACCTCCGCGACGCCGATATAGACGGTGCGGCCCCAGAACCAGCGCCCCGGGGGCGGGGCGGGCGCGATCTGACGTCCAAAGGCGTCCTCCGGGGCCCGCGGGTGGATCGGCCGGTCGGAGGGGAGGAGCGAGACGGCCAGGGCCGCCTGCGCGCCGGCCTCCCTCGCCGCCAGGGCGGCTCGGGCGGGCGTCCACTCCCCCGAGGGCTGGTCCGCCGGGTTGACCAGCACGCCCCGGTATCCCCATTCGGTGAGGCCGTCGACGAGCTCCTTCCGCAGCAGCTCCGCGTCGAAGCCTCCGAAGCGGTCGAACACCGGCAGCACGGCGACGATCGTGCCCGGCGTTGGGTTAAAGGCCGGGTCGACCTCGAGACGGTCGGACCCGGGACGGCAGCCCAGCGCCAGGGAGCAGAGCAGGACGGACGTCGGAATCAGTCTCATTCCTCGAACAGGATTTCCGGCGGCTCCTTGGCGGGAGCCTCGGTCTTCTTTTCGCGCTCCTTCACGGGGCGCGCTTCTTCCTTCTTCTCGACGGTCTTCTCGGGCTCGGCCTCCGGGCGTTCCATCTCCCGGAGGATCTCCTTCTCCTCGTCGTCGGGACGGGCGGCCTCGGGGGCCAGGGCGATCCCCTCGGCGAGCTCCTTGGTCTTGTCGAGGTCCTCGAGCAGCTGCTTCGCCTTGATGGCGAGGTCTTCCATGGTCTTCTTGTCGGGCAGCGCCTCGCTGGTCAGCTCGAGGATCGTCTCGAGGGAGGCGACGTGCTCGTTGAGGACCTTGAGCCGCTTGTTGTAGATGTTCTCGATGCGGTTGTTGAGCTCCTGCATCTTCCAGCGGATCTCCTTGATCCGCCGGGCCAGCATGAGCTTGCGCGAGTCGGTGATGTCGGCCTTGCCCTCCTCGAGCAGCTCCTCCTCGGCGCGGTCGAGTTCCTCGAGGTCGGCCATGGCGCGGCGCCGGCGCGACTCGTCGCGGCGGCGGGCCTCCTTGAGCAGGACCAGGGCCTCCCGCTCGTTGCGCGCCCCGCGGTAGAGCGGCGTCACCTCCTCGGGGAGGTCCTTCACGCCCAGCATCTTTCGGATCTTGTCCAGCATGCGTTATCCGTACACCCGGATCAGACGATAGGGCCGCGTGTTGGTGTCGAACCGGACGTACCGGTCCTCCGCCGCGATCTGCGAGAACGCCTCGCGGATGATCGGAATCGCGTAGCCCAGGGCGTCGAAGACGGTGTCCTCCGTGAGTTCGTCCATCAGCAGTTCAAGCGTGTGCCGCGAGACCCAGCGCCGCACGGCCTCCACCTTCTCGTCCTCGCTGGACAGGTCGAAGATCCGCGCCGCCGCGCGCCAGCGGGGGTCCGGCGCATAATACGTCCGCCAGGCGCCGCCGACCACGTCCGACAGCGCGATCAGGTAATTGTTGCCGACGAGGGCGCGGCGCGCGTCGTCGTCCCATCCGGTCGTCGAAAAGGCGTCGATGTAGTAGAACACCTGCTCGGTGCGGACGATCTGGTCCTTGATGCGGACGAGCTCCGAAGCGGGAATCCGGGCGCGCGACGTGCCCGACCGGACCAGCTCCTCGACGGGGCTGAAGGCGGCCCCCGCGACCACCACCCTTACGGACGGACGACCGAGCAGTTCCTTGTGCACGATTTCGTAGAGGTGGAGCTCGTTCTTGGGCATCTCCTCGTAGGCACGCATGAGATCGCGCTCCGCGAAGCGTTTGATGAGGGTTTTCACCTCACTAGACCGCTCGTCGACGACTTTCGTGACCCGATTTCTCGGGGAGGCGTCGTACGTCCGGTTCGTCAGCGGGTCGTAGAGGCCGCCCGTCAGGTTCATGTTGTGCCCCAGCCGTTCGAAATAGCTCTCCTCCGCGGTCCGCGCCGCCTTGCGGTCGATTTCCGCGGCCGGAGCCTTCTTGATCCGGGTGCTGCCCATGATCGGTTTCCGAGTTCTTCCCCGCCTCGCGCTCAGGCGCTCCGGGCGAGGGACTTTTTCATCCAGAGATCCAGCACCGGCTTGTCCGAGTGCTTCCAGATGTCGATCGACCGCAGCGGCTTCGACGGCGCCGTGGACTTCCACAGCAGCAGCCGGCGGCCGTCGCCGTCCGAGGCGCAGATGACGTCGCTGGCCGCGTCGAGGACGCCGATCGCGGCGCCGTCAGACTCGTAGGAGGTCTCCAGGTTCTGGCCGATGACGCGGGCGCGGACCGAGAGATCGCGCGCGCTGTAGATCAGGTGCGGGATCGAGCAGATCCGCGCGAGGCGGAGATTGACGATGGGCTCGCGCTTGCGGACCAGGACCACCGGCTGGTCGGGGGCCGAGACCTTCCAGCAGACGATGCAGCCGTTCTCCGTGCCGGCGAAGATCGTGCGGGCGGCGGCGGCGATGCAGCTCACCGGGCTTTCGATGCTCGACACGTACTTCAGGGCCTCGCCGCTCGAGTCGGCGGGCGCGGAATAGACATGGCTGCCGCTGGCGAAGAGCAGGCGGCCTTCCTGCAGCTGCACCGCGCGGGTCGTCTTGTTGCGCCGCGTGAGCTCCTCGTAGACCATGTCCGGCGCCTCGCCCGGGCGGCCGGCCTGCCAGCGCGCCAGGCCGTATTCGGAGTGCGTGGCGTAGATGGCGTCGCCGGCCAGGGCGATCGAGTTCACGCCGCCGCGCACCGGTCCCCCCGGGGGGAGCGGATACTCGAGGACCTCCATCGTGTCGTCCAGCCGGACCGTCGACACCCCGCGCTTCGAGCCGCCCACGAGGAACGAGCCGGTCGCCGATTCCGCCGAGCGCACCGAGCGGAGCGGATCCTTGAACGTGTAGACGCGGGAGTTCAGTCCGCCTTCCGGATCGAGCTCGAACACCTTGCTGCCGGTCGCCGCATAGATGCGCTCGACGTTGGTCGTGCGGATCTCCTCGGGCGAGATCGTGGCGCCGTTGGACAGCAGCGTCTCCATCGCCTTATAGATGACCTGGACGACCTCCTCGCCGCAATCCTTGGCCTTGGAGACCAGCTCCTCGGCCGTCAGCTGCACGGAATCGTCCTCCATCAGCTTGGCATAGAGCAGGCCCTTGAGTTTTTCGTCCGGGACCTTCGTGAGGACGGACTGCAGGTCCTGGTCTTTCAGGATCCCGGCCAGGCGGCGCAGCCGCGCCTCCTTCTGGTCGATCACTTCCGCCGAGCGGCGCTGCTCGTCCACGCGGCGCTTCTCGGCGGTCTGAATCTCCTCGAACTCCCGGGACACCAGCGAGAGATCCAGGATCCGGCCCGCGCGGACGCCGGCGTCGAACAGATGACGCTCGAGGCCCTCCTGGAGATGCGCCCCCAGCGAGGCCGTGAGGTCGACGCGGTGGAGCTCCGTCGCCTTCCGGGACAGCGTCCAGGCGGCGAGCAGCCGGCGCACTTCGGGCGCAAGCTGGCTTTTCAGATCCTGCACCGAGTAGGTTCCCGGGAAGTTGAAAAACGCCTGGCAGAAGTCGCGGAAGAGGTCGGCCCGCGAGGTGGCCAGCTCCAGCGACATCGTGGCGGACGCGGACAAACGCAGGTTGTCGGCGGTCTGCAGATCGCCGAAGGACAGGCGGAGGGAGGTATCGCCGCGCTTGGCCAGGATCAGATCGAAATGACCGGAGACTTCGCGACCTTCGGGAAAGAGGCCGTCCGTGCCGTCCTGGAACAGGGCCAGGCCGGCGGTATTCCGGGGGATCGTGATGGCCTTGCGGAAGAAGCCGGACAGATCGTGGGATGAAATCTTGATTGCCAAGAGGTTGCGATCATTCAGGAAGTCCGACAACGTCAGCTTGGCCATCCTGAAAAAGGATACCAGATGGCGCGGGGATTAATCAAGACGGCGGGGGGGCCGTGTCCGTCAGCCAGTTGCGCTGCTCCAGGGTGTCGGGGACGATGCAGCCGCGGGCGGCCCCGATGGCGGCCCAGGCGTCGTCGGGGCTAATCCCCCGGCAGACGAGGATCGACGCGAGCATCAGGGGCGAGCGACCGATTCCCATGCGGCAGTGGGCGGCGATGGAGCGTCCGTCGGCGTGATGCCGCGCGAGCTCGCGCGCCAGGGTCCATAAGGGGGCGGTCTTCTCGGGGATGCCCCGGTCCCAGATGGGATGGGAGTGGAACTGGATCCCCTGGCGGCGCGCTTCGGCGCCCTCGCCGCCCAGTTCGAGATAGGAATCTTCGTCGGGTGTGAGCATGGAGACGAGGATGTCGACGCCGTCGTTCTTGAGGGCGCGGATCTCCTCCTCCAGCCAGTCGCCGCCGCGCGGGCGGGGCAGGACGGCGAGGCGTCCAGGTCCCGGGGTGTCGATCCAGTACAGCGGCGTTCTCATCGGAGTCCGGCGGGACTGCGGGTCAGCTGGCGATGTCCCAGAGGCCGGAGCTGGTGTCGTAGTAGAGCAGCGCCCTTTCCTTGGCCAGGAGGGCCTCGCGTTCGGGTCGCCCGGGCGCGCCCCAGGGGGTGCGGCCGAGCCACAGCGCGACTTCCACGGTGCGGCCGTTGTTGACCACGTCGCGCACCGGATCGGCGGAGATTCCGATCCCGTCCGCCAGGGCGGCGATCTCCTCGAGCACGGCGCGGCTCGCGCGGCCGACGTGGACGCCCGCGGCTCCGTAGAGGAAGCCGCGGATCAGCGCCTCGATGGCGCGGTACAGATGATTGCGATTGGCGAACACCACGCGCGACAGCCCGTCGTCCTGGGAGGCGAAGAGGAAGACCTCCTCGCGCAGGGAGAGGCGGGACTGCGAGAGATCCTGGTGGACGGTCGACAGCGTCTCGGGCGCGATCTCCCCGGCCTTCAGGCCCGCCCAGTCGAAGCGGCCGCGTCCGCTCCAGGCCTGTCCGAGCTTGAGGAGCTGCTCGCCGGAGCAGCGGAAGATATAGCCGTTGAGCAGCTCGACGGGGACGTCGAGGCCGTCGCGGAGGAGACGGCCGCGCGAGATGCGGTCGGCCCGGAAGAGCAGGGCGCGGTCGCCTTCGCTTCGCGTGATGATGCCGGTCATCTTCTCGCGGACGGCGTTCTCGGCCTCCTTGGTGAGCGGCTCCCAGTAGTTGGGGTTGAGCAGCTCGACCGGCATGCGGGTGATCAGGGAGTCGAGCGGGCGGATCTCGTTGCCGAAGAGCCCGCCGAAGTCGGCCAGCGTGAGGCCCTGGGTGTAGAAGTGGGCCTCGTCGCGCGCCTCGAGCCGGACGAAGAGCTCCAGCGGATGGGGGCTGCGCCCGGGCGACGTCTGGAGCAGCAGCTCCCGCGGGTTCATGGGAGCGAGGGAGGCGGGCATGGTCGGTATTATAGGGGCCCTCTCCGTGCGCGCAAGATTTTCCGGGCGTGAAGCGCCAGCTTTAGACTTGACTTGGCGTGTCGACCCCCTAGAATGGCGAACTCACCGCTCAGAATCAGGAGGACTTTCCCATGGGCGTCAAAACCGCAATCAACGGATTCGGCCGCATCGGCCGTCTCGTCTACCGCGCCCTGCACGAGCAGGGTCTGCTCGGCAAGGAAATCGACGTCGTCGCCGTCGGCGACATCGTCCCCGCGGATAATCTCGCCTACCTGCTCAAATACGACTCCACCCAGGGCGCCTTCAAAGGCAAGGTCGGATCGAAGAAGTCGGCGGCCGACAAGCCCGACGACGACATCCTGATCGTCGACGGCAAGGAGATCAAGGTCGTGTCGGCGAAGACGCCGGCCGAGCTCCCCTGGGCCGCGCTGGGCGTCCAGCTGGTCATCGAGTCGACCGGCCTCTTCACCGAGGCGGAGAAGGCGAAGGGCCACCTCACGGCCGGCGCCAAGAAGGTCATCATCTCCGCGCCCGCGAAGGGCGAGGACATCACGGTCGTCATGGGCGTCAACGACGGGAAGTACGACGCCGCCAAGCACAACATCGTCTCCAATGCGTCGTGCACGACGAACTGCCTCGCGCCCGTGGTCCACGTCCTGCTCAAGGAAGGCTTCGGGGTCGCCGAGGGCCTGATGACGACGATCCACTCCTACACCGCGACGCAGAAGACCGTGGACGGCCCCTCGAAGAAGGACTGGAAGGGCGGCCGCAGCGCGGCGCTCAACATCATTCCGTCGACCACCGGCGCGGCGAAGGCCGTCGCCCTCGTCATCCCCGAGATCAAGGGCAAGCTGACCGGCATGGCCTTCCGCGTGCCGACGCCGACCGTCTCGGTCGTGGACCTGACGTTCAAGACCGTGAAGGAGACGTCCCTGGACGAGATCAAGGCCGCGATGAAGAAGGCCTCGGAAACGTACATGAAGGGCATCCTCGGGTACACGGAGGACGAGGTCGTCTCCAGCGACTTCATCCACGACGAGCTCTCGTCGATCTTCGACGCGGGCAGCTGCATCGAGCTGAACAAGAACTTCTTCAAGCTGGTGTCGTGGTACGACAACGAATGGGGGTATTCCTGCCGCGTGTCCGAGCTGACGAAGCTGATGGCCGGGAAGATGCTCTGAGGGTGGGGCGATGGCGAAGCTCACGGTCCGCGACCTCGACCTGAAGGGGAAGCGCGTGCTGGTCCGGGTGGACTTCAACGTCCCCCTGAAGGACGGCAAGGTGGCGGACGACACGCGCATCAAGGCCTCGCTGCCGACGATCCAGTACATCCTGGACAAGGGCGGCAAGGCGGTGCTCGTTTCGCACCTGGGCCGGCCGAACGGCAAGCCCAACGAGAAGTACTCCCTGCGGCCGGTCGCCGCGCGCCTCCAGGAGCTGCTCGGGAAACCCGTCGACTTCGGCGAGCCGAAGGACGGGCCCGTGACGCTGCTCGAGAACGTCCGCTTCGATGCGGGCGAAGAGAAGAACGACGACGCTCTTGCGAAGAAGCTGGCGTCGTATGGCGACGTCTACGTCAACGATGCCTTCGGCACGGCGCACCGCGCGCACGCGTCGACCGCCGGGGTGACGAAGCACTTCAAGCAGTCGGCGTCCGGCTTCCTCATCGAGAAGGAGATCCAGTACCTCGGCAAGGTGCTGACGAACCCGGACAAGCCGTTCATCGCGATCATGGGCGGGTCGAAGGTGTCCGACAAGATCCTCATCCTCGAGCAGCTCGCCAAAAAGGTCGACGCCATCATCGTCGGCGGCGGCATGGCGTATACCCTCCTCAAGGCCCAGGGAAAGGCCGTCGGCAACTCGAAGGTCGAGGGCGACAAGCTCGATCTGGCCAGGAAGATCCTCGCCTCCGCCCGGATCATCCTGCCGGTGGACCACGTCGCGGCCGACAAGTTCGACGCGGCCGCGAAGACGCAGGTCGTGACGGAGGTGCCGGACGGCTGGATGGGGCTGGACATCGGCCCGAACACGGTCGAGCTGTTCCGCCGCGAGCTGGCGAGCGCGAAGACGGTGCTGTGGAACGGCCCGCTCGGCGTGTTCGAGATGGAGCCGTTCGCCCAGGGGACGAAGGCCATCGCCACCCATCTCGCGAACCAGAAGGGCTGCACCACGATCGTGGGCGGCGGCGACACCGCGGCCGCGGTCGAGAAGTTCGGCGTGGCCGACAAGATGTCGCACGTGTCGACCGGCGGCGGCGCATCGCTGGAGTTCCTCGAAGGCAAGGATCTCCCCGGCATCGCCGCCCTGACGGACAAGTAGCCTTCCACAAATCAAACCGTTTGATTTGTGGAACCCCAAGTTTCTGGCGCCCAGCGCTTTGCGCCGGCCTCTCATCCGTGACCACAACTGAAACGGTGCGGTTTGTGGGTATAATGGGGCCCGGATGAAATCCATCCGTCTCGCACCCTCGCTGCTCAACGCCGACTACGCCTGCCTCAAGGACGAGATCCAGAAGGCGGAGGAGGGCGGCGCCGACCAGCTCCACGTCGACATCATGGACGCCCACTTCGTCCCCAACCTGTCGATGGGGCCGGCCATCGTGGAGTCGATCCGCAAAGTGACGAAGCTGCCGCTGGACCTGCACCTGATGGTGATGGCGCCGGAGAAGCTGGTCCGGTCGTTCGCCGAGGCGGGCGCGGACTCGATCACGTTCCACGCCGAGGCGGTGGCCCACGAGTACGCGCTCAAAATGAAGGAACGCGGCTACGCGATGCAGCTCGTCTGCAAGGACTTCTACGATCGCGCGCGCCTGGAGAAGACCATCGAGGAGATCCGCGACCGCGGAAAGAAAGTCGCCGTCGCCGTCAATCCGGACACCGACGCCGAGGTCCTGGAGTTCCTGGACCGCGTCGACATGGTCCTGGCGATGACGGTGTGGCCGGGCTTCGGCGGGCAGAAGTTCATCGAGAACGTGCTTCCCAAGGTGGCGCGGCTGCGGAAGCTGTCGCCGACGGTCGATATCGAAGTGGACGGCGGCGTCGACCTGGGCAACATCGAGAATGCCGCCGCCGCGGGCGCGAACGTGTTCGTCGCGGGGACCTCGGTGTTCCACGCGCCGAACCCGGCGGCCGCGCTGAGGGAGATGCGGAAGAAAGCGGAGAAGGCCTATGGCGTTTGAGAAGATCAAGAAGTTCATCTCGCGGAAGAAGCAGATCCCCGGGGACCTCTGGATGAAGTGCCCCGACTGCAAGGGCATGCTCTTCAAGAAGGAGGTCGAGGACCGGAAGAAGGTCTGCACCGAGTGCCAGTACCACTTCACGATCACGCCCCAGGAACGGCTCGACCTCATGGTCGACGCCGGGACCTTCCAGGAGCTCTGGGCCGACCTGGAATCCGTCGACGCCCTCCACTTCGAGGGCGAGGTCTCCTACAAGAAGAAGCTCGCCGCCGCGCAGAAGGAGACGGGACAGAAGGACGCCTGCGTGGTCGGGACGGGGAAGGTCTCCGGCCGCGACGCGGTCGTCGGCATGACCGACTCGCGCTTCATGATGGGCAGCATGGGCTCGGTGCTCGGGGAGAAGGTGACGCGCGCCTTCGAGCTGGCGACGGAGAAGAAGCTGCCGGTGATCTTCGTCTCGGGATCGGGCGGCGGCGCCCGCATGTTCGAGGGTTGCCTCTCGCTGATGCAGATGGCCAAGACCTCCGCGGCCATCGCCCGCCACAGCGACGCGGGCGGCCTCTTCATCTCCGTGCTGACGAATCCCACGATGGGCGGCGTCATGGCCAGCTTCGCCGCGCTCGGCGACATCATTATTGCGGAGCCCAAGGCGATGATCGGGTTCGCCGGCCCGCGCGTCATCGAGCAGACCCTCAAGCAGGACCTGCCCAAGGGGTTCCAGACCTCGGAATTCCTCCTCCAGCACGGCTTTGTCGACATGATCGTCGACCGCCGCAAGATGAAGGAGGAGCTGACCAAGCTTCTGGATTACCTCTCCCCCGTGGCGGTGTGATCCGCGTCGCCTTCGTCATCGGGCGGCTCAACATCGGCGGCGCGGAGGCCGAGCTGCTCCGGCTCGCGCGGGGCCTGGACCGCGCCCGGTTCTCCCCCTTCATCGTCACGCTCCTCGACCGGGGACCGCTCGCCGACCAGGCGGGTGACGTCGAGATCGTCGAACTGGGGCGTCGGCGGAAGTGGTCGCCGGGGACCTATCGCTCCCTCCGTGCGCTGCTCCGGGAGCGGAAGCCCGATATCGTCCAGTCCCTCCTGTTCACGGAGAACATCTTCTGCCGGAAGATCGGGGTGGGGAAGGTCGTCTCCGGCATCCAGGGATCGCTCTCCGACGAGCGGGAGACGCAACCTTCGCTCAAGCTGTGGTTCGAACGCTCGACGTTTGCGACGTCGGCCGCGGTCGTGTCGAACTCCGAGTACTACAGGAAGCTCTATGAGCAGCTCGGGTTCGACCGGGACCTCGTCCGCGTCATCCGCAGCGGGGTCCCGGCCCTGGCCCCGGAAAACGGCGCGAAGATCCGCGCGGAGTTCGGGATCCGCGAGAACGAAGTGCTCGTCACCTGCGTGGCGCGGCTGGTGAAGCGGAAGGGCCACGAGGATCTGATCCGCGCGGGCGCGGGGCTGCGGCTGCTCTTCGTCGGGGAGGGCCCTTATCGGCGTCCTCTCGAAGGCCGCGGGGCGATCCTCGCGGGCGCGAGGCGGGACATCCCCGAGATCCTCGCGGCGAGCGACATCGTCGCGCTGATGTCCCGCTTCGGCGAAGGCTGCCCGAATGCGCTGCTCGAGGCGATGTCGGCGGGGAAGCCGGTGGTCGCGGCGCGGAGCGGCGGGATTCCCGAAGTCGTCGTTGACGGGGAGACCGGCGTCCTGGTGCCGCCGGAGGACGTCGAGGCGCTGCAGACCGCGCTGCGGGACCTCGCGGCGGACCCGGCACGCCGGAGGCGCATGGGCGCGGCGGGGAAGGCGCGCGTCGACCGCGAGTTCACGGTCGGCCGGCTCGTGTCGTCGTACGAGTCGTTGTTCTCGGAATTGACGGCTCCGCGAACCCCGGTATAATGAGTCTTCATGTCGGCGACACCGGTCACCCGCCAGGAGTCCGGCGTCGAGCAGTACCTCAAGGAAATCCAGAACGTTCCGCTGCTCACCGCGCTGCAGGAGCAGGAACTCGCGGAGCGCATGAAGCGCATGAACTCCGAGGCGGCGGCCGAAGCGCAGGACGCGCGCGACGCCCGCGAGACGTTCATTAAATCCAACCTGCGCCTGGTGGTCAGCGTCGCGAAGAACTACCTCAACCGGGGGCTCGCGTTCCTGGACCTGATCGAGGAGGGGAACCTCGGGCTGCTGCGCGCGGTGCAGCGCTTCGATCCGGCGCGGAAGTGCCGCTTCTCGACGTACGCGACCTGGTGGATCCGTCAGGCGATCCGCCGCGCGCTCGTGAACACGTCGAAAACGGTCCGCGTCCCGTCCTACATGGTCGAGATCATCGCGAAGTGGAAGATCAAGGTCAACGAGTTCACCCAGGTGCACGGGCGGAAGCCGGACCTGCGGGAGATCGCCGAGGCGATGGAGCTCGGCGAGGAGAGCCTGGAGATCATCAAACGCGCGATCAACGCGTCCGACAACTTCTCGCGGCCGGTGAGCCTGGACGTGATGTGGCCGTCGAGCGAGGTGGCCGACATCCGCGCGGGCCCCGACGGCAGGACGGCGGAGGACACGCCGCTGGACACCGAACGGATCGACGCGCTGCTGCGTTCGATCAACGAGCGGGAGGCGTCGGTGCTGCGTTTCCGCTACGGCCTCTATGACGGGCAGCCGATGACGCTGGGGGACATCGGCAAGCGTCTCAAGATCACGAGGGAGAGGGTCCGCCAGATCGAAAAAATTGCGCTGCGGAAGCTGAACCGGATTGTGGTGTCGCAACACGAGGATGACTAGATGACCGACCTGTCGAACAAGGTGAAGTCGCTGATCCGGGACGTGAAGGATTTCCCGAAGAAGGGCATCGTCTTCAAGGACATCACGCCGGTGCTGCAGGACGCGACCACGTTCTCGCGCATCGTCGCCGCACTCGAGGCCTACGGCCGAAAGCGGGGCGCGGAGGTTGTGGCGGGGATCGAATCGCGCGGCTTCCTCTTCGGCGCGGCCGTGGCCGCGCGCCTGGAGGTCGGCCTGATCCCGATCCGGAAGAAGGACAAGCTGCCGTGGAAGACGGTGAGCCAGAAGTACGACCTGGAGTACGGCAAGGACGAGATGGAGATCCACAAGGACGCGGTCAGGAAGGGCCAGCGCGTTTTGATCGTCGACGACGTGCTGGCGACCGGCGGCACGCTGGTGGGCGCGTGCAAGCTGATCGAGAAGGTCGGCGGCAAGGTGGCGGGCACGGCCTGCCTGCTGGAGCTGACCTTCCTGAAGGGGCTGAAGAAGCTGAAGGGCCGGGACTTCTACGCGATCGTGCAGTACTGATGCGCCGCCTTGCCGCAGCCCTGATCCTGGCGACGCTGACGTCCTGCGCTCCGGCGCCGTCCGCCGCGGCGCCGGAGGCGGCGAAGAAGCAGGTGGTCGAAGCCGTCATGGGCATGTACCAGGCCTTCCAGCAGGCGGACCTGCCGAAGGTGGGGAAGTACATGACGGAAGACTCGACCTGCTACGACGCGACCCAGAGCGTGTTGCTGACAGGCCGGAAGGCGGTGCTGGAGCACTTCGGCGCCATCCTGGCGCAGCACAAGCCGGGGGAGGCCTGGGAGTCCTCGATCGAAGGGATGAACGTCACGCTGTCCTGGGACATGGCCTACGCGACCTACCAGGTCCGCACCTCGGCGGGCGGCATGCACGCCGTCGCGGCGGTGACGCACGTCTTCGAGCGCCGCGGCGAAGTCTGGCTCGCCGTCCACTTGCATCGCAGCTGGAACGCGCAGCCGAAGTAGCGGTTTCAATGCCTTTATTAGATGCCGGAGGGCCACCCGGATGGCGGCCTCCCCGCTTCCACCGCCCCTGGAGCGCGTCGTCCAAGCAGGTCGCATCACTTCTTCCCGTAGTACGACATGAGCTCTTGATCTGTAGGCCAGTCGCGGGGCAGCTGGGACATTGCCTCGCTCGGGAAGATGGTGTCGTTCTCGTTGACGATGTAGAAGCGTTTTCCCGTGACGCCGGGTTCGGCAGGCCAGGCGACGAAGCCAAATTTCGAGAGATGATGGACCCTGCCGGCGCTCTTGTCGGTTTCCTGGCGATAAGCGACGGGAGGAATTTCCCCGTAATCCATCCTTAGCGCCTTGAAATAATAACCCTTGTAGGGAATCCGGGCGGAGACCCGACGAACCATCGGCTCGACGTCGGCCTCCGCGACCTCTTCAGGAATCAGCCCGAACTTGCAGAGAGCGGCAACATCGGCGGTCCAGAAGTCGTTGACCCGGTTTCCGTCAAGATCGTTGTTCCGAAAGGCTTCCTCCGCGCGAATCAGAAGAAGCAAGGCCTGAACCGCAGCATGTTCGTTCTCTCTTATCCTCCATTGGCGCCATTCGGGAATCCCCCAGAAGACGCCGGCCCCAACGAGGGTGAGGACGAAGGCCGTCCAGGGGAGAAGGATTCGGGGGGAGGGATTCATCCAGCATTCCCACTCTAGCGCACGCCGGAAAAAGCAGTTGCCAAAAGGGTTGGCTTTCTCTAGATTTTGCGAGTCCGATGGAAGCGCATAGACAGGAGACGCCATGATCGACGACATCGTCAGGAATCTCGGAGATAAATCCGACTTCTACCTCGGTTTCAAGAGCCCCAAGATCGCGCGCGAGCGCATCCACGTCCCCGGGGCCGACTGGGTCGACCGCATCTTCGCGCCGTCCGACCGGACCAATCGGGTCCTCGGCAACCTGCAGCGCATCTACGGCACGGGCCGCCTGGCCAACACCGGATACGTCTCGATCCTCCCCGTCGACCAGGGCATCGAGCACGCTGCCGGGGCGAGCTTCGCCAAGAACCCCGACTACTTCGACCCCGAGAACATCGTCAAGCTCGCCATCGAGGGCGGCTGCAACGCCGTCGCATCGACCTTCGGCGTCCTGGGCATGACCGCGCGCAAGTACGCCCACCGGATCCCGTTCCTGGTCAAGATGAACCACAATGAGCTGCTGACCTATCCCAACAAGTTCGACCAGATCATGTTCGGGACGGTCCGGGAGGCCGCCGATATGGGCGCGGCCGCCGTCGGCGCGACCATCTACTTCGGCAGCGAGGAGTCCGGCCGCCAGATCGTCGAGGTGGCCCAGGCCTTCGCGCTGGCCCACGAGCTGGGCATGGCGACGGTGCTCTGGTGCTACATGCGCAACAGCGCGTTCAAGAAGGACAAGGACTACCACCTCGCGGCCGACCTGACGGGCCAGGCGAACCACCTGGGCGTGACGATCCAGGCGGACATCATCAAGCAGAAGCTGCCGGAGAACAACGGCGGCTTCAAGGTGCTCAACACCGGCGGCTCGAGCTACGGCAAGCTGGACGAGCGCATCTACACCGACCTTTCGAGCGATCACCCGATCGACCTCTGCCGCTACCAGGTCGCGAACTGCTATATGGGCCGCGCGGGCCTGATCAACTCGGGCGGCGCGTCCGGAAAGAACGACTTCGCCGAGGCGACGGCGACCGCGGTCATCAACAAGCGCGCCGGCGGCATGGGCCTCATCTCGGGCCGCAAGGCTTTCCAGCGTCCGATGAAGGAAGGCGCGCAGCTGCTGAATACGATCCAGGACGTCTACCTGTGCAAGGACGTGACCGTCGCCTAGGACGGCGGCCTCCGAACGGGAAAGCGAGCTGCCTGAGACGTGAGGCCTACTGGCGGATGAGGACGCGCAGCAGCGTCGCGATGCAGCGGTCCTGGATGACGTAGAGGCCCGCGTCGCTCGCCTTCTTCGCCGCTGCGTCGTGGACGATCCCGCTCTGCAGCCAGAGGCATTCCGCCTTGGCCGCGATCGCGTCGTCGGCGATCGGCGGGATGTGCTCCGGGGCGCGGAAGACGTCGACGATGTCCACCTTCTTCGGGATCGACTTCACGTCGGGATAGCACTTTCGGCCGAGGATCTCGGTCGCGCCCGGGTTGACCGGGATCACGTCGAAGCCGCGCTCAATCAGCGACGCGGCGATCTGGTAGCTGTCGCGGTCGGGCTTGTTCGAGCAGCCGACGACGGCGATCGTCTTCGAGCCCATCAAGACGCGGCGGATCGCCTCGGGGTCGTCGGTGATGATCATTTCACGCCTTTCGATTTGGCCGGCCCGTCGCCGCCCAGGAAGAAGTCCTGGTACTGGTCGACGTCCTCCGGGCTGCCCACGACGAAGGGCACCTTCTTGTGGAGCTCGTCGGGGACGATGTCGAGGATGCGGTCCCGGCCGGTGATGGCCTTGCCGCCGGCCTGTTCGGCGATCATCGCGAGCGGCGACGCTTCGTAGAGCAGGCGCAGCTTGGGCTTGGGCGACGCGGGATACAGGAAGATGCCGCCGTTGATCAGCGTGCGGTGGAAGTCGGCGACCAGCGTGCCGACGTAGCGCGCCGAATAGGGCCGCCGCGTGTCGTCGTCCTTTTCCTTCAGGTATGCGACGTACTTCTCGGTGCCCGGATCCCACGAGGCCGAATTGCCCTCGTTGATCGAATACGTCTTCCCGTGGACCGGGATGCGGATGTCGGGATGGGAGAGCAGGAACTCGCCGACGGTCGGGTCGAGCGTGAAGCCGTGCACGCCCTTGCCGGTGGTGAAGACCATCATGACGCTCGATCCGTAGAGGACGTAGCCCGCCGCGATCTGGCGGGTGCCGGGCTGGAGGCAGTCCTCGAGCGTGCCGTCGTCGCCTTTCGAGAGCCGGCGGTGGATCGAGAAGATGGTGCCGATCGAGATGTTGACGTCGATGTTGGACGAGCCGTCGAGCGGGTCGAAGAGGAACACGTACTTGCCCTTCGAGTATTCGCGCGGGATCGGGATGATCTCGGAGCGCTCCTCGCTGGCCATGGCGCAGAGCAGCCCCGTGCGGGCCATGCCGACCTCGAGCCGCTCCTGCGCGTAGTCGTCGAGCTTCTGGACCTTTTCGCCGTGGACGTTCTCGTGGCCGGCCGCGCCGAGGATGTCGATGAGCCCCGCGCGGCGCACCTCGCGCGCGATCATCTTCACCGCGAGGACGAACTCCCAGAGCAGCGAGGAGAACTGGCCCGACGCCGCGGGATGCAGCTTCTGCTGGTCGGTGAGGTGCCGCTGGAGGGTGACGGGGATCGCCATAAGGGGGGCGGCCTATTCGCCGTCTTCGGACGCGGACGCCGTCTGCTTCTTTTTCTTCTTCTTGTCCTCGCCGTCGTTGCGGACCATGCGGTCCTCGAGGCGCGCGAGCAGCGGCGGGAACGGCGTGTTGGCCATCTGGTCGTGCGGCACGCGGTGCGGCTCGAAGGGCCCGTGGCGGCGCAGGTATTCCACGATCGTGATCGCCTTGCGGCGGACGTCGTCGAACGCGGGATCCTCGAACAGGTCGACCGGGCCGACGAATTCGCCGTTGGCGAGCTGGAAGCCGGCGGCGACGACGCGGGGCGGCCCGTCGTAGCGGAACGCGCGCGCGTCCTTGAAGCCCACCGGCATCATCGGGCCCTGGTACGTCGACCGCATCCAGCCGCTGACCATGTGGGGGAAGGCGAAGGCCTCGGTGGCCTCGCCGACCGTGGGCAGTCCGTTCTGGCAGCGCACGATGAGGGCGGGGTCGTCCGTGCCGGCCTTGGAGCCCATGCCCATGGGACGGGGGCACGACGTGAACGCGGCGACCATGCCGTCGACGCGGCGGATGACCTTGTTGACGACGAAGCGCTGGCGCGAGCCGAGGAACATGATGAGGTCGTAGATGTCCTGCGGGCACTGCAGCGTCAGGGTCTTGTTCTCGACGATGTCGAGGATCTCGAACGCGAAGCCCTCGTGCATCGAGGGGTCGACGACGAGGCCGGCGGTGTTGAACGGATCGGCAAAGATCTTGTAGAGCGGCAGGTTCCAGGCGCCGAGCTCGCACTTGTCGGCGAGGAACACGATGAAGGTCTCGCTGGGCCGCTCGCGGAAGGAGATCTCGGCGACGCCGGGTCCGAGCCCGCGGCAGCTGCCGGTGAACGTCTCGGACAGCAGGTCCTGCGCGGGGTTGTAGAGGTGCAGCTTCTCGGCGACCTCGGCGCAGGCGGTGAACGTCTCCCAGGCGGTGCGGTGGATCTCCTTGCTGTCGACGCCCTTTTCGTGGGTCATCAGGAGGGCCAGGTCGTCGCCGCAGCGGGTGGTCCAGGAGTCGATGAGGAGCTCCTTGGAGGCGGCCTTGGCCAGGCACTCGCGCGCCTTCTCGAGCACGTCCTCGTGCATGTCGGTGTGCCCGACGAAGCCGCCGACGTTGGCCTTGATCACGGAAAGCGTGATTTTTTCCACGATGCCCTCGCCCTTCCCGGGGATTCGATCGGAAATCCGAGCGACGAATCGAGAGTATCCCGGGGTTCCCGGGCAGTCAACCGAAACATATCGGAAGGCCGCGGATTGCGAATTTGAACGCCGGTCGCTAAGATACGCCCCCGTGGCCTACGACCTGCTGGTCTTCGATCTCGACGGCACGCTGGTGGACAGCGCAGCGGACATCTCCTCGTCGCTGAACCGGACGCTGGCGCGCCTGGGCCGCGAGCGCATTCCCCACGAGCGCGTCCTGGCGGCCATCGGCGGCGGCGTGCGGAAGCTGATCGAGCGGACCACCCCGCCGCCGATCGAGCCGGTCATGGAGGCCTTCCTCGAGCACTACGCGGACCATCTGCTCGACGAAACTTCGCTGTTCCCGGGGGTCGCCGACACGCTCGCGAAGCTCCCGGGCCGCAAGATCGTGCTTTCCAACAAGCCCTCGGCCATGTCGAAGCAGATCGTCGACGGCCTGGGCATCGCGAAGCACTTCGACGCGGTCTACGGGGGCGACTCGTTCCCGGTCCGCAAGCCGGACCCGGAATGCTGGCGCCTGGCGACGGCCGGCGCGTCGCGGCCGGTGATGATCGGCGACAGCGGCACGGACGTGCAGACCGCCAAGAATGCCGGCGCTCCGGCGATCGCCGTGACCTACGGCTACTTCAAGCCGGGCGAGCTCGACGCCGCCGACTTCCGCATCGACCGCTTCGCTCAGCTCCTCGACCTGCTGCGGTAGACGGTCTCCTCGACCGCGACCGCGGCGACGGTCAAGGCGCCCGCGAGCCAGTACGGCGAACGGAGGTCGTGGGTCAGGTCGGCAAGGGCGCCTCCCGCGAGCGGCGCCAGGAAGCTTCCCGCCCCCAGGACCGCCTCGTGCAGCCCCGCATATCGGCCATGGTCGGACGGGCCGTGGAGGCTGTAGTAGATGCTGGAGGCGTTGGCAAAGCCGAGGCCGATCCCGATCAGGGCGCCGGCGGCGAGCAGGGCCACGTCGCGGCTGAGGAAGGGGACGGCGAGCGCGGAGGCCCCGCAGACGACCTGGACCATATAGAGCAGCCCGCGCCGGTAAGTCCAGCCGGAGCTTCTCTGGAGGACGATGAACGACAGCGTCTGGGTGCCGTAGACGGCTCCCAGGAAGAGGCCGAAGAATTCCGCCGGCTTCCAGCCGGCGACGGGCGTCGCATTCAAGTACTTGATGAACTGGTTGAGGAAGACGTTGCCGACGCCGAATGCGCTGAAGTTGGCGACGTAGCTGAGCGTGCGGAAGACCGCGCGATCGGCCGTCCCCCCGGCGCTCGCAGTTTCCGGCGGCAGCGCCTGGTCGCCGGGATAGAGCAGCAGGACGGGGAGCGCCGAGGCCGCGGCCATCCAGAGGGCGCTGGACGGGGACAGCAGGGCGACGACGGTGGCGCCGCCGACGAAGCCCAGGGTTTTCCCCACGGACCACGACACGTTGAACCAGCCGAGGGCCTTCTCCAGGCGCGCGGGACCCGCCTCGGCGCCCAGCGCGCCCTGGATGCTGGGCCAGTACACGCTGCACGCGAACCCCATGAACGGGACGATCAGGAAGAGCCCGGTCAGCGAATCCGCGGCGATCATCAGCGCGGTGGCGCCGACGGCGATGAGGACGGACATCCTCGCGAGCAGCGAGCGGGAGACGCGGTCGGAGAGTCCGCCGGAGAACAGGCTGTTCAGGACATAGACGACGCTGGACGCCGTCTGGAGGAGCGCGAGCTGGGTGGACGACGCCTTGAAATCCAGGGCGCGGACGGGCAGCACGGTCCAGAAGACGAAGGTGGCCCAGTTGAAGAGGAGCCCCGCGAGGCAGTACCGCCAGAGGCGCATGCGGGCAGGATTGTAGGCCCGGAGACGCGAAGGGGCAAGGCTTGAGCCTTGCCCCCGGCGAAGGGTTCATGCCTGGCCTGCCGGACGGGCGGCGAAGCCGAAGACGTAGTCGAAGATCGCGTGGAGGCGGGTGATGACGGCGCGCTCCTCGGTCAGGACGCCGAGCTCGAAGTTGTAGTGAAGGCTCGTATCGGTGAAGTTCGCGCTGCCGATGTAGGCCAGGACGTCGTCGGCCAGGATCATCTTTGCGTGGAGCTGGTACATCTGGACCTTGCCCTGCATCTCGCGGAGGTAGCGGACCGCGAGCGGCTTCGTCGTGGAGAAGCGCTCCAGCACGGGGCTCGACTTCTGCTTGTTGTCCCGCAGGCTGGTCACGATCTGGATCGGGACCTGGGCGTCCTGCGCCATGCCGGTGAAGGAGTTGTCCACGTAGGGGGAGAAGATTTTCAGGGACTTCTTCGCGGAGTCGAGGAGCCTGCGGAACACCTGGTCGGTGGTGAGGAGGCCGGGGATGCGGGTGCCGAGCGGGTTCTTGAGCGGGGAGGGGAGCGAGACGACGGGTTCAAGGACGGGAAGGGCCGCGTCGGGGACGTCCTGGCTCAGGGCGTGATCGATCAGTCGATGAATCATCAGAGCAGCTCCTTAAGGGGACAGACGTTGACGGGGCAGGGTTGAAGACAGGGCACCCAGGGCGCCTGCCGGAGTTTTCAAAGAACAGAGCCAAGGGGAGCAAGCGGTGTGCCAGCGGGAAACGCGAAAAGCCGCGTGCAAATCGCGGACCCGAAGGGGGCCGCGTTACGATTCGTAACATGACGTTACGAGACGTACCGCGGCGACCTCGCGACGCGGCATTTCCCCCGGGAGCGCGCGGCGGCATGCCGTTTGCGCATTCCTTCGGGTGCTTTCGCCGACGTACCGGCGCCGGGGGCCGGAGGTCACGCTCCTGCACCAGGTGGTCCGTGAGAACCTGGAGACTTTCTTCGCGTGGACCGAGGCCCGCGCGCCCGACGGACGGGGCCTTCCCCGCTACGTGAAGGGGCCTTCGAGCGCTTCCTCGATTGCGGCATCCTGGCGAAGGGCTTCGTCCGCGTCCGCTGTCCCGAATGCGGCTACGACACGGCCGTCGGCTTCTCCTGCAACGAGCGGGGACTATGCCCATCTTGCCCGGGGAGGCGGATGGACGAGGTCGCGGCGAACCTGGTGGACCGGGTCTTCCCCCGCGTGCCGGTGAGGCAATGGGTGCTCTCGATGCCCCACGCGGTGCGATTCTATCTGGCCAAGGATGCGACTCTTCTCACGGGGGTGCTGCGGATCTTCGTGGACGAGATCTTCCGGGACTATCGGCGCCGGGCGCGGCCATCCCGGATGCGCGATGCCCTGTGCGGCGGGGTGACGGCGGTGCAGCGCTTCGGGGGCGCCCTGAACCTGAATGTGCACTTCCACTCGCTGCTGCTGGACGGGGTGTATATCCGCGACGAATTTACGGGCGGGCTGCGATTTCAGCGGCTGCCGGACCCGTCGACGGAGAACGTGGAGCGGCTGGCGTGGATCCTGAAGGCGAAGATCCTGAAGTACCTTGCGAAGAAAGGCTGCTTGGTGGCGGGCGAGGCGGCGTCGGAGGCGGCGGCGGAGCAGGATCCGACGCTGCTGGACGCGGTGCAGGCGGCGTCGGTGCGGGAGTGGGTGGCGCTGGGGGAGCGGCCGCACCGGGTGGCGACGTCGGGCCGGAGGGAGGAATGGGCCCTGCCGCCGGAGAAGCCCTTATGCGGCCGGGCGGAGGGCTTCAACCTGCACGCGGCGGTGGAGATCGGGGGCGGAGACCGCAAGGGCCTGGAGAATCTGTGCCGCTATATCCTGCGGCCGCCCTTTTCGGCGGAGCGGCTGGAGCGGTTGCCGGACGGCCGGATTGCCTATGGATTCCGGAAGCCGCGGCCGGACGGGAGCACGCACGTCATTCT
>Ga0137410_10000732_pt1 | contig 22764 bp, 24 predicted proteins | sample CZODoug1_16funga_FD_108878 | JGI IMG/M metagenome (GOLD analysis project Ga0137410, IMG submission 108878) | Vadose zone soil fungal communities from Angelo Coast Range Reserve, California, USA - CZODoug1_16fungal (Illumina Assembly) | ecosystem: Environmental > Terrestrial > Soil > Vadose zone... | reverse complement strand
TGGTGGAGGACGGTGCCGCCGATGAGCTGCACGTCGAAGTGGCGCATCTTCGCGGCGCGGCGGGAGGCCTCGCGGCAGGCGGCGAAGGCCTCGGGCATGATCGCGTCGAGGGCCTCCCCCTTGGCGATGCGCGCGCGGAAATCGTCGGACAGCTTCGGGAAGGCGCTGTCCGGAAGCGCCATCATTCGGGGTTCGAGCGGGTTGATCTGTTCCCGGACGATCTTCCAGTAGGTGCGGACGGCGCGTTCGTTCTGGGAGCCGAAGATCTTTCCCAGAAACCTGCCGACCCATTCGACCAGAACTTCCATATCCATGGCGAAATCCCCGCGTGGAGGTTGAAAAACGGAAAGGGAACCGTGCCGGAGCGGGGGCGCGGACTATGGAACGTCGAAGAAGACCGGCGACCGCCAGTCGTAGGTGATGATCGGAGGGGTATTGCGGATCGGGACCGGGGCGAAATCGGAGTAGTAGTACGGGACGTCGACCACCGTCGGGCCGGCCTCGGCGATCAGGAGCGGGGTGACGCTGCCGGGGAGGGCCTCGGTGATTTCGAGGACGATCTGGGCGACATCCCGCGAAGCGCTGAAATCGGCGCCCGCATGGATGGAGCCCGCGACCAGGAGGGTCAAAACCGGATGGAACATGATCGGTCTATTATACGCGAGTCGCTGCGGTTTGCAAGCGGGGGAAGCCCGCGATGAAGGCGCGCATCCGCGGGATCTGGCCGAAGGGCTGGAGCGCCGCGGGGATCCTCCGCGCGGGATGAAGGATCAGGTCCCGGATCCTGGCGCGATCCTCCATAGACAGCTCGCAGCCGAAGATGGGCTCGTAGTCCATCAACGAGGCGGACAGTTCCCGGACCTCGCCTTCGGAGAACTCGCGGCCCGTCAGGCCGGAGAGCAGGCGCGCCGACGTCGTCCGGTCGTACGCGCGGTTGATCAGGTGCGCGACGAGGCGCTCCGGGGGTGACTCGCAGCACTCGACAGCCAGGTCCTTCAGGTGAAAGGGGATGGCGGATTCATAGCGCCGGAACCACGGCTCGTCGCCGTGCTGGGCGCGGATCTGCGCGAGGCACTCGTCGATGGTCTCGTCCGAGAAATCGTAGGCGCCACCGGAGATCTCCTCATAGAGGTTCATCCGCGACACGACGCTCAACGCGCGGATCCGCTTCTCGAGGAACGCCGTCGCGAGGTCCGGGTTCTGACCGAGCAGGGACTGGAAGTAATAGAGTCCCTTGATCAGCCCCGGATCGAGATGCCGGCGCTGCACCGCCAGGCCGTCGGGATGGTACTCCCACTGATAGAGGCCGGGTTCGTTGATCGTCTTGACGCAGAGCGTGACGGTCGGATTCTCCAGATGAATCACGCGGTGCGTCAGCTTCTCCCCGGGCAGGATCGTGCGCACGTCTCCCGGCCCCAGCAGCGCCAGCTCGGGAATTCCGGGATCGCAGTCCATGACGCCCGGCGCGATCCGCCGCGCCACCTTCACGCGGAACGCCTCGTGCAGGGACTTCCCATGGAGGACCCGGAAGGCGCCCCGGAAGCCGTGGCTGTGGATGGCGGTGTCGCAGGTGAGCCAGAGGTAGAGGTCGACGACCACTTCCCCGTTGTTGAACAGCGTGATGGGCGGCTGCCCGAACGTGTTGTGCAGGCTGACCTGCTCCGGGATCTCGCCTTTCCGGAACCAGCGGACCAGCCATTCGTCCAGCTGCTCCTTGCGGAGGCCGTACTCGAACTCCGTGAGCAGCCGGGTCGCGATGTCGGGAAAGGCGCCGATCCGGCTCCGCGTGCGCCGCCACTCGCGTTCCGTCCGCCTGACGAGGCTGTCGAAGGGGTTCATGGTTCGAGGGGGATTATAGCGGGGAGGTCGGGGCAGGAGGCGGGATAACGCGGGTCGCCGCCGCCGGGCCGACCGCCGGGGGGGGGACATTTTTTCTCCCTCCCTCCCGCCCCCTCTTTTGCTAATATGCTTCCGCTTCCGACACTTCTTAAAGGGATTTCACGATGAGCACGGCGACAAAGGCGAAGAAGCCGGCGCCCCTGGCGGGCAAGAACCGGCCGGCGTTCAAGGTCCGGGACCTGGCCCTGGCCGAACTGGGACGCAAGGAGATCCGGCTGGCCGAGGACGAGATGCCGGGCCTGATGTCCCTCCGGGCGAAGTACGGCAAGGACAAGCCTCTGGCGGGCGCCCGCATCATGGGCTCCCTCCATATGACCGTGCAGACGGCGGTGCTCATCGAGACGCTGACCGCGCTCGGCGCCGACGTGCGCTGGGTCTCCTGCAACATCTTCAGCACCCAGGACAGCGCGGCCGCGGCGGTCGCGGTCGGACCCAAGGGCAGCGTCGACAGCCCCAAGGGCGTCGCGGTCTTCGCCTGGAAGGGCGAGACGCTGCCCGAGTACTGGTGGTGCACGGCGGAAGCGCTCGTGTGGCCGGACGGCAGCGGGCCGAACCTGATCGTCGACGACGGCGGCGACGCGACGCTGCTGGTCCACAAAGGCGTCGAGTACCAGAAGGCCGGCAAGATTCCCGCCTCCGACGCGGACAAGATGAGCGAGGAGGAGTGCGTCTTCCACGACCTGCTTCGCGAGATCGGCAAGAGCATCGACTGGGCGAAGATGGCGGCGGACATCAAGGGCGTGAGCGAGGAGACGACGACGGGCGTCCATCGTCTCTATCAGTTCGCGAAGGAGCACAAGCTGCTCTTCCCGGCCATCAACGTGAACGATTCCGTGACGAAGTCGAAGTTCGACAACCTCTATGGTTGCCGTCATTCGCTGATCGACGGCCTGAACCGGGCCACGGACGTGATGATGTCCGGCAAGGTGGCGGTGGTCTGCGGCTACGGCGACGTCGGCAAGGGCTGCGCGCAGTCGCTGACGGGCCAGGGGGCGCGGGTGATCATCACGGAGATCGACCCGATCTGCGCCCTGCAGGCCGCGATGGAAGGCTATGAAGTCCGCACGGTGGACGACGTGGTCGCGACCGGCGACATCTTCATCACGACGACGGGGAACCGGGACATCATCACGGCCGGACACATGGCGAAGATGAAGGACAAGGCGATCGTCGGCAACATCGGCCACTTCGACAACGAGATCCAGATGGCGAAGCTGGCGAAGGTGTCGGGGATCAAGAAGGTGAACATCAAGCCGCAGTACGACGAGTGGGTCTTCCCCGACGGCCACAGCGTGCTGATCCTGGCGGAGGGCCGCCTGCTGAACCTCGGTTGCGCGACGGGGCATCCGAGCTTCGTGATGTCGGCGTCGTTCACGAACCAGACGATCGCCCAGCTGGATCTGTGGCTGAGCTCGCAGGGGAAGCCGACGTTGAGCGGCGCGAAATACGAGAACGGCAAGGTCTACGTGCTGCCGAAGATCCTGGACGAGGAGGTCGCGCGCCTGCACCTGGCGAAGCTGGGCGTCCGGCTCACGACGCTATCGAAGGACCAGGCGGACTACATCGGAGTGCCGGTGGACGGCCCGTACAAGCCGGACCATTATCGGTACTAGATAATCCGGTCCATTCTCGGACGTACCGTTGAGCCCTGGGGAAACCGCCGACGTCTGCGATCTACTAGCGCAACCCACTCCCCCTCGAGAAGATGGCTTCGCTTCTGGTTTCCTGACTGCATCTGGCAGGATGTGACAGGGCAATTCCGAAAACAGCAGGCCAGCGTTATGTTCAAGATCTTCGACTACTAAGGAATTGACAGCCTTGGTTGGGTAGCCTTCAAGCCAAATAAACCCTTCCCTCCCGCCCGGCTCCGGCTCCCTCTTATTGGGGAAACCGCAGAAGCCCTTTGGGGAATTCCGGCGGGAAATTCGAAATCGCTTCCGGCTCCGGCCGTTTTCGCCTTCTTCGCCCCGCCGCGGGATGATATTCTGGGAGCGATCGCACCGACCATGAAGCTTCTCGTGGCCATCCTGAACTGGCGGACCCCCCGCCTCGTCGTCGAGTGCCTCCGCTCCCTCGAGCCGGAGGTCGCCGCCCTCGGGTCCGCCCGCGTCATCGTCACCGACAACGACTCCGGCGACGACTCCCTCCCCATGATCGGCGACGCGATCCGCGCCAACGGCTGGCAGTCCTGGGCGGAACTCATGCCCCTGCCCAAAAACGGCGGCTTCGCCTACGGCAACAACGCGGCCATCCGCATCGGCCTTGCCGAGAACCCCCCGGTCGACTACGTCCTCCTTCTCAACCCCGACACGGTCGTCCGTCCCGGTGCCATCCGTTCGCTGCTGGAGTTCCTGCAGAAGAATCCGAAAGTCGGCCTCGTCGGCAGCCGGCTCGAAGACCCCGACGGCACCCCGCAGCGCTCCGCGTTCCGCTTCCATACGCTGATCGGGGACTTCGAGCGCGCCGCGCAGTTCGGCCCGCTCACCCGCCTCTTCAAGCGCTGGGTCATCGCCCCTCCCCCGCCGGAGACCCCGAGTCCGGCCGACTGGGTCGCCGGCGCCAGCATGCTCGTGCGCCGCGAGGTGTTCGACGCGATCGGCCTCCTGGACGAGGGCTTCTTCCTCTATTTTGAGGAGACCGACTTCTGCCTCCGCGCGGCACGCGCCGGCTGGCCCTGCTGGTACGAGCCCGGCAGCCGCGTCGTCCACTTCGTCGGCCAGGCCACCGGCGTCACGGATCCCACCCAGCGCCGCCGCCGGCCTCTCTACTGGTTCAATTCGCGCCGCCGCTACTTCCTCAAGAACTACGGGCCCGCCTACGCCGCCCTCGCCGACGTCACCTGGTGGATGGGTCTCGCCGCTTGGCGCGCCCGCTGCGTCGCCTTCAAGCATGCGGACCTCAATCCGCCGCGGCTCCTGCGCGACGCGATCGCGAACAGCGTCTTCGCGAAGGGGTTCAGCCTGTGAGCGGCCCCACCGAGCCCGGCGCGCCCCTCCCGGGACTCTGGGCGCAGATCCGCGAGGACTGGGACGCCCACGGACGCGACTGGACCAAGCCCGGCTTCCGCGTCGTCGCCGCGCACCGCTTCGGCAACTGGCGGATGAAGATCCGGCCGAAGCTTTTGCGCGCCCCGTTCAGCATCCTCTACCGCATGATGTTCCGGCGCTGCCGCAACGTCTACGGCATCGAGCTGCCGTGTACCGTGAAGCTCGGCCGCCGCGTGGTCTTCGAGCACCAGTCCGGCATCGTCATCCACGGCAACTGCGTCATCGGCGACGGCAGCATCATCCGCCAGGGCTGCACCCTGGGCAACCGCAGCCTCGACCGCCCCGCCGACGCGCCGGTCCTCGGCCACCGCGTCAATGTCGGCGCCGGCGCCAAGATCCTCGGCGCGGTCCGGATCGGCGACGACGCCGCGGTCGGCGCGAACGCCGTCGTGCTCATCGACGTCCCGGATGGCGCAAGCGCGGTCGGGATCCCCGCGAAGATCCTCGCGCCGGCCGGGGTGAGCCCGTGACGCGGGTCGGCGTCGTGACGATCGGACGCAACGAGGGGGACCGGCTGAAGCGATGCCTGGCCTCGGTCGTCGGGGGCGGGAGGACCGTCGTCTACGTCGACTCCGGATCGGGCGACGGCAGCGTCGCGTGGGCGCGCTCGCAGGGCGTCGAGGTCGTCGAACTCGACATGACTCTCCCCTTCACGGCCGCACGGGCCCGCAACGCGGGCTTCGAGCGGCTCTCCGCGCTGGACACGGGGGTGGAGTTCGTGCAGTTCGCCGACGGCGACTGCGAGATCGCGGCGGCCTGGATGGAGCGGGCCGAGCGCGAGCTGGCGGCGAATCCGAAGCTGGGCGTCGTCTGCGGCCGCCGCCGCGAGCGCCGCCCCGGGGCGACGATCTACAACCGGCTTTGCGACATGGAGTGGAACACGCCGGTGGGCGCGGCGAAGGCCTGCGGCGGCGACGCCCAGATGCGCGTCTCGGCCTTCAAGGAGGTCGGCGGATTCTCGCCGGACCTGATCGCGGGAGAGGAGCCCGAGCTCTGCGTCCGCCTGCGACAGAAAGGGTGGGAGATCCTGCGCGTGGACGCGGAGATGACGCTGCACGACGCCGACATGACCCGCTTCGGCCAGTGGTGGAAGCGGAACGTCCGGGGGGGCCACGCTTACGCGGAGGGCTCGTCCCTGCACGGGAAGCCGCCGGAGCGCCACTGGGTCCGCGAGGCGCGGAGCAACTGGTTTTGGGGCCTGCTCGTGCCGCTGCTCGCCCTCGGTCTCGCGTGGCCGACGCGCGGGATCAGTTCGGCGCTGTTCCTCGCATATCCCCTCCTCTTCTGGCGGGTGCGCCGGGCGATGCTCCGGCGGGGCTTCGCCGCCGGGGACGCCGCCCCCTATGCGTTCTACGTCACCCTCGGGAAATTTCCGCAGATGCTCGGGCAGCTCAAGTTCATCGTCGGCCGGATCTTCGGCCGCCGCAGCAGGCTGATCGAGTACAAGCTCAAGAACTCCTGACCCCCATCCTCCCTCCCTGCTCTGAACCTTTTCCGGCGCGGTCCGTTCATGTCCGGGTCGCTTCACGCGAAGCGGGACGGATTTCGACTCCTGCAGGGGGACGCGCCATGACGACCCACGACGACGTTGATCCGGCCGACGATCGCCCGGAACCGGTGATCGAGCAGAAGAGGGCATGGTTCAGCAATGCGCCCTGGTGGATGCTCTCGATGGGCCTCCACGCCGTGCTGATTCTCGGGGCGACGCTGGTCGCCATCGAAAAGCTGATCGCCGTCGACGAGGGCGAGGTCACCGTCATGGTGTCCGCGAGATCATCGCCGATGATCCAGGAACTGGAGCGGCCGCGCGACGTGTTCGACCGGAAGGGCATGCCGAAGGACGACCAGCAGCAGACGCCGACGGACGAACCGGCGATCTTCTTCCCGGAGGCGAAACTCTCGGACCACAACGAGTCCGACGACCATGAGGAAACCCGGCAGATGAGAGGAGATGGCTTCACGTTCCTGTCTTATACCCCCGGGCAGGCCCCCGGAATCCGCGGGCGCCAGGCCGGCGTGAACGCCGGCGTCTATGACACGATGGGCCCGGGCGTGGGCGGCGGGGGTTCCGGACGCTACGGCGGTCGCATCGGCGGTCATGCAAACCTCGTCGCGGCGGGCGGAGGGAGCATCGAAAGCGAGAGCGCGGTCACGGCCGCGCTCCGATGGCTGGCGCGCCACCAGGGCCCCGAGGGCGGCTGGGCCGCCGAGGGCTTCCCGTCCCAGTGCACCGAGGGCCGCTGCGGCGGAGCCGGCGAGCGCGACTACGACGCCGGCGTCACCGGCCTCTCGATCCTCGCGTTCCTCGGAGCAGGATACTCCCAGCTGTCGAAGGATGAGGTCCCCGATCCGCTCCATCCCGGCCAGACCTTCCGCTTCGGCCAGACCGTGAAGCGGGGCCTGCAATGGCTCCTCTCCCACCAGGATCCCGAAGGCTGCGTCGGCGAGCGCGGCATGAAGTACATGTACAGCCACTGCGTCGCGGCCCTGGCCCTCTCCGAGGCCTACGGCATGACCGTCTCCGCGCCCCTCAGGGAGCCGGCCCAGAAGGCCGTCGACTTCGTCGTGGCCTGCCAGAACCCCGGCAGGGGCTGGCGTTACAGCGCGAAGTGCGGAGATAACGACACCTCGGTCACCGGATGGGCGATCATGGCCCTCAAGTCCGCGGAGCTCTCCGACCTCAGCTTCCCCCGCTCGGCGTACGAAGGGGCTCTCGCCTGGCTCAACGAGGCGACGGAGACCGCCGGCTACGCCCGGGTCGGCTACAACGGCCGCGGCACCGGCAAGGTGTATGTCCCGGGAAAGAACGAGCAATTCGACCATCACGAGTCCATGTCGGCCGTCGCGGTCATGTCCCGCATCTTCATGCAGAAGCGGAGGAGCGAGCCCGCCCTCAATTCGGTCAACCTCCTGGTCGCCGACCTCCCCGAGTGGAAGCCGAGCAAGATCGACTTCTACTACTGGTACTACTCGTCCATGGCGCTGTTCCAGTTCGACGGCCCGGACGGCGGGATGTGGCGCAAGTGGAACGAGCCGATGAGGAACACCCTGGTGGCCAGCCAGAAGACCCGCAAGGACGGCTGCTCCAACGGCTCGTGGAATTCCGACCAGGACCGCTGGGGCGCCGAAGGCGGCCGAGTCTACGCGACGGCCCTCAACGCGATGACCCTCGAGGTCTACTACCGCCTCCCGAACGTGTTCGGCAGTTCCGTGAAGAAGTAGCGCGCGCCTGCATCCTCCGGCGCGCGCCGGGTCTCCCCCCGGCGCGCGCCGGTCCTCTTCATCGCACGCTGACGGAAGACTCGCAAATCCTTAAGGAATCATCGAGTATTTCAGGGAGTGCAAACCGGGGGCAAGCCGCCGAAGCCGCCCGATCCGGGACGCGTCATCCTCGTCGTCGACGACGAGGAGGACGTCCTGGACCTGGTCCGCGAAATCCTCCGCACTGCGGGCTTCGCCACCCTGGCCGCCCGGCACGGCCAGGAGGCGCTCGACGTGCTCGCGCTGCGGCCCGACGTGGAACTCGTCCTCACCGACATCATGATGCCCCGCTTCGACGGGCCCACGCTCGCGAGGCGGATCGAGCGCGACCGGCCCGGACTGCCGGTCTTCTTCATGACGGGATATCCCGCGGACACGCTGAAGGCGCTGGGGATGCTGCCGCCGGGCGAGCTTCCGATCGAGAAGCCGTTTCCGATCAAGGAGCTGATCCGGAAGGTGCGCCGGGCGCTGGACCGCTCCGCCTAGGGCTGCGGCTTTTTCGGGCAGGTGCCGATCAGCTCGCGCAGCGATCCGGCCTTCGCCTCCGCCAGTTTTCCCGGCAGGGCGTCCAGGATGTTCGTGCTGGTCTGCGCGTTGGAGAAGTTGCCCGTGCCCACCTGCACCGCCGACGCGCCGGCCACCAGGAATTCGAGGACGTCGTCCGCGGTGCTGATGCCGCCGATCCCGATCACCGGGACGCCGGGGAGCGCGGAGCAGATCTCCCAGACGAAGCGCAGGGCCACCGGCTTGATCGCCGGGCCCGACAGCCCGCCCGTGAGCCCGCCGATCACCGGCTTCCGCTTCCTCCAGTCGATGGCCATGCCCTTCACGGTGTTGATCGCCGAGATCCCGTCCGCGCCGCCCTCCATCGCCGCCTTCGCGATCGGGACGATGTCCGTCACGTTCGGCGTCAGCTTCGCGAAGACGGGGCGCGACGTGGCCGATTTCGCAAGGCGGCAGACTTTTTCGGTGGCGCGGGGGTCGACGGCATGGTCCGTCCCGTGCGAGACGTTCGGGCAGGAGATGTTCAGCTCGAACGCGTCGACGCGCGGGAGCTTGTCGATGGCGGCGACGAGCTCGCCGTATTCCTCGATCGTGCTGCCCGACACGCTGATGATGAGCTTGCAGCGGTAGTCCCGGATCTCCGGGTATCGCTTCCCGATCCAGCCCTCCAGGCCGTAGCCCTCGAGGCCGATCGAGTTGAGCATGCCGCTGGGCGTCTCGTGGACGCGCGGATACGGGTTGCCCTTGCGCGGCAGCTTCGTGACGGTCTTCTCGACGAACGCGCCGAGGCGGTGGACGTCAAGGACGCGGTCCATGATCCCGCCGGACGTCCCCGACGCCACCATCATGGGGTTCTCCAGCCGGAGCGGGCCGAGGGTCACCGAGAGGTCTGCGGTCATGAAGGATCCAGATCAGGCAGAGGACGGCGACGCTGCAGGTCAGCATCGCGTCCGCCAGGTTGAAGTTCGGAATCCAGGGGACGAGGATCCAGTCGCGGACGGAGCCGCGGGCGAGCCGGTCCCAGCCGTTGCCGAGCGTCCCGGCGAGGATGAGGGCACCGCAGAGGAGCTCCGTCCTGCCCACCTCCCGCCGCCTCAGAAAGGCGAAGGCGATCAGCGGAACGGCGGCGGCCGAGACGGAGCCCCAGGCGCGCGACGGAAGGAGACCCCCCGCGATGCCCGGATTCGTGGTGAGCTGGATGCGCAGCAGTCCCGGGATCAGCGTCGTCGTGGTCCCCGGCCCGAAGCGCGAGAAGACGAACGCCTTGGAGCTCAGGTCGAGGCAGGCCCCGGCAAGGGCGATCGCCAGAAAGGCGGCGGTCCGTCGGCTCACTTCCCTTCAACGACCGGACCGGGCCCCGCGACGGGTCCGGCCAGCATCGAAGGCTCGATTTTCGCGGGCTCATCGGGCTTGCGGTTCCTTTCGTCGAAGAACATCATCTCGATCGTGAGCAGGAACACGCCCACGCAGATGAAGGCGTCGGCGAGATTGAAGAGGGGCCAGATCTTCTCGCCCCCCGCCGACGGCCGGTAGTAGAACTTGATGAAGTCGCGGACCTCGTGGAGCGGCGTGAAGACGCGGTCGTACATGTTCCCCAGGGTGCCGCCCAGGATCATCCCCAGCGCGAGGGTCAGGATCCACTTCGGCTTCTTCACGGTGAAGAAGATGGCCAGGATCACCGGCACGGCGAGCACCGACACGGCCAGCCAGATCTTCTGCGCGCCGGCGCCCATCCCGAACACCACGCCGGGGTTCGTGGTCCGCCTGTAGCTGAAGAGGCCGTCGATGATGCGGACCTCCTCGTAGTGCTGGATGTGCTCGAACGCGAGATGCTTGGTGAGAAGGTCGAGCCCGGCGCCCGCGAAGGCGACCGCGAAGAAGAGAAGGGCGTGCTTCAGCACGACGGGATCATACCAAAAACACCAGGGGCGGAGGAGAATCCGTTTCGGGTCGGGATCCGGGATTTCCGGCGGGGGCGGAACGGGCGCCGGCTAGACGCCCTCTTCCTTCTTCTTGCAGGGGACGCAGAAGCGCGTGTAGGGGATGGCGCGGAGCCGCTCCTTCGGGATCTTTTTGCGGCAGTTCTCGCAGAGGCCGAAGCTGCCGTCCTTGATCCGGTCGAAGGCGTCCTGGATCTCGTGGATCTCGTCGCTCTCGTTCTCCATCAGCCCGAGCGAAATGTCCTGCTCGTGGCTGTCGGTGCCGAGGTCGGCCATGTGCATGGGGAGCGTCGAGAGGTCGCCGGCGGCGTCGGACCCCTTCTTGCAGGCCTCGTCCTCGAGCGTCTTGACGTCGCCCTGCAGGACCTTCTTGCGGGTGAGGAGTAGGCCCTTGAACTCGTTCAACTCGCTCTTGGTGAGCCCGCCCTTGACGGGGAGGGAGGCGGTCGCCTCGGCCGCGGGTTTCGCGGACGCGGCGGCCGGTTTGGCGGCGGGCTTACTTTTTTTCGACTTTGGCTTTGAGCTCACGTTCGCGCAGCACCGTTTTGATCCGGGCGATATTCCGGCGGTCCTTCTTGAACTGCGCCGGGTTTTCCACGACGTCCGTCACCTTGCGGAAGCGGAGATTGAAGAGGCCCTTGACGAGATCGTCGAGCTTCTTGTTCAGCTCGTCGTCGGCCATCTCCTTGTAGTTTTCCTTCTTAGCCATGACGCCTCGTCACGAACTTGCAGCGCAGGGACATCTTGTGCGCCACGTTGTTGAAGACCTGCTTCGCGAACTCCTCGGGGACGCCGGCCAGTTCGAACAGCACCGTGCCGGGCTTGATCACCGCGGCATAGTACTCCGGCTCGCCCTTGCCCATGCCCATGCGGACCTCGGCGGGCTTGGCGCTGATCGACTTGTGGGGGAAGACGCGGATGTAGAGACGGCCCTCGGTGCCCATCGCGTGCGCGGAGCAGACGCGGGCGGCCTCGATCTCCTTGGCGGACAGCCAGCCGTGCTCCAGCGACATCAGGCCGAAGTCCCCGAACGAAACGCGGTTGCCCCGAGTCGCGGGACCCTTCATGATTCCGCGCTGCGACTTCCGGAACTTGACCCGCTTGGGCATCAACATGGCTGTATCCTGCGATCCTTACGCCTGTTCCGGCGCCGGGGCCGGCTTCTTCTTCTTCTCGTCGAACTTCTCGCCCTTGTAGACCCAGCACTTCACGCCGATCGTGCCCTTGCTCAGGATCGCCGTCGCCGTGCCGTAGTCGATGTCGGCGCGCAGCGTGTTGAGCGGGATCCGGCCCAGCACCAGGCGCTCCTGGCGCGCGATCTCCGCGCCTCCCAGGCGGCCTTTGGCGAGGAGCTTGATCCCCTTGGCCCCCAGGTCCATCACCATCTCGGCGTAGCGGCGCATCGTGCGACGGTACGGCGAGCGGCGCTGCAGCTGCTCCGCGATCGCCTCCGCCACGATGACTGAGTTCAGCTCGGGCGTGTCCAGCGTCTGGACGTCGACCTCGACCGTCCGGCCCACCAGGCCGCCCACATCCTCGCTCATCTTGTCGACCTTCGCGCCGCGCTTGCCGATGATCAGGCCCGGGCGCGCCGCCCAGAGCCGGATCCGGATCTTCTCGCCGATCCGCTCGATGTCGATGCGGGCGACGCCGGCGAACGCGTATTCCTTGCGGACGAACTGGCGGATCTTGTGGTCCTCCACCAGCCAGTCGCCGTAATTCTTCTTTCCGGCGTACCAGCGCGAGCGCCACGGCTCGGTGACGCCCATGCGGAACGCGATCGGATTGACCTTCTGGCCCATCTACTTCTTCTCCTCCTTGGGCTTCGAGGCGTCCGCGGCGGGAGCCGCGGCCGGCGCGTCCTTCTTCGCCGCCGCCTTCTGCGCGGCCGCCTGGCGCTGACGCTCCTGCTTCTGGCGCTTCGACCGGTCGGTGCGCGACTCCTTCAAATCGCGCTCCTCCAGGGCGAAAATGACGTGGCACAGGCGCTTCTTGATCATCGTCGGCCGGCGCTGGGACGACGCGCGCCACCGCTTGATGATGGGGCCCGGATCGACCCGCGCCTCCACGACATGGAGCTTGTTGACGTCGACTTCCAGCTGCTGTTCGTTGATCTGGTTCGTCGCGTTGCCGAACGCGCTCTCCAGGAGCTTCTTGCAGAACGGCGCGCCGCGCTTGGAGCACGAGCGCAGGATCGAGATCGCGCTGTTGTAGTCCTTGCCCCGGACCAGGTCGACCACGTAGCGCATTTTCCGCGCAGAGATGCGCGCGTAGCGCAGCTTCGCGGTGAAGCGCGGCTTGACCGCCGGAGCGGCGGGGGCCTCGGGTTTCGTCGGGACGGCGGCGGCGTCGGCCATGGGTTACGATTTCGCGGGCGCGGACTTCGCCCCCTCGTTGGCCGCGGCTTCCCGGGTGCCGGGGTGTCCGCGGAAATGACGCGTCGGGGAGAACTCCCCGAGCTTGTGTCCGACCATCTCTTCGGTCACGTACACCTTGAGGAACGACTTGCCGTTGTGGACGAGGAAGGTCATGGTGACGAACTCGGGGGAGATCGTCGAGCGGCGAGACCACGTCTTGATCGGCTCGTGACTGCCGATGGCCTTCAGCTTCGCCACCTTCGCGGCGAGCTTCGGGTCGATATAGGGCCCTTTCTTGAGGGAGCGGCTCATGTCTTACCTTCTCGTGTTCTGATGCTTGCCCGTCCGGCGGAACCGGACGATGAAGCGCTGCGAGGGCTTCTTGCTGCGACGCGTCTTGCCGCCCTTCGCGAGCTTCGTGCCCTTCCAGTTGCAGGGCTGGCGGCCCACGCCGCCGCGGCCGTCACCGCCGCCGCACGGGTGGGAGACCGGGTTCATCGCCTTGCCGCGCACGGTCGGCCGCACGCCGAACCAGCGCTTGCGTCCGGCCTTGCCCAGGACGATCTTCGCCCAATCGGAGTTGCCCATCTTGCCGATCGACGCCCGGCAGCGGATGTGGATCTTCCGGACTTCGCCGCTGGGCAGGACCACGTCGGCGTAGTTGCCTTCCTTGGCCATGAGCTGCGCGAAGGTGCCGGCGCTGCGCGCCAACTGGCCGCCGCGCCCGGGCGTCAGCTCCACGTTGTGCAGGAACTGGCCCGTCGGGATGCTCTTCAGCGGCATGCAGTTGCCCAGGCGCGGCTCGAGCTTGTCGCCCGAGGCCACCTCGTCGCCCACCTTCAGGCCCTCCGGCGCGAGGATGTAGCGGCGCTCGCCGTCCTTGTACTTGATCAGCGCGATGCGCGGCGAACGGTTCGGATCGTATTCGATGGTCTCGACGGTGCCGGGGACGTTGTCCTTCGTCCGGCGGAAGTCGATGATGCGATAGCGCGTCCTGTTGCCGCCGCCGATGTGGCGCATCGACATCCGGCCGACGTTGTTGCGGCCGCCGGTGTGGCGGAGCGCGACGGTCAGGTTCTTCTCGGGGACGTTCGTCGTCACGTCCGAGTAGTCGGACACCGTGGCGCCTCGGCGCGACGGAGACGTCGGCTTGTATTGTCTTACGGGCATATCAGATGATGTCCAACCGGAAGCCTGCCTTCAGGGTCACGTAGGCCTTCTTCCAGTCCTTACGCTTGCCCTGCAGGAGCTGATTCTTCATCCGCTTGTACTTCCCCTTCACCTTCACGGTCCGGACTTCCTTGACCTTGACGTTGAAGGCCTTCTCGACCGAGTACTTGACCTCGGGCTTGGTGGCATCGGGCGCCACGATGAAGGTGTACACGCTCTTCTGCTGGTTCGCCATCGACTTCTCGGTGACGACCGGCTTCTTGATGACGAGGAACGGGCTCTTCACGATTTCTTCTCCTTCGCGGACGCCGCGGCGGCGGAACGCGCCGAGACGAGCGTCTGGAGCGCATCGCGGGTGAGGAGCAGGTCCTTGTGCTTGAGGACGTCGTAGGCATTCAGCTCGCCGACGGGCCGGACGCTCAGGTCCTGAAGGTTCCGCGCGGAGAGCCACACCTTGTCGCTGTGCTTCGGGATGGCCAGGAGCACCGTGCGCTTGAAGCCGAGGGCCTTCATCAGCTTGGCCATTTCCTTGGTCTTCGGCTTCTCGAAGTCCACGCCCTCGATGATCGACACTTCCTTGTCCTTGATCTTGCCGAGCAGCGCCGAGTTGAGCGCGGCGCGCTTCATCGAGTCCGTGATGATCATCCGGTATTCACGCGTGCGGGGGCCGAACACGATGCCGCCCTTCACCCAGATGGGCGACCGCTTCGTTCCCATGCGCGCCATGCCGGTGTGCTTCTGGGGCCACATCTTCTTCGTCGAGCCCTCGACCTCGCCGCGCGTCTTGGTGTGGGCGTTGCCCTCGCGCTGGTTGGCCTCGTGGATCACGACGACCTGGTGCAGCAGACGCTTCCGGACCTTGTCGCCGAAGACCTTCTCGTCCACGGTGACCGTGCCGGTGTTCTTGCCGTCCTTGGAGAAAAGCGGGAGTTCAGCCATGGCTAATCTACTTCTCGTCGAGGAGGGCCTTCACGCGGATGTCGACGCCGGCCGGCATGTTGAGGTTGCGCAGCTCGTCGATCGTCTTGGCCGTCGGTTCCGTGATGTCCACCACGCGCTTGTGGGTACGGATCTCGTACTGCTCGCGCGACTTCTTGTCGACGTGCGGCGAGCGGAGCACGGTGATGCGCTCGATCTTCGTGGGCAGCGGAATCGGACCCCGCACCTTCGCGCCCGTGCGCTTGGCGGTGTTCACGATGTCCATCGCCGACTGGTCGATGATCTCGTGGTCGTAGCCTTCGATCCGGATTCTTATTCTTTGGGCCATAAAGCGAGCCGTCAGTATAGCGATGCAAGATCCCAAGTCAAGGACTACGTCGAGTCCCCGCGACAAATATTTTTTCAGGCGGCCGCGAGCTTTTTCCCGGCGCCGGCAGTATGCTTTACGGGGCGAACCAGGGACTCCGGACACGGGCGCTGCTGGGGCGAGCAGCGCCCGTTTCTATTTCTACTCGGTGAACTTCTTCATCTCCTCCGCCGGGATCGGCTTGTACTCGTACGGCTCCATCGCGTGCTGCCCCCGGCCCTGCGTCAGCGAGCGCAACATCGTCGAGTAGCCGAACATCTTCGACAGCGCCACGTTGCCCCTCACCACGCGCGCCCCCGCCACCGCCCCCATGTCCGTGATGTCCGCGCCCCGCCGCTGCAGGTCGTTGATCACCCCGCCCGCGTACTCGTCCGGCACCGTCACCTCGAACTTCATGTGCGGCTCCAGGATCTGCGGCCCCGACTTCCCCATCGCCGCCGCCAGCGCGTCCGACGCCGCCGCCGTGTACATCTCCTCCGACGAGTTCGCGTTCACGCTTCCGCCGAGCAGCGCGACCTGGAGGTAGATCACCGGGAACCCCGCGATCGGCCCCGATCCCGCCGCCGTCAGCGCTCCGGCCTTGATCGCCGGCAGGTACTTCCTCAGATCCTTCTCCTGGTTCGGCGTCAGATCCGACGTGACGAGCGTCGGCGCGATCGTATCGCGCAACGGACGCACCTCCAGCTCCACCTCGCCGTACAGAAACGTCTCGCCCACCGTGTGCGTGCGCGTCTTGCGGTCGCGCCCGACCCGGGTGATCGCCTCCTTGTACGCCACCCGCGGCGTGCCCACGTTCGCAGGCGTCCCGAAGTCGTTCCGGATCCGGAAGAGCAGCACGTCCGCGTGCACCTCGCCCATGCAGTGCAGGATGATCTGGCCCGTGTCCGCGTCCAGGCTCACCCGGAACGTCGGGTCGTCCTTCGCCAGCCGCGCCAGCACTTCGTCCAGCTTATCCTTGTCCGCGCTCGACTTGGGCTCGATCGCGATGCTCAGCACCGGCTCCGGGAACTGGATCGTCGGCAGGAGGATCGGGTTCCGCTTGTCGCAGAGCGTGTCGCCCGTCACCGTCTGCTTGAGCCCCACGAACGCCACGATCTCCCCCGGGCCCGCCGTCGCGATCGGCTTCCGCTCGTCCGCGAACATCCGGAACATCTGCTGCGTCCGCTCCATCCGCCCGAGGCGCGGATTGTAGAACGCCTCGTTCGCGTGGAGCTCCCCCGTATAGACGCGGACGTAGGTGATGTCCGTGTGCTTGTCCGTCGCCGTCTTGAACGCGAACGCCGTCAGCGACTTGTCCTTCCGGGCGTCGCGCGTCATCGGCTGGTCCGTCTCCGGGTTCTTGCCGGTGACGACGGGCACGTCGAGCGGCGACGGCAGGAACTCGACGACGGCGTCGATGACCGGCTGCACGCCCTGGTTGTGGAGCGACGAGCCCGCGAACGTGGGCTGGATCTTCCCGGTGACCGCCCCCTTCCGGATCGCGGCATTGAGCGCGGCGGCGGTCACCGGCTTTCCGTCGAGGGCCGCCGTGAGCACCTCGTCGGAGAACTCGCTGGCCGCGTCGATGAGCTGCTCGCGGTACATCTGCGCCTCGTCGTGCGCGTCGGCCGGGATTTCCGCTTCAACCACGTCCTTGCCGCGGTCGCCCTCGAACGTGAGCAGCTTCATCGTGACCAGGTGGATCACGCCTTTGAGGTTGCCTTCGATGCCGTAGGGGATCGTCACCGCGACGGGCCGGGCGTCGAGCTTCTTCCGCATCGCCTCGAGGGTTTTCTCGAAGGACGCGCCGGGACGGTCCATCTTGTTGACGTAGGCCAGGCGCGGGACGCTGTAGCGCACCGCCTGGCGCCAGACGGTCTCCGACTGGGCCTCGACGCCGTTGACGGCGTCGAAGACGATGACGGCCCCGTCGAGCACGCGCAGCGAGCGCTCGACCTCGGCGGTGAAGTCGACGTGCCCCGGGGTGTCGATGAGGTTCAGCATATGGCCGCGCCACTCGCAGGTGACGGCGGCGCTGAAGATGGTGATCCCCTTCTGCTTCTCGAGGATGTACCAGTCCGTCGTCGTCGTCCCCTCGTCGACGTTGCCGACCCGGTGGATGGCGAGGGTGTAGTAGAGCACCCGTTCCGAGGTGGTCGTCTTGCCGGCGTCGATGTGGGCAATGATGCCGAAGTTGCGGATCTTGTCGAGGGTGGTCACCCCATATGGGCCGGGATTGTAACGAACGTAGGCGCGGGGGACAACCAATTCCCGGAGGGGAAAGAAGAAGGGCCCCCTGGCGGGGGCTCTTTTCGTGATCGTCCTGAAACCGGACGCTATAGACGCTCTAGTAGGCCAGGTGGGCGAAGGCCTTGTTGGCCTCGGCCATCTTGTGGACGTCGTCGCGCTTCTTCATGGCCTCGCCCTCGCCGCGGTACGCATTGTAGAACTCGTCGGCGAGCTTCTGCGCCATGGGACGCCCCTTCTTGGCGCGGGCGGCGGCGAGCAGCCAGCGGTAGGCCAGCGACACGCGGCGCTTTTGGGGCACGGGCACGGGGACTTGGTAGGTCGCGCCGCCGACGCGGCGGGAGCGGACCTCGATGATCGGCATGACGTTGGTGACCGCCTGCGTGAAGATGCCCTGGAGGTCCTTGTCGACGATCTTCTTGTGCACTTCCTCGAGCGCGCTGTAGAAGATTTTCTGGGCCGTCGACTTCTTTCCGCCCTCCATCAGACAGTTGATGAACTTGCCCATCATCTTGTCTTTGAATTTGGGATCGGGCTTGAGCAGGTCCTCGAAGGAGCGGAATTTCGCGGGCATCGTTCTCCTCTCTGGTTACTTTTTCGGGCGCTTCACGCCGTACTTGGAGCGGCTGGTCTTGCGGTCTTCGACGCCGGCGCAGTCCAGCGTTCCACGGACGATGTGGTAGCGCACGCCGGGGAGGTCGCGCACGCGGCCGCCGCGGACGAGCACGATCGAGTGTTCCTGCAGGTTGTGGCCCTCGCCCGGGATGTAGGCCGTCGTCTCACGGCCGCTCGAAAGGCGCACGCGGGCGATCTTCCGGAGCGCGGAGTTCGGCTTCTTCGGCGTCATCGTCTTCACGATGAGGCAGACGCCCCGCTTCTGAGGGTTGGACTCCAGCACGGGGGACTTGCTCTTGTACTTGGGCTTCGTCCGCCCGAATCGGATCAGCTGATTGATCGTCGGCATAAGGCGCCTATTCTAGAATTCCATCCTTCGAAGTCAAGACCGGTTACGCCGGCACCAGGGCTTCCTCGGCCGGGGCCTCCGGAACCTCCGGCTCGTCCCGGTGCAGCTTCATCGCCAGGTACTTCTTGAAGCCCGTGCCCGCCGGCACCATGTGGCCGACGATCACGTTCTCCTTCAGGCCGATCAGCTCGTCCTTGCGGCCCGACAGCGCCGCGTCGGTCAGCACCTTCGTCGTCTCCTGGAAGGAGGCCGCCGCGATGAAGCTTTCCGACTGGATCGCGGCCTTGGTGACGCCCAGCAGGAGCGGCTTGAAGGTCGCGGGCTTCTTCCCGCCCTTCTTCGCCTTCGCGTTCTCATCCTTCATGCGGAACTTGTCCACCACCGCGTTGGGGAGGAACGGCGTGTCGCCCGGGTTCTGGATGCGGACCTTGCGCATCATCGCCGCGACGATCAGCTCGACGTGCTTGTCGTTGATCGTCACGTTCTGCGCGCGGTAGACCGACTGCACCTCGCGGAGGACGTACTGCTGGACCTCCTCCTCGCCGCGGATGCGCAGGATGTCGTGCGGGACCAGCGGCCCTTCGATCAACGGCTCGCCGGCGCGCACGCGGTCGCCCGTGTGGACCCGGATATGGCGGCCCAGCGGGACGACGTGCGGCTTCTCGATGCCCGTCTCCTCGTTCTTCACGATGATCGTGCGGCGGCCGCGCTTCTTCTCGCCGAGCTCGACGTAGCCGTCGATTTCGCTGATGACGGCCGGCTCCTTCGGCTTCCGCGCCTCGAAGAGCTCCGTCACGCGCGGCAGGCCGCCGGTGATGTCCTGCGTGCCGCCCATCTCGCGAGGGTTCTTCGCCAGGATGGTGCCGGCGCGGACCTTGTCGCCCTCCGGCACCTCGATATGCGCCTTTTCGGGCAGCGGGTGCACTTCGAGCACGACGCCCTTGTCGTCCGTCAGGACCAGCTGCGGGTGCAGCTCGCCCTTGTGCTCCATGATGACCCGGCGGAGGACGCCGGAGCGCGGGTCGCGCTCCTCCTGCATCGTCTCGCCCTTCTTGATGTCCTCGTAGCGGATCGTGCCGTCCTTGCCCGCGATGATCGGCACGTTGTGCGGATCCCACTGGGCCAGCAGGTCGCGAGGCTTCACCTTCGAGCCTTCCTTGACCTTCATGTACGAGCCCGAGGGCACGATGTACTTCTCGATCTCGCGGTCCTTCTCGTCCACGATCACCAGCTCGCCGTTCCGGTTGACGACGATGACCTGGTCGTCCTTCACCGGGACCCACTTGATGTTGACCAGCTTGACCACGCCCTTGGTCTTCGAGAAGATCTTCGACTCTTCGGCCGTCTTCACGGCCACGCCGCCGATGTGGAACGTGCGCATCGTCAACTGCGTGCCCGGCTCTCCGATCGACTGCGCCGCGATGATGCCCACCGCGCTGCCTTCCTCGACCATCCGCCCCTGCGACAGGTCCATCCCGTAGCAGTTCGCGCAGATGCCCGAGTTCGCCTCGCAGGTGAGGCCCGAACGCACCCGGATCTTCGTGAAGCCGAGCGATTCGATCTTCTTCGCCGCCTCGTCCGAGATGATGTCGTTCTCGCGGACGATGACCTCGTCCGTGACGATGTCCGTGATGTTGTCGCGGGAGACGCGGCCGGTGATGCCCTGGGCCAGCGAGACCTCGACCTTCTCGCCGCGGTACACCACGCCCTTGGTCACGCCGTTGAGGGTGCCGCAGTCGTGGCTCGCCACGACCACGCTCTGGCAGACGTCGACCAGCTTCCGGGTGAGGTAGCCGGCGTCGGCGGTCTTGAGCGCCGTATCGGCCAGTCCCTTGCGGGCGCCGTGGGTGGAGGAGAAATACTCCAGCACCGTCAGGCCCTCGCGGAAGTTCGACAGGATGGGCGTCTCGATGATCTCGCCGGACGGCTTGGCCATCAGGCCGCGCATGCCGGCCAGCTGGCGCACCTGGTCCTGGGAGCCTCGGGCGCCCGAGTCCACCATCAGGCGGATCGGGTTGAGGAACGGCTTGTTGTTCCGCGTGTCGACCCGCAGCTCGGCCATCATGGCCTCGGTGACGCGCTCGCGGCAGTGCGTCCACTCGTCGATCACCTGGTTGTACCGCTCGCCGGGCGTCAGAGCGCCGCGCTGGTAGTTCTTCTCGATCTTGTCGACCTTCTCCTGGGTCTCCTTGACGATCCTGTCCTTCTCGGGCGGGATCGTCATGTCGTCCTTGGAGAACGAAATGCCGGCGCGCGTGGCGTACTTGAAGCCCGTCGCCTTCAGATCGTCCAGCAGCTTGAGCGTGAACTCCTTGCCGCAGAGGCGGTGGCAGCGGTTGATGACGTCCTGGATGCCTTTCTTGTCCAGCTCGTAGTTGAAGTACGGCATCGTCTGGGGCAGCACCTCGTTGAAGAGGATGCGGCCGACCGTCGTCTTGATGCGCGCGTTGGTGTGCACCTCGGCCTGGCTCCGCGTCTGCAGGATGTTCCGCGTGCCCGGGAACCGGACCACGATCTGCGAGTGGAGATGCAGCTTGCCCATGTCGTACGCGAGGATCGCGTCCTGGGGCGAGCCGAAGATCTTGCCTTCGCCCTGAAGTCCCGCGCGGCCCACGGTGACGTAGTACAGCCCGAGCACCATGTCCTGCGTCGGGGAGATCACCGGGTTGCCGTGCGCCGGCGAGAAGACGTTCTGCGTCGACATCATCAGCGTCTTCGCCTCGACCTGCGCCTCGTACGAGAGGGGCAGGTGGACGGCCATCTGGTCGCCGTCGAAGTCGGCGTTGAAGCCCGTGCAGACGAGCGGATGCAGCTCGATGGCGTTGCCCTCGACGAGCACCGGCTGGAAGGCCTGGATGCCCATTCGGTGCAGCGTCGGCGCGCGGTTCAGCATCACCGGGTGGTCCTTGATGACCTCCTCCAGGATGTCCCACACGCTCTCATCGCGCCGCTCCAGCATCTTTTTGGCGCTCTTGATCGTGTCCGCCTTGCCCAGTTCCTTCAGGCGGCGGATGATGAACGGCTGGTAGAGCTCGAGGGCGATCTTCTTGGGCAGGCCGCACTGGTGGAGCTTGAGCTCCGGGCCGACCACGATGACCGACCGCGCCGAGTAGTCGACGCGCTTGCCGAGCAGGTTCTCGCGGAAGCGGCCCTGCTTGCCCTTGATGATGTCCGACAGCGACTTCAGCGGGCGGTTGTTCGAGCCGAGCACCGGCCGGCGGCAGCGGGTGTTGTCGAACAGCGCGTCCAGCGACTGCTGGAGCATGCGCTTCTCGTTCCGGATGATGACCTCGGGCGCGTTGAGCTCGAGGAGCTTCTTCAGACGGTTGTTCCGGTTGATGAGACGCCGATACAGGTCGTTCAGGTCGCTCGTCGCGAAGTTGCCGCTGTCCAGCAGGACCAGGGGCCGCAGGTCGGGCGGGATGACGGGGATGACCGTCATCACCATCCACTCGGCCTTGTTGCCGCTCTCGATCAGCATCTCCGTCGTGCGGAGGCGCTTGACGATGTCCTTGATCTTCTGCGCCGACGTCGTCTTGCCGAGCTCGACGCGGAGCAGCTCGGAGAGGCCCTTCAGGTCGACCTTCTGGAGCAGCGTGCGGACGGCGGCCGCGCCCATGTCCGCCTCGAAGTCTTCGCGGTAACGCTCCCGCGCCTCGCGGAACTGTTCCTCGGTGAGGAGCTGCTTTTCCTTCAGGGGGCACTTCTTGCTGCGGACTTCGGTGACGATGTAGTCCTGGTAGTAGATGACGCGCTCCAGCTGGCTGGTCTTCATCGCCAGCAGGCTGCCGATGCGCGAGGGGATGGTCTTGAAGAACCAGATGTGCGCGCAGGGGGCGGCCAGGTTGATGTGGCCCATCCGCTTCCGGCGCACGCGGGCCTGCGTGATTTCGACGCCGCAGCGGTCGCACACGATGCCCTTGTACTTGATGCCCTTGTACTTCCCGTAGAAGCACTCCCAGTCCTTCTCCGGACCGAAGATGCGCTCGCAGAACAGTCCGTCCTTCTCCGGCCGGTACGTCCGGTAGTTGATGGTCTCCGGCTTCTTGACTTCGCCGTAGGACCAGCTCCGGATCTCCTCCGGCGACGC
>Ga0137410_10000729_pt1 | contig 22785 bp, 24 predicted proteins | sample CZODoug1_16funga_FD_108878 | JGI IMG/M metagenome (GOLD analysis project Ga0137410, IMG submission 108878) | Vadose zone soil fungal communities from Angelo Coast Range Reserve, California, USA - CZODoug1_16fungal (Illumina Assembly) | ecosystem: Environmental > Terrestrial > Soil > Vadose zone... | reverse complement strand
TCCGTGGTCAGCGCGGTCGAATACGCCCGCAACGCGCGCGACTACGTCCTGCTCCCCGACCTCGCGATCTCATGCGACGGTCCGGTACGTAGTGTGGCGCTGTTCAGCCGGCGGCCCGTCGGCCAACTGGATGATCGGACCGTGCTGCTCACGGCTTCGTCGCGAACGGCGGTCGGCCTGTTGGAGCTCCTGTGTCGCGACGTCTGGAAGGTACGGCCCCACTTCGCCCAGGCCCGAGCGGAGGCGGCCGATCTCGACGGGCTGGCGCACCTACCGCACGAGGCCGTGCTGGTGATCGGCGACGCGGCGCTGCTTTTGGCCGCGCGCCACGCCTACCCCCACCGCTACGACCTGGGCGATGAGTGGAAGCGCTGGACCGGCCTCCCCTTCGTATTCGCCATGTGGGCCGCGCGCCGAGCCGCGGACCAGCGCGCCGTACGCGTGGTCCATCACACCCTGCTCGCCGCACGTGACTGGGGGCTCGCCCATCTGGACCTGCTGGGCGAGGCGGCGGCCCGGGCCACGGGCGTCGGCGTCACCGAGTGCCGCAGCTACCTGGCCGGCCTCGACTATGCGTTGACCGACAAGCACCTCGCCGGGCTCACCGACTTCTTCCGCCGGCTGGCCGCGCGCGGCTTGGTGCCCGAGGGGTCGCTCCAGTTCCTCCAGGTGGCGTGACGATGGTCGACCGCACCAGCCGCGAGTTCCAGTCCTACGTCGACCTGTACCAGCGGGCGTCGCTGCTCGAGCTGGGCAACCTCGCCCACCAGGCGCGGTGGCGGCTGCATCCGGAGAACGTGGTCACCTACATCATCGACCGGAACATCAACTACACCAACGTCTGCGTCGCGGATTGCAAGTTCTGCGCGTTCTACCGGCGGCCGAAGCATGCCGAGGGCTACGTGCTTTCATTCGAGCAGATCGGTCGCAAGATCGACGAGCTGAAGGCGCTCGGCGGCGTGCAGATCCTCATCCAGGGCGGCCACAACCCCTACATCCCGTTCGCGTGGTACCTGGACCTGATGCGTTACATCAAACGGCACCATCCGATCCACATCCACGGGTTCTCGCCCTCGGAAGTGGACTTCTTCGCCGGCCGATTCGGGATGTCGATCGAGGAGGTCATCCGCGAGCTCATGGCCGCCGGGCTCGACTCGATCCCGGGCGGGGGTGGGGAGATCCTCGTCCAGGAAATCCGTGACCGCGTCGCGAAGAAGAAGGCGGGCGCCGACCGCTGGCTCGAGGTGATGGAAACCGCCCACGGGCTCGGACTCAAGACGTCGGTCACCATGATGTACGGCCTGGGAGAAACGCTCGCCGACCGGGTCGAGCACCTGTTCCGTGTGCGGGAGGTCCAGGCGAAGAGCGGAGGGTTCACGGCCTTCATCTGCTGGCCGCTGCAGCCCGAGCACACGGAGCTTGCCCATTTCGAGAAGACCGACGCCGTCACCTACCTCCGTACCCAGGCCATCGCCCGCATCGTGCTCGACAACGTGCCCAACATCCAGGCCTCCTGGGTCACCATGGGGCCGAAGATCGGCCAGGTCGCGCTCACGTTCGGCGCCAACGACTTCGGCTCGCTCATGATGGAGGAGAACGTCGTCTCCGCCGCGGGGACGACGTGGCGGATGACCCTCCCGGAGATGCAGCGGCTCATCGCCGACGCGGGCTACGTACCGCGCCAGCGGCGCCAGGACTACAGCGTGATCGAAGAGGCGGCCTGAGCGTGGCCGACGTGCTGATCATCGTCGGCTCCGAGACCGACAAGCCGCGTATCGAGCCCGCCTTCGAGGTCCTGAGCAAGGCGGGCGTTTCGTACGAGTTCCATGTGTCTTCCGCCCACCGGCAGCCCGATCAGACCGCGGACCTCGTGAAAGGCGCCCGCAAGAAGGGCTTCCGGGTCGTGATCGCCGGGGCGGGGCTCTCGGCGGCACTCCCAGGGTTCGCCGCCTCGGTCACCGATCTCCCGGTGATCGGCGTGCCGTTCGCGGGCGGGCCGCTGAACGGGCTCGATGCGCTGCTCGCCACCGCGCAGCTGCCCGGCGGCGTACCGGTGGCCTGCGTGGGGATCGATAACGCCAAGAACGCCGCTCTCCTCGCGGTCCGCATTCTCAAGGCCTGACGTGCGGGTCGGGATCGGGTACGACTCGCACCGTTTCACCGAGGCAGAAGGCCGCCGGCTCATCCTCGGTGGCGTGGAAATTCCCCATCCGCGCGGGCTCCTCGGACATTCGGACGCCGATGCGGTCGCGCATGCCCTGACCGACGCCATTCTCGGCGCGGCCGGTCTGGGCGACATCGGGCAGATGTTCCCTCCGACGGATCCCCGCTGGCGCGACGCCGATTCCCTCGATTTACTCAAGCGCGCGTACCTGCGCGTGGTCGAGGCGGGTCTCACCTTCGTGAGCGCCGACATTACGGTGATCATCGAGCAGCCGCGGCTGGCGCGCTACCTCGACGACATGCGCGAGAACCTTGCCGGTGCAGTGGTGAGCGGGTACTCGGCGATCTCGGTCAAGGCGAAGACGAACGAGGGCATGGGGTGGATCGGCAAAGGCGAGGGGGTCGCGGTGCTCGCGGTGGCGCTGCTCGACCAGGCCCGCGTCTGAGCGATCTCCTCGCGTTCCTCGAGCGCCTGCCGCCCGGACCACTGTACGGCCTGATCACGGCGCTCGCCGCCCTCGAGAACTTCATTCCGCCGCTGCCTGCCGACACCGCCGTCGCGCTCGGCGCGTTCCTCGCGGGGCGGGGCAGGCTCAACCTGTGGACGGTCTTCGGCCTCACGTGGGTGGCGAACGTTGCGTCGGCGTCCCTCGTCTACTGGCTGGCACGACGCTACGGGCGCGAGTTCTTCAAGGGACCAACCGGCCGACGGTTGCTCACCCCGCCGGTGCTCGCGCACATCGAAGCACAATACCAGCGGCACGGGACCTACGGGATTTTCGTGTCCCGCTTGCTCCCCGTGTGGCGCGCCGTGGTCCCGCCGTTCGCCGGCATCGCGGGACTGTCCGCGCCGCGCGCCCTGATCCCGCTCGCCCTCGCATCGGCGCTCTGGTACGGCCTGCTGACGGTGCTCGTGGCCACCCTGGGAACGAACCTCGACGCCGTCGTGGCGGTCCTCGGTCACGTCAACTGGGTGCTTGGCGCGACCGCCGCCGTCGTCCTCATATTTCTGGCGGTGTGGATCGTGCGCCGGCTGAAGCGCTGACGCGCGCCCGTCAACAGGAGCCCCGCCATGAGCGACGCGTCGAGCGATACCTCCGGTGTCCGTTTTCCCCCACCGCTCATCTACGCCGGCGGGTTCGCCGCGGGGTACGGCGCCCACCGACTGCTGCCGATACGCTGGTGGCCGGACCCGACGGCGGTCGAGGGCCGGCTCGGCTGGGGACTCCTCGTCGCAGGCGTGCTCCTCGCCGTCAGCGCGGCATATCTGTTCCGCCGGGCGGGCACGACGCCTAATCCCTCCAAGCCGACTTCGGCGCTGGTGATCCGCGGACCGTACCGCTTCACCCGCAACCCGATGTACGTGGGCCTGACCACACTGTACCTCGGCGGCACGCTGCTCCTGAATGATCCGTGGCCGCTTGCGTTCCTTCCGGTGGTCCTCGCGCTGCTCCAGCGTTACGTGATCGCCCGGGAAGAGGCGTACCTGGAGCGCAAGTTCGGGGACGAATACCGGGCGTACAAGGCGCGGGTGCGCCGGTGGATCTGACGCCCGAGATCGCGTTCCGGGTCGAGCAGTTCCGCGACTACCTCGCCCTGGAAGCGGGCGACAGCGCTCACACCGTCGCCAACTACATCCGCGACGTCCGGCGGCTGGCCGGCTACGCCGGGACGAAGGGAGCGCGCCGCCCCGAGGACGTGACGAGCGGACTGCTGCGCGAGTTCGTGTACGCGCTCAAGGATCTGGGGCTCGCCCCGGCCACCATCCGACGCCAGATCTCGGCCGTCCGCACCTACTACCGCTACCTGGTCGGCGAAGGCCACGCCGCGCGCGATCCGAGCGAACGCCTGGAGTCGCCGCGTCAGTGGCGCCGCCTGCCGACGGTCTTGTCGGTCACCGAGATCGAGCGCCTGCTCGCGGCACCCAACGCCGACGAGCCGCTCGCGATCCGTGACGGAGCGCTGCTCGAATTCGCGTACGCCACCGGCGCGCGGGTGTCCGAGCTCGTGGGGCTCAAGCTCCAGGACGTCATGTACGAGGATGGGCTCGCCCGCATCTTCGGCAAGGGCTCGAAGGAGCGCATCGTCCCCGTGGGCCGCCGTGCGTTGGGTGCAGTGGCGTTGTACGCACGCGAGATCCGCCCTCGCCTCGACAAGGGGAAGGGACTAGGGCGTGTGTTTCTCAACGCCCGCGGCACGCCCCTGTCACGCGTGGGCGCGTGGACCATCATCAAGCGCGCCGCCCGGCTCGCGGGGCTGACGAAGCGGGTGTCGCCGCACACGTTGCGGCATACGTTCGCTACCCACCTGCTCGAGGGTGGCGCGGACCTTCGAGCCGTCCAGGAAATGCTCGGCCACGCGAACCTCGCGACCACGCAACTCTACACGCACGTCGACCGCGAATATCTGCGGACGGTGCACAAGACCTATCATCCCCGAGGCTAGGCCTTCCCATGTCGCGGGCGTTCGTGAAGGAGGATTCGGGCGAGCCGGGACCCCGCCGGAACTACGGGCTCCCACCGCGCGACGACCCCGGTTTCGACGCCGCGGCGGCCGAAGCCCTGCTCGAGGCCGCCCGCCTGGGCGAGACCGCGAGTGCCGAGCAAGCGACCGGCTACTACTGGGGGGAGCGGAAGCTGCGGCCCCACGTGGAGCGCATTCTGGACCACGCGCGGGCGGCGGGCGACGAGCGGCTGGAGCAGCTGGCCAGGCGCTTCCTGAGCTGATGCCCGAGCTGCCGGACATCGCGCTGTACCTCCACGCCCTTGCCCCTCGGGTCGTGGGCGCGCGGCTCGAGCGCCTGCGGATCGCGAGCCCGTTCTTGCTCCGAAGCGCCGATCCACCGGTGGCGGATCTGTCCGGGCGCACGATCCGCGACGTCCGCCGCCTCGGCAAACGGATCGTCCTGGCGCTCGAGGACGACTATTTCGTCGTGCTGCACCTGATGATCGCCGGCCGGCTGCACTGGAAGCCCGCTGGTGCGCCCATTCCCCGCCGCGCGGGGCTCGCCGCGTTCGATTTCCCGCACGGCACGTTGCTCCTCACCGAAGCGGGCACGACGCATCGCGCGTCGCTCTACGTCCTCCGGGGTATGCGCGCGCTTGCCGCACACGACCCCGGTGGACTGGACGTGCTCGGCGCGACCCTGGAGCAGTTCCACGCGGCATTGACCCGAGAGTCGCATACGCTCAAGCGGGCGCTGACCGACCCCCGGCTGCTCGACGGGATCGGCAACGCCTACTCCGATGAGATCCTCCATGCCGCTCGCCTCTCGCCGCTCCGCCTCACGAGCCAGATCACGCCCGAGGAGACCGAGCGGCTGTTCCGCGCCGCCCGGGAAACCTTGGCCACCTGGATGGAGCGCCTGCGTGCCGAAACAGGTGACGCGTTCCCGGAGAAGGTGACGGCCTTCCGGGAGGGGATGGCCGTCCACGGCCGGTTCCGCAAGCCGTGCCCCGTGTGCGGATCGCCGGTGCAGCGCATTCGCTACGCCAAGAACGAAGTGAACTACTGTGCCACCTGCCAGACGGGCGGCCGGCTGCTCGCCGACCGATCGTTGTCGCGGCTCCTGAAGCAGGACTGGCCACGCTCGCTGGAGGAGTGGGAGGAGCGCGCCGCGCGCTAGCCTCGCGCGTTAGATTCCCGCATGCTCTTCGTCCTCGACAACTACGATTCCTTCACCTACAACCTCGTCCAGTTGTTCGGCGAGCTCGGTGCGGAGCCGGTGGTGTACCGCAATGACGCGCTCACCGTGGAGCAGGTTCTCGCGCTCAAGCCCACCGCGGCGGTGCTGTCGCCGGGCCCGTGCACGCCGGCCGACGCCGGCATCCTGGTGCCGCTCGTGAAGGCCCTGGCCGGCAAGGTGCCGGTCCTGGGGGTGTGCCTGGGCCACCAGGCGATCGGCGCGGCGTTCGGCGCCCGTGTGGTGCGAGCCGACCGCCTCATGCACGGGAAGACGTGCGAGGTCATCCACGAAGAGGACGAGCTGTTCGAGGGCATCCCCAGTCCCGTGACCGGCATGCGGTACCACTCCCTGGTGGTGGAGCCCGCTTCGCTCCCCAAGGATCTCGTCATCACCGCGTGGAGCGCGGACCGGCCGAAGGACGCGGAGATCATGGCCATGAAGCACCGCCGCCACCCGATCTACGGCGTGCAGTTCCATCCGGAATCCATCGGTACCTCGCACGGGAGGCAGTTGCTGGAGAATTTCTTGCGCATCGCGCACGCCACGGTGTAGTGGCTTAACCCACATCTCGCCAGCCGTTTAGGTCGAGGGCTAGACGCCACGGCACGAATTTTGTATGTTCCCCCGTGCCCGTCCTCGGCGTCGTTCCGGCGCGGCTGGGCTCCAGCCGCCTCCCTCGCAAGCCACTCCTGTCTCTGGCAGGCGAACCCCTCATCCTCTGGGTCGTCCGGCGAGTCGTTGAGGCGGGTGTGTGCGATCGCTTGGTCGTCGCGACCGACGCGCGCGAAATCGCCGCGGTCGTGGAGCGAGCCGGGCATGAGGCCGTGCTGACCTCCGCCGACCACCAGTCGGGTACGGAGCGAGTCGCAGAAGTCGTTGGCAACAAATCATTTGGTGCATACGACGTCGTGCTCAATGTGCAGGGCGACGAGCCGCTCGTCGCGCCCGCCGCGCTGCACGGCGCCGTGGCGCGGGTGCGGAGCGGGGATCCGATCGGCACCGCCGCGGGCGACCTGGATCGCTCGCTCGCAAATGATCCGAATCGCGTCAAGGTCGTGACGGATCCGCGTGGCCGCGCGGTGTATTTCTCGCGGGCGCCAATCCCGTTCGATCGTGACGGCACGGGCGAGGTGATTTACCATCAGCACGTGGGTGTGTACGCCTACACCCGCGAAGCGCTGGATCGCTGGGTGCGGCTCGCGCCGGTGCCGGAGGAGCGCTGGGAGCGGCTCGAGCAGCTGCGGCCGCTACTGCAAGGGATTCCGATCGGCGTGGCGGTGTTCGCGGGGTCAGCGGCGCCCGGCGTCGACACCGCCGACGACCTGCGTTACGCGGAAGCACAGTTGACCCGCCAACTGAAGGAGGTGAGTCCGTGAGTTCGACGAAGTACATCTTTGTGACCGGCGGCGTCGTGTCGTCCCTCGGCAAGGGTATCGCGGCCGCCTCGCTCGGCCGCCTCTTGGTGGAGCGGGGTCTCCGGGTGACGATTCAGAAGTTCGATCCCTATATCAATGTGGATCCCGGCACCATGTCGCCGTTCCAGCACGGCGAGGTGTACGTCACCGACGACGGCGCGGAGACCGACCTCGACCTGGGCCACTACGAGCGCTTCATCGACCGCTCGCTCTCGCAGGTGAATAACGTCACCACCGGCCGGATCTACCTGTCGGTGATCACGAAGGAGCGGCGCGGCGAGTACCTCGGGTCCACCGTGCAGGTCATCCCCCACATCACGGACGAGATCAAAGCCGCCATTCGGCGACTGGCACCCGACCACGACGTCGTGATCACGGAGATCGGCGGCACGGTGGGTGACATCGAATCGCTGCCGTTCCTTGAAGCGATCCGCCAGTTCCGCCAGGAAGTCGGCCGCGACAATACACTGTTCATCCACCTCACCCTCGTCCCCTTCATCGCCGCCACTGCCGAGCTCAAGACCAAGCCGACCCAACACTCGGTGCGGGAGCTGATGCAGATCGGGATCCAGCCCGACATCCTGGTGTGCCGCACCGAGCGGCCGCTCTCGGAAGAGCTGAAACGCAAGATCGCGCAGTTCTGCAACGTGGACTTCGGCTGCGTGGTCGAGAGCCCGGATGTGAAGTCGATTTACGAGATCCCGCTCAAGCTCCACGACCAGGGGCTCGACCGGGAAGTGTGCAGGCGGTTGCATCTCGAGACCAAGGAGCCCGACCTGCGCGCGTGGGCGCAGATGGTCGACAAGATCCTGAACCCGGCCGACCGGGTACGGATCGCCGTGGTGGGGAAGTACACCGAGCTCGCGGACAGCTACAAGAGCATCCACGAAGCGCTGGTGCACGGCGGCATCGCGAACGAATGCGGCGTGCAGATCGAGTGGATCTCGTCCGACCGCTTCACCGACCAGGCGGCCGCGGGCGAGCTGCTCGGCGGGTACGACGCCTTGCTCGTGCCCGGGGGCTTCGGCGTACGCGGGGTGGAAGGCATGCTGGAGGCGGTCCGCTGGGCGCGCGAGCACAAGCTGCCGTTCCTCGGGATCTGCCTCGGATTGCAGGCGGCGATCATCGAGTTCGCGCGCGTTGTCGTCAAGCTGCCCGACACCAACTCGAGCGAGTTCGCGCCCGAGTGCGAGAACCCGGTGATCGCGCTGATGCGCTCGCAGGAAGGCATTCAGGAAATGGGCGGCACGATGCGCCTGGGAGCGTATCCCTGCAAGCTGCGCCCGGGCTCCCGAGTGGCGCAGGCCTACGGAGCGCTCGAGGTGAGCGAGCGGCATCGGCACCGTTACGAAGTGTCGAACGCCTACCGCGACGTGCTCGCCGAATACGGGATGCGGTGCGCCGGGCTCTCCCCCGACGGCTCACTGGTCGAGATGATCGAGCTTCCCGATCATCCCTGGTTCATCGGCTGCCAGTTCCACCCCGAGCTCAAGTCCCGACCCACCCGGCCACACCCTCTGTTCGCCGGGTTCGTGGGCGCGGCGCGCCAGCAGCGCCGCACCAGGGGAGCGGCGCCCCTCGCCCACGCGGAGCGGTCGTCTCAGCTCGCCGGCCGCCGCGACTGACATGGCGCAGCACTTCGGGGGGGGAACCGCCCCCCTCCTCATCGCGGGGCCGTGCGTCGTCGAGTCCGACGACTTGAACCTCCGGGTCGGCGAGGCGCTCGCCGACCTCGCGGTGAAGCTCGGGCTGCACGTCATCTACAAGGCGTCGTACGACAAGGCGAACCGGTCGCGGCTGAAAGGGGCGCGGGGGCCAGGCCCCGAGCGCGGGCTCGCGGCGCTCGCAAGGGTCCGAGCCGCAACCGGCCTGCCGATTCTCACCGATGTCCATGAAACCGGCCAGGTCTCCGCCGCCGCGCAAGTCGCGGATGTACTCCAGATCCCCGCATTCCTCTGCCGTCAAACCGACCTGCTCGTCGCGGCCGGCCGCGCCGGGCGCGCCGTGAACGTGAAAAAAGGGCAGTGGATGGCGCCCGAGGGAATGGCGGGAGCGGTCGAGAAGGTCCGCGCGGGCGGAGCGCCTGAGATCGCCGTGACCGAGCGGGGCACCTTCTTCGGCTACGGCGACCTCGTGGTCGACATGCGCAACTTCGCGCGGCTCCGGAGCGCGTGCGCGACACCGGTCTTGTACGACGGGACGCACGCCGTGCAGCAGCCGGGGCAGGGACCGGAGGGCGCGAGCGGCGGCCTGCGGGACTTCATCCCGCCGCTGCTCTACGCCGCGGCCGCCGCGGGCGCCGACGGCTTCTTCCTTGAAACGCATCCCGATCCGGACCGCGCGCCGTCGGACGGGCCGAACATGATCCCGCTGGACCAACTGGCTGGCATCGTCAGCATCGCGCTGGACGTCTGGCATGCGGCGCGGGTGGGGGGCAGGGCCGCAGCGAGGTCCCAGGGGGGTGGCAGGGCGGTTGTCGAGGACCGAGCGAGAGCCGTGCCCCCCACCCGCGCCCGGCAGTGACCGTGCTCGACGCTGCCCTCGCCCGCCGCTTGAAGCTCGTCGGCTTTGATGTCGACGGCGTCCTGACCGACAATGGCATCTACGTCGGAATGGTCGGCGATCACCCGGTCGAATTCAAGCGCTTTCACATCCAAGACGGCCTCGGCGTCCGGATGCTCCGGACCGCCGGGCTCCTGGTCGTGTGGCTCTCCGGGCGGGAATCGGCCGCCACCGCTCTCCGCGCCCGCGAGCTCGCGGTGGACGAGGTGATTCAGGATCCAACCGCGCGCAAGCTCCCCGCGTTCGAGGCGCTGCTCGAGCGGCGCGGGCTCGCCTGGGAGGACTGCGCCTTCGTCGGCGACGACCTCGCGGATCTCCCGGTACTAAAGCGCGTCGCGCTCCCGATCGCCGTGGCGAACGGCGTAGCGGAGGTGAAGGCGGTCGCGCGGCTGGTGACGACGGTGCCCGGAGGCCAAGGCGCGGTCCGGGAAGTGGCCGAGCTGATCCTCCAGGCCCGGGGCGAGTGGCAGGGCCTGCTCACGAAATACTTCTTGGAGCGTGGCGATGTCCCGCACGGAGCCCAGCGAACTCGCTGAGCGCGGGCGCCGCGTGCTGGCCCTCGAAGCCGAGGCGATCCGCCGGGTCGCCGAGCGGCTGGGGTCCCCGTTCGAGACGGCCGTGCGGCTGCTCGCCGCCGCAAAAGGGCGGGTCATCGTGTCCGGGGTGGGCAAGTCCGGTTTGATCGCCCGCAAGATCGCCGCGACCTTCACCTCCACAGGAACACCCGCCTCGTTTCTCCACCCCGTGGATTCACTGCACGGAGACCTGGGCATCGTGGGCCGGGACGACGTCGCCATCCTGCTGTCGAAGAGCGGCACCTCGGACGACCTGTTCGGGCTCGTGAACCAGCTGAAGCGTCTGGGCGTGCCGATCATCGCGATGACGGGCGATCCCGATTCGGTTCTCGCGCGGCAAGCGGAGGTCGTCCTCGACGCGGGCGTGGCGGAAGAGGCTTGCCCCGAGACGCTCGCCCCTACGGCGAGCACGACGGTCGCGCTCGCGCTGGGCGACGCCCTCGCCGTGACGCTGCTCGAAGAGAAGCGCTTCCGGCGGGAGGACTTCGCCGCCTTTCACCCGGGCGGCACGCTGGGCCGGAACTTGCTGCTGCGCGTCGCCGACGTGATGCTGACGAAAGACCTGCCGACCCTGTTGCCCGATCGTCCGATGCGCGAATGCGTCGTCTTGCTCGCCGAGCGGCGTGGCACGGTGGCGGTCGTGGACCGGCAGGGAAGCCTCCAGGGAGTGGTCACGGCGGGGGACCTCACCCGGCTCATGGAGAAGACCGACCACTTCCTCGACATTCCGGTGACCGACGTCATGACACGGACGCCGAAGACCACCAGCCCGACCGAGATCGCCGGCGCGGCAGTGCGCGTCATGGAGCAGCACGGCATCATGGCTCTGCCCGTGCTCGACGGCGGGCGCAGACTGGTCGGCATGGTCCACTTGCATGATCTCATGAAGGCGGGGGCCGCATGAGGTGGGTCCCGGCTCTCGCGCTGCTTGCCGCCGCCTGCGAAACCGGCATCAAGCCGACGGCGACCATCGCCGCCCCGGATTCGGCCGACCAGGTGCACTTCGGCATGTCGCACTACGTAACCAACATGGGGGTCCAGCGGGCGCAGGTGCGGGCCGACACGGCATATTTCTATTCTCCGTCGCAGACGGCCGAGCTCCGCAACGTCAACATCACGTTCTACGACGTGCGCGGGGCCCAGACGTCGACGCTCACGTCCCGCGAAGGCACGTACCACTGGCGGGGCGGCGACATGGAGGCGCGGGGGAACGTGGTCGTCATCCGCGTCGACGGGGCGAAGCTCCGGACCGCGGTGTTGCGCTACAACCAGGCGCGGAACCAGGTGAGCTCCGATCAGCCGTTCGTATTCGACGAGCCAACGCGTCACATCGAGGGCGAGGGCTTCACCTCAGATCCGGACTTCAAGGTCGTGACCGCGATCCGCCCGAGGGGCACCGGCGGCAAGTTCACGCTCCCGAACCAATGATGGCAACCGTGCTCCTGGTCGCTTCCTTCTCGCAGCAACCCGCGGCTGACACCGGCCGCGGTCGACCGTGCGTCGTGGAAATTGATTCGATTCTCGGCAAGGGGCAGCAGGTGGAGGTGCGCAAGGGCGAGACCAACGTCTTTGCCGGCGGTGGCGTGTTCGCGCACTGCAGGGGGACCGGGACCTCGCTCGCCTCCGATAGTGTGGCCTGGTTCGCCGGTCTTGGTCGCTTCGACATGATCGGCCAGAAAAGCCCCGTTCGCATCCGGGACACCGCCATCACCCTCGATGCAACGACCGCCGCCTATTTCCTGCGCCAGGAGCGGCTCGAAGCACACAAGAACGTCGTCGCGGTGAATCGGAACACCGGATCCGTGCTGCGCGGCCCCAACCTGACGTACTACCGCGCGGCGAAGGGCGTGCGGGACACGCTCGAGATGTACGCATCGGGTCGCCCGACCATCGACTACCGCTCGAGCGCGGATTCCGGGGGAGGGGAACCCTACGTCATCGTGGCCGACCGGGTGCGCTTCAAGGGGAACGACCGCATGTGGGGAGGCGGCCAGGTGACCATCGACCGGAGCGACTTCGCGGCCCGCGGCGACTCGATGCAGCTCGACCAGGCGACCGGATTCGCCGTGCTCGTGGGCAAACCCCGCGTGGAGGGGAAGAGCGCCCGGCCCTACGCGCTCACCGGCACGCGCATCGAGCTCGGGCTCCAGGGGCGGGAGATCCGCCTCGTGAAAGCGCTCGGCGACGGCGTGGCGACCGGGGCCGATTGGCGCCTCACGGCGGACACGATCCACCTGCACGTAGACCGGAAGAAGCTGCAACAGGCCTTCGCCTGGGGCCCTAAGGACTCGGTCCGGGCGCGCGCGGTCTCCACGCTCAACACGATCCAGGCCGACTCCCTGGCGCTCGATCTCCCGGATGAAGTGCTCACCGAAGCGCGCGCCTTTGGGCACGCATACTCGACGTCGAAAAAAGAGTCCCCAAAACGGGACTCCACCACCACGCCCGAGGTCAACTGGATCGCCGGTGATTCGCTCACGGCGCGTTGGGCCCAGGTCGCCGACTCAACCGGGACGCCCAGGACCACACTGCATCGGCTCATTGCGCGGGGCTCGGGCCGCTCCTTCACGCATCTGGCGAGCGAGCACGACTCCACGGGCTCGTCACTCAATTACTCCCGCGGCAAGGTCATCGACGTCGTGCTGAAGGGCGACAAGATCGACCGGGTGACCGTGACCGGACAGGCCGACGGCGTCCAGCTCGAGCCGCGGCCGCCGGCCCCGGACACGACGAAAAAGGCGGACACGACCAAAACGACCACCGTGACGAAAAAGAAGCCCCGCCCATGACCGCGCCCGCCTCCTCTCGGCATCTCGCCGACCTGATCGCGGCACGCGATTCGTCGCTCCCGCTCGCCGCCGCCGCGCTCGCCCGCGTGGCGGACGAGCAGGGCCACGCCCCATTCAGCCAGCTGGCCATCGCCTACCGTGAAGAGTTCCTCACGCTCCGCGCCCACTCGCGCGAGGGGGGCCTGACTGAGCTGGGGGGGCTGTCGGTCGAGGAGTTTCGCACCAGCCTGCGCACGTCGGTGCTGCCCCGTTTGGCCTTGATGAAAGTGGTGACCTACGCGGCGGCGGCGCTGGGGGACGCGGCGCCCATCGCGTTCACGGTCGAGGCCTGGGGAGAGATCGCCGCCGATCGCGCCGCCAGCGCCGACCGGCTGCTCGACGCCGCCGAGCGCGCCCTTGCACGGGCCGAGCCGGCGGCCGGCGACCACCCGGCGGTGAGCGGCGGCAGCCGTCTCACCGCGACCGGGTTGCTGAAGGCCTACAAGGGTCGCCCGGTGGTGAACGACGTCAGCGTGCAGCTCGAGCAAGGCGAGATCGTCGGTCTGCTGGGGCCCAACGGGGCGGGGAAGACCACGACCTTTTACATGATTACCGGCCTGATCCGGCCCGACGGCGGGCACATCGGGCTCGACGGACGCGACATCACGGCGGAGCCGATGTACCGCCGGGCGCGGATGGGGATCGGCTACTTGGCCCAGGAGCCATCGGTGTTCCGCAAGCTCAGCGTGGAGGACAACGTCCGGGCTATCCTCGAGACCTTGCCGCTGGGGGACGCGGAGCGTCGCGAGCGCTTGGAGCGGCTGCTCGACGAGCTGGCGATCAAGCATTTGCGGCGGCAGAAGGGGTTCCAGCTCTCGGGAGGCGAGCGACGTCGCCTCGAGATCACCCGCGCACTCGTCACCGAGCCCAAGTTCATGCTGCTCGACGAGCCGTTCGCCGGCGTCGACCCGATCGCGGTGCACGACATTCAGACCATCGTGGCCGGCCTGCGCCACCGCGGCATCGGCGTGCTGATCACCGACCACAACGTGGAGCAGACACTCGATATCGTGGACCGCGCCTACATCATGTTCGAAGGCAAGGTGCAGGTCGCGGGCACCGTCCGCGAGCTGGTGTTCGACGACCGGGTCGCGAACCTGTACCTCGGGCCCACCCTCACCGCGCGCCTGCGGGCGCGTCTCACCCAGGCGGCATGAAGACCGGCCTGCAGCAGCACGCGGCCCTGTCGCAGCAGCTGCGGATCAATCCGCGGCTGTATCAGGCGATGGATCTGTTGTACATGCCGCTGCTCGACCTGCAGCAGCACCTCAAGCAGGAGCTGCTCGGCAATCCGTTCCTCGAGCTGCTCGAGTCGGAGGACGAGACGGAAGTGCCGTTGGCGGAGGAGGCCAAGGAGGACAAGAAGGAAGCCGAGAAGAACGACGAGCCCAACTGGGAGGAGATCCTGCTGGACGACGGCGGCGACCAAGGCGCCCCGCCGCGGGACATGAGCGAAGCCCGGGAGTACGTCGAGCCCGTGCCGGTCGAGACCAAGGACCTGACGGATCACCTGCGCGAGCAGATGCGACTGCTCGACCTCACGCCCCGCCAGCAGCTCCTAGCCGAAGAATTCATCGGGAACATCGCGGAGGACGGCTACCTCGGGGCCACCCTCGAGGAGATCGTGAACGGCGTGAATCAGGTGCTCCAGGCCCACGCCGACGAATCGGAGCACGATGTCACCGCCCAGCCGTACACGCTGGCGGAGGCGGAGGAGATGCTCCGCATCATCCAGAAGCTCGACCCTCCAGGGGTCGGCGCCCGGGACCTGCGCGAATGTCTGATGCTGCAGCTCGAGTCCCGGAGCGAAACCGATACGCTCGCCTACCGGTTGGTGCGCGACGCCTTCGAGGATCTCAAGGCGCACCGCTGGAGCGATCTCGGCAAGCGGTTCGGTCTCGACGCCGCCGAGGTGCAGAAGGTCGCCGACGAGCTGGCCAAGCTCGATCCCAAGCCCGGCCTGCAGCACTCCTCGGCCAACGAGGCGTACATCATCCCCGACTTGGTCGTCGAGAAGATCGACGGGCAATACAAGGTGTTCCTGAACGACTCCGGGCTGCCGCGGCTGCGGATCTCCAAGACCTATCAGGACATCGCGCGTGACAAGAAGAAATTCCAGGGCGAGAACAAGGATTTCATCAACCAGCGCATGAACAGCGCGCACTGGATGATCCAGGCGATCGAGCAGCGTCGTCAGACGATGCTCAAGGTCATGAACTTCATCGTCGATCGCCAGCGCGAGTTCTTCGAGAAGGGCGTCGAGTACTTGAAGCCGCTCACCCTGCGCGAGGTCGCCGACGTCATCAACATGCACGAGAGCACCGTGAGTCGCGTGACAAACGAAAAGTACGTTCAGACGCCCCGGGGTCTCCTGCCCCTCAAGTTCTTCTTCTCGAGCGGCCTTTCGACCACCACCGGAGAAGACGCGAGTGCCCGCTCCATCCGCGCGCAAATTCAGAAGATGGTGGCCGACGAGGACCCCAAGAACCCGCTCACCGACCAGCAAATCGTGGAGCTGTTCGCACAGAAGGGCGTCAAGATCGCGCGGCGGACCGTGGCGAAATACCGCGACCAGCTGAGCATCCTCCCGGCCCGCATGCGCAAGCGGCTGTGAGCCTCGCCACCGGCGCGGCTCTCCCCGAGGTGAGCGTCCTGGTCCCCGCGAAGGACGAGGCCGAGAATTTGCCCGAATTCGTGCGCCAGGCGCGTGAGGCGCTGCTGCCGCTGCCCTATCCGTGCGAGGTCGTCGTGATCGACGACGGCAGCCGCGACGGCACCGCAGACACCTTGCGTGACCTCGCCGGCAAGCATCCCTTCCTGCGGGTCGTGACCCACCGCAGCCAGCGCGGCATTGCCGACGCCCTCGCGTCGGGCGCCGACGCCGCCCGCGGCCGGGTGCTCGTGTTCTATCCCGCCGACCTGCAGTACCGTCCGAGCGACATTCCCGGCCTCGTGCAGCCTATCCTCGACGACGCGGCCGACGTGGTCACCGGCACGAAACAGGGCCACTACGAGAAGCGGTTCGTCTCGTGGGTCTACAACGGGCTGTGCCGCTGGCTGTTCGGCGTCCGGGTCACCGACTTGAACTCGGTGAAAGCGTATCGGCGCGAGGTGATGGATGGCCTGACGAGGCGGCCGGACTGGCATCGCTTCATGGTGGTCATCGCCGCCGCACAGGGGTTCCGGCTGGCCGAGCGCCCGGTCCCGCTCCAGCCGCGGCGGGCGGGGAAGTCGAAGTTCGGCATCGGGCGTATTCCCGTGGGCGTGCTGGACCTCGTCTCCGTCTGGTTCCAGCTGCGCTTTGGCCGGAAGCCGATGCTGTTCTTCGGGGTGTCGGGTGCGGTGCTGATCTTCCTCGGATTCCTGGTAGGGGTGTACGCCCTGATCGAGCGCTACGCGCTGCACCAGGGCAACCGGGCGTTTCTCTACCTCGTGCTGCTGCTCGTACTCGCGGGGCTCATCCTGTTCGGCTTCGGCTTCGTGGGAGAGATGCTCGCCGGCATGCGGGAAGAGGTGCGGGGCCTGCAGCGCGAGACGGACCAGTTGCGGCTCCGCGCACCGGACGATGCACCCCCCCCGCCGGTCGGCCGCGCGGGCGCTTAGCGGGGCCGGGTCACGAGCCCCGTGTAGATATCCAGCCACCGCTGCACGATCGCCGGCCAGCTGAACTGCTCGCGCAGCCGGCGCCGGCCGGCCTCACCCAGCCCGCGCGCCAGGGCAGGGTCGTCGAGCACCCGGCGGATCGCCGCGGCCAGCGCGTCCGCGTCTCCCGGCGGCACCAGCAGCCCCGACACGCCGTCTTCCACGATGTCCGGAATGCCGCCGACGCGACTCGCAATCACCGGGGTCCCGTGGTTCATCGCCTCGAGCAGGACCACGCCGAGCCCCTCCGTGTCCCCCCGGGCGTCGAGCACCGACGGTAGCACGCACAGCGCGGCCCGCGCGTAGCTGGCCTGGAGCTCGTCCGCCGCAATCTTGCCTCGGAACGCCACGCGATGCGCGACGCCGAGTCGCTGGGCCAGCGCCTCCAACCCGGGCCGCTCGGGCCCCTCGCCGACGATTTCGAGCCGCGGCGCCCCCTCCGCGGGCCCCAGCCGCGCGATCGCCTCGATGAGATGCGCCACGCCCTTGCGCTCCACCAGCCGGCCCACGAAGAGCACTGGACCGGTGCCATCCTGAGCCGCCGACACGGGGACGGGCGCCACAGCGGGAAGCGACGTGGTGTACGGAATCACTTCGATGGGCACGTCGGCGAGCTCCCGCAGCTCGCCTGCGGTATAGTTGGAGATGGCGACTACGCGGTCCGAGCGTCGCGCGGCCCACGCCAGAAAGCCCTTCAGAAAGGGCAGGGCACCCTTCACCCACCGCAGCTCCACGCCGTAGAACGTCGTCACCAGGCGCGCGGGACGGGCCCGCTGCGCCGCCCATCCGAACAGCGCCAGCGGCAGCGGCCAGTGCACGTGGATGACGTCGTACCGCGTTCGGCGACACAGACGCCAGATCGCCACCATGCCGGCGAGCACGAAGCAGGCCGGCATGAGCCGGTAGAGCAGGGAGCGTTTCATCCGGTCGGGCGCCGCTTCCTCGTGCGTCAGGTTCTCCCAGCGGCGCGGGAAGTACCGAAAGCGGTGCACCGGAATCCCCGCGAACACCTGATCGGGCGCGCCGCGGTAGGACGACGTGAACACCTCCACCTCGTGTCCCGCCGCTTGGAGCCGCCTGAGCAGCTCCACGAGCCACGGTACGATCACATCGTCCGGCGTGCGCGGGAACGCGGTGACCACGTGGAGGATGCGCATGGAGGCTGCTCCAAAGCTACGACTTTCCAGGGGTTTGCGGCCATGGTAATGTTCCGACCCATGGCCCATCGAGTTGCTCCGTCGTCACCCGAGCTCACGGAGTTCTACCGCGCCCGCCACGACTGGCGCAACGCCGGCGAGGAGCGCATGCGGTTTCGCAAGCACATGCAGCTGGCGCAGGTACGCCCCGCCAGCGCGGTGCTCGACATCGGCTCACGCAACGGCGATCTCCGCAAGTATCTACCGCGCGACGTCAAGTATCAGGGGCTCGACATCGCGCCCGAGTTCGCCGCACCCGACATCTTGATTCACGACATCACGAGCGGGCTTCCGTTTCCCGATGCCTCGTTCGACTACGTCTTCATGGTCGAGGTCCTCGAACACACGCCTACCGCGTACAGTACGGCAGGCGAGATCCATCGAGTGCTTCGGCCCGGTGGCGTGTGGATGGTCTCCGTGCCCAATCCCTATCACGTGAAGGAGATCATCTGGAACCTCTTCCGCGTGCCCGACAAGCAGGGACACATCTACAGCTGGACCCGCCAGACCATCACGCGCCTCGGCGAGATGAACGGGTTCCGACTCGTCGATTGGGGCGGCACGTACTTCTATCCACCGATTCCCGCGCCCTGGTGGATGCTCGCGCGGTCAGTCGCGTACAAGTTCGTCAAGGACTGAGCTGACAAACGCACGGCGGTGGCTCTGGGCCGCTCAGGGCCTCGTCACGCTGGCGGTCGTGGCCTTCGTGGGCCGCTCGATCGCGCGGAACTGGTCGGAGTTTCGCTCGCTCCATGTCACGCTCGCGATCGCGCCGGGGTGGATCGCGGGGTCCGTCGTCTTGGTGCTCCTGACGTACGTGATGCAGATCGAGTCCTGGCGCCGCATCCTGGCCGGCTGGGGTCAGCGACTCGCGTTCGGCCCGGCGGCCCGCACGTGGAGCGTCGCCAACCTGGGCCGCTACGTCCCCGGGAAGGTGTGGAGCGTCGCCGGCCTGGTGGTCCTGGCCCAGCGCGCGGGCGTCGAGCCGGGCCCAGCAGCGGCGTCCGCTTTCGTGATCCAAGCCGTGTCGCTCGGCAGCGGGGTGGCGGTGGTCGCGGCGGTGACCCCCCACAGTGCACCGCCGCTCCGACTGGCGCTCGCCGGCCTCGCGGCCGTCGCTACGATCCTGGTGCTCGTCTGGCGTCCCACCGCCCTCTGGCTGGGCCGCGTGGTGAACGCCCTGGCCCCCCTGGAGCCACTCGCCCTGTCCGCCGTCTTCGCCGGCACCATCCTCACGGTGCTCAGCTGGGGTACGTACGGAGCGGCGCTGTGGATGCTCGCGCGGGGACTCATCCCCGACGCTCCGCTCCCGCTCACCACGGCTATCGGTGCGTTCACTCTGGGCTACATTCTCGGCCTCCTGGCCCTGTTCGCACCCGGCGGGGTAGGGGTCCGCGAGCTCGTGTTGGTCGGGCTGCTGGCGCCGTTCCTCGGGAGCGGCGGCGCAGTCGCTGTGAGCGTCGCGTCGCGGGTGCTCCTCACACTGACGGAGGCTGCGGCTGCCTTGCTGACGCTCCCGCTCCGGCACCGTCCACAGGAGTCCGTCCACTGAGTCATCCTGAGCCCTCGACCCCCGCGGCGCCACCCCCGTACGAACCGCGTCGCCCCACGCTGATCGCGGCCGCCGCGTTCACCCTGTGGCCGCTGTTGCTCTCGCTTCCCATGTTCGCGGGGATGTGGCTCGCGAGCCCGTGGAGCGACCAGTACAGCGCGGGTTTTTCGTTCCACGCGTGGAGCGCGGAGTGGTTCAAGCGGAGCGGGCACCTCCCGCTGTGGAATCCGGAAATCTTCGGCGGCATGCCGTTCGTGGCCGCGGGCAGCGGGGACATCTTTTATCCCACCTGGCTGCTGCGCTTCATTGTCCCGGTCACGACCGCGGGCAACTTGAGCTTCTCACTGCACTACATCCTCGCCGGGCTGTTCACGTACCTGCTGTTGCGGCGCTTGCGCGTCGGGTGGACCGGCTCGGTGATCGGCGGGCTGGCCTACGAGCTGTCAGGATTGATCGCGTCGTATCCATCCCCGGGACACGACGGCAAGCTGTTCGCTTCGACGATGTTGCCGCTCATCTTGTTAGCCCTGGTGCTGGCACTGCGTGACCGCCGTTGGCAAGGCTATCCATTGCTGGCCGCGGCCACCGGGTTGACCCTGCTCGGGCACTTTCAGCTCGCCTACTACTCGCTCATCGTCGCCGGACTGTTCGCGCTCTACCTCACGCTCGAAGAAGGCGGGGACAGCAAAACAGGGGAGCGAGTGGTGCGGCTCGGCTTGGCGCTCATCGCCGTGCTCGTCGGGTTCGGGATCGCGGCCATCCAGATCATGCCGTTTTTCGAGTACATCCCCTTCTCCCCTCGGGCGCAGGGCTACTCGGGTTTCGAAGGCTCGTCTTCCTACGCAATCCCGTGGGACCACGTACCTGAATTCTTCCTCAAGAACTTCGTGGGCTCGCGCGAGACCTACTGGGGCTCGAACCCGCTCAAGCTGCACTCCGAGTACCTCGGCCTGCCCGTGGTGGTCCTCGCCGCTCTCGGCGCGACGGTGCGAGAGCGGCGGCGGCAGATCCTGTGGCTTGGCGGAATCGGGCTCCTGTTTCTGCTCATCAGTCTTGGCGCCGCCACGCCATTCTACAAGCTGTGGTGGACAGTGATGCCGCTCGTGAAAAAAACCCGGGCCCCTGGAATGGTCTTCTGCGTGGTTGCCCTCGTCACCGCCATGTTCGCGGGTCTGGGCGTCGAGCGGTTGCTCAAGGACGGGAGCAGCAGGCGAGTCATAATGCCAGCGCTGACTATCGGCGGGATTGTGGCCCTGCTCGGGGTGACCGGTGTCTTCGGCCATATCGCCGAGGCCCTCGCCGCTGCAAAGGGAGCGGGTGTGGACCAGTCCGCGATACTGTGGGGCGCCGTATCGAGCGGGCTAGCCCTCGCGGCCACGGCCGCCCTGCTCGGTCCCGGACAACGTCAACTCACACCGCGGCTGGTCTCACTGGGGTTGATTCTGATCGTGGGAACCGACCTCTGGCTCAACGCTCGCCAGTTCTGGATGTACACGAAGCCGTTCGCACGGGACCAGGTGATTGACCGCGTCTCCGCGACGCCGGCGCCATTCCGGGTGTTCCAGCCACCGGGCCCGGGGGCACCATATCACGGCTCCATTTTGATGTCTTTCGACATCCCGGAGCTGTTCGGTTACCACGGCAACGAGCTCCGGTACTACGACGAGTTGTGGGGCGGTAAGAATGAATCGAGGAACCTGGGCGTCCTGCCGCTGTGGGACCTGTGGGCGGTGCGCTACGCGATCCTGCCGGTGGGTGCCCAGACCCTCGACTCGATTCCCGGCTTCCGCCGTGTGCTCGACTCGGTGACGATCTTCGATGGGGCGCGCGTCAACCTGTTCGAGCGCTTGGCTCCGGCGCCCTACGCCCGCGTGGTTCCCGCGGCAATCAAGGTGGACTCGGCGGCCATCATCCCGACGCTGCTCCATCCGCGCATGGACTTCTCCCGGATCGTGCTCCTCACGAAGGATCAGCCAATCACGCCGGAGCCCCTGAAGCAGATGGAGTTGCCTCCGCCGAGCCCGTCGCGCGCCGCAGTCACCATGTGGCAGCCCGGACGGATGACCGTCACGCTCGACCCCGCGCCCGCCCAACCGGGCTACCTGCTGATCGCCGAGAATTGGTATCCCGACTGGGAGGCCAGTGCCGACGGCCGGCCGGCCCAGGTGCTGCGGGGCGACTACAGCCTGATCACGGTGGCAGTCCCGGCCGGCGCCAAAGTGGTTGACCTCGCGTTCCGCTCGAAGCTCTACGAGCTGGGCCGGACCCTGACCATCGCGTCCCTCGCCACGCTCCTCATCGCGCTGCTCGCGGCCGTGGTGCTCCCCCGGCGCGCCCCGCATGGGTGAGCGGGCGCTGGTCGTCGTCCCCACCTACAACGAGGCCGGGAACGTCCCCAGCCTCGTGCCGCAGGTGCTGGCGCAGGACCCGCGTCTCGAGATCCTGGTGGTGGATGACAACTCCCCGGACGGCACCGGACAGATCGCCGATGCACTGGCCGCCAAGGAGCCCCGCGTCCACGTGCTGCACCGGGAAGGGAAGCTCGGCCTCGGCACCGCCTATATCACCGGCTTTCGGTGGGCGCTGGAGCGGGGCTATGACTACGTGTTCGAGATGGACGCGGACTTTTCCCACGACCCGGCACACTTAAAGGACTTTCTCAAGGCGGTCGTCCAGGCTGACCTGGTGCTCGGCTCGCGCTACCTGCACGGGAGGGTGACGATCGTCAACTGGCCGATGGGGCGGTTGTTGCTATCATATTGTGCGAACATCTATGCCCGCTGGATCACGGGCCTGCGGCTCTGGGACCTGACGGGAGGGTTCAAGTGCTTTCGCAGGCGGGTGCTCGAGGCGATCGACCTTTCGCGAGTGCGGTCCAACGGGTACGCGTTTCAGATCGAAATGAGTGTGAGAGCATGGCGCAAAGGGTTCACCCTGAAGGAAATCCCGATCGTGTTCGTCGACCGAGCCGAGGGGCAAAGCAAGATGAACCGGGCGATCGTGCGGGAAGCCGTGTGGATGGTCCCCCGGCTCAGACTGATGGCCTGGTTCGGCCGCATCTAGTCGGGACCACGATCTACAAGATGACGGGGTCGGGCAACGACTTCGTCATGGTCGACGGCCGGCACACGACGCCCGCCGACTGGTCCGTCGAGGACATCCGGGCG
>Ga0137410_10000727_pt1 | contig 22800 bp, 20 predicted proteins | sample CZODoug1_16funga_FD_108878 | JGI IMG/M metagenome (GOLD analysis project Ga0137410, IMG submission 108878) | Vadose zone soil fungal communities from Angelo Coast Range Reserve, California, USA - CZODoug1_16fungal (Illumina Assembly) | ecosystem: Environmental > Terrestrial > Soil > Vadose zone... | reverse complement strand
TTGCTACATCCTGCTGCACGAGAAGAAGATCTCGGCCGTCAAGGACTTGATCCCGCTCCTGGAAACGATCGCCAAGACGGGCAAGCCCCTGCTCATCATCAGCGAGGACATCGAAGGCGATGCGCTCTCGACGCTGGTCGTGAACAAGCTGCGCGGGACGCTGAACATCTGCGCGGTGAAGGCGCCGGGCTACGGGGATCGCCGCAAAGCGCTGATGGAGGATATTGCGGTCCTCACCGGCGGCAAGGCGATCTTCGAGGACCTCGGCATCGAGCTCGAGAAGGTCGACCTCAGCCTGCTGGGCCGCGCCAAGAAGATCGTGGTCGAGAAGGAGAACACCACGATCATCGAAGGCGCCGGGGACACCAAGGCGATCCAGGGCCGCATCGCCCAGATCAAGCGGGAGATGGAGGACACGACTTCGGACTACGACAAGGAGAAGCTCCAGGAGCGTCTGGCGAAGCTGGCCGGCGGCGTGGCGCAGATCAAGGTTTGCGCCGCGACCGAGGTGGAGATGAAGGAGAAGAAGCTTCGCGTCGAGGACGCGCTCCATGCGACCCGCGCCGCCGTCGAGGAAGGCATCCTGCCCGGCGGCGGCGTCGCGCTGATTCGCGCCGCGAAGGCGCTCGACCGGATCAAGGGAGGCGACGACGACGAGAAGACCGGCATCGACATCGTCCGACGCGCCGTGGAGGCGCCGATCATGCAGATCGCGCGGAATTCCGGCGTGGAGGGGGCGATCGTGGTGAACCGGGTCCGGGAATCGAAGGACGTGAACTTCGGCTTCGATGCGGACAAGCTGGAATACGGAGACCTGCTCAAAGGGGGCGTCATCGATCCGACCAAGGTCGTGCGCAGCGCGCTCGAAAATGCGGCGAGCGTGAGTTCCCTGCTGCTGACCACCGGGGCGATTATCGCGGAAATTCCGGTCGCGACGGCTCCCTCTCCGTCCGGCTCCATGGGCGAAGAGATGTAGCCGCGGGAATCACTTCGAGGGGCTGTATTCCTCGAAGAACTTCCGGGCGTTGGCCCAGAAGACGCCCAGGCGCTCCGGCTCGCTCGATTCCTTCTCCAGGGCGGATTGAGCATAAACCAGCGCGTCCTTGCCGGTCGCGAGAAGCAGCTTGCGGATCGTGTGCTGGCAGCGCAGCCACGTCGGATCATCCTTGGTCATCAGACCTCCGTATATCGGAACCATTCAAAGCAAATCTCAGGCCGGATCGACGCTTCGGGGCCGTTGAACGGCCGGGCAAAATCCAGTACGATTCAGGCATGCGGAGTCTATCCCACCGGCGACAATCCTAGTCCTCCCGCGCTGCTTCGCAGGTCTCTCCGTCGGCATTGATTCCATTGAACCCGTTGGGCCGTAGTGTAACGGTAGCACGAGGGATTTTGGATCCCTTTGTTCTGGTTCGAATCCAGACGGCCCAGCCATTCGACGACGTGGGGAGGAGATGGGGCTCGACGTGATGCCGGACTTTCTCCTCGGATTCACGTATCCCTTTCGCGGCCTCGCCTTCTTCCTGAGGCGGCCGGCGCTCTGGAAATTTGCAGCCGCCGCGTTCGCGCTCAATCTCCTGGTCCTGATCGTCCTGCTCGTGCTCTTCTTCTCCTTCCGCGCCGAAATCGTGGCCTGGATCACGCCGGAGCGTCTTCCGGGCTGGCTTCGGACCACCGCGTCCTGGCTGCTCAGCGCGGTCGCCGTCGTCGCCGGGCTCTTTCTCTCCCTGCTGCTCGGCAACCTCTTGGCATCGCCGTTTCTGGACGTCATGACCGAGCGAATCCTTCACGACCTGGGCGAAAGGCTGCCCCCCTCCCGCGGCCTCGCCGCCATGCTGCTCCGCTCCTTGATCAACCAGACCCTGAAACTCTTCTTCTTTGGCGGCATCCAGCTCCTGCTCCTGCTTCTCTGGCTGACCCCTCTCGCCTTCCTGCATCCCCCGATGTCCGCCTTCCTCGCTATTCTCTTCCTCGGCTTCGAATACCTCGACTACCCCCTGGATGCCCGCCAGGTCTCCGTCCCCGCCCGTTTTTCATGGCTCGCCGGCCATCCCGGCGCCACCCTGGGATTCGGCTCCGTCCTCTTCCTCGTCCTCCTCGTCCCCCTTCTCGGATACCTTCTCCTCCCGGTGGCCGTGGCGGGCGCCGCCCTGCTGGCCCACCGCCTTGACTCTCCCGGATCGACGGGGTAGTGTTAGGAGCGGGTCGAGGGAGGCGAATGCCACCATCTTCGGGCAAGGGCAAAGAGCAGTCGGACTGGTTCGCCGAGTTCAAAAAACTCAATCCCGCCTCCGCCCCTTCCCCCGTCCGGGAGAAAAGCGAGAGTTCAAAAGAGACCGGCAAACCCGACGAACGCCGCCGGTACTCCCGCTTCGAAATCGACGACTGCCAGGCCACCCTCTACCGGGACGGGCTCCTGACCGTCTTCGGCGTGGGAAAGGAAAACCGCGCCCGCTCCGCCCTGGATCTCTCCGAGGGCGGCGTCCGCTTCCTTACCCACGAGCGGCTTGCCGTGGGCTCCAAAGTCCGTATCGTCATCGAAATGGAGCGCTATAAGGACCAGATCACCGCGACCGGCGAAGTCCGCTGGTGCTACCAGTCGGGCAAGAACTCGGACGACTTCTACGCGGGCGTGGAGTTTCTCGATCTTCCCGCCGGAGAGAAACGGAAAATCGCCATGATGCGCGACTGGTTCACGTCGCCCCAGTACCGCGCCGTGCGCGACTCGAAGCGCCGCTCGAAGACCTGAGTCGCGCCCGGATCGACCGCGCCGCGCCCGCCACGTCCTTCGCCGCAATCACCCCCGAACACACCGCGACGCGCAGCAGCGCGGGCCTCACGTTCTCCTTCGTGAGGCCGCCGATGCAGAAGAACGGCAGCCCCAGCTTCTTCAGCCCCGCGAGATACGTGAAGCCCTTCGGGTCCAGGCCGGGCTTCAGCGGCGTCGCGTACATCGGTCCGCACGAGACATAGTCCGCCCCGGCCGCCTTCGCCCGCTTCGCCTCCGCCAGCGAATGGCTCGTCGCCCCGATGATGCCGACCCCCAGCCGCCGCGCTTCCGCGATCGGCAGGTCCCCGAGGCCGAGATGGACTCCATCCGCCCCCGACGCGAGCGCGACGGCCACGTCGTCGTTCACGATGAACAGCGCGTCCCCGCAGGCCGCGCGGATCTCGCGGGCGAGTCCCGCATCGGGCCGCGGCTTCTGCCGCAGCTGCAGCACGTCGGCCCCGCCCCGCACCGCCTCCGCCGCGACGGTCGCCAGCGATCTGGCGGTCACCGTCGGATCCAGCAACACGTAGAGCTGCGCGGCGTCGAGCAGCCGCCGCGGATCCCCGAGGCGCTTCTCCAGCGCATAGAGCTCGAAGCGGCGCCGGTGCGCCTCCCTCGACAGCGCGGTGTGACGTCCCTTGGCGACCTCTTCGATCGAACGCAGCGCCTCGCCGGCTCGCTTCAGATTCGCCGCCATCAGCTCCCGAGGCGAGCGGGCGCGGTCGACGGGCCGGTCCCCGTTGCGGCCGACGTCGCGCTCGGAATCCCGCGCGCGGAGCAGTTCGGACGACAACGGACGCGCGAGCCGGTCGATGGCGTGGCGCGCGTCCTTGAGGGAGGCGGCCGCCGCGGCGTCGTCGCGGTGGAAGCGCGCGAGATCCTCGACCACGCGCAGCGCCTCGCGGGCGCGGTTCAGGTTGGCGTCGAGGATCCGGAGCAGGGAGCGCATCGCGCGGATTGTATCAGCCGGCGGCCGCGATTACTCCGGCCACTTCGCGGTGAGGGTCACCCGCTCGCCCTTGCGGAGGACGACGATCTCGGTGTCCTTCCCCGGCCGCACCTTGTCGGTGAGCACTTTGCGGAGCTCGTCGCGGGTCCCGCCGCGGGGCAGCGTCGTGCCCGAGACCTCCAGCACCACGTCCCCGACCTTGATACCGGCCCCGTCGGCCGCGCCGCCGCCCTGGACGCCGTCCACCCGCAGGCCGCCCTGATCGGCGGGCAGCTTGAGCGCGTCGCAGTCGGCGTCGTCCAGCTCCTGCACCGTCACGCCCAGCCGGCGGGGCGGCGTCGCGGGCTCGAGGTCCGGAAGGGTGAGGCCCGGCTTCGCGCGGCCCGAGAACTTCGGCTTCTCGTCCGCGTTCCCGAGCGCGAGCAGGATGTCCATCGACGTCGCCGCGACCTTCACCATGTTGTCGTACGCGAGCTTGTCGGCATGGTCGCTCGGGCGGTGATAGTCCGCGTGGAAGCCCGAGAAGAAGAACGCATACGGGACGCGCTTGTCGGCGAAGGAGGAATGGTCGCTGTCGCCCCCGATCAGGGTGACCGCGTCGTTCAGCTTCGCCTTCAGCCCCGACGCCGCGACGGCGCTCTCGACCGCCTTGCGGATCACCCCGCCCTCGGCCGAGCCGACGCCGTGGATCTCCATGGCCTTCGTGGGATTCCGCCCGACCATGTCGAGGTTGAGCATGAACGCGTGCTTCTCGAGCGCGGCCAGAGGGTGGTTCGTGTAGTAGCGCGAGCCCACCAGGCCCGCCTCCTCGCCGCTGAAGCAGAGGAAGACGATCGTCCGCCGCGCGGACAGGCCGCTGCGGCCGAAGGCCTGCGCCAGCGCGATCACGCAGGTCGTCCCCGATCCGTTGTCGTCCGCCCCGTTCCAGATGCTGTCGTCGCCCCGGCCGCCCATGCGACCGAAGTCGCGCGTGTCGGCGGTGCCGACGTGGTCATAGTGCGCGCCGATGACGACGATCTCGCTCCTCAGGTCGGGATCCGTCCCGTCGATGACGCCGATCACGTTCTGGGTATCCTTGCCCATCAGGCGGAACTTCTGGAACCAGCCTCCCGCATCGCCGCCGGGCCTGAGGCCCGCGCCTTTGAACTGCTCCGCAATATAGTCCGCCGCCTTGTTGCAGCCCGCGTACCCGGCGCAGCGGCCTTCGAGCTCGTCGCTCGCCAGATAGGTGGCGTGCTTCTTCAGGAGATCGACCGTCAGCACCGCCTTCGCCTTCTCGAGCGCGGCCGCCGGGGGGATTCCCTTGCCGGCGGGATCGGCCGGCGTCGTCTTTGCCCCGCGCAGCTCCTGTCGGACCAGGTCCAGGATCGCCTCGCGCGACTTCGCGGACTCCTCCTGGATCGCCGAGTCGATCTTCTTCAGGATCTCGTCGGCGCGGCTCTTGGAGTCCTGCTCGGCCCGGACGGTTCCGGGGCACAGCAGCGCGGCGGCCAGGACCAGCGGAAGGAACGAACGCATCATGCCTCCGTGATGTCTACCTCATTATACGGGACGCGTCAGAGATTGATGGTCTTCCATCGTCCGCGCCGGTAGAGCACCGAAAACACCGCCGTCCGCACCGCCCAGTCGGCGATCATCGTGATCCAGATCCCGTTCAGCCCGAGCCCGGCCGGGAAGGCCAGCGCCCAGGCCAGCGGGACCCGGATGCCCCAGACGCCCAGCACGCCGACCAGCACGGGACTCTTCGTATCCCCCGCGCCCCGCAGGCCTCCGCCCAGCGCCATCGCCAGCGCCATGAACGGCTGCTCGAATGCCGAGATGGCCAGGCACATCGCGGCCGCCGACACGATCGTCTCCGACTCCGGCCCGCGCAGGAAGATCCGCGCGAGCGGCGCCGCGAGGAAGAAGAAGGCGACGCCGACCGCGCTCATCAGCCAGGTCGAGAGCCGGGCGCATTCGCGCAGCCCCGCGTCCGCCCCGTCCGGCCTCCCGGCTCCCAGGTACTGGCCCACCACCGCCGAGCCCGCCACCGCGAAGCCCCAGGCCGGCATGAACGTCATCGATTCCACCGTGATCGCGGCCCGGTGAGCCGCCATCGCCTGCGTCCCCAGAAGCGTGATCGCCTTGTTGTAGACCAGGAATCCGCTCTGCAGCAGCACCGGCTCCACCCCGGCCGGCACCGAGACCCGGACCAGGCGCGCGATGGAGTCGCGCGTCACCGTCCGGAGCCCCGCGATCGAGAGCCGGATGGGCGACCGCGCGGTCCAGAGATACCCGAACGTCAGCACGCCCTGCAGCGCGAAGGCGATCGACGTCGCCAGCGCCGAGCCCGCCAGCCCCATCCGCGGCGCCCCCAGGTTGCCGTAGATGAACACCCAGTTCAGGAAGATGTTGAGCCCGTTCGCCCCGAGCGCGGCGACCATCGGAAACAGCGTGCGGCCCGCCGCCCGCAGGATCCCGGTCGCGGCCGCGTCGAGGCACCAGAAAAGGAAGATCGACGCCTCGATCAGGAGAAACCGACGGGACATCTCCGTCACGGCCGGCGAGTCCGGCACCCGGAAGAGTTCCGCCAAATGGGGCAGGACCAGCAGCCCGACGACGGTCAGCGGCACACCGAGCGCGAAGGCCAGGACGACCGAGGTGGACGCCTCCCGCTCCTGCTTCGCGCGGTCGCCCTCCCCCCACGCGCGCGCCACCGTTGCCACGGTGCCGACGGACAGGGCCGAGAGCACCGCGACCAGGGTGTGCGAGATCGGTCCCACCACGCCCATGGCGGCCATCGCCTCGGCCCCCACCGACGAGATCATGTAGGAGTCGACGTAGAACATGAGCGTCTTGAGGAGCATCTGGAGGACGACCGGCCAGGCCTGGCGCGCCACGTCGCGGCGCAGCCGGCCCCGCTCCTCGGCGCTCAATGGGGGGTGCATCAGGGGACGCCGAGTCTATCCGCTGGGGACGTTTCTGGCCGCAGAAACGTCATCCGTCGCTACTTGCGGACGTAGGCGCGGACGTAGTCGACGTCCATCGACGACGGGCTGACCGCCTTGTCGATCGGCCAGCCGCCGCCCATGGCGAGGTCGACCATGATATAGAGGGGCACCTTCATCTCCGGCATCGTCTTCTGCCGCCAGAGTTCCACGCCGTCGTAGTAGATCGTGATGTCCTTCTCGTCGACCATCGCGCCGTACGTGTGGAAATCGTCCGTCATCCCCGGGACGAAGAAGCCGTCCCCCTCGCCCCAGTGCTTGTCCCCCGGACCCCACGTGTGCAGCGTCGCCATCAGCGTGTTGGGCATGGACCCGTACTGCTCGACGACGTCGATCTCGGGGTTGGCGATGTTCTTGTTGGTGATCCCGGGCACCCCCATCAGCCAGAACGCCGGCCACATCCCGGGGCTCCTGGGGAACTTCGCCCGCATCTCGAAGTAGCCGAACTTCTGCGAGAAGCCCTGGCCCTTGCCGTCGACCGACGACAGGAGCCCGCCGCGCCAGCGCCCGTCCGCCCCCTTCGACGCCTCGATGCGAAGGATGCCCTTGTCGATCGTGAACGGGAAGCCGTCCTTCGGGTCGGCGAAGACGGCGTCGCCGAAGTCGCCGTTGTAGGGCGTGTGCGCGATCCAGCGGGTGCCGGGGCCGTGTGACGAGACGCTCAGATCGTTGAACTCATCGCTCCAGGTCAGCTTGAATCCGTCGAGCTTGAGCGTCGGCTTCGGCAGCGCCGGGATCGGCGCCTTGGAGTCGACCTTGACCACGCCGATCTGGTACGCGTTCCCCTCGAGCGGGATCACGCCCTCCTTGATCTTGAGTGCATGACGCGTCCCCGTCGCGTTCTCCCAGAGCCCCATCACGATCCTGTACTCGCCGTCCGGAAAGTCCTCGGGGATGACGACGACCTTCTGGTATTCCAGCCTGCCGGACCAGACGGACGTGGGCACGGACGGCCCGTGGTCGCCCTGCATCACGGTCCCCTTCGCGGACTGATAGTGGACGAAGACCGCGTAGTCGCGGCCCAGCGGCTCGGCGTCCCACTTATAGGTGATGCGCGCGCCCCATCCGGGACGGCAGACGGGCGGGTTCACAACGGCGGCATAGAGGGTCGGCGTCCCGTCGACGACCGGGCCGGGAACGGCCTCGAGGTCGTCCATCCAGAGCGTGCCCTTCGTCTGCCCCGCCGCGAGGCCGTTCTTGCCGGCGTTCAGGCCGAAGCCTTTCAGCGGCCCGTGCCATTTCCCGTCGTTGGCGCCGCCCCAGTGCTCTCCGCCGGCCAGCGCGGAGATCCTCAGGACGACCTCCTGCCAGTCCGCGGCCGGCTTCAGCTCGATCGAGCCCTGGTGGATCTGCTCGCTGCTGTCGAGGAGCCGCACGCCGAGCTTCGTCACGCCGGTCTGCTTCGCCCAGAACCGGACTTCGCTCACGTCGCGGCCCTTGAGGTCCGCCAGCTCGCGCCAGGTTCCGACGTACGCCCCGCCGCCGCTGAAGTCGGCCTCCAGCCGGTAGGAGCTCTTCCCGCCGTGCGCCGTCGCGGAGTCGAGCGCGAGGCTGCCCTTCGCCCCCGGAAACTCCTCGCCGCCGATGTACTTCCATCCCTGCGGCGCCTTCTCGAAGTCGTCGAGCGGGAGCCGCGGCGCCCCCTGGCCGAAGGCGGGCACCGAGATCAGGACGAAGGCAGTCGCGAGCAGGGCGCGGATCATGGGGCTTCCTCCAGGGGGACCCTCCTTATAGCGGAGCGGCCGCCCGGCGATACACCCCGGCCCCGGATTCTTGGCAAGCCCCGGTCCCATAGGCTAGACTTGGAGAAGACCGTCCTCTCCGGAAACCAGAAATCTCATGGGAATCAAAGGCGACGTCCGTTCGATCTCGCTGGCCAACGTCCTCCAGGACCTGGTCACCAACGAGCAGACCGGCACCCTGGCCATCCGGGCGAAGAAGGACCGCCACCAGATCTTCCTCTGGTTCGACAAAGGCGCGCTCAAGCTGGTCGGCCTCGGCAACAGCCAGGGCCCCTCGCTCCTGAACGGCCTGCTGGCGCTGGAGAAGATCCGCGCCGACGAGGCCCCGACCGTCACCGGCCGCCACACCAGCGAAGGCGGATTCATCCGCGGCATGCTCAAGAAGGGCCGCGTCACCAAGGAGGACCTCCGCGCCGCCTGCGAACACCAGATGGGCGAGCACCTCAGCGACGCCTTCCTCTGGAACGAGGCGACCTTCGAATTCGAGGAGGGCGAGCCCGACGACCGGCAGTTCGACGTCGACCAGCTCGATCTCGAGCCGCGCCTGGCGGTCGAGGGCGCGATCATGGAGGCGGTGCGCCGCGCCGACGAGTGGGGCGAGACCCGCAAGGCCATCCTTTCCCAGAACGAGATCCTGGTGCCCGATCCCGCGAGGATGCCCAAGGAGGCGGAGCCGCAGATCCGCCGCATCTTCGCGCTGCTCGACGGAGAGCGCTCGCTCCGCGACATCCAGGAATTGACGCGCCTCGGGCAGTTCATGCTGCTGCGCGCCGCCGCGCTCCTCATCCGCTCCGGGGCCGCGCGGCCGCTCTCGGCGGCCGACGCCTTCGAACGCGGACGCGCCCGCGCCGGCCGGAAGGAATGGGACGCCGCCCTCCGCGTGGCCCGCTACGGTCTCGAGCACGAGCGGAAGAACACCGGCCTCCTCGAGCTCTCGCTCCGCTGCGCCGAGGAGCTGCAGGACCACGAGTCCGCCGCCAGCTTCGCCCGCCAGCTGGCCTCCGCCCAGGCCGAGTCGGGGGCCCTCGAGCAGGCGATCAAGAGCTATCAGAAGGTTCTCTCCCACGCCCCGCGCGACATCAGCGCGCACGAGCGCCTCTTCCAGACCCTGCTCCAGCTCGATCTCAAGCTCGACGCCCTGGCCGCCGGCGAAGGCCTCGCCTCGGCCTACAAGAAAGCCGGCCTGCCCGACAAGGCCCTGGCCGTCTACCAGCAGCTCGTCGAGAAGGTCGGCGACCACACCGAGCTCGTCGAGTCGATCGCCGAGATGCAGCGGCACCTCGGCGACAAGGGCGAGGCCGTCAAGACCTACGCGCGTCTCCTGCAGCGGGCGATGGAGGAGAAGAACGACGCGATGTCCCTCGATTACTGCCGCACCATCCTCAAGCTCGACCCGCGCCACGAGCAGGCCCTCGAGCTCCGCCAGAACCTCGAGTCCGGCGAGATCGAGAAGGCCCGGAAGAGGAAGCGCCTCGTCCGTTCGCTGGTTGGCGGCGGCATCATCCTCGCGCTCGCGGCCGCGGCCGCCGTCTACGAGTACCGCTCCCGCGACGCGGAATCGCTCATCCGCAGCTCGATCGACGACGCGAAGGAGACCAAGAACTACCACGAGGTGCTCCGGCTCTACGACTCGGTGTTTGACCGATACCGCTGGAGCCTGAAGACCCGCGAGCTGCGGCCGTACCGCGACGACTACGAGCTCCGCTTCGTGAACGCCGAGCTCGCCCGCGTCGCGGAGCTGGAGAAGAAGGGACAGCTGCCCGAGGCCATCGCGGCTCTCGAGGACGCGCGCAGCCTCGTCCGCACCGCCGAGCTCAAGGGCTCCACCCAGGAGCGCCTCGCGGAGCTGCGCCGCAAGCGCATCGAGGCGGAGGCCGAGTGGACGGCGAAGCTCTCCAGGAAGGACGCGAAGGAGATCGGCCTCGTCACGGATCCCCTGGCCGTGCCCGCCCTCGTCGGGCTGCTCAAGCCCGAGAAGCCGCCCGGCGTCCGCCTGATGGCCGTCACCGCGCTGGGCAACATCGACAGCGAGGGCTCGATCACCGGTCTCATCCTCGCGCTCAAGGACCCCGAGACGTCGATCAGCCAGGAGGCCGCGGCGTACCTCGTCCGCAAGGAGCGCTCGCCGCTGCAGGCCGCCCTGATCGGTCCGCGCGAGCCCGTCCGCGAAGGCGTCTCGCTCCCCCTCGAGTGGCGCGTCACCAATCTGAGCCCCGCCGACGTCGAGCTCACCCTCGACGGCGCCCCCGGCGCCCGCCTGAAGCTGAGCGGCCCCGGCGTCCCGGCGGCCCTGCCCTACCCCACCACCGGGTCGCGCCGCGTCGTCCGCCTCGGCCCCGGCGAGTTCGTCGGCGGCGTCTTCCCCGACTTCACCCTCCGCCTGGCGGTGGCCGGCCGCTATACCGCGACCTGGTCTGCGGCCGTGACGTGGAATGGGAAGTCCGTCTCGCTGACGGCCGTCCCCGCCTACATCGACCGCCGCTAGGGAACGGCGGAAGCGGGATTTCGGGGGGGGGGCGGTTCCCCTCTTTCTTGCAGGGCGGGACCCTCCGCGTTGCAGGGAGGGCCCTCTTCCCGGTCTGCTGTCTACTGATTACAGCCTCGCCACGACCATGTCCCCCACCTTGTCCGTGGGGACGCCGCTCGACGCATCGATCGACGGCAGCGCATCCGACTCCAGCACCTTCTTCACCGCCGCCTCGACCCGATCCGCCGCCGTCTTCTGGCCGACGTGCTCCAGCAGCATCCCCGCGGAGAGGATGGCCGCCAGCGGGCTGACCTTTTTCAGGCCCTTGTACTTCGGCGCCGAGCCGTGGATCGGCTCGAAAACGGAGACCTTCCCGGGATGGATGTTGCCGCCCGCCGCGATGCCCATGCCGCCCTGGATCATGGCGCCGAGGTCCGTGATGATGTCGCCGAACATGTTCGTCGTCACGAGCACGTCGAAGGCCTCGGGGTTCTTCACGAACCACATGCAGGTCGCGTCGACGTACGCGTTGTCCTTCTGGATGTCGGGGTAATCCTTGGCGACGTGGTCGAAGACGCGACGGAGCAGGTCGTGCGCGCGGACCGCGTTGGCCTTGTCGACCAGCGTGACCTTCTTCTTCATGTTGCGCTTGCGCGCGACTTCGAAGGCGAAGCGGATGATGCGCTCCGTGCCCCTCCAGGTGTACCTCGCCTCCTGGATCGCGACCTCGTCGGGCGTGCCCTTGTTCTCGAAGCGGGCCTCGCCGGAGTAGGCGTCCTCGGTGTTCTCCCGGCAGACGATCATGTCGATGTCCTTCGGGGTCTTGCCCTTGATCGGGCAGAGCTTCTCGGTGTAGAGCTTGATCGGCCGGTAGTTGATGAAGAGATCCAGGCCGAAGCGCAGCTTGAAGAGGATGCCGCGCTCGAGGACGCCCGGGGCGCAGCGCGGGTCCCCGAGGGCGCCCAGCATCACCGCGTCGAGCGTCTTGATCTCGTCCATCGCCCGGTCGGGGATGAACTCGTTGGTCTTGAGGTAGTGGTCCGCGCCGAACGGATAGTCGATGAATTCCAAAACGAAGCCGTCCTGGACCTTCTTGAGAACCTTGACGGCCTCGGCCGCCACTTCGGGGCCGATGCCGTCGCCGCCGACCACGCCGATCTTGTAGGTTTTCATAGGGCGGACAGCTTACTCCGCACGCCGCGCCAAGTCCAGCATCAAGGGCCGGAACCGGGCGGAGAAAAATCATAACTTATGATTTGCCCTTGACAGCCTCCCGTTCCCGGACATACTTCTCCCGGAGAGTCACAGAGAGAGAGGGGATTCATGCTCGTCGCACCCAATGTCCGCAAACCGTCCCGTCTTCCCACGATCCTGATGGCCGTCGCCCTGGCGGTGGCCGTGTCCTACTTCGCATTCTTCCGCCACCGGCAGGGGACGCCACCCGCTGCGCCCCCGGTCGCGGCCGCTTCCGTGGCCGCCGCCGCGCCCCGGGTCCAGCCGCCGGATCCCGTCGCCCAGGCCCCCGCGCCGGATCCCGCGCCGGATCCCGCGCCGGAGCCGAAGCGCGAGGTGAGGAAGGCCGTCGTGCCCCCGCCGGTCCCCGTCGTCTTCACCCCGCCCCCCGGGCGATCCCTCAAGTCCGAGATCGACGAGCTCATCGCCGACGGAAAGTGGCGCGATGCCCGCGCCAAGGTCGCCGCCGGCTTCAGCGCCGCCATCGGCGACGCCGATCGCCTCGAGCTCGCCCAGTCCGGGATCCGCATCAACCGCGAACTGCTGCAGGAGCGCGCCGACGAGAAGGACGTGGAGCTCTACGAGATCCAGCAGGGCGACACCCTGGAGTCCATCGCGAAGAAGTTCCGCGCGCTCAACGGCGTCAAGGGCTCGATCATGTACGTGAACAACTACAAGGAGAACGCCCTCCTCCGCGCCGGCCGCAAGGTCCGCCTCCCCAAGGGCTCCTGGTCCCTGATCGTCGACAAGTCGCTCTTCAAGATGTGGGTCCTCTACGAGGGCTCCCCCTTCAAGGGCTACACGATCACCACCGGCGCCCCCAACAAGGAGACCCCCGTCACCAAGTTCGTCGTCGGCGGCAAGAACCCCAAGCCCGCCTGGTGGCCCCCGGCCGACGTCAAGATCTCCGGCAAGACCCCCATCCCCTATGGCGACCCCCAGAATCCGCTCGGCGACTGGTGGATCTCCCTGGAGCACGACCTCTACCACGGCATCGGCATCCACGGCACCAACGACCCCGGCTCGATCGGCTCCAAAGCCTCCAACGGCTGCATCCGCATGCTGAACGAGGAGGTCGTCGAAGTCGCCGCCCTCGCCTTCAAGGGCATGGTCGTCCAGATCGTGGAGTAAGGGACCGGATCACGAGTCTCCTGACCGTGATTCTCGGTGCTTTGGCGTCTCTGTGTTGACGCGGGCTCCGAAGTTCCGTGATTCGGATCTCTACAGCCGCTGGCTGAATTCCTTCAGGATCTCCGTCGGAATGGGCCGTCCCCTCCAGATCCTGAACTGGTGGTTCGCCTGCCGCAGGAACATCTCGACGCCGTCGATGCCCAGCGCCCCCGCCGCCCGCGCGTCCTTCAGGAACTTCGTGCTCCTCGGCGTATAAACGGTGTCCATCACGACCATGTCCTTCTTGAAGAGCGACGCATCCACGGGCGACTCGTCGGTTTTCGGCGTCATCCCCACGGACGTGCCGTTGACGATGATCTGCGCGCGCGCGTCGGCAAGGCTCTCCCAGCGGACGAAGTCGACGCCCAGTTCCTCCGCCAGCGCCTTCCCGCGCTCGAAGGACCGGTTCGCGATGACGACGCGCGCGGCCTCGCGCTTCAGGCCCCACGCGATCGCCCGCGAGACGCCGCCCGCCCCGAGCACGAGCGCCCGCATGCCGTAGATCCCGTGGGACCATTTCCGGACTGCCGCGTCCTGGATGGCCTCCATCGCGCCCGGCAGGTCGGTGTTCGCCCCGATCAGCCGCCCGTCCTTCACCGAGACCGTATTCGCCGCGCCGACCCCGCGGACGATGTCGTCGGCCTCGTCGACCAGCCCCGCCACCGCCTGCTTGTGCGGGATCGTCACCGAGAAACCGCGCAGATCCATCTCGCGGACCAGGGCGGGCAGCGCCGCGGGATCGTCCACCTTGAAGCGGACGTAGCGGGCATTCATCCCGAGGTGCTTGAAGACGTCGTTGAAGACGACCGGACTCTTCGAATGCGCGACCGGATCGCCCACGACGCCGTAGACCTCGGTCTCGTCGTCGATCGTCTTCGCCTGGTACAGGCGGACGAGGTCCTCCACGCTGAGCTGCCCGGGCGCCGACTCCTGGCCGGCCTGGATCGAGGCGAACGTCAGGCGGCCGCCGTAGCGGGCATACAGCACCCGCAGCGGTTCGCCGACCTCGCCCATCGCGATGACCGCGATCGGCGACGGAAACGTCTTCTGAAGCCGGACGAGGCGCGCCAGGTCCGCGATCCCGCGCGGCTGGCACGCGACCTTCACGAAGAGCGGCTCCAGCGACGCCATCTTCAGCGCCGTCGCCTCCAGGTCCTCCGGCGTCTTCTCGAAGTCGTGGTACGAAACGATCAGCTTCGCGTCCCGGAGCTTCAGGTCCTTGTAGGCGCGGAATTCGACGTCGACGTAGTCGGCCCCGTGGAGGCAGGCATCCTCGAGGAGGCCGAAGCGGACGGACTCGTCGCCGTCAAATTGCCCGCCCTCCCATTTCGGCCGGACGGTGGCCAGCACGGGCAGCGGCTTGGCCGAGAGGATCTTCGGGAGATCGGGGTTCCGGAGGTAGTCGATGCGGAGTTCGCAGAGATCGGCGCCCAGGCGTTTCGCCTCCGCCATCGCGGAGACCGCCTGCTCGGACGTTTCGGTGCGGACGACGGCGCAGATCATGGCGCAGGATTGTACAGAGAATGACGGTGGACGGCCACCTGTCGTGAACGGGTCCCCCGACGCGGAGCGGAGGGGACGACTCGGATTATTCGTCCCAGGCTTTTCCGTAGGTGGACGCGCCCCAGGCGCGGAACTTCGCCAGCGCGTCGCGGTTCTCCTCGGGCGTCGCCCGCGGATCGTAGCCGAAGTCGCCGCCCGCCAGCGGCTCCAGCGCCGCGGCCGCGCCCTGCCGGATGTAGACCTCGTCCGCGGCCAACGCGTCGGCCAGCGCCCGCACGCCGCGCGGCCGGCCGATCGCCGCGAGCGCGGTGATGCAGCTGCGCTTCAGGTGCACGTTCTTCTCGCTCCGGTCGGCGAGCAGGGCGGCCAGCGGCCGCACCGCCCCGTCGACCTTCAGGCGGCCCAGCGTCTTGATCAGGATCCCCTTCTCGAGCGGTCCCGGCGCGCGTTCCAGCACCTGCAGGACGCGGTCGGCGGCCTCCTCCGCCTGGGCCGCCTCCATCGACGGCCGCAGCAGGCCCAGCGCCTGGCAGGCCCGCAGCTTCAGCGCGGTCCGCTTCGACGGCGGATCCGCCGCGAGCAGGCGCAGCAGCGGCGCGACCGCCCGCGCGTCGCCGGTCTGCGCCAGCACGTCGCAGACCGCCGCCGCCCGCAGCTCGTCCGACTGCTCGTCCTGCCCCGCCTTTTCCTTGATCTCCGCCGCCGCCGACCTCAGGCGCCAGCCCGCTTCCGCGTCCGCCCCGGCGATCTTCGCCTCGAGCGCCGGCACCGCGGTGCGTCCCAGCCGCACCAGCGCTTCCGTCGCCTCATTCCGCTCCTTCCAGGACGCCGACGACAGCCGCGCCACGATCGCCGCGATCTCCTGCTCCGGGCGCGGCGAGGCGCTCTCCAGCGCCCGGATCAGGGGAGGCACCGCGGCGGCCCCCTTCTGCAGCAGCTCGAGCTGCCCCTGGCGGCGCACGCCGGCGTCGTCGGAGCGCAGCTTTTCGATCAGCGCGTCGGCGCCGTCGGCCGGCTGGAGAAGGAGCATGGACAGGAGCACGACGGCGGGGATCATGGAGGACGGGCTACCGCAGGCCCTGGATGTACTTCACGAACTGGTCTTCGAGCTGGGGCAGGTCCAGGCCCAGTTCGGACCGGACGAGTTCCTCGAAGACCGCCTTGGAGCCCGTGCCTGCGATCTCGCGGCGGAAGTAGGCGTCGAAGACCTTGCGGTGGTTCCCCCCCGCCTGCCGCAGGAAGTGCGCAAAGGCCCACGATTCGGCGTAGTAGAGCTGCGCCTTCCGGGTCACGTCGGCGGGCTCGTTCATCATGCCCCGCTCGAACCAGTCCCAGAACTCGTCGACCGTCATCCCCACCAGCATCGTAAGCGGGATGAACTCGCGGCGGTCCTGCTGGAGCAGGATCTGCTTGAGCGTCGGTAGCCGCTGGCTGTTGGAGCCCGGATCGAGCACGATCTCCCCGTCCATGCCGCGGCGGAACCCCTCGAAGTAGGTTCCGAGCCCCTCCTGGAACCAGTACGACGTCGGGATCTTGCGGCCCTCGGTCTCCCGCAGCGTGTAGTAGTGCACCAGCTGGTGCGTGCCCTCGTGGAGCAGCACCTCGTACGGCGCGCTCAGATCGTAATACGTCAGGATCCGCCGCTCGCGGTACTCGTAGAGTCCCTTGATCGCGGGCGCCATCCGCCTCTTGTCCCGCTTCTCACAGTAGCGGTCGAAGCTCTCGCGGGAGTTCAGGATCACCACCTTGAGGAGCGTGTCGTTCACCGGGGGCAGCGCCAGCGCGTCCCCCATCTCCCGCCGGAACGCCAGATGGATCGTCTCCATCCGGCGCCCGTACTCCTCGACCAGTTCCTTCGCAATGAAGCGGTCCGAGCGCTCCAGCGCGATGAGATACGGCTTGGTGTGCAGGTTGAAAATGAACTGCGAGCCCGGGAATTCCCAGTAGATCGATTGGGTCGCGCGCGCGACCGGGTCGTCGATGAAGCCGGGCGTCGGTTCGCCGGGCCCCTCCACCGGCGGCGCCGGAGGCCGCGGCGTCCCGGGATCCACGATCGCGAGAGGGGCCGGCGCCGCCGGGGCGGGCCGGAGGGCCAGCCACAGCACGACGGCGGCGATCAGGCCGGCCGCGCTTCCCGCGCCGATCTGGAGCAGCCTGGCGCGGGTCAGCCGGCGGGGTGCGGCGACGGAACGGCCCGTCGAGGGGACGGTGAGGATTGCCGTGCAGCCGCCGCAGCGCAGCCGCGTGCCCGGCTCAACGCCGGAGACGTTGAAGCGCCGTGCGCAATAAGGACACCGGACCAGCCGAAGGGACATCGACCGCCACCCCCTGGATCGCGACGAACAAACTCACCCACCCGCAACCGTGGCTCGGTCCCCGTTTCGAATGACCAGAAAAGTCTAGCACGCGCCCGAAACCGGAGCAAGCGAAAACGCGGACAGCCCTCAGACGCGGCGCTTCATCGCGCGGAGCGCGCCGAAATAGCGGCGCAGCGTCGTGATCTCCGCCGCCCCCGATCTCCTCAGCAGTCCGGGCAGCTGCGGCGGAGGAGGCCCGCCCGCCGCCCGCGACCAGGCCTTCGGCCCCAGGAACGGAAGGAACGCGTTGATCGCGATCTCCAGCGCCCGCGACTCGCCGATGCCCTCCTGGGCGAGCCACGAGGTCATCTGGGGAAGCTCCGGCCTCGCCGCCAGTCCCCGCGCGAGGCCCTCCCCGCGCGCCGACGCGAGAAAGCGCGCCAGACCCGCCAGCCTCCGCGACGGATGATTGGCCGGACGCCCCGCCCGCAGCCTCCACAGCGCGCGCGGCAGCGAGGCGGCCCCCGACCGCAGCGCCCGCTCGATCGCCTCCGCGTCCCCCTCCGCAAGCGAGGGGAGCGGACAGCGCCGCGCCAACTCCGCCATCGCAGCCTGGTTGCTCTTGTACCCGAGGCCGACCAGGATCTCCCGGTACAGCGCCTCGTCCGCGGACATCCGCTCCAGCGCTCGCTCGATCCGCGACCGGCGCTCCGCGAACCACTCCTCGCCGAGCGCATCGAGGTCCTCCTCCCCCTCCGCGGGAGGCGGCGGCAGGGTGCCGTGAAGATAGGGCTCGAGCACCAGCAGCGGGAGATCCCTGGGCGGCTCCGCGAAGCGGTCCCGCCGCAGCACGACGTGCAGGATCACGGACGCATACGCGCCGTCCCGGCGGTGGCCGTGCGCGTCCCAGCCCGAGGGGGTCAGGTGCAGTTCGACGTCACCCCAGCGCAGTTCCCCGGCGAAGCGCAGGCGCGCCCCCCGGAAATCCGGGCCGCCCTCCCCCCAGCGGATCCCCGGGTGCTCCACCGTGACCGGAACCGCGTCCTCCGTCAGCAGCCCCTCGCGCCGGAAGCGCTGGAGCTCCCAGAGGTCCTGGAGATCGCGTTCCGTGTAGATCGATCCGGGTGCCCGGAGCGGTGCTGCTCCGGCCCTTCCGCCCTCCGCCCCCGCCGCCTCCATACTGCCCTCCGCCGCGTGGTTCAGACCGGCGCCGGATCGTGGTCCCGCCGCTCCCCGCGGTCGTCCGGACCGCTTTCCTGGATGTGCTTCAGGATCTCGACGACGATCTCGTCGAGCTTCACCCCGTCGGTCGCCACCGTCACGTCGGCTCCCTTGAGGTAATACGGCCGCCGGAACTCGATCTGCTCCTTCACTTCCGTGAACGGGTCCTTCTCCGTCAGCGCCGGCCGCCTTGAGCGGCTCGTCGCGTCATCCTGGATCCGCTGGAACGCCGTTTCCGGCCCCACTTCCAGGAAGAAGATCCTCCCGCCGTTCCGTTTGAAGACCTGCATGTTCTGGTATTTCAGCGCCGCCCCCCCGCCCGTCGCGATGATCTTCCCGTCCATCGCCGAGAGCTCTCCGATCGCCTGGCTCTCCAGCGTCCGGAAATGGCTCTCCCCGTGCTGCTCGAAAATCTCCCGGATCGTCAGCCCCGTGTGCCGCTCGATCCAGGCGTCGCAGTCGATGAACTCCCGGCCCAGCCGGTCCGACAGGGCCTTCCCCACCGTGGACTTCCCGCATCCCCGGAATCCGATCAGGATCACGTTCATCGCCGTCTCTCCGCGAGCAGCGCCGAACGGATCTTCCCCGCGGCCGCGCGCCCCAGCGAACCCTTGGCTGCGGCGACCTCCACCGTCAGCCCTCCGAGCGAGGCATACGGCCCCCACAGGGCCGGCGCCCATTCGAGAATCGCCGCCACGTGGCGCCGCAGGGTCTCGATCTCGCCCCGTTCGATCGGCCCGGTGAGGGCCTTCGGGATCCCGACCGCGCGGATGTTCGCGAGCGTGCCTTCCGCCAGCGTCGCCAGCGGGCCCAGCGCCGCCGACCGCTTCACGCCCGCCTCCTCGAACAGCCTCAGCGCCGCTTCCATCACGGCCACGAGGTAGTTGGACGCGAACACGGCGCCCCCATGATAAAGCGCCTTGGCCCCCGGCTTCACCCGCAGCGGCGTGCCCCCGATCGCGCGCACGAACGGCCGCAGCGCCCGGAGCGCCGCGGCATCCCCGTCGATGGCGCACGCCGTCCCGCGGAACGCCGCCGCGGCCCGCGCCGGATCCGCGAAGCTCCTCAGCGGGTGCAGCGCGCCCGCCGGCCTCAGCGGCCTCAGCGCCTCCGCCCCGAACGACGCGCACGTGTGCGCCGCCACGCCGCCCCGCGGCATCCTCAGCGCCTTCGCCACGCCCTCGATCTCCCCGTCCGGCACCGCGATGATCGTCAGCGCCGCCCCCACCGGCTCCGTCCCCGGCCGGCCACCCCCGATGAAGGCCGCCGCCCTCGTCGCGTGCGCCATCGTGCGGCACACCACCGGCCCGATCCGGTACCCCGCCCGCCGCGCCAGCAGCCCCAAGGCCCGCCCCGTCCGGCCCGCGCCGATCACCGACAGCTCCACAGCGATCCCCAGATCAAAAAAAATGACCTCCGCTTGCGCCGTCAGGACGAATCTTCCGGACTTACTACATTCAAGGCAGGCGGCGCTCCACGGCTTCTGGGCTTCCGCGCCTCCCGGCTATCGCACGTGGCGGCTCGGCATGCCCCTCCCCCGCGGAAATCGAACGCCTGTTTACTGGGCGTAAGTCCCGGACGAATCCACAACGGACGCGGCAGAGGTCAAGCGCCGATCATAGCCCTCCCCCGGGAAACGCGCAACACCTTTCTCGGAACCCCCTCCGTCCCCTTCCGGTTTTTTTTCTTGACCGCATGCAGGGATCGACTAGGATAAGCCGTCTAGAAGAGTACCAAACCTATCGGAGGAGACTGGGCATGGCCAAGAAGCTGGGGCTGTCCGCATTGCTCGCGGTGATCATGGTCACCTTCTCGGGCTGCGCGGCCGGCGGCGGTGACTTCTTCTACCGCGGCTGGAAGCACATCGAGTGGCACGTCCTTGGCGCGTACAAGGACCTCGTCCAGCTCCATCGCGACATCGACAAGTTCGTCTTCAACCTCGACGACCGCGATCCGGACCGCTACTAAACCTTCCTGAAAAACACGAAAGCCCCGCCGGCTCGCGCCGGCGGGGCTTTTTCTTTTTCCGTCGATCTCACTTCGACCGTTTTTCGAGGAAGTCCCGGATGCCCCGCTGCACCGGGGCCGGGGCCTGCACCCGCAGCCACCCGGTTCCGACCTCCATCGCGCTGACCCCCTCCCCCCAGGTCTCCGGAGCGACCAGCCTCCGGATCTCCTCCGCCACCGCCTCCGCGCTCGCCCCCGCCGGAAGCTCATAGCGCTCCACCGACATCCCGTCGGGATCCATCATCGACCGCCCCTCGGGTCCCGCCTTCGCCGGCCAGAACAGGAGGATCGCGGCCACTGCAAGAACTGCCGCCGCCGCCACGGAGCCCGGTCGGAGTAGGGTAAGGTCGGTCCGTCGCGGACGGCGGCACAAACGCAGAAGATCGTTCGACACTTCCGGAGGCGGCGGCCCGTCCGGGACCGCTCCGGCCGCCTCCCAGGCCGCGCGCGCGTGATCCGCATAGCGGGCGCACTCCGGGCAGGCCGCGCCGTGGTCGCCCGGCGCCTCCGATCCGTCCGCCAGATGGACGGTCACCCGTTCCCGGTATTCGTCGCAGGTCATAGAATCGTCCCCAGGGAAAGCCGCCCGGACAGAACCCGCACCAGCTTCTCGTGCGCCCGCGCCACCGCCATCTTCGCCGCCGACAGCCCTACGCCGGCCACCGCCGCCGCTTCCGCGAACGTGAAGCCGTGGTAGCGCACCAGAAGGAAGAGCTCCCGCTGGTGCTCCGGGAGCGACTCGATCCCGCGCAGCACTTCGCGCACGAGCTCCCGGTCCTCCGGCGGCAGGCCCGGGTCCGCCGCCCGCCCCTTCAGGTCCTCGGGCGACACCAGCCGGATCGGATCCCGCTTCCGCCGCCGCATCTCGTCGCGGGCCTGGTTCACCGCGATGGTGAAGAGCCACGCCTTCTCGCTCCCCGGCGTCCGCGTCTCGAAATGCGTCCAGGCCTTCAGGAAGCTCTTCTGGAAGAGGTCCGCCGCGCGCTCCTCGTCGCCGGTGAGGCGGCGGAGATAGTTCCACACGGGCCGCGCGTGCGCCGCGAAGAACGCGTCGAAGTCCCCCATCTGTATTCCAGACGTGCGGGGGAGCCGGAAGGTCACCGAAATCAGGGCGCGAGGAATTTTCTCACGGCCTCGCGCCGCGCCCGGCAGAGCCGCTCGTTCTCCCGGCGCGTCTCGTCCGGCGACACGTAGAGGCTGGAATAGCTGAACAGCGCGAAGCCCGCGCGGCACATCGACAGCTGCCGCAGCGTCTGCTCCGCGGTCTTGTGCTTGTACGCCCCCACGCCGGGGAAGCAGACGACCTTCGACGTCGACGTCTCCACCGGCTGCCCCGTCCGCGACACGAGCGATTTCCCCCGGGACGAGGTCACCCCTCCGGTCCTGAACAGCGCGTAGCCCTCGTCGATCACGTCGCGGAAGTCCGCGTCCGAGTCCTCGTACGTCATCGGGAAGACCCAGTCGATCAGGCCTTTGCGCATCCAGCCCTCGGCGTCCTGCAGGACCCGCTCGCGCGATTTCGCCGACGGGAACACGGCCGCCGAAAGCACCGCGCGCGGCCGCATCTCCTTCAGCATCTGCCGGGTCATCCGCACCAGCTCGGTCACCGCCGACTTCCGGAATGCGGCCCAGGCCTCCGGCTTCTCCTCGGGCGAGGCCCCGGTGATCGCGCCGAAGAGCGACAGCGTCCTCTCGTCGTAGGACCATTCGCCTTCGATGAAGCGGACGTAGTCGAGGTGCAGTCCGTCGATCGGATAGCGCTCCGCCAGGTCCCGGAAGACGGAGACGATGTACTCACGGACCTCGGGGAGGCAGGGGTTCAGGCACACGTAATGGTCGTTGAAGGGCTGGCGCCGACCGTCCTTCCCGACCACGATCCAATTGGGATGCTGGATGCAGACGTGGTTCCGGTTCGCGGGCGGCGTCTTGCCGCGCCACGCCGGCATGGTGTTCACCCACGCGTGGAGCGAGAGGCCGAGGCGCTTCGCCTCGCGGCAGGCGGTCTCGAGCGGATCGAAGCCGGGATCGCGCCCCCCCAGCCGCTCCGCCCAGGGCTCGATCGTGGAGCGGTAGAAGGAGTCCGCCTCGCCGCGCACCTGGAAGAGGATGGTGTTGAATCCGAGCGCGGCGCAGTTCGCGAAGATCGTCCGGACGTCGGCCTCGGTCTGGTACTCGAAGCGCGTCACCCAGATGGCGCGGACCTCGTCGGAGGCGGCCGGCGCCGGCGACCCGAACGCGGCGGCAGGAGCGAGCAGCGCGGCCAGCAGTGCGAAGCGTTTCATCCCTAATCCCCCTTTGCCCAGCTTTCCCTCCTCCTTATCGTCGTTCCCCCGCCGTTCCCTTCAGCTCATCGCGCGACTACCGCGACGTGCACCTCCGCCGCCCCCGCCTGCAGCAGCGCCTCCGTGCACGCGTTCGCCGTCGCCCCGGTCGTCAGCACGTCGTCCACCAGGA
>Ga0137410_10000726_pt1 | contig 22801 bp, 17 predicted proteins | sample CZODoug1_16funga_FD_108878 | JGI IMG/M metagenome (GOLD analysis project Ga0137410, IMG submission 108878) | Vadose zone soil fungal communities from Angelo Coast Range Reserve, California, USA - CZODoug1_16fungal (Illumina Assembly) | ecosystem: Environmental > Terrestrial > Soil > Vadose zone... | reverse complement strand
CAGGCCAGCCAGGCAGTAATGCGCCTCCGCGTTCTGGGCGTCCGCGGTAAGGGCGGCCTCGAGCAGATCGCGCGCCGCAGCCAGGTTCCCCGCTTGCTCGCGCTCGCGGGATTGCGTGACCAGCGTCCGCGCGAGCACCGCGTCGCGTCCGGCGGACGACACCGCCGACGCCGCGGCGACCGCGCGCGGAGGCGGGGGGCGGACCGCGGCCGCCACGGCGAAAACGAGCAGCACCGCGGTGGCCGCAGCCGCGACCCAGAGGACGCGCTCGCCTCGACGCGGCGGCTCGGAAGGGGCGGCGGTCTGCGGGACAGGCGTGCTGCTCCGGCTGGGAGTGGTGGCCCGGGCGGCCGTCCGCGCCTGCCCGGGAACGGCGAGCAGCTCGTCGCGGAACTGCTCCGCGGTCTGCGGGCGCATCGCCGGGTCCTTCGCCAGCGCGCGCAGGATGAGCCGCTCCATCGCCTCGCTGATGGGCGCGTCGGGCTGCCTCTGCCGCGGGGGGACCGGGGCCTCGTTCACGTGCCGGGTGAGGACTTCCATCGAGCTCGCCCCGTCGAACGGCAGGTGCCCGGTGGTCATCTGGTAGAGGATCACGCCCAGCGCGTACAGGTCGCAGCGCTCGTCCAGGGCGCTGCCGGTGGCCTGCTCGGGCGCCATGTACTGCGGAGTGCCGCACACCACGTCGTGCCGTGTCAGCCCGGGCTGGTCGCCGTCGGCGAGGCGGACGATCCCCCGCCGCGGCAACGCCGGCACGTCCGGGCCGAGGATCTTGGCGATGCCGAAGTCGAGCACCTTGACGTGGTCGGGCTGGTCGCGCCGAACCTCCACCATGACGTTCTCGGGCTTCAAGTCGCGGTGGATGACGTCGTTGACGTGCGCCTCGCCCAGCGCCGAGCAGACCTGCGCCATGATGTCGCAGAGCCGCTCCTCGGCGAGCGGCCAGTCGTCGCGCAGGACGAGCCGCAGGTCCTTGCCGTGCACGTGCTCCATGACGATGTAGAGAGTGCCGTCGTTCTCCAGGCGCCCGAAGTCCAGCACCTGGATGACGTTGGGATGGTTCAGACGGCTCGCGGCCTTCGCCTCGCGCTCGAAGCGGCCGACCAGGGTGGGGTCCTCGAGCAGTTGCGGCTTGAGCATCTTGAGGACGACCGTTCGCTCCAGCGCCAGGTGGCGCGCGCGGTAGACCTTGCCCATCCCGCCCTGGCCGATGAGGTCATCGACGCGGAACCGCCCGGACACCACCGTTCCGACCAGCGGATCACCGACCGAAGCATGTGAAGGACGAAAACCGGGATCGGTCGCCCCGCGCACCAATGGCGCCCCGCAGTACACGCACAGACGCTTGGCGGCGGCCGGCAGAGCGCGCTGACAACGTGGGCAGGACTTCGGCACCGCTCCCTCTCCAGGGCCGGGCAAGGACACCTGGACAGCGGCGTACGTTCGCACAGGTGCTGGCTTCTTCCAATGTAGGAACGGGTCTCCAGAGCAGCCGCCGCGCCTTGACCCTCCTTCGGGGCGCGGACTACAACCGGCCACATGGACTGCCCGAAGTGCGGCGCCTACAACGAGACGGAGGTGGGCTCGTGCCTCTCGTGCGGGGCGCCCTTCGCGGCCGAGGACGGGGCGGCGCCGACCATGATGAAGCCGGCCTCGCGGGCACCCGCGCAGAGGCTGCAGCAGGCCGGCGGGCCGCCCCGGCAGTGCCCGAACTGCATGACGCTGAACGCCGCGACCTTCAAGTTCTGCGCGCGGTGCGGGACCCCGCTGACCGCCAGCGCCGCCGCCCCGCCCGCCAAGGTGGCCGGCTGGCCCGTTGCCAAACCGGACGCCAAGCCCGCCGCCGGCGCCGCCAAGTCAGCCCAGGGGGCAGCTCCGGCGCCTTCCGGGGCGAAACCGGCCGGCCCGCGCGCGGCTGCCGGCGCTGGTCCGGGAGCGCGGATGGCGACCGCTCCGAGCACTCCGCCCACCCCCGTTCCCGCCGTGACCGGCAAGCCGCCCGCGGCGGCGCGGCCGGCGCCCCCGCCGCCGCCCAAGCCCGGGCCCGGAACCCGTCCCCCAGCTCCCGCGACGCCGCCCAAGGCGGGCGCGCCCCGAGCGCGTGCGCGGATCAGCGCCATCGCCCGCGACGGCAGCCGCTCCGCCGATTACGTCCTCACCCAGCCCGAGACGCGCGTCGGGCGCGGCGTGGCCGACGGCGAGGTGAAGCTCGACAAGGACCAGTTCGTGGCCGCCACCCACGCGGTGTTCAAGTTCGAGGGCGACCAGCTGACCGTGCAGGACGGCGGCACCGACAACGGCGTCTTCCTCTGGTTCAAGGAGCGCCAGCTCCAGTCGGGAGACGAGCTGCGCATCGGCCGCCAGCGCTTGCGGATCGAGTGGCTTCCGGAGGAGCCGGAGACGCCCGCCGAGCAGCCGCTGTGGGGCAGTCCCGACCCGGGCTACGTCGCGCGCGCCGTGCAGTTGCTCGAGGGGGGCGGTGAGGGCGATGTGTTTCCCCTGAAGAGCGGGGAGAACCTGGTCGGTCGCGGGGGCGGCGACGTCAGCTTCCCGCAAGACGGCTACGTCTCCAGCCGACATTGCCTGGTGACGGTCGGCGACGGCCAGATTGGCGTGAAGGACCTGGGCTCCGCCAACGGGACGTTCGTGAAGATCAACGGCTCGGCGTCGGTGACGGCGGGCGACCTCTTGCTGGTCGGCGAGCAGATCCTGCGGGTCGACCCGGCCTGATCGCCGGCCGGCGACGGCCGCTGGCGACTTGATCAGGCCGTCCGCTGCAGCTTCTCGCACAGCTCGCGGCGGACCCGGGCGCGGAAGCGCTCCAGGCGCATCGTCACCGCGCTCTTGCCCACACCCATGCGCTGCGCGATCTCGCGCGCCGAGAACGTCCCGTCCAGGTAGAAGAGGCGGACGGTCTCCTTCTCGGGGCCTTCGCGCAGCCCGTCGATCACCTCGCGGACGGCGCGCAGCTCGGCTTCCTTCTCCATTTGCTCGTTGGCGGCAGGGGCGCAGCCGTCGGCCAGGTCGGCCTCGCGGCAGGCCTCCTCGGCCGCCTTGTCATGCGTCGATCGGGCTGAGAGATAGGAACGGGCGCGGTTGCGCGCGATGGTGAACAGCCAGGCGGAGAAGCGAGCCGGATCCTTCAGGCTGCGCAGCGCGCGGAAGGCGCGGACGAACGCTTCCTGGACCACGTCGTCCGCCTCGTCCGAGTCCAGCTCGCTGAAGCTGCCCGCGAGCCGCGAGACGGCGCCGCGATAGCGGCGGTACAGCTCCTCTTCCGCTAGCCTGGCGCGTTGTCCTCTGCTCAGCGCTTCGACGACCAACTCGCCGTCGGTCGCCGGCGGCGGCACGAGCTTCAGGCGGGGAGCCTGCAAAAACTCGGGGAACCGGGGGGCGTTCGCGGTGCGCATGCCTTCTAGCACCCGGCGTGCCCATGCCAGCGGTGCCAGCCCGTTCGAGTGAATCCGAGGGGTTGTGCGGCGGGGTGCCGCAGGGCCCACCTGGGCCGACTGCGACATCCGTGTCAGGCCAGGCGCCCGATGCCGCGGCTTCGAGATGGAGACCGCCGCTGTGCGCGGACCGCGCTAATCTGCCGCGCCCATGCTCGGTGTGGTCAATGAGAAGGCCCTGTCAGAGTTGGGCTGGCCGACGATCACCGCGGAGCTCTCCCGTCGCGCGCGCACGCCGATGGGGCGCGAGCGGTGCGGAGCGCTCCTGCCCGGCGACGACCCGGAGGAGGCCCGCCGCCGGCTCGCGCTGGTCGAGGAAGCCCGAGCGCTGCGCCGCCTGGACCGCGAGGTGCCGCTCGCCGACGCGCTCGACCTGCGGCCGGCGCTGGGCCGGGCCGCGCGAGAGGGGACGCTCGAGCCGCAGGAGCTGCTCGCGGTGGCGCGGCTGGTGCGGGCCTCGGCCTCGGCACGCCGCTTCTGCATGGCCATGCGGCAGGTAGCACCGCTGCACGCACAGAGGGCCGAGCCGCTCAGCGATCTGGAGCCGCTCGCGGCCGAGTTGGAGCGCGCCTTCGATCCGTCGGGGAAGCTGCTCGACACCGCCAGCGCACTGCTCGCGGAGCTGCGCGAGCGCGCCCGGGGCCTGCACCGGGCCATCAAGTCGCGCTTGGACGAGATGCTCGCGGACGAGGAAGTCGTCGGCATGCTCCGCGACGCGTACTACTCGGTGCGCGGCGACCGCTACGTCCTGCCGGTCCGGGCCGAGCACAAGTCGCACCTGCCGGGCATCGTGCACAACGCGAGCGGCAGCGGGCAGACGCTGTTCATCGAGCCGCAGGAGCTACTCGAGCTGGGGAACCAGCTCACCATCGCCGAGGCGGGCATGCTGGAGGAGGAGCAGCGCATCCTCGCTGAGCTGTCCGGCGCGGTGGGCCGGCGCGCGCCGCAGCTGGAGCAGGACGTGGCCGTGCTGGCGATCCTCGACGAGGCGGGCGCCGGAGCCAAGCTGGCGGACGACCTGCGCGCGTCCGCGCCGGAGCTCTTGGAGGGGCCGCGCGAGAGCTTCCGGTTCCTTGCGCTCCGGCATCCCTTGCTGGCGCTGCGCACGCCACAGATCGTCGCCAACGACGTCGCGCTGCCCGGCGAGGCGCGAGGGCTGATCATCAGCGGGCCCAACGCCGGCGGAAAGACGGTGACCATCACGGCGGTGGGGCTCTCCGCGCTGATGGCCCGCGCGGGGCTGCCGGTGGCCGCGGCGGACGGGTCGCGCGTGCCGCTGTACCGGACCGTGTACACGGCCATCGGCGAGGAGGGCGACCTCTCGCGCGATCTCTCGACTTTCACCGCGCACCTGACCGCGCTGAAGCACATCCTGGAGGCGGCGGGACCGGGCACGCTGGTGCTCATCGACGAGATCGCGGCGGACACGGACCCGCGCGAAGGAGCGGCGATCGCGGCCGCGGCCCTGGAGAAGCTGGTCGGGGCCGGCGCGCAGGTGCTGATCACGACGCACCTGGAGGAGCTGAAGGCGCTGGGGCTCTCCGATCCGCGATTCGCGGCCGCCAGCGTGGGATTCGACCTGCAGCGCCTCGCGCCCACGTACCGGTTGCAGATCGGCGAGGTTGGCCGGAGCTCGGCCATCGAGATCGCGGCGCGGGTCGGCATCCCGCCCGATGTGTGCGCCCGGGCCCGCGAGCTGCTGGGCGGCGGGACTTCCGCCCTCTCGACCGCGGTGGAGCGTCTCGACGCGGAGCGCGCCGCCCTGGCCCAGGCCCGGGCCGAAGCCGACCGGCTCCGCGAGGGCCTGCGACTCGAGCGCGAGGCCGCGGCGCGCGAGCGGGAACGTCTGGCGCAGGTCGAGCGCGAGGTGCGCGCCGGAGCGCGGGCGGAGCTGGTCGCGGACATCGAGAAGCGCCGGCAGGAGGTGGCGCAGCTGGTGGCGCAGCTCCAGGCGGCTCCGGCGATGGCGCGCGCGGTCGAGGTGCAGCGGATGCTCGCCCAGACGGAGGAGGAGGAGGAGCGCGCCGGGGCGCGGGACGAGCCGGACTCCGCGCCTCCCTCGGAGCTGCGCGAGGGAGCGACGGTGCGGCATGCGCGGCTCGGCACCGAAGGCACGGTCATCGAGATGGCCGGCGATTTCGCGCTCGTCCAGATGGGCGCGATGCGCTCCAAGGTCCCGCTCGCCGACCTGGTGCCGCTCACGCGAAAGCAGCGCGGCGCCGAACCCAGCTTCCGCAAGACCGCCGCGGAGAAGCTGCGGCGCGCCGAGGAGGTGCGCGCGGCGCCCGCCACCTCGTCCCAGCCCCTGCTCGATCTTCGCGGCCTGCGCGTCGACGAGGCGCTCCACGCGCTGGAAGAGGAGCTGGACCGCCGCCTGCGCGAGGGCGCCGAGGAGGTCCACGTCCTCCACGGCCACGGCTCCGGGGCACTCAAGTCCGCCATCCGCGAGCACCTCGCCCGCAGCCCCTACGTCCGCCGCGCCCGGGCGGGCGAATCCCACGAAGGGGGCGACGCCATCACGGTTGCCGAGCTCAGCGGCTGAGGAGCAAGGACACCGGCAGGGTGGAGAAGAGCTGATCGACGCGCAGCGGGCCCTGGCGCTCCTCGCCGGTGAAGACGTCCACGAAGCGGCCGCGGACCGGGACCACCGTGCCCTCGAACTTCTCGGGGCGCAGGCGGGCGCCGTCGAGGAGACTGGCGACGAGGCGCGGGACCACCACCACCGCGGTCTGGCCGTGCGCGGTGCGGGAAAAGACGACCAGGTTGTCGGCCCGCGGGCCGGTCGGCTCCAGCGGCTGGTAGGCGCCCCCGGCGAACAGGTCCGGGTTCTCGCGGCGCGCGTGCAGGGCGGCGTGGGTCAGGAAAAGCTTGATGCGGCCGTCCTGCCACTGCCCGTACAGCTCGCGCGCGAGCTGGGCGCGGGGCCAGTCGTCCCCCCTGATCTCGCGCAGCGCGCGGCGGCGCGACTCGAAGTCCACCGGCCGGCGGTTGTCCGGATCGACCAGCGAGAAGTCCCACAGCTCCGTGCCCTGATACAGGTCGGGCACGCCGGGCGAGGCGATCTTCAGGACCACCTGCGCCAGCGAGTCGTGCATCGCGATCTCGGCGACCTGTTGCTGGAAGGTGAGGAAGCCCTTCCAGAAGCCGTGCTTCGCGGGCAGCGCGAGCACCTCGCGCACGAAGCCGGTCACCGCTTCCTCCCAGCTCTTGTTGTCCTGGATCCAGCTGGTGTTGACCTTGCCCTCCTTGATCGCCTTCACCATGTATTGCTGCAGCCGGTTCGAGAGCTGCTCCAGCTCCTCGCGCGCCGGGAGCTGCGGATGCGTCCCGGGCCGCTGGTTGGGCCAGACCGCGACCAGCGTCTGGAAGAAGAGCATCAGCTCGTTGCGGTCCGGCGCCTTGCGGCCGTCCACTCCGCGGAGCCACGGCTCGAGGCGCCGGGTCCAGGAGGACAGCGCGGCCGCCCACTGCCGGGGCAACTCGCTGAGCGCGTCGATCCGCATGCGCGTGTCCTCGCCGCGCTTGGTGTCGTGCGTGGCGGTGGCGAGCAGCGTGCGCGGCCAGCTCCTGGCGCGGAGCTGGTTCCAGGCGTGGAACTGCTGCGGGGTGACGCCGAACTGGCGCGGCTCGCCGCCCACTTCGTTGAGCGAGAGCAGCCGGTTGTAGACGTAGAAGGCGGTGTCCTCCAACCCCTTCGCCATGACCGGCCCGAGCATCTGCTGCAGCTTGATGACGAACGCGAGCTGCGAGGGCCGCTCCTCGGGCGCCACGTACGCGGCGAACTTCTGTAACAAGATGTCGGCGATGAAGTCGTAGATGGACTCGTTCTCGACCGGGTTCTTGCGCTTGGCGGAGGCGACGGCCTGCAGGATGTACCGGCGGTCGCGATCGTCGACCACCCCGTCGTCGGAGATGTACGTGCGGTACACGGGGAAGGAGGCGATCACCTCGATCAGGGCGGCGCGCAACGAGTAGAGGGTGAAGTCGCGCGTCCAGCGGTTCGCTTCCGAGATCCGGTTCAGCTGCCGCGCGAGCAGGTTCATCTCGGCGGCCATCGCCGTGTACAGGACCAGCTTCTTCTTCTGGTAGACCAGCTCGTCGAAATCGATGCGCCCGCCGATGTAGCGCGTGTAGATACGGTCCATCAGGTCACGGGCGGCTGGGTCGACGAACAGCCCGTTCACCTGGTTGAGGAAATCGTAGCCGGTGGTGCCGCGCACCGCCCAGCTCTCCGGCAGCTTCTCCGTCCCGCCGAGGATCTTCTCCACCACCACGAACATGGGCCGGAAAAACGGCGAGGCGGGCCCGCGCTTGCGCAGGTCGAGCGCCATCTGCTCGCGCACGGCGGGCTCCAGCTCGTCCCACTTCTCTCCCCGCCGCTCCGCCAGGGCGTGAGCGCGCTCCAGGATGTGCACCTCCTGCAGCAGTTGGAAGTAGCGCGAGGGATAGGCGAGACCGTCGGGGTGGTCGACGCGGAACCCGGTCACTTTGCCTTCGGCGAGCAGCCGCAGCGGCAGCCGGTGCGCCTCCTCGAACACCACCGGATCCTCGACGCGAATGGCCGCCAGCGAGTTGATGTCGAAGAAGCGGCGGTAGTTGATCTCCTCCGACGAGACGCGCCAGTGGGCCAGCCGGTAGACCTGGGCCGCGAGCAGCCGGTCGAGCAGGTCGAAGCTGCGCGGCTCCCCCGGCTTGCCGTTGAAGATGGAGACGTTCTCTTCGAGGTGCCCGCGGATGCGCGGGTCGGTCGCGCACAGCGCCGCCACGCGCCGCTTGACGATCTCCTTCTCGCGCCTGCGCTCCTCGCGCTTCTCCGGATCCTGCTCGTGGCGCGAGGGCAGGTTCGACACCCCGGTGACGATGCTCTTCAGCTCGTCGATCGACGGGTCCCCCTCGGGCAGCTTCTTCTGCAGCTCGTCGAGGCGCCAGGCGAGCACCTGCCCGTACGACCGCGGCGACACCGGGAAGACGTGGTCGTAATACCGGACCTGGAACGCGCCGTTGACGAGCTGGAGCTTCAGCTCGCCCCGCTCGAGCACCGCGCCATAGCGGTCCCCCAGCACCGGGAGGAGGACCTTGTCGGCCAGCTCCTCCTTGACCGGGTGCCACTCCACGTCGAAGAACCGCGCGGCCCGCGCCGAGGGCCCGTTCTCGAGCAGATCGAGCCAGAGCGTGTTCGCGCTGCCGATCCCCATGTGGTTGGGGACGATGTCCAGCACGTACCCCAGGCCGTGCTCGTGGGCCGCGGCGGACATCGCGGCGAGGTCCTCCGCAGTCCCCAGCTCCGGGTTGATCTGCTGGTGGTCCTGCACGTCGTAGCCGTGCATCGAGCCGGGCGCGGCCTTCATCACCGGCGAGGTGTAGATGTCCGACAGGCCCAGCTCCGCAAGGTACGGCGCCAGGTCCGCGGCGTCGCGGAAGCGGAAGCCCTTGTGCAGCTGCAGCCTGTACGTCGCGAGCGGCTGTGGAACCGCCGCCAGCTCGGCCGCCACTTCGTCGAGCAGGCGGCGTGCCCTGTCATCCGCTGTCGCGGGGCCGAGCTCCCGTTCCTGGCGCACCGGCGCCTCCCCGGGAGTTCGGCGTGACCTAGCGCACTCTCCCGTACCGCTCGGCAAGATGCGTCAGCAGGCGCGCCGCGGCTACCGTCTCCGGGGCGGTATCCATCTCGCCCAGGCGCCAGGGGAGCCTCCACGTCCAGTTGTGCCGGCCGACCGTGCCCGGCGTGTTGAGGCGATCACGCCGGCCGAGCGCGTCCGTGATCGGCGTGAGGACGGCGTCGGAAGCGGCGGAGTAGAGCAGCTCGAGCAAGGCGTTCCTGGTGGCCTCGGTGTAGTGGCGTGGATCGCCGCGCAGGTCGCGCAGGAACGGCTGCTTGAGCTGCTCCCGGCGCTCGTGCTCGGGCAGGCCCTCCCACCAGGTGTACAGCGATTCCGTGTCGTGCGTGCCGGTCACCGCCAGCGAGATCTGGGGGAATTTCCGGACGTCGCGCGGGACCCCGTCGTCCACTTCCCAGCGCAGGACCTTGGTGCCTGGGATGCCGATCTCCGCGAGGGACTGGCGCACGAAATCCGGGACGGTGCCGAGGTCCTCGGCGATGACCTCCGCCTTCTCGCCCAGGAGGTCCAGGATCCGCTCACCCTGCTCCTTCTGCTCCGCGTCTTCGGGCGGGACGAAGAAGGGTGGTGACTTGTCGATCGGCCGCGCGTAGGTGCGGTACAGGCCGACCACGTGGTCGACGCGGAAGGCGTCGTACAGCTCGGCGGCGCGCATGGCGCGGACGCGCAGCCAGGGGTCGCCTGCCTCGCGCATCTCGTCCCAGCGCGGCACCGGCAGCCCCCAGTCCTGACCGTTTGCGCTGTAGGCGTCGGGCGGCACGCCGACGGTGGCGTCGAAGCGGAAGAGGTGCTGCATGCCCCAGACGTCGGCCGAGTCCTCCGCCACCATGAACGGCAGGTCGCCGACCATCTTCACTCCCAGCGAATTGGCCTCCGCGCGCCCGCGGCGGAAGGTAACGTCGGCGACCCACTGCGCGTAGGTCAGCCCCGCGATGGCGTCCCGCAGCTGCTCCCGGGCGCGAGCCAGGGCCTGCGGCTCGCGGTCGCGCAGCGGCGGCTCCCAGTCGCGCCAGCTCTTCAGGCGCTGGTCGTGCAGCGCCCGGTACAGCGCCCAGTCGGGCAGCCACTCGCGGTGCTCGTCCTGGAACTCGGCGAACTCGCGCGCGCGGGCCGACTCGCTCCGCAGCTCGCGGTCGCGGAACCATTCCCACGCGCGCCGCAGCGCGGACCGCTTCGCCGACCGGACCGCCTCGAAATCGACGCGCTCGTCGCGGCGATCCGCCTCCAGCTTGCGCTTCTCGTCGTCGGTGAGCCGGCCGTCCAGGTCCTCCACCGAGTCCAGGTCGATGTAGACGGACTCCAGCGCGCAGGAGCTGGAGGCCGCATACGGGCTGTCCTGGCCGGGCGAGACCTCGTTGAGCGGCAAGAGCTGCCACATCGTCGAGCCGCTCTGGCGCAGCCAGCGCGCCACCGCCCCGGCGTCGGCATAGCTCCCGAGCCCGCCGCGCGGTCCGCGGACGCTGGAGAGGGGCAGGAGCAGTCCCGCGCGCCGCCCGAGGTTGAAGCGATGTCCCACTGGTGCTCCGACTGCGAGGCCCCGTTTGTAGCCACGCCGGGTCGGGGCGGCCACCCCCTATCGCCGATCGGTGCGTTAGTGGATACGTGGTAAAGCCAACATCCCATGCCGAAGCGGGCGACGACCGACCACGGGGAGATCATCCATTTCGCCGGGCGCCACCGGCTGTTCCCGGTGGTGCGCAAGGACGATCCAGCGGCGATCCGCCTGGCCTCGCGCGAGGACGTGACCGCGGACGAGGTGCGGGTCGGCTGGCCGGCCTACTTCCGGCCGTTCATCGACCGCCGCCTCGTCTTCGTGTACGACGAGACGGGCGGCCAGGCGGTGACCCGCGCCGAGGCGGATGCCCTGCAGGCCGCCGCTCCGGCTGGGCCGGCCGGCGAGGCTTCTGCTTCGGCGACCTAGCCGGGCCCTCGACGTCGTCTTGGGTGAGCCATGACCCGCTGCGCGGAAGCGACGCCGGCTCCAGCGTGATGCGGCGCCGCACCGGGTCGCTCTCCACCACCCGCACGCGCAGCTCGTCGCCCACGCCGTAGCTGCGGCCGCTGGTCCCGATCCGGAGCCGGTGGTGCTCCTCGTCCAGCTCGACGTTCTCGCCCAGCTGCTCCTTTGGGATGAGGCCCTCGACGTACACCTTCTTCAGCTCGCAGAAGAGGCCGAAGTCGGTCACGCCGGCCACCACCGCGTCGGACTCCTCGCCCACCTTGTCGATCATGAACAGGGCGGCGAAGTAGGCGTCGATGTCGCGCTCGGCCTTCATCGCGGCGCGCTCGCGCTCGGAGCACTGCGCGGCGATCCCGGCGAGGTACTCCTCCTGCTCCTTGCGCTCGGCCTCGCGCATCGGCCGGCCCCCGCGCGCCCAGTGCTCCTTGAGCAGCCGGTGCACCATCAGATCCGGGTACCTCCGGATCGGCGAGGTGAAGTGGAGGTACGTCGGCGCGGCGAGGCCGAAGTGGCCGATGTTGTCGGGACTGTATTGCGCCTGCATCATCGCGCGGAGCAGCAGCGAGTTGAGCGCCTTCTGCTGCGGCTTGCCCTCCAGGCGCCCGAGCAGCTCGTTCAGGGCCGCCGGGGTCAGCTCGGCGGGCAGCTCGAATCCGTGCAGCCGCGCGAGCTGCGCGAAGGCGTCCAGCTTCTCCTCGTCCGGCTGATCGTGGATCCGGTACACGGTAGGCAGCCCGCGCGCGTCGAAGAAGCGGGCCACGCCCTCGTTGGCGGCCAGCATGAACTCCTCGATCAGCCGGTGCGCGTCGTTGCGCGGGCGGCGGACGATCTCCTTCACCGAGCCGTCCTCGGCGAGGACGATCGTCGCCTCGGGCAGATCGAAGTCGATCGATCCCCGCTCGCGCCGCCGCGCCGTCAGCTTTTTCGCCAGCTCCTGCGCGACGCGCAGATCGTCGAGCAGGGGCCGCACGTCGGCCTGGGGCTCGCCCTGGAGCGCCTCGGCGACCTTGGTATAGGTCAGCCGGGCGTGGCTGCGCATCAGGCCTTCGTAGATCTCGGACTGCAGGGGCCGCCCCTCGGAGTCGAGCGCCAGGTCGCAGACCATGCAGAGGCGGTCGACGTCGGGGTTGAGCGAGCAGATGCCGTTCGAGAGCCGCTCCGGCAGCATGGGCAGCACCATGCTGGGGAAGTACACGCTGGTGCCCCGGCGCAAGGCCTCGCGGTCCAGGGCACCCCCGGGCCTCACGTAGTGGGCGACGTCCGCGATGGCCACCACCAGCCGGTACCCGCCGTCCCCTACGCGCGAGACGTGCACTGCGTCGTCGAAGTCGCGCGCGTCCTCGCCGTCGATGGTGACCAGCGGCAGCTCCCGCAGGTCGCGCCGGCCGGCCGCGTCCTCGGGACGGACGTGGTCGGGGATGCCCTCCGCGGCGAGCAGCGTGGCGGGGTCGAACTCGTCCGAGAAGCCTTCCGCATAGGCGGTGGCGAGGATCTCCACCCGCGGATCGCCCGGCTTTCCCAGGACAGAGGCGACGTCGCCGCGCAGCGGACCTCCGTTCTCCCGCTGGAGCTTGACCTTGACCAGCTCGCCGTCCCGCGCGCGCGGATCGCGAGGCACCGGGATGGGAACGGTGAAGGCCCGGTCGTGCGGCTCCACCCAGGTCGCCTTCCCTTGCGCACGGTATGCGCCGATGACGAACTGGCGGCGGCGCTCGACGATCTCCACCACCTCGCCGACGAAGCGGCCGTCGCGGCCGCGCTCGACCGAGACCCGCACCACGTCGCCGTCGAGCGCGCCCCGGTTGCGGCGAGGCGGGATGAACACGTCGTCCTGCCGGCCGGATCCGCCTTGCAAGGGGCTGACGAACCCGTACCCCTCCGGCTTGAGGTGGAGGATGCCGGTCATCGTCCGGCTGGCGGTGGGGGGCTGGGGGCTGGCGGAACGTCTCTCCGGGTGCGACTTCCTGGGCCGGGACGCGGCCTGCCCGGGCGTTGCGTTCTTGCCATCTCGACCGTCGCCTCGCTGCGCCCCCCGCGAACCGTTGCCGCCCTGGCGCTCCGATGTCGGCCGGAAACGGTACCGGTGCCCGTCGAAGGTGGCCTGGCCCCGGCCGAGGAGCTGCTGCAGGGCCCGCCGCAGCGGCTGACGTGCGGCCTGGCTCACGTGGAGCTGCCCGGCCAGCTGTCTGAGCGTGAGACCGTGGCCGTGCGCATCGCGCAAGGCGGCGGACACCGCGTCGATCTGGACTTGCATGGCAGGAACCTAGTTCTTTTCGCCGTCGCCGTCGCCGGGGGTGCGGTAGCCGGGCACGTTCTTGGCCAGGAAGACCTGCAGCGAGATCTTCAGCTCCGCGGGCATCTCCCGCGCCAGCTTGTGTCTGCAAAGGGCGCGCGTCGCCTTGTAGGTGCGCACGAAAGTGATGCACGGCGGGCAGAGCGAAAGGTGCGCTTCGAGCGCTTCCGCGCGCTCCGGCGGCAGCGACCCGTCGATGTACTCGCCGAGGAGCTCAACGCAAGCGGCGCAGTGCTCGAGGGGATTGGCCAACGGTTTCCGTCCTGCAGGTGGGTGAAAGTATGAACGCTACCGTATTCGGACCACGTGGAAAAGATGCTCCTGCCTCGACGTCGATTCGGTCACTCTCCGAAGAACTCGCCAAGTTTTTCGCGCAGGGCGAGCCGCGCCCGGTGCAGCCGGCTCTTCACCGCGGGCACCGTCAGGTCGAGGGCGTCCGCGATCTCCTCGTTGGACAGCCCGTCCACGTCCTTGAGCAGGAACACCGTTCGATAATCTTCAGGCAGGCCGGCGACCGCCTGGTCGATCGCCTTGCCCAGCTCGCGGTCCATCATCTTCTCGTCGGCGCGCTGCGACCAGTCGCTGAGGGGAGCCGGCTCCAGAGAGCCCTCCGCGGAGAACCTCGGTCCCTGGAGCTCCAGCGGCTGGTCCGTGAGGGCGTCCGGCGCCCGGCGCTTGCGGCGGAGGCGCATCAGGGCGCTGTTCGCCGCGATGCGGTATAGCCAACTGGAGAACTGCGCCTCTCCCCGGAAGTTGGGCAGCTTCTGGTAGGCGTTGAGGAAAGCCTCCTGCAGGACTTCCTGGGCGTCGGCCTCGCTGCCCGTCATGCGTAGGGCGAGCCGGTACAGCTGGCGCTGGTGCCTGCCGACCAGCTCGGCGAAAGCGCCCGCGTCGCCGCCCTGTGCGTCCCGGACGAGCTCCACGTCCGGGACGTGTCCTGGCTGCTCCTCCGCCCGCTGCTCCGCGGGGGCGGTCCTTGTGGGCGTGTCGGCCATGAAAGGCGCGGACCCTAGAGCAGCGCGAGTAGGGGGTCAAGCCCGGTAGGGTGTCGCGAAGCGGACGTCCTCAGGGGAAGATCTTGCCGGGGTTGAGCAGGTCGTCCGGGTCGAACGCTCGCTTCAAGCGCTTCTGCAGCGCGACGACCGCCGCCCCCTGCTCCTTGCGCAGGAAACGCCGCTTGGCCAGGCCGACGCCGTGCTCCCCGGTGATGGTGCCGCCCAGCCGGATGGCCATCTCGATCACCTCGTCGATGGCGGCCTCGCCGCGCCCGCGCTCGTCGGCGCTGCCGAAGAGAAAGTTCACGTGCAGGTTGCCGTCACCGGCGTGGCCATAGCTCGCGGTAGGGAACCCGTGCTTCTCGCCGATGCGCCGGACCGCGCGGATCATCTCGATCAGCTGCCCCCGCGGGACGGCGATGTCCTCGCTGATCTTGAACGGCCGGATGTCCGTCAGCGCGACGCTGGTCATGCGGCGCGTCTCCCAGAGCTTGCGGCGCTGCGCCTCGTCTTGCGCCGCGAGCACCTCCAGCGCGCCGCTTTGCTCGCACAGCTCGCCCGAGCGCGCCAGCTCCTCGGTCACGCCTTCGCCGTGGCCGTCGTGCTCGATGAGCAGCGCGCCGCCGACTCCGTCGGGGAACTTGAAGGGCGCCCGGGGGCTCAGCGCGCGCATGGTGGGGCCGTCGAACAGCTCGCACGCGCGTGGCAGGAGGCCGTCGTCGAAGATGGCCTGCACCGCGCCGGCCGCCGCGTCCTCGTCGGGGAAGAGGGCGAGCAGGGTCTCGACCCGGCGCGGCAGCGGGATGAGCTTCAGCGTCGCCTCGGTGATCACCGCCAGGGTGCCCTCGCTGCCGACGAGGAGGTGCGTCAGATCGTACCCGGCGACTCCCTTCCAGCTCCGGTGGCCGGTACGGATCACCGTTCCGTCCGGCAGCACCGCCTGCAGTGCCAGCACGTAGTTGGAGGTCACGCCGTACTTCACCGCGCGCGGCCCGCCCGCGTTGTGCGCGAGGTTCCCGCCGATGCTGCACATCGCCTGGGAGTTGGGGTCGGGCGGATAGAAGAGGCGCTGCTCCTCGACGGCGTGCTGCAGCTTCTCGAGCACCACGCCGGGCTGCACGACGCACACCATGTCGGCGCGCGAGACCTCCAGGATGCGGTCCAGCTTCTCCAGCGAGAGCACGATGCCGCCTCGCTCCGCCAGGGCCCCGCCGCTCTTGCCGGTGCCTGCGCCGCGCGGCACCACGGGCAGCCGCTTCTCGCGCGAGAACTTCAGCACCGCCACCACGTCATCCAGGTGCCGGGCCAGCACCACCGCTTGCGGGGGGTAGCGCCCCAGTCCGCTCTCGTCGCGCTCGTACGGGGCGGCGCGCTCTCCTTCCGGGAGCACGGTCGCGCCGGGGAGCAGCGCGGACAGCTCGGCGACCAGGCTCACCCGAACACCTCCACCGCGCTGCCGGTCATCGCGAAGGGCGCCTCGGCGGCGAGGAAGCGGACCACCTGCGCGACCTCGCCAGGCTGGATCTTCGGGGGGAACGGGGTCTTCCTCAGCATGTCCGTATCCACGCTCCCGGGCAGCACGACGGCGCAGAAGATGCCCTGCTCCCGGCCCTCCTCCGCGAGCGATTTGACGAACCCCGTCAGGCCCCACTTGCTCGCGTTGTATGCCGCCGCCTGCGGCGTGCCCAGGGTACCGGAGATGGAGCCTACCGCCACGATGCGCCCGCGCGTGCGGCGAAGCGCCGGCCAGGCCGCCTTGGCGCAGAGGAACGCGCCCTTGAGGTTCACGCCCAGCACCCGGTCCCATTGCGCCTCGGTGAGCTCCTCGATCGGCCCGCGCTCGAGCACGCCCGCGTTCAGCACCAGGAGGTCCGGCGGGCCGAGGTGGCGCTCGAGGTCCCGGAAGAATCGCGCCACCTCCGCGGAGCTCGACACGTCGCACTTCTGGCTGAACACGCCGCCGGGGACCTCGGGCGCGGAGCGCGAGGCGCACACCGCGACGCGCGCCCCGGCCGACCCGAGCACCTCGGCACAGGCCCGGCCGATGCCACGCGATGCGCCGGTCACCACGCAGACCTTGCCCTGCAGCGACACTCAACCCTCCGCGCGGCGGGCGAGGCTCGCGCGCAGCTCGGGGTCCTTCTCGAACGAGCCCGCCCAGGCTTCGACGCTCACGCGGCTCTGCCGGCGGCGGGGGCCGCGCACCTGCATGCAAGCGTGCTCCGCCGTGATCACCACGCCGGCGCCGAGCGGCTGCAGCGCCTCCATCACCGACGCGCACAGGCGCTGGACCAGGTTCTCCTGGAGGATGAGCCGGTGCGCGAGCGCGTCCACTGCTTCGGCGATCTTCCCGAAACCGACGAGCTGCCGGTCCGCCGCGTAACCCACCGCGGCGCTGCCCTTGTAGGGGAGGAGGTGGTGCGGGCACATCGAGTGGAAATCGATCTGCGAGACGATCACCAGCTCGCCCTTCTTCGGCGCGGGCACCAGCGAGCTCTTCAGCGCAGCAACCGGATCCTTTCCGTAGCCGTCGAGGAGGTCCTCCACCCACGCCTTCGCGACGCGCTCGGGCGTGCCGCGAGTCTCCGCGTCCAGCTCCGCTCCCGACGCGAGCAACAGGTCGGCGATGGCGCGGGTGAGCGCCTCGCGATCCGGCGTGCGCGCGGGTCGGTCGGGAAGCATCAGCGAAAGCCCTGTGGACCGCGGTAGGCGACCGAGAACCCCGGGATCTCCCAGATGCGCACCTCTGCCAGCCCGGGGAGCTTCCCGGTCAGGCGGCTCCAGCACCAAGCGGCCACGGTCTCGGCGGTGGGGTTCTCGATGAAATCGTTCAGGTTGGCGTGGTCGCACTTGGACAGGATCTGCTCCTGCACCGCTTTCTCCACCTCGCCCACGTCGACGAAGATGCCCGTGTACGGATCTGGCTCGCCCCGCAGGGTCACCGCGAGCTTGTAGTTATGGCCGTGCACATTGGCGCACTTGCCCTGGTATCGGGGCAGCCGGTGCGCGGCGGCGAAGGTGAACTCGGCCTGGATCTCGTGCATGGACACCTCGATAGCACGGTCTGGTTGGGATGCGCGGGAGCGCCAGTGGCTTCGCGGAGTTGCGCGCCGAAGCGCCCAGCCGCGCGGGCGATTCGAGCGATTTTGGAATCGTTCGGGCGTCGAGGACGTCTGAAGGCCGCGGGGGGAGGAGACCCACCTTGCGGAACGATCACGCCCGAACCCTTCTGCACCCGGTGAGCGGTTCCAACGCGCGGGTCGACGTGTACTCGGAAGCGCCGCTGCCCACCCGCCACGGGCTGTTCCGCGTGCTCGTCTTTCGCGAGCGTGGCACGGACAAGGAGCACGTCGCCGCGGTCAAGGGCGAGGTGCACGGGCGCGAGGGCGTTCCCGTCCGCGTCCACAGCGAGTGCCTCACCAGCGAGATCCTCGGCAGCTTGAAGTGCGACTGCCGCGATCAGCTGGAGCATGCCCTGGGCCTGATCGGCTCGGCGCCCTGCGGCGCCGTGCTCTACCTGCGGCAGGAAGGCCGCGGCATCGGGCTCGGCAACAAGATCCGCGCGTACGCGCTGCAGGCGCGCGGCGCGGACACGTACGAGGCGAACCGCGCCCTGGGCTTCGCGGACGACCTGCGGCGCTATGACGTCGCTGCGTCGATCCTGAAACAGCTCGGCGTGCTCTCGGTGGACCTCATCACGAACAACCCGCTCAAGATCGCCGGCCTGGAAAAGGAAGGCGTCCCCGTCCGCGGCCGCATCCCTTCGGTCGCCCCGCTCAACCCGCACAACGCCGATTACCTGCGCACCAAGCGCGACCGCACGGGCCACCTCATCGAGCTGTTCGCGGACGAAGAGACGGCCTAGGGAGGCGATTCGCCGACCGCGAGCCGGAGGGCGCGCCGGAGGCCGGCGAAGGGGAGGAGCTGCAAGGCCCCCTCGATGGGCGCCCAGCGCTGCGCATCGTGCTCTCCCGGATCGAGACGGACCTCGGTTCCAGGAGGGACGCGCAGCGCGAAGGCCGCCTCGTGGGCGAAGCGCGGTGCGCGCGGGCCCTGCGCTGCCAGGCCGGGAATGCGCGCGGGGTCGAGCGCGAAGCTGTGTGCGTAGCGCAGGTCGATCAGATCGGAGAGCGCGGGGGTGAGGCCCGTCTCCTCGTAGACTTCGCGCGCCGCCGTCGCGACGGGGGACTCGCCCGGCTCGCGGCGCCCCGTGAGCGTCTGCCAGAAACCGCCGCGCTGGGGGATGCGCCGCAGGAGCAGAACCTCGGCGTCGCCCCGGAGGATCGCCACCGAGACGGTCTCCAATTCGACCTGCACTTCCGACGGCTCGCTCTCCCACACTGCCGCCGCGTTTGCCGCGGCGCGCTCCTCGACCCGGGCGAACGCCGGAGCGCGTTCGCCGAGCAGGGTCCGCAGCGACGTCACGCCCGCGTCCGAGATGCCGCAGGGCACGATGGCGGCGAAGTCGCGCAGGTCGGTGGAGACGTTGAGCGCGAATCCGTGTGAGGTGATCCAGCGCGAGATGTGGACGCCGATCGCGGCGACCTTCGCGGCCGGCGTCCAGATGCCGACGCGCCCCGGAACACGCTCCGCCCGGACCCCGAAGTCGCCCGCGGTGCGGATGAGGATTTCCTCCACGCTGGCCACGTATTTGCGAACGTCTTTCCGGTCCGGCTTCAAATCGAGGATCGGGTAGCCGACGAGCTGCCCAGGGCCGTGGTAGGTGACGTCGCCGCCGCGGTCGGTCTCGAACACCTCGAATCCGCCTGCCCGGAGCTGCTCGGGCGTCCAGAGCACGTTGCCGGGCTTCGCGCCGCGGCCGAGCGTCACGACGCGCGGGTGCTCGAGCAGCAGCAGCGTGTCGGGCACCAGGCCGGCGGCGCGCGCCTCGACCAGCAGACGCTGCGCGGAGAGGCCGTCTTCGTATTCGACCAGGCCCAGGCGCCGGACGTGCAGCTCGCGCATCGCCACAGTCTATGCAGGTACGGCCGCTGCCGCGATGCTTCGCGAACGAACACAGCGCCGCCCTAGGGGCGGTGGCTGGCGATCTTCTTGGCGTCGGGACGAGGGACGGGAGGCGCCGCGAGCATCTCGTCCCGTTGCTCGTGCAGGAACCAGGGCAGGTTCGAGTAGACGTCCTCGAACAGGCCTTCCCGGGGCGGGTCTGGCTTCTGCTCCGCCTCGGCGATGGCGGCGTTCACCTCGCCCAGGAGCCGGGCGCGCAGCTCCGCTTCCTGCCGGTCGGTCCACAGGCCGTCCGCGCCGAGGCGCGCCCGCAGCCGCTCGATGGGGTCGCGCTTGCGCCACACCTCGACCTCGCGCTCGTCGCGGTAGCGGGTCGGATCGTCGGACGAGCTGTGCGCGCCGATGCGGTAGGTCTCGCACTCGACCAGCGTGGGCCCGCCGCCGGCGCGCGCGCGATCGACCGCCTCCTTCACCGCACCGTAGACCGCGACCGCGTCGTTCCCGTCCACCTTCACGCCGGGGAAGCCGTAGGCGACGGCCTTCACGGCGATGCTCTCGGACGCGGTCTGCCTGGAGGTGGGGACGCTGATCGCCCAGTGGTTGTTCTGGCAGACGAACACCACCGGCGGCTTGAACACGCCGGCGAAGTTCATCGCCACGTGGAAGTCGCCCTCCGAGGTGGCCCCGTCGCCCATGTAAGCGGCCACCACGGTCCGGTCACCCTTGATCCGCGCCGCCATCGCCGCGCCGACCGCCTGCGGGAGCTGGGTGCCGATGCAGCTCGACCAGCTCACCTGGTTCACGCTGCGCGAGGCCATGTGGCTGGGCATCTGCCGGCCCTTGGTCTCGTCGCCCGCGTTTCCGAACACCTGGCAGAGGTACGTGACGAGCGGGAACCCGCGCAGCAGCATGGCGCCACCCTCGCGCAGGGCGGGGAAGATCCAGTCGGAGGGCTCCAGCGCGATCGCCGAGGCGAGCGTGGCCGCTTCCTGGCCGGTGCAGGCGCCGTAGAAGCCGACCCGGCCCTGGCGCTGCAACGTCATCATGCGCTCGTCGAGCGTCCGCAGCCGGAGCATCTCGCGGTAGAGCCGCAGCAGCAGCTCCGGCGAGGGGCGCGCGCGGGGATCGGTCAGCGTCTCGGCAGGCTTCATCGGCGGCTACGCACCCATCACGAGGAGCTCGGGTGCCTCCAGCTCGCGGATGACTTCGTAGAGGAACGCGGCGCCGACGTGCCCGTCGATCACGCGGTGGTCGAACGAGCACGACAGGTTCATGCGCTCGCCGATCTCGATCCGCTGCTCGCCGTTCGGCCCGGCGGCCACCACCGGCGTCTGCTTGATCCTGTGCACGCCGAGGATCGCCACCTCCGGGTGGTGGATGATCGGCGTCGCCAACAGGCCGCCGTCCTTGCCTAGCGAGGTGACGGTGAAGGTGCCTCCCTGCAGCTCGTGGATGGCGAGCCTCTGCTCGCGCGCCGCCTTGGCCAGCCGCTCGATCTCGCTGCCGATCTCCCGGAGATCCAGGCTCTCGACGTTCTTCACCACGAACACGGTCAGGCCCTGCTCCGTGGCGGCGCCGAAACCGAGGTTCACGTCGTGCTTCACCACCAGCTCCTGCCTGGCCTCGTCCATCACCGCGTTCAGGTGCGGGTACTTGCGGAAGGCGGCCACCAGCGCCTTGGCGATGAACGGGAGGTAGCTCAGCTTCGGCTCGCCGCGCGCCGCGAGCCGCTCGTTCATGCGCGCGCGCAGCGCAGTGAGCGCCTTGGTGTCGGTCTCCTCGACGAAGGTGAAGTGCGGGGCGGTGGTCTTGCTCCTCACCATCGATTCCGCGATGCGCTTGCGCAGGCCGCGCAGCGGGATGCGCTCCTCACCGCCCGGCGGACGCGGCTGCGGCCGGGCGGGCTCCCTCTGATCCCTGCTCTCGGGCTGCGGCGTGGCCTGCTGCTCCACGTAGGCGAGCACGTCGCTCTTCATCACGCGCCCGAGCGGTCCGCTGCCGTGCACGCTGCCCAGGTCGACGCCCATCTCGCGCGCCATCTTCCGCGTCACCGGCGTGGCGAGCACCTTGCCGCGCTGCTCGCCGTTTCCGGACCCTGCTCCGGCGGACGACTCCGCCCGCGGCTGTGGCCGGGGCGACGGCACCTGTTCCAGTCGCGCCGGCCCGGGCGCCGTCGAGAGCGGCGCCGGGTTTCCCGCGTGCTGCGGAGGCAGCGGAGGCGCGGACTGCGCCGTCGGCGGCAGGTGCGGCTGCCCGACCTCCCCGCCGGCGCCGTCCACCTCGATCACCACCAGCGTCTGGTGCACCTTGGCCGTGTCGCCTTCGTTCCCCAGCGTCTGCAGCACCTTCCCCTTGCGCGGGCTGGGGATGGTCACCGTGGCCTTGTCCGTCATCACCTCGACGAGCGGCTGGTCCTCCGCGATCTCGTCCCCCGGCTTCACCAGCCACTTGACGATCTCGCCCTCGACCACGCCCTCGCCGATGTCGGGCAGCTTGAACTCGAACTGCGCCATCGCGGGCCTCCTCAGGGCAGGTACGCCGCCAGGCCGCGCAGGCCTTTCAGGATGCGCGGAGCGAGCGGCAGGTAGTCGTTCTCGAGCGTGTACGGGAAAGGGGTGTCCCAGCCGGTGATGCGCAGGACGGGCGCCTCCAGCGAGGTGAAGCAGCGCTCCTGGATCAGCGCGGAGATCTCGGCGGCGAACCCGGACGTACGCGGTGCCTCCTGCACGATGGCGCAGCGGCCCGTCTTGCGCACGCTGCGCGTCACCGTCTCCACGTCCAGCGGCCACAGCGTGCGCAGGTCGATCAGCTCCGGGTCGAGACCCTGCTCGGCAGCTTGCGCGCAGGCCAGCTCGGCCTCGTGGAGCATCGCACCCCAGGAGAGCACGGTGATGCCCCGGCCTTCGCGCACCACCCGCGCTGCGCCGATCGGCACCGTGTACTCGCCCTCGGGCACCTCGCCGCGCGCGGCTCGGTACACGCGCTTGGGCTCCATGAACAGCACCGGATCGTTGCCGCGGACGGCGGAGATGAGCAGGCCCTTCGCGTCGAGGGGATTGCTCGGGCAGACCACCTGCATCCCGCCGGCATGGATGAAGAGCGCCTCGGGCGATTGCGAGTGGTAGTGGCCGCCCTTGATCCCGCCCCCGACGGGAGTACGGATCACCACCGGCGCCGAGTACTGCCCGCCGGAGCGGTACCGGAGCTTCGCGAGCTCGTTCACGATCTGGTCGAACGCCGGATAGATGAAGTCGCTGAACTGGACCTCGGGCACCGGGCGCAAGCCATACATCGCCATCCCGATCGCGGCACCCACGATGCCGGCCTCGGCGAGCGGGGTGTCGATCACGCGCTCCGGCCCGAACTCCTCGTAGAGCCCCGCGGTGGCGCGGAACACGCCGCCGAACTTGCCCACGTCCTCCCCCAGCACCACCACCGCCGGGTCGCGCCGCATCTCGACGCGCAGCGCATCGTTGACCGCCTGGATGATGTTCCACTCTGGCATTTGCTGGACCTGGCTTGCGGCT
>Ga0137410_10000725_pt1 | contig 22802 bp, 23 predicted proteins | sample CZODoug1_16funga_FD_108878 | JGI IMG/M metagenome (GOLD analysis project Ga0137410, IMG submission 108878) | Vadose zone soil fungal communities from Angelo Coast Range Reserve, California, USA - CZODoug1_16fungal (Illumina Assembly) | ecosystem: Environmental > Terrestrial > Soil > Vadose zone... | reverse complement strand
TGGCGCTGGAGATCACCAACCTGCGCTTCCTCGACCGCATGCGCCGCACCGGCCAGCCGCCGGGCGCCGACGTGTCGATGCTGAAGATCAAGGGCACCGAGATCCAGCAGGGGCTCACCGAGCTGGCGTTCGACGCGATGGACCCGACGGCGAGCGACGAATTCTCGGTCGCGCTGCGCAAGCGCTACCTGTCGATGCGCAAGACGACGATCTACGCCGGGTCGAATGAAATCCAGCGGAACATTATTTCCAAGATGACCCTTGGGTTGTAAGACATAACGGCAGGTCTATGAACTTCGACTACAACGAAGAGCAGCAGCTCCTTGCCGATTCGCTGCGGCGCTATCTGCAGGCGCAGTATTCCTTCGAGCAGCGCAAGCAGGTTCTCGACGGCAGCCCCGAGGTCTGGGCGAAGTTCGCCGAGATGGGACTCATGGCGCTGCCGCTTTCGCCGGACCACGGCGGCTTCGGCGGCGGCGCGGTCGACCTGATGGCGATCATGGAGGCGTTCGGCGAGGCGCTGGTCGTCGAGCCGTATCTCGCGACGCTGATGGCGAGCCGGCTCGTCACCCGTGCCGGCAGCGCGGCACAGAAGAGCGCGGTTCTGCCCGCGGTCGCCGAAGGCCGGCTGAAAATGGCGTTCGCGCACACCGAAAGCGGCGCCCGTTACGACTTGGCGGCCGTCAAGTGCACGGCGAAGAAGGCGGGCGGCCACTGGTTGATCGAGGGCGAGAAGAGGGCGGTTCAGGGTGCGCCGGTCGCGGACAAGCTGGTGGTTTCCGCCCGCACGCCCGAGGGCGTGGCGCTGTTCCTCACCGATCCGGTCAAGGCGTCCGCGCGGCGCTCGGTCGATGGCTTCCCGGAGGCGGACCTCGTCTTCTCCGGCGCGAAAGGCGAGGCGCTGTCCGGCGGCCTGGCGGAGATCGAGGAAACGGTCGACTTCGCCACCGCGCTCATCTGCGCCGAGGCGGTGGGGGCGATGAAGTTCTCCTGCGACACGACGCTCGAGTACCTGAAGACGCGCAAGCAGTTCGGCGTGCCGATCGGCACTTTCCAGGCGCTGCAGCACCGTATCGTCGATCTCTTCATCGCCACCGAGCAAGCGCGCTCGATGGCCTGCCTCGCCTGCTCGAAAGCAGACCAGGCCACCGGCAAGGAGCGCCAGCGGGCGATCTCTGCGGCGAAGATCAAGATCGCCGATGCGGCGCGCCACGTCAGCCAGGAAGCCGTGCAGTTGCACGGCGGCATGGGCATGAGCGAGGAGTTGAAGGTCAGTCATTCGTTCCGGCGCCTCACGGTCGTGACCCGCCAGTTCGGCGACGCCGACCACCACCTCGCGCGCTTCGCTTCGCTCTAATGCAGAAAAATCGGCGAGTGCTGCTCGCCAGCCGTCCGGCCGGCTGGGTGAGCGAGGCGAACTTCAGGCTCGAGGAAGTGCCGCTGCCCGCGCCCGCCGAAGGCGAGGTGCTGGTGAAGAACCTCTGGCTCTCGCTCGATCCCTACATGCGCGGCCGCATGAACGAGGGCAAGTCCTACGCAGCCAAGCAGGAGATCGGCGAGGTCATGATCGGCGGCACGGTCGGCGAGGTCGTCGAATCCAGGAATCCGAAGTTCGCCAAGGGCGACCAGGTGTTGGGAATGTTGGGCTGGCAGCAGTACGGCCTCTCGGACGGCAAGGGCCTGAACAAGGTCGACGCGAGCCGCGTGCCGCTCTCGGCCTATCTGGGCGTGCTCGGCATGCCCGGGGTCACGGCGTGGGTCGGCCTGCTCGACATCTGTCAGCCGAAGGCCGGCGAGACGGTGGTGGTGTCGGCGGCCTCCGGTGCGGTCGGCAGCGTGGTCGGACAGATCGCGAAGATCAAAGGCTGCCGCGCCGTCGGCATCGCCGGCGGCAGGGAGAAATGCGGCTACGTGGTGAAGCAGCTCGGCTTCGACGCCTGCGTCGACTACAAGGCCGGCGCGCTCAACGACGAGCTGAAGGCCGCCGTGCCCGGCGGCATCGACTGCTACTTCGAGAACGTCGGCGGCGAGATCCTCGACGCCGCGCTGCGACGGATGAACGCCTTCTCCCGCGTCGCGGTCTGCGGCCTGATCTCGCAGTACAACGCCACCGAGCCCTACGGCGTGAAGACCGTCCAGTCGATCCTGACCAACCGCATCAAGGTGCAGGGCTTCATCGTCTCCGACCGCATGGAGCTCTGGCCGAAGGCGCTCGCCGACCTGGCGGGCTGGGTGGTCGCCGGCAAGATCAAGTACCGCGAGACCGTCACCGAGGGGCTGGAGAATGCGCCCAAGGCGTTCATCGGCCTGCTGAGAGGCGAGAACTTCGGGAAGCAGCTTGTCCGGCTCGCCTGACGGGGTCGGCCTTGGACAGCGTCTGGGCGCATTCGCGCTCGACGCGATGCTGGTGTTCGTCGTTGCGGGACCGCTCGTGGCAGCGACCGGGCGCGCCGGCGCCGTCGTCTTCTTCGTCATCGCGCCGGCGATTGCGGCGATTTTCTGCTGGCACCGCTACGGCGGCACGCCGGGCAAGATCACGTTCTCGGCGAGAATCGTCGATGCTCGCTCGGGCGGCAAGCCGAGCCTGGCGCGCCTCGCGGTGCGCTACGTCGCGTATCTTGCTTCCGCGCTTCCGTTTTTCCTCGGCTTCGCCTGGATCGCGATCGACCGGCGCAAGCAGGCACTGCACGACAAGATCGCGGGAACACGAGTTATCTACGAAGAGTGACCGACAACGATGATTGACATCTACACCTGGCCGACACCGAACGGCCACAAGGTCCACATCATGCTCGAGGAGACCGGCCTCGCGTACCGGGTGCACGCGATCGACATCGGCGCTGGCGACCAGTTCAAGCCGGACTTCCTCGCCATCTCGCCGAACAACAAGATCCCGGCGATGATCGACCAGGACGGGCCGGGCGGGAAGCCGTTCGCGCTCGCCGAATCGGGTGCGATGCTCTTCTACCTCGCCTCCAAGACCGGCCAGTTCCTGCCGAAGGACCTGAAGAAGCGCTGGCAGGTGATGCAGTGGGTGATGACGCAGATGGGCCACGTCGGGCCGATGCTCGGCCAGGCGCACCACTTCCTGCAGTACGCGCCGGAGAAGATCGAGTACGCGATGAACCGCTACCGCAACGAGGCCACCCGCCTGTACGGCGTGGTCGACGCCCAGCTGAAGAAATCCGAGTGGCTGGCGTGCGACGAATACACGATCGCCGACATGGCGACCTTTCCCTGGCTGCGCGCGCCTGAACGCCAGGGCGTCGACATCGAGAAGTTCCCGACGCTGAAGAAGTGGCGCGATCGCATTGCCGCGCGCCCGGCGGTGAAACGGGGCGTCGAGGTGCTCGCCGACCGGCGCCGCCAGACGCCCGGATTCACAAAAGAGCAAGCCGAAGTACTATTCGGCGCAACCCAGTATGCCAAGCGATAACAAAAGCCTTGCGGGCAAGGTTGCCTGGATCACCGGCGGCGGCTCCGGCATCGGCCTCGCCGCGGGCCTGGAGTTGGCCCGGGCCGGAGCGCACGTCGTGCTCTCCGGCCGCAGCGCGGAGACGCTGAAGAAAGCGCAGAAGGAAGTCGACGCTGAAACCCTCGTCCTCGACGTCGCGGACCGCAAGCAGGTCGCGGCCGCGGCGCAGAAAATCCTCAAGCAGCATCGGCGCATCGACGTCCTGGTGAACAGCGCCGGCATCAACGTGCCGCAGCGCAACTTCAGGAACGTCTCGGTCGAGGGCTGGGACGAGATCGTCGCGATCAACCTCTCCGGCACGTTCTATCCCTGCCACGCGGTGCTGCCGGCGATGCGGGAGAAGAAGCAGGGCCTGATCATCAACATCGCGTCGTGGTTCGGCCGCTATCCCAACGAGCTCGGCGGGCCTGGCTACAACGCCACCAAGCGCGCGGTGATCGCGCTCACCGAGACCATCAACATCGAGGAGGCCGCGAACGGCATCCGCGCCAGCTCGATCCTGCCGGGCGAAGTGGCGACGCCGATCCTCGAAAAACGGCCGGTGCCGCCGCCGCAGGCGGAGCGCGTGCGCATGCTGCAGGCCGAGGACCTCGGCAAGGCGGTACTGTTCATCGCCACGCTGCCGCCGCGCGCCTGCGTCAACGAGCTCATCATCAGCCCGACTTGGAACCGCTTCATCCTCGGCGGCCTGGAAACGCCGCCCAAGCGCTAGAAGCGGCTTGCGGTGCTGCGGGTCGTCCTGCCGTTCCTCTGCGGTTACTACTTCTCCTATGTGTTTCGCTCCGTCAACGCCGTCCTCGGGCCGGGGCTCGCCGCTGAATTCGGCCTGAGCGCGGCGCAGCTCGGGCTTCTTACCGGCGTCTACTTTTTCTCGTTCGGCCTGGTGCAGATCCCGCTCGGCGTGGTTCTGGACCGGTTCGGGCCGCGCCGCACCAACGGCACCCTGCTGGTGTTCGCGGCGCTCGGCGGCTTCGCCTTCGCCAATTCGCATTCCTTCGAAGCGCTGGTCCTGTCGCGCGCGCTGATCGGTCTCGGCGTGTCGGTGTGCCTGATGGCGTCGATCCAGGCCTTCGTGCTCTGGTTCCCGGCGGAACGCACCGCGACCATGATCGCGCTCGCTTATTCGATGGGCGGACTCGGCGCGCTGACGGCTTCGGCGCCGCTCGAGTTCGCGTTGCGCTACTACGACTGGCGCCAGATCTTCGACGTCGTGGCCGCCGCCACGCTGGCGCTCGCGGTGGTATTCGCCCTCGTCGTGCCCGAGCATCCGGGCCCCCGGCGCGCGGCTCGCGTGCGCGAGTTGTTCGCGGGCCTCGGCGAGATCGTCCGCGACACGGCGTTCTGGCGCATCGCCCTGTGCGTCGGCGCGAACCAATGCGCCGTGCTGGCGCTCTTTACTCTATGGATCACGACCTGGTTGCGCGACGTCGCCGGCTACGACCGCGTCGCTGCCGCGGCGGCGTTGGGCTGGGTGGCGGTGGCGTTGAGCGTGGGGTTCCTGTTCTTCGGCCGACTTTCCGACCGGCGCACGCGCGAAGGGCGCTCGACCCTGCCGCTCCTCGCCGGCGGGATGGCGGGTTCAAGCATCTGCCTGGCGCTGCTCACGCTCGGCGTCACCACGGGCGCCGTGCTGCTGTGGGCGGCGTGCATCTTCCTCGGCACCGGCTCGACGCTCGCGCACTCGATCGTGACGCGCCGTTTCCCGCGCGAGATGGCCGGTCGCATCAATACCATGCTCAACACCTTCACCTTCATGGGCGCATTCCTCGGCCAGTGGGGGTGCGGCGCCATCCTCGGCTTGTGGGCGCCGACGGCGACGGGCTACGAGCCGGCGGCGTATTTCTACGCCTTCGGGATGCTCTGGCTGGTGCAGGCGGTCGGGCTCGCCTGGCTCTGGTGGGGGCGCCGCCACTTCGCGGCGCCCTAGATCAGCGCAGGTAGACGTCCCGGTAGCCGGTATAGACCGACGCGAGCAGGATCGGCACCGCGACCAGCAGGCCGAGCAGCAAGGGGATCATCGCCACGAAGAGCAACACCATGGCGACGATGCCGTAGACCAGGAATGGCACGACGTTGCGCAGACAGCCGGTGAAGCTCGCCTTCATCGCCTCGACCGCACCCAGTTCGTGGAACACCACCAGCGGCGGAGCAAACCACACCGCCATCAGCAGCGGCACGGAGAGCGCAATCGCGATCAGCACCGCGAGCAGAACCCCGAGCACCGCGCCCGTGGTCGCCGCATCCTGCGCGCCTCCCGCCATGACCGCGAAGACGCCGACACCGGTGATGAGCATGACGACGACCAGGATGGCGACAAAGCCCGCCAGGTAGAGCGCGCCGACCGCCGCCAGTGTTCCGAACCGGGTCTGGAAGCCCGCGAACAGGTGGTTGAACTCGAGGCTCCTCCCCTCGTCGATGGCGCGACAGCCCAGGACGATGCCGGCCACGAACACCGGCATCAGCAAGTACTGGGCGAGCATTCCGGCGAAGGGCACCAGCGCCATCGCGAAGAAAATGGCGATGAAGACAACGGTGATGCCGATCCACAGACCGGGCGCCGCCTTGAACAGCGTCCAGCCGTCGGCGAGCCAGCTCCAGCCGCGCGACGCGGGGACGCCCTTGCCGCCGGGCACGTATTCCTCCTGTGGAACCGGTTCGTCGGCGACCGCCGCTCTCGGCGTTGCATACGGATTGGTCGTCATTTTTCCTCCTTCTTATGGCGCACCCTCACAGTGGCAATGGCCTTTGCCACCAGTGAGCCATCCTCGTTCTTTGCCTCGGCCTCGACGAAGCTCATGCTACGCCCATCGCGCAGCACCCGCGCGTCGGCGTAGAGCTTGCTGCCGCTCGCGCCGCCGATGAACGAGGTGCTGAGGTCGATGGTGATGACGCCGACCGATTCCGGATGCAGAGTGCGCGCCGCGGTGCAGAGCGCGACATCCAGCAGCGACACGATCACGCCGCCGTGCGCGGTGCCGAGGCTGTTGGTCAGGTGCGGCTCGATCGGCATCGAGAGCCGCGCGCTGCCTTCGCCGAGCGTCTCGGTGAGGATCTTGAGATGCGAGACGAACGGAATCTTCTTCTGATACTCGCGGGCGAATTCGACTTTCATACGATCCCCGCGCCGCCGTCGACCGCGATCGCCTGCCCGTTGATATGGCGCGAAGCGTCGGAGGCGAGCAGCACCGCCAGTCCCTTGAGGTCCTCGTCGTTGCCCAGGCGCCGCGTCGGCGTCCATTCCTTCACCAGCTCGCCCGCGGTGGCGAGCGTCGCCCGCGTCATCTTCGAGGGGAAAAAGCCGGGACAGATGGCGTTGACCGTGATGCCGTGGATGCCCCACTCGGCGGCGAGCTGGCGCGTGAGTCCCACCACGCCGTGCTTGGTGGCGGTGTAGGCCGCGGTCGGCGCGAAGCGCGGATCCTGGCCGAGCAGCCCGGCGATCGAGGCGACGTTGACGATGCGGCCCCACTTCGCCGGGATCATGCAGCGCTTCGCCACCAGCTGCGAGAGCAGGAACACGCCGGTGAGATTGACGCTCATCAGCTTGTCCCAGGCGTCGAGCGGATGATCCTCCGCCGGCGAGCCCCAGGTGGCGCCGGCGTTGTTGACCAGGATGTCGATGCGGCCGCATTGCCTGGTGACGTCGTCGACGAGCGGGGCGATGCCTTCGCGCCTGCCGATGTCGGAGACGAAGGCGAAGGACGATGCGCCAAGGCGCTTTTTCGCCTCGTCGAGCTCGTCCCTCTTGCGCGCGGTGATCGCGACTTTCGCGCCCATCTCGATCAGGGCCTCGGCGATCTGCAGGCCGAGCCCGCGGGATCCGCCGGTGACGAGAGCGTTACGGCCCGAAAGGTCGAGAAGTTTTTTTACCCCCATGCCGGACTATTATTGCCGCAATGACTACGCTCGTCATGTTCTCCGGCGGCCTCGACAGCACCGCCATGCTGGTCGAGCTGCTCGAGCGCTCGCAGGACGCGCTGCGCGTGCACCACATTCGCATGGTGAACCGCGAGGGGCGCGCCGAGGCCGAGCAGGCCGCGGTGGAGGCGATCGTCGCGTGGTGCGCTCGCCGTTACCGCGCGTTCCAATATTCGGAGTCGGGGCTCGATTTCGCCTCGCTCGAGGCGATCCCGATCGACTACCTTTCCATCGCCTATGTCGCCTGCCAGGTGGCGATCGACACGCCGGGATGTGACCGGATCGCCGTCGCCTCGCTGTCGCGCGACACCGACATCGTCAACCGGTCGGCGCGTCAGCGCCAGGTCTTCGAAGCGATGTACGCCTGCTACCGCGCCCGCAAGCTCGGCGAGCCGCAGGTGGAATGGATCTATCCGGTGTACGAGCGCACGAAGGCCGAAATCGCCGCCCTGCCGCCGCCGGAGCTCGCCGCCCTGACCTGGTCCTGCCGCCGGCCGGTGGCTCGCCCCGGGGGTTTCCGGCCCTGCGGCACCTGCAAGGCCTGCCTTGCCCGGGACGGCGTTTCCCTCCAGAATTCTGCCCAATAAGGAGAGGGAGGGGTGCCATGCGGGGCAGGAGGACTGACGGCCGCATACTCATCTACAGCCATGACACCTTTGGCCTCGGCCACCTGAGGCGCTGCCGTACCTTGGCGCACGCGCTGGTCGACCGCTTCAAGCAGCTCTCGGTCCTGATCCTGTCCGGCTCGCCGATCATCGGCAGCTTCGATTTCCGCGCGCGCGTCGACTTCGTGCGCATCCCCGGCGTGATCAAGCTGCGCAACGGGGAGTACACGCCGCTCAACCTGCACCTCGACATCGCCGAAACGCTGTTGCTGCGCGCCTCGATCATCAAGCACACCGCCGAGATCTTCGCGCCGGACCTGTTCATCGTCGACAAGGAGCCGGTCGGGCTGCGCGGCGAGGTGCTCGACACGCTGAAGATGCTGAAGCGTCAGGGCACGCGCCTGGTGCTCGGGCTGCGCGACGTGATGGACGAGCCGGCCGCGCTCGAGCCCGAATGGGAGCGCAAGAACGTGCTGCCGGCGCTGCGCGACCTGTACGACGACATCTGGGTCTACGGCCTGCCGCAGGTCTGCGATCCGCTGGAAGGCGTGGCGCTGCCGGCGAAGGTGAAGCAGAAGATGACGTACACGGGGTATCTGCACCGCGAGGTACCGAGCCATGGCGCGCCGGCACGCCTGCCGGAGATCGCGAACAAGCCGTTCCTGCTCGTCACCACCGGCGGCGGCGGCGACGGCGACGGACTGATCGAGTGGGTGCTGCGCGCCTACGAGCACGACCCGCTGCTGCCGTACCCGGTGCTGCTCGTCCTGGGGCCTTTCATGCAGGCCGATCGGCAGCGCGAGTTCATGGAGCGCGCCGCGAGGCTGAAGCGCGTCGACGCGATCACCTTCCACGGCCAGCTCGAGCACCTGCTCTCTCGCGCGACCGCAGTGGTAGCGATGGGCGGCTACAACACCTTCTGCGAGGTGCTCTCGCTCGACAAGCGCGCGCTCATCGTGCCGCGCACCGAGCCGCGCCTCGAGCAGCATATCCGCGCCGAGCGCGCCGCCGAGCTCGGCCTGGTGTCGATGCTCTCCGACGACGGCACCTACGACCCGGCGGTCATGGCGGCGGCCCTGCGCGCGCTGCCGCGCCGGAACCGGCCCTCGGAAGTGGTGGTGCCGGGGCTCCTCGAAGGACTGACGAACGTATCCCGGCTCGTCGCTCCCTGGATCGAACCGGCGGAAGAGACCAGACCCGCGGCCGTCACACGCATCCGATAGATTGCGCGTCGCGTTTGTCCTGAAGGGGTATCCGCGTCTCTCCGAGACGTTCATCGCCCAGGAGATCGCCGCGCTCGAGAAGCGCGGCCTCGAGATCCTGATCGTCTCGCTGCGCCGCCCGACCGACGGCGCGCTGCACGCGGTGCACCGCGAGATCCGCGCAAGGATTCTCTACCTGCCGGAATACCTCCTGCTCGAGCCGCTGCGGGTGTTGCGCGCTTTGCTTCATCCGGGAAGGTTTTTTTTCAAAACCCTGAAATTGTGGCTGAAGGACCTCGCCCGCGACCCGACGCCGAATCGCATCCGCCGCTTCGGCCAGGCGCTGGTGCTCGCCGCCGAGGCGCCGCGCGACATCACTTGGCTGCACGCGCATTTCCTGCACACGCCGGCCTCGGTGGCGCGCTATGCGGCGACGCTGCGCGGCCTGCCATGGAGCGGCTCGGCGCACGCCAAGGACATCTGGACCACGCCCGAGTGGGAGAAGCGCGAGAAGCTCGCCGCCTGCGAGTGGCTCGTGACCTGCACCGCGGCGAATCAGCGCCACCTCGCGGCGCTCGCGCCAGTTGGGCGCGTCGAGCTCGTCTATCACGGCATCGACCTGCAACGCTTCCCGACGTCGCCCCGGCCCCTAGCGAACACGCGGCCGGGAGAGACCGTCGCCATCCTCTCGGTCTGCCGGCTGGTGGAGAAAAAAGGCGTCGACCTGCTCCTCGAAGCGCTCGCCCGCCTGCCGCAGCGCCTCGACTGGCGCTTCGTCCACGTCGGCGGCGGGCCGCTCGCCGAAAGGATGAAGCGAAGCGCCCAAGCGCTCGGCATCGCCGATCGGGTCACCTGGCGCGGCGCCCTGACGCAGGAGCGGGTGCTGGAGGAATACCGCGCCGCGGACATCTTCGCGCTGGCGAGCCGCATCGCGCGCGACGGCGATCGCGACGGGCTGCCCAACGTGCTTGCCGAGGCGCAGAGCCAGGGATTGCCGTGCGTCGCAACCCGCGTGTCGGCAATCCCCGAGTTGCTGCGCGACGGCGTCAGCGCGCATCTGGTCGGGGAGGGCGACTGCGCGGCGCTTGCCGCCGCGCTCGAGGCGCTGATCACCCAGCCGGCGCGGCGCCGAGCGCTCGGCGCCGCCGGCGAAGCGCGCGTGCGGGCGGAGTTTGCCCTGGAAGCGAACCTCGACCGGCTGGCGGCGAGATTTGGTCTTACGACCGCCGACGCAGGAGTCGCCGAGGACCGTGCGCATCGCGTTCTACGCACCGCTTAAGGCGCCGGGGCAGGGCTTCGCACCTTCCGGCGACCGGCGTGTCGCCGGGTTGCTCATGGCGGCGCTGGCGCACGGCGGCGAGCGGGTCGAGCTGGTGTCCACTTTCCGCAGCTACGACGCCGACGGCGATCGCGAGCGTCAGCAGGCGCTGCGTGCGCAAGGCGAGACTCTCGGCCGCGCGCTGGCGTCGCAATGGCGCGACCTGCCGCCCGGCGAGCGCCCCGGCCTGTGGTTCACCTACCACCTCTACTACAAGGCGCCCGACTGGCTCGGCCCGATCGTCGCCGCGGCGCTCGGCATTCCCTATGTGATCGCCGAGGCCTCGTATGCCGCGAAGCGCGCCGGCGGCCCCTGGGTCCTCGGTCACGAATCGAGCGCGGCGGCGATCCGGCAGGCGGCGCTGCTCATCTGCCCGACGCGCGACGACATCGCCGGCCTGCGCGAGCTCGTGCCGCAGGAGCGCATCCTGCACCTGCCGCCGTTCGTCGACCTCGAGCCCTATCGCAGCGCCGGCGCGACGCGCGAGGAAAACCGCGTTCGCCTCGCACGCGAGCACAAGCTCGATGCCGGCGTGCCGTGGATCGCGGTGGTCGCGATGATGCGCCACGGCGACAAGCTCGCCTCCTACCGCGCGCTGGCGGCGACGTTGTCGCGGGTCGCCGACCTGCCGTGGCGGCTGGTGGTCGTCGGCGACGGTCCCGCGCGCGCGGAAGTGCGGACCGCTTTGGAGAGCGCGGTGCCGGGGAGGACGGTGTTCCTCGGCGAAGTGAAGACCCGCGACATCGCGCCGGTGTACGCCGCGTGCGACCTCACGGTGTGGCCGGCGATCAACGAGGCCTACGGTATGGCGCTGCTCGAAGCCCAGGCCGCCGGGCTGCCGGTGGTTTCGTGTGCGATGCGCGGGGTTCCCGACGTCGTCGCCGACGGCGAGACCGGGATTCTCGTCAAGGACAGCGATTTCGAGGCGCTGGCGCGCGAGCTGCGCGGCCTGCTGCTCGACGGCGAGCGGCGCCGCGGCCTGGGACGCGGCGCGGCGGCGTTCGTGCTGCGCGAGCGCAGCCTGGAGATGGCCGCGGGCCGGCTATCGCGAGCGCTCGCCGGGCTCGTGTAGATGACCTTGCTCGCATTGCTGCGCCATGGCGAGACTGCGTGGAGCGCGGCAGGCCGCATCCAGGGCCGATCCGATCAGCCGCTGAGCGACGCCGGTCGCGCCGCGCTCGCCGGCCGCGCGCTTCCCCCCGCCTGCCGCGGCATGCGCGTCGTGACCAGCCCGCTCGCCCGCTGCGTGGAAACGGCGGCGCTTCTCGGAGCCCCGAGAGCCGCGCGCGAGCCGCTCATATCCGAAATGTCGTGGGGCGAATGGGAAGGGCGCCGCCTCGTGGAGCTGCGCGCCGAGCTCGGCGAGGCGATGCGCGAGAACGAAGCGCGCGGGCTCGACTTCCGACCCGCGGGCGGCGAAAGCCCGAGAGAAGTGCTGGCGCGCGTTTCCCAGTGGCTTTCGCTCCTGACCGAACCGACCCTCGCCGTTACGCACCGCGGCGTAATTCGCGCGGTGCTGGCGGCGGCCACCGCCTGGGACATGCGCGGCGCGCCGCCGGCGAAGCTCGACTGGAGCGCTTGCCACGTTTTCCGGCTCGATCCGCGCGGCGCCCCGAGCATCGAGCGGTTGAACGTGCGATGAAGGTTTTTTTCTACGTGCAGCACCTGCTTGGCGTCGGCCATCTGAAGCGTGCCGCCACGCTCGCCCGCGCGCTCGGCGCGAGCGGTTTCGAGGTGACCCTCGCGAGCGGCGGCATGCCGGTGGCAGGGATCGAGGTGCTGCAGCTGCCGCCGGCATCGAGCGACGCGGCCTTCAAGCAGCTCCTCGACGAGCACGGCAACCCGGTCGACGATGCCTGGAGAGCCCGGCGGCGCGACGCACTGCTCGGCGCGTGGCGCGCGAGCGACGCCGACGTGCTGATGGTCGAGCTTTTCCCGTTCGGCCGGCGGCAGATGCGCTTCGAGCTGCTGCCGCTCCTCGACGCTGCGAAGGCGCGCAGCCGCCGCCCGCTGATCGTCTGCTCGGCGCGCGACCTGATCCAGTGGCGGCCGACGCGCGAGCAGGAGATGCTGGAATACTTCGAGCGCTACTTCGACCGGCTGCTGGTGCACGGCGACCCGGCGGTCGCGAGCTTCAACTTCGGCCTCGCCGACCGGCTCACGGACAGGCTGCACTACACCGGTTATGTAGTGAATCATGTTTTTGAAAAAACAGATCTTGGATCCGACGAGGTCCTCGTCTCCGCCGGCGGCGGCGCCGTCGGCAGGCCGCTCCTCGAAGCCGCGCTCGTCGCCCGGCCGCTCACTTCGCTGCGCGACCGGCCGTGGCGGCTGCTGGCGGGAATCAACGCGCAGGAGGCCGACTTTGCCTCGCTGCGTAAGCGCGCCGGCCCGGGCGTATTCGTCGAGCGCTCGCGGCAGGATTTCACGGCGCGGCTCGCGAGCTGCGCGCTTTCGGTGAGCCAGGCGGGTTACAACACAGTGATGGAGATCCTCGCCGCCCGCACCCGGGCCGTGGTCGTGCCCTTCGCCGGCGGCGGCGAAGTCGAGCAGACGACGCGCGCGCGCCTGCTCGTCGCGCGCGGCCTGCTCGAGATGATCGAGGAGGGCGCACTCGATGGCGCGACCCTCGCCGCCGCGATCGAGCGCGTATTCGCTCGCCCGCGCCCCGCGCCCGGGGACATCGATCTCGACGGCGCCGCGGCGAGCGCCCGGCTGCTGCGCCAATGGCTCTAGCCTGGAGCCGCTTCGCCGAGGAGGTGGCGCGCCGCAAGCCGCTGTTCTGGGTGCGCGACGACGATGCGGTCGCGGCGACCCCCGCGCTCGGAAGGTTGTTATCGCTGGCTCAGGGAAACAACGTCCCTCTCGCCCTTGCGGTTGTCCCCGATCTCGCCGAGCCCGACCTGTTCACGAAGCTCGGAGCAGGCGTCAGCGTCCTGCAGCACGGCTGCGACCATCGCAACCGCGCTGCGCCCGGCGGGAAGAAGACCGAATTCCCCGCTCACGAGGAAATATCGCAGGCGCTCGAGCGTCTGCGCCTCGCGCACCGCCGGTTGGTCGCATTGGGCGGAAGCAGCGTCCTGCCGGTCGTGGCGCCGCCCTGGAACCGCATGCGCAGTGAGCTCGCGGCCGCGCTGCCGGGCATCGGCATCCACGGCATCAGCAGCTACGGAAAAGAGGAATCGATCGCCGGCGTGGTGCAGGTCAATACCCATGTCGACATCGTCGCCTGGCGCGAGGGCAAGCGCTTCGTCGGCGACGAAGAAGCCGTGCGCCTGGCAATGACTTATGTCCTCAACGACCAACCCGTGGGATGGCTGACGCACCACGCCGTCCACGATGCCGATGCCTGGCGCTTCGTCGAGCGTCTTTTTGCCCTGCGCGGCGCGCGTTGGGCTCGGGCCTCAGAACTCTTCTCGTATACTCGCCCGGCGCATGGCTGATCTCCTGACGGTACGCGAGCTCAAGGTAAGCATTGCCGTCGACGCCGGCGTGATCAAGGCGGTCGACGGCGTGTCGTTCCGCATTCCCGAGGGCGGCACGGTGGCGCTGGTCGGCGAGTCCGGCTCGGGCAAGTCGGTGGTGGCGCAGTCGATCATGGGCATCCTGCCGCGCATCGCCCGCATCGACTCGGGCGAGATCATCTTCCGCGATCCGCGCCTTGCACCTTCGGCGCGCGGCAGCGAGCTCGATCTCTCCCGTCTCGATCCCGCCGGCCGCGAGATGCGTCACATCCGCGGCGGCTGCATCTCGATCATCTTCCAGGAACCGATGACGGCGCTCTCGCCGCTGCACACCATCGGCAACCAGATCGGCGAAGCGCTGGCGCTGCATCGCAGCGACCTCGGCAAGGACGAGCGCCGCGCCGCGGTGATCGAGATGCTGCGCCTCGCCGGCTTCCCGGACCCGGTGAAAGCCGAGTACACCTATCCTTTCGAGCTCTCCGGCGGGCTGCGCCAGCGGGCGATGATCTCGATGGCGCTGGTCAGCCGCCCGGCGCTGCTGATCGCCGACGAGCCGACCACCGCGCTCGACGTCACCATCCAGGCGCAGATCCTGCAGCTCATCCAGCAGCTGCAGGGCGAGCTCGGCATGGCGGTGCTGCTCATCACGCACGACCTCGGCGTGGTCGCCAACATGGCCGAGGAAGTAGTGGTGATGTACCGCGGCCGGGTGACCGAGTCGGGCGCAATCGGCGACATCTTCGGCGCGCCCCGGCACCCGTACCTGAAGGCGCTGATGCGCGCCGTGCCGCGCTTCGACATGCGGCCGGGCGAGCGGCTCACGCCGATCCGCGACATTCAGGTGACCGGCGAGCACCTGATCACGAGCGGTAGCGGCAAGTTCAAGCCCTACGGCGGCGCGCTCCTCGAGGTGCGGAGCCTCACCAAGCGCTACGCGATCCGCAAGCGCTCGTTCCTCGGCCGCAAGCTGGCGGGCGAGCTGCTCGCGGTCGACGATCTCAGCTTCTCGGTCGGCTCCGGGGAATCCCTCGGCCTGGTCGGCGAATCGGGCTGCGGCAAGACCACCACGGCGAAGATGATCCTGCGCTCGATCTCGCCGGACTCGGGCGAGATCCTCTTCCAGGGGAAGGACGTCCTCGCGCTGCGCGGGGCGGAGCTGTTCGCCTACCGCCGCAAGGCGCAGTTCGTCTTCCAGGACCCGTTCGCGTCGCTCAACCCGCGCATGACCGCGTACGACATCATCAGCGAGCCGCTGGTGATCCACCGCATCGGCGACGAGGACGAGCGCTTCGCGCGCGTGAAGGAGATGATGGGTCTGGTCGGCCTCGACGTGCGCTTCCTGCGCCGCTATCCGCACAGCTTCTCCGGCGGGCAGCGCCAGCGCATCGGCATCGCGCGCGCGCTCGCGCTCGGGCCGGAGCTGCTGATCTGCGACGAGCCGGTGTCGGCGCTCGACGTCTCGGTGCAGGCGCAGGTGCTGAACCTGCTCGCCGACCTGCGCAGCGCGCTTGGCCTCACCTACCTCTTCATTTCGCACAACCTGGCGGTCGTGAACTACCTCGCCGACCGCATCGCCGTGATGTGCGCCGGCCGCCTGGTCGAGCTCGCGCCGAGCGCGGCGCTGTTCCGCAAGCCGTCGCACCCGTATACCCGGGCGCTGCTCGCCGCGGTGCCGGAGCCGAGCCTCGCCCGCAAGCTCGACCTCGGCGCGCTGATGCAGGGCAAGGCGTCCGATCCCTCCGCCTGGGCGCCGAGCTTCCGCATCGACGGCGCCGACAAGCCCGGCATGCTGCATCTCGGCGACGGCCACTACGTGCGCGCCCGGGAAGGCGTTGCCGCGAAGGAGCTGGCGGCTTGAAGCTCTTCCTTTCCGTATTCCTGTTTTTCGCTGGCGAGGCGGCGGCGCTGATCGAGACGCCGATGCTCAAGGCCGACGTCGCCGCCGGCAAGCTGCCGCCGGTGGAGAAGCGCCTGCCGCAGAATCCGCGCGTCATGCCGCTGGAGCAGGGCAAGACCCAGGGCCGCCACGGCGGCACGCTGAATTCCCTCGCGGGCCGCAGCCGCGACACGCGTCTCTTCACCATCTACGGCTACGCGCGCCTCGTCGTCTACACGCCCGATCTCAAGATCGTGCCCGACCTCGTCGAGTCGTTCGAAGCGGTCGAGGGCCGCAGCTTCACCTTCAAGCTGCGCAAGGGCCACCGCTGGTCGGACGGCCAGCCCTTCACCACCGAGGACTTCCGCTATTACTGGGACGACGTGGCGAACAACAAGGAGCTCTCGCCCTCGGGCCCGCCGCGCGACCTGCTGGTCGACGGCGAGCCGCCGAGAGTCGAGATCATCAACGAGACCACGGTGCGCTATACGTGGCGACAGCCGAACCCGAGCTTCCTGCCGCGCCTCGCCGGCACCTCGCCGCTGTTCATCTTCCGGCCGGCGCACTACCTCAAGCAGTTCCACAAGAAGTACTCGGCCAAGGTGGCGAAGGCCGACGCCGACGGCACCGCCAAGCGCAAATGGTCGGCGGTGCACAACCGGGTCGACAACATGTACGAGTCGGACAACCCCGACCTGCCGTCGCTGCAACCCTGGATCAACACCACCAAGCCGCCCGCCGATCGCTTCGTCGCCGTGCGCAACCCCTACTTCCACCGCGTCGACCAGAGCGGCCGGCAGCTTCCCTACGTCGACCGCTTCGTCCTCGCCATCGCCGACTCGAAGCTGATCGCCGCCAAGACCGGCGCCGGCGAGGCCGACCTGCAGGCGCGCGACCTGAACTTCAACAACTACACCTTCCTCAAGCAGAGCGAGAAGGCGAACGGCTACCGCACGCTCCTCTGGCGCGCCGCAAAAGGCTCGCACGTCGCGCTATTCCCGAACCTGAACGTCAACGACCCGGTGTGGCGCAAGGTGCTGCGCGACGTGCGCTTCCGCCGCGCGCTGTCGCTCGCGATCGACCGGTCGCTGGTCAACCAGGTGCTCTACTTCGGCCTCGCCATCGAGGCGAACAACACCGTCCTTTCTGGCAGCCCCCTCTACCGCGAGAGCTACAGGGACGCCTGGGCGCGCTACGACCGCAAGACGGCGAACCGCCTGCTCGACGAGATGGGCCTGAAGCGCGGCCTCGACGGCATCCGCCGCCTGCCCGATGGCCGCAAGCTCGAGATCATCATCGAGACCGCCGGCGAGAGCTCCGAGCAGACCGATGTGCTGGAGCTGGTGCGCGAGACCTGGCGCGAGGCGGGCATCGCCGCCTTCAGCAAGCCGTCGCAACGCGAGGCGTTCCGCAACCGCGTCTTCGCCGGCGAGACGGTGATGTCGGTGTGGAGCGGCATGGAGAACGGCCTGCCGACGCCCGAGACCAGCCCCGACGAGCTGGCGCCGACCAGCCAGCTGCAGCTGCAATGGCCGAAATTCGGCCAGTGGTACGAGACCAGCCACAAGGTCGGCGACGCGCCCGATATTCCCGAGGTGCAGGAGCTCGCGCAGCTCTATGTCGACTGGCGACGCACCCGGGACGACCGCGATCGCGAGCGGATCTGGCAGCGCATGCTCGAGATCCACGCCGAGCAGCAGTTCACCATCGGCATCGTCTCCGGCGTGCCGCAGCCGGTGATCGCGCGCCAGACGCTCATGAACGTGCCGAAGGAAGCGTTCTACAACTGGGATCCGGGCGCGTTTTTCGGCATCTATCACCCCGACACCTTCTGGTTCAAGCAGTAGCTGTGCTGCGCTACACGCTCAACCGTCTCCTCGTCATGATCCCGACGCTGCTGGTGATCAGCTTCGTCACCTTCATGATCATCAAGCTGCCGCCGGGCGATTTCCTCTCCAACCAGATCGCCGAGCTGAAGAGCCAGGGCGACGGCGCAGCGCTGGAGAAGGTGGATTTCCTGCGCAAGCAGTACGGCCTCGACAAGCCGTTCCTCGAGCAGTACGCGGTCTGGGTCGGCCTCTGGCCGAGCGAGGGGAAATTCCACGGGCTGCTGCAGGGCGATCTCGGCTGGTCGTTCGAGCACGACCTGCCGGTGAAGGAAGTTGTCGGAGACCGGTTGCTTCTCTCCTTCATGCTCAATTTCACCGTGATCCTCTTCACCTGGGCGGTGTCCTTCCCGATCGGCGTCTACGCGGCGACGCGCCAGTACAGCTGGGGCGATCACGGCCTGACCTTCCTCGGCTACGTCGGCCTCGCCACGCCGAACTTCCTGTTCGCGCTGGTGCTGATGTACTTCGCCAACGTACAGTTCGGCCTCTCGGTCGGCGGCATCATGGACCCGGAGTACCTCGGCCAGCCCTGGAGCTGGGGCAAGTTCGTCTCGGTGCTCCAGCACCTCTGGATCCCGGTGATCGTCATCGGCACTTCGGGCACCGCGGGCATGATCCGCCGCCTGCGCGCCAACCTGCTCGACGAGCTGCAGAAGCAGTACGTCACCACCGCGCGCGCCAAGGGCATGCCGCCCTTCCGCCTGCTGGTGAAGTACCCGCTGCGCATGGCGCTCAACCCGTTCATCGCCGACATCGGCAACCTGCTGCCCTCCGTGATCTCGGGTTCGGCGATCGTCGCCGTGGTGCTGTCGCTGCAGACCTCGGGACCGATGCTGCTCGAGGCGCTGCGCAGCCAGGACCAGTACCTCGCCGGCTCGTTCCTGATGTTCCTTTCGCTGCTGACGGTGATCGGCATGTTCATTTCCGACCTGTTGCTGGCGGCGCTGGATCCACGGATCCGCCTTACCGGGGGGACTGCAAAATAAAAATAGAGCATTACGTCTCCACGGAGCCGTTCGAGCCGTACGCGGCGGAGCAGCTCACGCCCGAGCAGGAACGCTTCTACCGCGCCTCGCAGTGGCAGATCATGTGGTGGAAGTTCCGCCGCCACCGCATCGCGGTCATCGCCGGCGCGATCCTGCTCGCGTTCTACGCCTCGATCCTGGTGAGCGAGATCCTCGCGCCCTACAACCTGCACACGCGCGACACCGGGCACATCTACGCGCCGCCTCAAACCCTTCACTTTTTCCACGAGGGGAGCTTCGCCGGCCCGTTCGTCTACGGCTACAAGATGGAGCTCGACCTGACGTCGCTGAAGCGCGTCTACACCGACGATCCCGCCCGGGTGCACCGCGTGCGCTTTTTCTGCTTCGGCGACGAGTACCGCTTCTGGGCCCTGCTCGACGGCAGCTTCCACCTCTTCTGTCCCGCGCAGGGCGGCACGCTCTACCTGCTCGGCACCGACCGCCTCGGCCGCGACCTGCTGTCGCGCATCATCTATGGCACGCGCATCTCGCTCACCGTCGGGCTGTTCGGCATCGTGGTGAGCTTCCTCATCGGCCTGTCGCTCGGCGGCATCTCGGGCTTCTACGGCGGCTGGATCGACAACGTCATCCAGCGCTTCATCGAGATGGTGCGCTCCTTCCCCGAGCTGCCGCTGTGGATGGCGCTGTCGGCGGCGCTGCCCGTGACCTGGAGCCCGATCCTGGTGTACTTCGGCATCACCATCATCCTCGGCCTGCTCGACTGGCCCGGACTCGCGCGCGCGGTCCGCTCCAAGCTGCTGGCCTTGCGCGAGGAGGATTTCGCCACCGCAGCGACGCTGATGGGCGCCAGTCCGTCACGCGTCATCCGCAAGCACCTGCTGCCTTCCTTCGCCAGCCACCTGATCGCCTCGGCGACGCTGTCGGTGCCGGCGATGATCCTGGGGGAAACGGCGCTGTCTTTCCTCGGCCTCGGCCTGAGGCCGCCGATCACCAGCTGGGGCGTGCTGCTCAACGAAGCGCAGAACATCAACGTCGTTGCCCTTTACCCCTGGCTGATGCTGTGCGTGGCGCCGGTCTTCGTCATCGTCCTCGCCTTCAACTTCTTCGGCGACGGCTTGCGCGACGCCGCCGACCCCTACTCGAGCGCCGGCCGGACGTGACGGCGAGCCGGATCCTCGTCGTCGAGGACGACCCCGATCTCGTGGCGCTCGTGAAGCGCTGGCTCGAGCGCGACGGGTACCGGGTCGAGCACGCCGCCAACGGCGCGGCAGCCCTGGAAGCGCTCAAATGGGACCCGCTGCCGCACCTGGTGCTGCTCGACGTGATGCTGCCGAAGATGGACGGCTTCGAGGTGCTGCAGCACCTGCGCGCCGAGCCGCGCACCAAGGGCCTGCCGGTGGTGATGGTGACCAGCTTCTCGCGCGACCGCGACGCCGCGCGCGGCCGCGAGCTCGGCGCCAGCGACTACGTGGTCAAGCCGCTCATGGAGGTCGATTTCCTGAAGCGCATCGAGCACCTGATCAAGGACCAGTAAACCGACGCGCGGCGACTAGTCTGGCGTAAAGATCTCGACCGGCGCGCCGACGCCGCGCAGCGCGTGGCGGCCGAGCGAGCGCAGCCCGGCGGGGAGGTGGCGGGCGACGTTTTCCGAGACCGCCACGGCCACCTTCAGCGTCTTGCACAGCCCTTCGATGCGCGCCGCTTCGTTCGCCGCGGCGCCGATGACGGTGAATTCGATGCGCGTCGGCGTGCCGATGTTGCCGTAGAGCACCAGGCCGAGGTGCAGGCCGATGCCGAAGCGCAGCTTCGGCTGCCCGTCGGCCTCGCGCTTCGTGTTCAGCGCCGCCATGCGCTTCACCGCCTCCTGCGCTGCGTCGAGCGCCTTGCTGCAGGCGACCGCCGCGGGCTCGTTGCCGATCGGAAAGATGGCGAGCGCGGCGTCGCCGATGAAGCGCAGGATCTCGCCCTTGTGCTCCTGCACCGGGCCGAGCACGCACTCGAAATACTGGTTGAGCAGCTGCAGGAACGCCTCGCGGCTCATCGAGTCGGCGAGCGGGGTCGAGTCGCGCAGGTCGCAGAACCAGATCACGGCGCGGATCTCCTCGCCGTCGCCGCGCTTGATCTGCCCGGCGAGCACCTTCTCGCCCGTCTGCGCGCCGAGGTAGGCGTCGAGCAGGTTGCGCGCCTTGCGCATGTGGCCGTAGATCTCGGCGATGCGCGTCAGAGCGGTGGCGACGCGCCGCAGCGCCACGACCTGGGCATCGCCGAAGCCGCCCGCCGCACGCGTGGCGAAGCTCGCTGCGTGAACCTCGCCGTTGATGAAGCGCAGCGGCAGTGAAAGAAAGTCGGTCACGCCTTCCGTGCGCAGGTCGGGAAGGATCGGGAAATCCATCGGGCAGTCCGGGTCGCAGACGCGGCGGCGCACTTCCCGGTGTTCCTGGAAGACGATGCGGATCGGGCTTTTCAGGAACTGGTCCGATTCGAGGAGGTCGTAGGCCGCCGAGTTGACCTCGACCGCGTCGCGGCTCTCCTGCCAGATGAAGCTGCGGCCAAGGACGTTCGGGTGCAGGGTGCGCACGAACACCGCCACGCGGTGCAGCGCCAGGCCGCAAGCGCCCAGGCGCCGGCACATCTCCAGCAGCACGTCCTGCGGCAGCTTGGCCGGCGGCGCGCCCTCGACCAGCCAGTCGATCACCGGCTGGACGTTCATGGCGCCCTCAGCCAGAGGCTCGACTCGAGAGCGCCGGAAACGAGCGGCAGCCGGGCGAGCACGCCGCGCTGCAAAAGATCCGGGCGCCTCGAGGCGACCCAGTGGCTGGAGAACTCCACAGCGTGGCGAGGCAGCAGGTCCTTGATGGAATTCTGTTCGTTGTAGCGCCGCCATGCCCACCCGGCCGGGTACTCGTCGGGAAGGAACATGTCGTGGAAGTGCAGCCGTACGCCCGCCGGCAGCTTCGGCACGACGCGCGTCAGGATGAACTCGACGTCGCTGCCGGGTTTCACCTGGTGGCTGGAATCGATGAACAGGATGTCGCCAGGCTGCAGCTCGCGGAAGACATTGTCCGGCACATCTTGAACCCGTTTTTCCAGGAACTCGATATCCAACCCCCTGATGGAGGCGCGCGGCTGCGGGTCGATGGCGGTGATGCGGGTTGCCAGCCGGCCATCGGCAACCGCGCGGGCGAGGAAGCGCGTCGAATGGCCGCTGCCGACCTCGACGATGCGCCGCGGCGGCGCTTTTCTCACCAGGGCATAGGCGGCAGCGGCGTCGAGGCGGGGAAACCAGTCCTGGTTCCAGCGCGGCGCCGGCGGCGCGTCTGCGCCGATCGCGTCCAGGTCTGCGGCGTAGCTTTCGATGCAATCGAGAACCGCGAAAAACGGCTCCGGATTCACAACTCCAGGACGAGCCCCTCGCGCGCGATCACCGAGCCGGGCAGCTCCTTTTCGACCTGGCGGCCGATGCCGTCGAGCACCTCGTCGGTGTGCTCAGGGTCGTGGTGGAACACGACCAGCTTCTTCACCCCGGCGGCCTTGCACAGGCGCACGCCTTCCTGCCACGTGGAATGCCCCCAGCCGACGTATTTCGGATATTCGTCGTCGGTGTACATCGAGTCGTAGACCACCGCGTCGGCGCCCTCCATGAACTTGGCCAGCTTGCGGTCGATTGAGCCCGGCACGTGCTCGGTGTCGGTGAGGTAGCAGAACGAGCGGCCGTCGAACTCCACCCGGTAGCCGGTGGCGCCGTCGGGGTGGTTGAGGGCGATGGTCTTGATGCGCACGTCGGGCCCCGAGGTCAGCTCCTTGCCGCAGGTGAAATCCTTGTAGTCGACCGTGGCGCGGAACACCTGCGGCGGCACCGGGAAGAGCGGCGCCACCATGAACTCGTCCATCACCCGGCGCAGCGTCATGCCGGCGCCCAGGTGCCCGGCCCAGAGGCGGAAGCGGTTGCTGGGCCGGAAGAACGGGCGGAAGAAGGGGATGCCGCAGACGTGGTCGTAGTGCGTGTGGGTCAGGAAGACGTCGGCTTCGATCGCCTCGATCGGCCCTTCGCTGTCCATCGCGTTGCCGA
>Ga0137410_10000723_pt1 | contig 22817 bp, 23 predicted proteins | sample CZODoug1_16funga_FD_108878 | JGI IMG/M metagenome (GOLD analysis project Ga0137410, IMG submission 108878) | Vadose zone soil fungal communities from Angelo Coast Range Reserve, California, USA - CZODoug1_16fungal (Illumina Assembly) | ecosystem: Environmental > Terrestrial > Soil > Vadose zone... | reverse complement strand
TGGGATCTCCGATGATGAGCTGGTCGATGGTCAGCCTGGACCCCGTGAGCGGTGCCGACGGCACGATCGGCTCCGTCTCGTAGCTCAACGCTTTGAAGCCGCTGCTCTCGTAGAACGGGGCGCCGGGATTGCCGGAGTAAAGCGGCGCATCGGGATTGCCGGAATAGAGGAGGCTCGTGCTGCCCGCCACGATGTCCCCGCCCGAAATGATTCCGTTAGTGATCGTGCCGGGCCAGATGAGCGCGCGCAGGTCAATGGTCTCGATGACGTTGGCCACCAGCGCATCGCCCAGGTGCGCGACGATCCAGGCGGGCTCGTTCGATTCGCGCCCTGCGGCGTCGATCGCCTTGATCCCGAAACTCACCAGGCCGGCCGGGATGGCGGGCGGCTCGTACGGCGATTCAGTCACCTTGCCTTCATGCAGAGGCGAGGCATCGTTCCAGACCCGGCGATCGCCGATATGAAACCGGATGACGTAGCCGACCACGTCCACGTCACCCACCAGCTTCCAGCTGAAGGTTTTTCCGTTAAGTGAAAAGATCGTCACGCTCGCCGGCGGGAACAGGGCCGCGAAGTTGATCGTTTTGGAGACGGTCACCTTTGCCGATTTGCCGATGCGGCCGAGGCTCGAATACGCCGTCACTTCCACCGTCACCGCACTGCCATCGGTCACGGCAAAGCTGAAGCTGCGGCCGCGGATGTCCCCGCCCAGGCGCTCGAGCGGGCCACCGTTGACCGAAGCGCGCACATCCGCGAACGCATAATCGCCGCCGGCGGTCCAGGTGCAGATCGCGTTCACCAGGTAGCCTTGCGCGGCGCGCACGCCCTCCTCCGTAATCTGCAGGCCCGAGATCTGCGGCGCGCCGAAGATCGTTTTCGGAACGACGTGCAGATAAGGATTGGCCGCCGAGTTGTAGTAGTCCGGTCCCTCGTCCACCGCCGTCAGTTCCACCACGCTGGGCCCCTTCGGCATCATCGTGTCGATCTTCACCTTGCGCCCGGGCGTGGCGGTGTAGCCGTAGAGCCAGCGATAGTCGCAGGGCGGATGCTTCATATCCACGCCCGGATTGAACGGCAGCGCGGAGACCATGCTGAGCGTATTCGAATCGCCAGTGCCGGCCTGTACGGGATAGGTCGCAAACTTGCCGTCGGGCCTGACCAGGGTGACGAAGCTGCCGGCGACGTTGAGCGGGACCGCGCGCTCGAGCTTGAGCACCGCGTCCGTCGAGCCTTCGATCAGGCGGCCGGAATAGTCGTAGCTCGCCAGGTCGTGTGAAAGATAGCCCACCTCGCCGCGCGACAGCGGCATCGCCTCCCAGTCCATGCGCCAGCGGTATTTTCGGGCGCGGTGCTCGTTCCCGGCGATATAGAGATTGGCCGCCTGCCCGGCCAGGTCCTTGAAGCGGCAGCCGAACAACTCCAGGTTGCGCGGGCGCACCGGGTTGGTCACGCCTGGCGCCAGGACTCTGACCACGTCGCGCTGCCAGTCCAGGTCCGGATTGATGAAGGCCATGATCACTTCATCCGCCAGGTTCTCGGTGATGTATTCGATCTCGAAGGAGTCGAGCAGGATATTGGACATGCCGAACACGCCGACCGCGGGCAGGTCGGGCGCATCCCACACCACCTCCAGCCGACCCGTGCCGTTGGAGGTTGTTCCGCGCCCGCACAGCGCGATCGCGTCCAGCATGTCCTGCACCGAGATCTGCTGGTCGAAGATCGCATCGAAGGTAAGTGCCTTGGCGTCACACCACGCGCCGAAGGCCTTGAGGTTCTCCAGCCCGATGCGGGCATCCGGCATGCCGGCGCCCCACATGCGCCGACCAGATGCGATTCGGCCGCGCGCGGCGGCCAGCACCCACCAGGCGGGATTGGAGGTCTGCGCCGTGACCCAGTTCGCCCCGTCCCAGGCCTCGGTCCTGGCGCGCGCGATCGCGCTGAATTGGTCGACGGTGCCGGAGAGCTGCCCGGAGGCTTTGATCTTCAGCGCGATGCGCTTGCGGCCGGTGTAGTCCGCGGCATCGGGCTGATAGGTGCGCAATTGGCCCCACGCGAGCTGGGAAACCGATTGCTCGCCGGTCTCCTCCGGCGTCACCCGCCGCACCTGAATTTCGTACTGCCCCTGCGCAACCGGGAAATAATAGGTACGTCGCAGCGGCTTGCGTGAGCTGCTGACGATCTCGGTCAGGCGCGGCAGATCTCCGACGATGGTGATGTCGTTGTCCGACGTCGGCGCGACCGGCAGTGCGGTTTTCGTCACTTCGATGCGGATACCCTGGGTGCCGCCGTCCCCGTACAGGATGATGGGGCCGCCGTCCACCTGGTTCCACGCGCCCGGCACACCGCCGGGCGGGGTCCACCGCAGCATTTTCTGATCCGATTCCGGATCGCCGAGATTGAGATCGTATTCCAGCGTCCCATTGCCCGCCGCGCAGTCCGAGTTCGCGCAGAAGATGACAACCCCGGTCACGTTGGTCGGCTGCTGCGTCACCGGCTTGATCGCCTCGGCGGCATACAAGGCTTGCGGCAGTCGGGCGATGCCGTAATCGGTCACGACCGCGGGCGATTCATCGGAGGCAAACTGCAGGGGAATCCAGTCGGGCGCGCCCACGGCCCGGTATTGGATTTCCATGAGCAGGCCTAGCGCCTCCAGCCCTTGATCGCCCGCTTTGAACAGCGCGCCGTCCAGCTCGATCGCCAGCGCGGTGGCGTCCGGGCTGGATGTGCGCGAGACCCAGCTCCCGGCGAACGTCAGCGCGGCGCCGGCGGCGCTGTCCACGTTGCCGGGGAACAGGGTCAGGATCCCGTCCGGGCCGGACTCCTCGAGGGTGACGCCGGAGAAGCTGTCGAGCGCGTTCGCGCCGATCTTGAAATCCGACAGGTCGACGTCGTTGTAGCCGAAGTCGAACACCATGAAGAGAAACTGATCGTCCCCCTGGAATTCGGTAAAGGGTTTCGCGCCGAGGTCCGGGAAGATCTTGTGCACGCCCATGATGACCGGGAACGGCTCGAACGGCCGCATCCGGTTTGCGCCGCCGGACAGGGAATAGGTCGGCGAGGTCTGCCCGAAGCGCCCCTGCGCATCCGAGAGCTGCGGCTTGGGCGGCGGGAACAGCGCGTTGATGGCGAGGCTGCCGGCGATCATTACGCCTGCGGTGAGAGCAGACATTCCTATGCTGCCAGCCGCGAATCCAAGGCCCAGCTCGGTATTCAATATAGGCGCAAGCTGCGGTGCCATCACCAGCAGCGCGATCATCAGCACCGTCGCGATCGGGTTTTTACCGCCGCTGCCGCCGCCGCCATGCACTACGGCCATGACCTGGATGAACGTGCCGGGCTTCGGCCGGCAGCGCCACCACCACTCGATCGGCACCACCACGCCGTTGATGGTCACGCGTACCGGCCGGTTGTGAATCCGTGTCCAGATCCCCACGCGCTCGAGGTAGCCGCCCAGCGTCTCCCCCGGATAGAGCTCGGCGCGGATGACCTCGCGGTCCAGCGACGGGATGAGCGGGTGCGGCGAATAGGCCAGCACCGGCGACCGCGAAGGAATCAAGGCAGTACCTTGAGCCTTGAACCTTGCGCCTTGTACCTCGCTTAAATCCACCGGTAGTACCCCTCGATCCGGTAATTCCATTTCTCCAGCTCACGCACGCGGATCCGGTGCACGCTGGACTTGTCGATGTTGTGCAGCGCCCACGGCTCGGCCCCAATGAGGCAATAGATCGCGATGTGCTGCAGGCGGCCACGGGCGATGATCAGCACGCCATCACCGTCCTGCGGGGTCTCGGTGCGGATGGCGAAGTCGGCCAGGTTCTCGTGGATCTGCGCGTTGCGGCCGAACGGACCCGGCCGGCGATCGGACGGCAGGGTGAGCCCGTGCCGGAATACCTCGCGCCTGACGAGCTCCGCCAGTCCGGCGCAGTCGAACGCACCCGGCACGTACGGCATGCCGAGATACGCCTCCGACCAGTGCGCAGCGGTTTTACCTATCACCTATCACTCATCACGCCCGGCATCAGAAGATGCCGGGCTGGTTGTCCGGGCGCTGCGTCGCCAGCAACGCCGGCACGTTCAGCGTGTCCTCGTAGCCGACTTCGCCATTGATGTAGCCGCCGTCCTGGCGCACGCGCAGCAGGTCGGTGGTGATTTCATACTCGATCAGGTCCGGCGCGCTGCGCATGACCTGCATGATGCGAACCTGCGCGCCCTTGCCGCCCTTGGATCCATCCAGCCACTGCGTGAGCTCGCGCCCGATGTTGTCGATCCGGATCGGCGCGCGCGGCAGCTTGCCCTGCACGTCATCCGGCAGGGCGATATCGAAATCCAGGGCGATGAAGGTGTTGCCGTTCGAGACCAGGTTGTCGGTGTCCCTGACCACGCGCACCGGCTGCGCGAGCTGTGGATGCGTGATCTCCAGCAGATAGACCGGCTCCTCGCCCGAGGTCGAGCCGGTTTTTTCCTTGAAGTTCGCGGTGTAGTTCTTCGGCATGCCTCAGCCGCTCCAGGTCTCGATCTGGAACGCGATCACCCAGCGGGTGAGGCTCTTGATCTGCGGCTTCGGATCCAGCGCGCCGCCGACAATGCGCGCCGGCTTCACCACGCCGTCGTAGGGATCGAGCCAGTTGAACCAGTCCGCGCCGCGGTTGATCGCGACGTTGAACCACGTCATGAAACTGTCCTTGTCGGTCTTGGAGACGATCAGATAGCTAACCGGCCGCTTCACCATCGCCCGGGCCGAGCGCGTCAGTTGCTTCGGCGGGCCGGACTCCATATCGGTGCGGCGCACCACGGGATCCGGCTTCTCCGTGAACCCCGGAAAGAGCAGGATCGGATAGTCCGGGAACGTGGCCGGCAGCTGCCCCGGAAGAATGACGTTCAACCAGGTGCCGATCGTCAGCACCACGCGGGCGGCGAGCCCGATGCTGCTGGCCCCGCCGGAAGGCGCAGCCGCGGCAGCGCCCGCGCCGACGGACCCCTGGCTGCCGATCGCGCCGAGCGCAGCCATCAGTTGGTTTCCCAGGTGTCCGACGTTTCCATCACGAACATGCCGAGGCCATCGGCAGTCGGCTTGATCGCGATAAAGCTCTTGCCGGCCAGCGGCCCGGATCCGGACCAGGTATCGCCATCGTTCACCCCGGAGCCGACGGGATGCAGGAAATGCCAGAAGCCGCGGAGGCGGCCGCGCAAGATTCCAACAGCCGATGGCTCGTGCAGCCATACAGCCGCCAAATACAGTCCCGCATCAATGGGGTTGGGGTACTGGGCGAGACCAAACAGCCCTGCCAGTGAGTGCGCTCCACTACCGTGCTTACCCAGGTTCACGGCAGAAGCGCCTGCCTCCTGGTAGGACCGGGGAACGTAGTGGCCCGCACCGGCAACGGACAACACGGACAGCACGTGCAGCCCTTCCTGCGCCGGCAGCGGTGTCGGTGTGGCGGCGATCTGCTCGATGTTACGGCCGATCACCATGCCGTTGAAGTTATCGGCCGATGACTTCAGGGAATAATATTCCCCCATCATGAACGCGGCGTACCCGACGTAGTCTCCCGTCATGGCAAAGAAATACATCGTCCTGGCATCGGCCACGCACACCCACGGACGCGCCGTGCCGTCCGCAGTAATCGACTTCCGGGGAAACAACCCGTTGCCCAGCTGGGTGGCGGTCGGAAACAAGTTGGTCTGCGTGTCGATCGCCGAGGCCGCTTCCGAACCCTTTATTCGGGCCTCGCGGGCATCCGCGAAAGGAGCGGCTCGTGGCGCATCATCCTGCACCCGGTAATAACCACGCAGTGCGCCGCTCGGTGCCCGGTAAATGCGCTTATTGGTGCCGGTGAAGGGAATGGCCCAGCCCGCGGGAGCCTTCGCGCCGTAGCCGTTCACCAGAATGGCGTCCAGCACCGTGCACAGCGAGCCCGCATTGCCGTTGAGTGCTGGCGCACTGCCATCGGTGGATTTATAGACGGTGACGGGCATTGTTTTCTCCTATCGAATCGGTTTAACCAGACTCTGCACGGCAGACCGGATCGGTCCGCCGTTGGTGAGATCGCGGGTGACGATCTGGATCACCATGCCTTCAGCATCGAATTTCGGCTGCGCGGAGACCACTTCCTGCGGCGCGCCCTGATTGACGATCTCCACGCGCACGTTGCGCGGTCCGGCATTGTTCCGGTGCCGGGGGTCGTTCTCCGTCAGCACCTCTTCTCCGCGCCGGGCGATGATCGGCACCTCGTCCTGGACCAGGCCGCCGCGGTGATACCGGGGCGCGTTGTCGAACACCCACGGCGCCACCGAACGCCCGGGGCGGTTGTCCCCGACGATGCCGCCCGTGTGATAGGGCAATCCCATCGCCGCCATCTCCGCATAGGAACCGGTGAGATCGGCCTCCGGTGCGGGTGCACCGCTGCCGCCGCCGCGGAACAGATCGCCGAGATAGGCAGTCGCGCCCTTGAGCAAGGGGTCCATGACTGAGCGCTGGATCTGGATTGCGAGCAGATCCTCGGCGAAGCGGCGGGCGGCGCTGCCTAGAGTGTCAAAGCTCATCTTGCCATCCAGGGCGGCCTTGGCCAGGGCGCGCGAGCTGTCGCGGCCCCATCCCTCCACGGCGAACTTGAGGTCTTTATACTCGTCGCCCACCGCCTTGACCTCCTTGCCGTGCTCGTCGAAACCGGCATTGAGGCGCATCAGGTTTTCTTCTATCTCGGCCTGTGCGTCTATGCCTTCAAGCAGTTGCTTGTGATAGGCGGCGAGTTCCTCGGTGGTCTTACCGGTAGTGATATCCTCGCCATAGATGTTTTCGTAGTACTCGCGTGCCTTCAGCCGCTTTTGCATATCGGCCACAGCCTTGTCGATCTCGGCCTGCGTGTCCTGCTCGAACTTCATGCCGGTGAGATGGCCTGCAAGCGCTTCGCGGCCCCGCCGCTCCGACTCTTGTTTGGCCTTCGCGTCGGCTTCCTTCGCTTTCTGGTCGAGAAACTTCCTTACGTTGTCATCCTGCTCAGCTTGCGCCTTGTCATGATCGATTCCTTGCGTCTCCAATCGCTTGCGTTCCGCACCTTCATTGGCCGTTCTTTTCCTCGCAGCCGCGGCGCGACGCTCCCATTCGGCTTCTTCATCGTTTCCTTTCGCGCTGCCGGAGAAAATGAAGGACAAAGCGGCGCCCGGCATCGTCAGCCTGCCGAGGGTCTCCGCATTGTCGATCAACCATGACAGCCCTTTGGTGATCCTCGCCAGCCGATCGGCGGCCGTCTCCAGTCCACCGCCGCTGCCCATGCGTTCGGTGAGCCCGGTCCACGCATTGCCCAGGCGGTCTACGCTCGCCTCCAGCGGCGTCATGGCCGATCCCCTGAGCCCGCTCAGCCGCGCCTCGTAGGCCGCCAGGAATACCCCCGCCGCCTGAACCGCATCGCCTTGCTTGATGAACTGTTGAATGGACTGGTACTGATCGAGCGTGAGGATTTTGTAGTTTTCATCCAGTTTCAACAGTTCCTTGCCGCCACCTTGGGCAGCTTTGGCCAGTTCCTCCATCGCCTTTGGAGCGGTGCGACCGGTGGCGAATGCAAAATCGTTGGCGAGCAGGGTGATGCGACGAAACAGGTCCTCGTTCAGTCCCTGGCCGCCGGACGCCCCCACCACCTCGAGCGCGCCGGCGCGGTTCATGCCTGGCAGCTGTTCGATGTCTTTGACCAGCGCCTGGATCTCCGAACGGGTGAGCGCCACTTCGCGGCCGGTTGCGCCGATCATTGCGTTGATGCGGTTCAAGGAACGGTCGAAACGCTCCTGCTCGGCCATCAGCAGCGCGAGCGTTCCAACCACCGCGGCGATTCCACCGGCGGCGGCGATGCCCGCTATTCCGATACCGCCCACGCGCACGGCGAGTACGCCGGATGTTTGTGCCGCCTGTTCCAGGTTGCCAGTGGCTAACGCCCGCCCCAGCGTTGCCATCTCGCGCGCCGTGCTGGAACTCGCTCTCCCGAGCTGCTGCGCGCCCGATGCCGCAGCACCGTATTTCTGGGACAGCCTTTCAAGCAGCGTATCGTGTTGTTCCTGGGTGATGAGTCCCGCATTCAGGCTTCGGAAAAGGAGATCGTTCCCGGTGTCGAGCTGCCGCTGCGCGCGATAGCTCTTGTCGGAAACGGTCAGAAAACTCTCCAGCTCCTCGTCCAGCTTATTGAGGGCGCTCTCCTGACGCCCCCATGAATTGTTCGTGGCATCGGAGGCCGACGCCATCTGCTTCATCTGCCCCGCGACTTCCTGAACCTCCTGATCGAGTGAACGGAGGTCGCGGCGCGCCGCCTCGGTGCCTTTCCCCGAGTAGGTGGTCGTGATGTCAATGCCGACGCGTTCGCTCTCGTTCATTCTCGTCCAATTCCAGATAGGTGGACTCGATCGCCCTCAACAGATCGAGCGCGAGTTCCGTTTTCCAGCCGCGCTTTTCGATCAGCGGTAGCGCAACGCCGTAATCCAGCCCGACGCGTCCGCCGAAGCCCACACGCCATTGACTGGATATCCGGCAATACAGGGTCCACACCGGCGCTTCCCACCCCAGATCCGGCGGGAGGTCCTGCGGATCCACCTGACGACCCGCTTTCCGGATTTCGTTGATGTAGCTCCATCCGAGCGAGATCTCCCATGACGCGCGGGCCGTCAGTCTTTTTTTGCTTCCTCGACCTCCGCGGTGCGGTAGTGGTCGATCGAGCGGGCGCGGCGGATCACCCACGGCATGATGGTCACGCCATGATGGGTGACGAATTCCTTGATGTTCTCCGGATTGCACGCAACGGCCGTGCCGTTGGCGTCGCTGACGTGCTGCCAGTCGCGCAGGACTTTCGGGGCCGCGAGGCGGGCGAACTGCATGGGGTTCACCACGCCCATCATGTTGCTGGATTGATCGGTCAGATCCTGGTCCTCCTCTCCGATGAGGGGCGCGATCAGAAATTTCACGCCGGTGGGTTCATGCGTCTCCCAGCGCGCTGGCTTCAGCGGTTTCAGCGACAGTTTGATTTTTTCCATTTTCAACACTCCTTAACGGTTTTTACCTCTCACACCTCACTCTTCACCGCCGCTAATAGGCCGCGACGTCGTTGACCAGCCAGATCGACGGGACGGTGGCGTTGTTGTGCGCCATCCAGTCGAGCGTGGCGATGAGTCCGCTCTTGCCGCTGCGGGGCGGCAGCTTCTCCACCAGCTCCACCGCGGGAAAATCCGCGAACACGCCGAAGGTGTCCGCCCCGACCACCGCCGTGGTCTGCAGTCGCAGGCGTGTGCTGGTGCCCGCGCGCGCGAGCGCATAAGCACCGGCGCCATCGAACACCGTGCGCAGCGTGCCCTTTACCACCATTTCGTCCTGGCCGACGTAGCCATAGCCGTCGAGACCGTCCGGCGCGGTCTCCGGCGTCATCTTGTTGTCGAAGCCGACCGTGCCGCCGAGGATCGTGCCCAGGCCGGTACCGCTGCCGTCCCACAGTCTGCCGCCGCCGGCGCAGGCGCGGACATAGGCGCCGTAACTCGTGGGCGCCGCATCGAACGGCGTCGAGGGAATCGGATCGACCTCGATGGCCGGAATCAGGCGGCCGCTCAGGACCTGGTCGTTGGCGATCAGATCCCAGGACAGCTCCGGCACCTTGACGCCGAGGAAGCGGTGGTATTTCGCGATATCCGGCTCCTGGCGCTCGATCAGCGCGCTTGGCCGGTCCGCCAGGTCGAACGGGAAAGCATGGGCCTTCAGCGTGGCATGCACGCTGATCGTGGCATCGTTCTGGTTCGTGCCTGGCAGCGCCGCGGCCGTGACCGAGATGTTCACGCTCTTGCCGCCACCGCCGCCCTGCACGGTGAAATTGCCGCCGGCGCCGATGTTGACCGCCGTCCCCGCGGATCCGCCCTGCGGCATCCAGGTGACCGTGGTACCGGCGAAGGTAAACGCCAGCGTGCCGTTGCCGGCGGTGCAGTCGGTCGAGGCGTAGTTCACCGACACGCCGGTGACGTTGACCGGCTGCGTAGTCACCGCCTTGCCCACGCTGGGATTGCCCAGCAGCAGCTTCAGCCAGAAGCCGATCGCGCGCAGCTCGAAGATGGACTTGAACGGTCCGCCGAAGGTCGGATCGCCCTTGTCGGTTTTGTCCGCCAGCGGCCGCGTCGATACGCTGGTGTTCGCCTGCCGGCGGGCATCACGCATCGAATCGAATTCGGTGATCGGGATCACTTTCGCCGCCGCCGCCGGCGCGGTGCGGTAGGTGACCTCCGACTGGCCGATGAATTGGGAAAGGCGTGCTTGTGGCATGGTTTACTCCTCGGTGTTGAGCGGTGAGCGTGGGGCGTCGGGCGTGGACGGAGAGAGGCGGAAGTCGAACTCCTTGAAATCGGCGCGGGCTATCATGCCGGCCCACTCCTCGGCGGCGATCGCCTGCGGCACGCCGCGCTGCCAGGCGATGTTGTAGAAGGTGATGTTCGGCGGGCCGTCGTGATAGGCCACGCGGAAAGCCGACGGGCCGGACGATGCGGGTGCGCTCGATGCCGGTGCGTTCTTCGTTTTGTTCATCATGAGCCTCCGAAAATAATCTTCACGGCAATCGCGCCGACCAGGCCGACCACGCCGATCACGCCCATCCGCACCCAGCTGCTCGTGAGTTTCAACACGGGCAGCGCCAGCTTGATGGCGAGAATGTCGCTCTCGATCGCAGTCATCTTGGTGAACGCGCGATCGAGCGCCGATTTGGTCTCGGCGTAACTGGTCAGCGTTCTGTCCATGCTCTTCAAGGTCTCCGCGACCTGCTTGAAGGCCTCCTCGAGCTGGCTCACGCGGTAATCCATCAAGGCGGCGGCCCCCCTCCTGTCGCCCATCAGGATCCCCTGTTCTTGAACATGGTCGCGAGATACGGCGCGACCTTCTCCGCCGAGCGCCCGACGACGTAGCCGGACAGCCCGAATTTGATTATTTCGAGCAGCTGCATCTCCACTTCTGCCGTCACGCCCGGCGCGGTCCAGCCCATCCACTTGCCGACCACCAGCGCGGTGAAGGTCAGCATGGTGAGCGGCCGCCAGTTCTTGGTGATCCAGCTCTCGCTCTGCGCTTCGGCGATGATCACGTCGCGCTGCGCGGTCACCTCGGTCCTGAACCAGTCCAGCTGGTGCTGCATGATCTGCTGCTGGAATTGCAGCGAGAGGGTCGGGTTCGCCTTGAGCGCGTCCACCACCTTGTCTCCGGTGGTGCCGGTCACGGCCTCCGCGACTTCCACCACCGTCTTGGCCACTTCCTCCGCCTTGTCGCCGGCCAGGAGCTTGGCGACGCCGGGGATCATCGGCGCGAGCTGCAACGCAATGGCGAGCAGCGGCGCCATCACGCACCCCCTTCCGCCGCGGCCGGTGATTCATTGGCGGCCGCCGGGACCAGCAAGTGGTCAGCCAGCGCCACCATCCCGCCGGCGAGCCAGTCCGCCACTTCGAATCCCGGGCAGGTTTTCATCCATTCCCAGGGCTCCACCACACCGTCACCGTCGATGTCCGGCGAGAAATCACGATGGCCGAGCACCTGGGCCGCCGGGTAGTCCTTGCGCAGCGCCGTCACCAGTCCGGCCAGGGCCGCCCACTGCGGCGGCGTGAAGTGATCGGTGCCCACCATGCAGATCCCGATGGAATGGGCGTTCGATCCCTGGACGTGCGCGCCGATCTCCTCGAGATGCCGGCCGGTGGCGACCAGGCTGTTCACCATCACGACGAAGTGATAGCCGATCGCCTCCAGATTAAGATTGAGGAGATCGCGGAACGCCATGGCGCGCCGGAATCCGCGTTCGTGGTGCCAGCGGTCGATATCGCGCGGCGTGATCGCCTGGCCGTTGGGGCTGGCGGAGCAATGGATCACGAGATGGCTGATGGCGCGGCTCATGTGCACCCCGTGACCGTGTTGAGCTCCTGGAGCTCGTCGCCGCGCCGGTTGAAGCCGCGCACCAGGGCCTCGAGGTCCTCCAGCCGCAACGTGACTGTGCCCAGCTCGGCGTCCTGCCCGATGACGGTGATGGTCCAGACGTTCAATCCCTGCGCGCGCGCCTGGCGGATGGCGATGACGCTGGCGATGACCAGCACGATCACCAGCAGCACCGCGAGGATCACCATCGGCAGCGTCTTGCTGGGCACTTCGCGCGGGATTCGGGGCTTGATGGTTTTTCTCATCGCCGGGCATCCGTCACGGCACGTACGTGAGATGAAAAACCACCCAGCCCTGCGGGTAGTCCAGCTGGCCGCTCTGCGCCAGCGATTCGAGGTTGAGCATGCACAGCTGCGGCGGCAGGTTGCGCACGAAGGCTTTCACTTCGTCTATCAGCACGAACTCCGCATCCTCGACCACGCTGCCCTTGGGCGGGTTCTCGTCCTCGACCTTGATGTCGGCCACCACCAGGATTCCCTGGCGCCCGGTCTGCGCCTCGTAGCCCGCCACGTTGGTGTAGTTGTGCTCGTTGAGCGAAAGAAAGGTGTAAACCCCCTTCTCCAGCTCCGAGGCCAGGCGCTGCGCCGGGTCCAGCGCATCGCGCGTGACGATGCGGTCCGGATAGCGGGCCGCGAACGCCGAAAGGATGGCCGCCATGCGGTCGCCGATCTCGCTCATGCACTGGCGCCCCCGGGCGTGCCGAAGATCTGCTGCAGGCTCTTCTGGACCGCACCCAGGACGAGCTCGAGGACCCGCGGCTGCATCTTCTCGCGCGTCGGCTTGACGAAGGGATGCGCCCGGGTGCCGAAGCGCTTGATGTACATGGCCAGCGCCCAGGCGCGGTCACGGATCTCGTCCATGGCCTGCCGGCGGGTGGGTGTGCCGGGCTTGCCTTTGAAGTTGATGCCGGCGCGCTGCTTGACGTAATCGCGCAGGTGCACCGGGTTGGGCATGTACGCCTTCTGACCGGCGGCCGGCCCGGTGCCCTCTTCCACCGCCCGGGCGTAGTCCGAGCCAGGGGAGACGCGGTAATGACTTGGCCCCAGCTTACTAATGCCGGATAGAATCGAAAGAGCGAGCTTGGTACGAGCCATTGAACGATTGCGTATCAATGTCGCAACCATCTCCCGGGCGGTCTCCTGAGCGCCGCGCCCGGTAGCCGCATCCACGTTGCGCTCGATCACTTCCGGCGCGCGCTGCAGCCCTTCAATCAGGCGATCGTTGGAGACGCTGATCTTGATCTCGTGGCCGCTCATGCCGCCTGCCCCCATTCCTTGAGCAGCTCCTGGTAGAGCCAGGAGGGCGTGCCGTTGCGCGGCTGGCTGGCGATGCCCTCGCGCATCATCACCGGCTTGTTCACGTTGCGCATGGCGAGCTCGCGCATGGCCTCGGCCTGGGCGCGGAGGATGAGCAGCCCGCGATCGCCCGGTGCAACGCTCGTCTTGGCGGCGGTGGCATCCACCACATGGCCGCCGTAGAAGTAGAAACGAAACTCCGTGCCCAGCGCGCCGATCTGGGCGCCTGTCGGCGGGGGATCCAGGTGCAGCTGGCGCGTGACCGGGTCGTCATTGGTCTCCACGACCTTGACCTTCGGCAGCTTGCCCGGCCAGCCTTTCTCCCAGGGCTGAGGGCTCGAGCGTGGCGCAATGCCCCATAGATGGGACTTGAACGCGCAGAAGAGCGCCGGCGCCGGGTAGGCAGGCTGCTCAGCGACCAGGGTAAGAGTGGAGAACAGCGTGCGCGGACGCTTCTCGCCCAGGGCGAGCGCCGAGACCGTGATATGGCGCTTGAAATCGGCATCGGCGGCGGCCTTGAAGGATGAAGCGGCGTCGTTGATGGAAGCCTTGAGGTCCGCGACCAGATCGTCCTGGCTCATCGTTCCGGGCACGTCCGGTTACTCCTGGGAGCCGTCTCCGTGGCGCTGAGAAAGTTCCTCAGCGCGCCTGAGCACATCGGCCTGGATCGCCTCCAGTACCGTGGTACGCACCGCCGGCTTGTCCTTGGCCATGCGCGCGTTCTCGAGGTCCTGCAGGCGCTTCAGATCCTCGGTGGACAGGACCGGTATCGCAGCGATGACTTCCTTGGCCGTCTTGGCGAAGAGATCCTGCAGCTCGTCCTTCGGCTCTTCCTTGACCTCGGCCACCACCGGCGCCGGGCGCAGGTGCAGGGGGACGTGAAACTCCTCGATGTGCCGGGTCTCGCCGGGCGGGATCATCTCGGTGCCGCAGTACATGATGTTCTTGCCGGTGTTCTCGACGGGGATGCGTGCCATGTGATGTTCCTTTCTCTAAGCAATACCCGCCCCGGCTTGCACCGGGGCGGACTCTGCACAGTTGAACGGCGGGCGGTTACCGGTCGACCCGGGCGGCGGCGCTGTAGACCACCATCGAGGTGAACGCCTTCTTCAGTTCGGTCGGCGTGTGCACCACGATGAACTGGTCACCGTAGGCTTCCTTCTTGCCCGTGAAGCGCCCGTTCGCGTCGCGCTGGTCCTGCAGCTGCCCCATCGTCCAGGGCTTGAGCATCCGGAAGCGCGTGGTACCGCGCTCGCAGACGATCACGCGCTGGTCGCCCATGGCCAGCCCCGGCGCGTAGCTGCGGAAGGCAGGGACGTCCTTGATGCGGCCGAGGTTGCCGTCCACCAGGAGATCCGTGCCCGGGCGCTTGAAGTTGGCGCTGAATTGCCGGGCCTGCTCGATCTGGGTACGCAGCGTCCCGCTCATGATGGCGAGGTTGGCCATGTAGGCCCGGTCCTCGACGATCGCCTTGCGCAGGCCGAAGCGATACAGGAAGTCGTCGTATTTCTCGTCCGTCTTGAGCGCGCCGAGGTCGCTGTCCCACTTGTACACGTTAGTCGTGTAGTTGTAGGAGCAGAGGATCGCGTGCGCGTTGGTCACGTTGGACGGCGCTCCGAGCTCGGTGACGAAGTGGATCTCGCCCAGGTTGTAGTCCATGTACCAGTAGAGGCCGGGCGCCTGCAGGTTGGTAAAGTCGTACTCCGTGCGGGTCACGGCGTTGGTCTTGACCGTGATCGGATACAAGGTCGCGCCGACCTGGACACCCTGGAGGTCGAAAACTTTCTTCGGCCGCACCACCGGGAAGTTGTTGGTGATATAGATCGACTTCGTTCCGTCGCCCGTCGCCACCGCCTCGTCCACCACTGCGGTATTGGCGAACTGATCGGCCGCGTTGAGGTGCTCGTTGAAGATGATCTGCTCGCCGTCCTCGCCGACGATCCGCACCGCGTTGTTGGCGTTGTCAGCGAGAATGTCGAAGCTCAACACGCCGTTGGCCACCAGGTAGCGCATTTCATCCGACACCTCGAAGGCGAGCTTCTGCGGGATCGGACGGGCTTCTTCCATGGTCTGCTTCACGCCGGCGCGCCGGATCGCCTGGCCTTCATAGGTGCGCGTCTGCGCCACGCCCGCCGCGGCGGTGTCGCGGAAGGAATACGGGATCTGGATCACCGTGGTGAACTTGTCCGTGCCGACGTCGCACAGGCCCAGGCCCACCAGCTGGATGAGCGCTTCGCGCAGCACCGTGCGCTCGTAGATCGCCGGGATCGCGACGTCCGAGATGATGCCGTCGCCGGCGGCGAGCTTCTTCATGCTCTCGTACTCGGCGTGCAGCCGGCGCGCGTGCTGGGCGTCGTAGAGGGCGAGCGAGGCCTCGACCAGCGCCTTATTGCCTTCGATCGGAGCGCCGTCGGAGAGCCGATAACGGTTGTGTTTGGGCATGCGGTCCAGCCGCTTGTCCACTTCGGCCTGCAGCGCCTTGATCTCGTTCGATCCGTCCAGGGTGATGCGAACGTCGCCCTGTGGCCACTGATAGCCGCGGCCGCCGAGCTGGCGCGCCGCCACGGTGCGATTGCCTGAGACGATCTGCACGTTGGCGAGCTTCTTCACCTGATCTTCTGTCATCTGCGCCGAGACCAGGTCCTTGGCCGATTCGGTCAGCTCTTTCTTGAGCTCGTCGTCGATTCCCTGAGCGGCCGTGATCGTGTCCGTCAGCAGCTTGACGTTTTTGGCGAGATCCTCCGTCAGCTTTTTCTCGGCGGTGGTGCGGGCCGTGGCCATATCCTCCATGAGCTTCTTCACGGCGGCCTCGTCCAGTCCGGCCTTGAAGCTGTCCGGAATCGCGAGCGTGATCTTCACGTCGGTGGCGCCGGCCGTCAGCTGCTCGGCGAGCTGCTTGCCCGAGACCTCGAAGGCCGCGATGAGCGCCTAGGCGGCGGTCTCGTCGGTGATCGGGCCGAGGGCCTTTTCAGCGGCGTCCGCGAGCGTCTTGACCAGGGCGTCGGCGAGCTTGAACGAGGCGAGCTTGGCCCGCAGGGCTTCCATCAGTTGCTTCCACATGGCTTGTTTCTCCTGAAAGAGTTGGATGGCGAGTTCGGGATGCAGCGCGGGCCCGTTGGGCTCGGCAAGCTGCACGGGATCGAGGCCCTTGATGACCGGGCGAATCGTCAGGCCGGCTCCGAGCATCACGGCGCCGTGGCGCGCGCGCTTCTCGTTGTCCTGCCAGTTGTCGTGGTACTCGAGCGAGAAATACCGCATGCCGAGCTGCTTCACGGCGTTCAAGCCGTAGAGCGTCCACTCCAGGAGCGCGCGCAGCTTGTTGCCCTCGACGGCCAGCTTCAGGACCCGCGCCGCCGCGCCCTTGGAGGGCTCGTGGCCTACGTCGATGAATACATCCTGGCCGTACACGCCCTTCTCGAAGTTCGAGACCATTTCCAGCAGCATCGGCCGCGTGATGTCGAACTCGCCGTAACGTGGATCGTGAAACGTGCCCGTCCGGGTCAGCGTTTCCCACGTCTGCGGCTTGTCCCCGTCCAGGGACAGGTTCTTGATCGCGGATGAGATGCAGCGGTGAACTCCCTCCGGGAGTCCGCCCTCGAGCTTGAAGTGCCGCCCCTCAGTTTCCACTGCGGGGGCAGCGCAGGACGGCGCCATGAGGGCGCCGAGGCAGGCAACAGCAATCAGCTTCCGATTCATCATTACCTCGACGGGCGCAATGCCCGACGTGGCGGATGATCGGATTTAGGTCAAGCGGAAAACAGGGGGGGACTTTGGCGAGGCGGGACTACGATTGCGGCGCCGGGATTTTCAACGGCTCGAAGCGTATGCCATTGTCACCCGGGTAAGGCTGGGTGTGATCGTGCTCACCCGCGAAGATGGGATCGGGGATCCCCTTCGGAAACGCCGCGCACTCACCGAACAGGCGGTAGTGCGCGCACCGGGTGCATTGGGCGGATTGAGGCATCATTTCACCTTGGCAACGGCAGCATCATACGCCTGCAGGATCTTCTCCGGGACCTCGCCGCGCCGTCTGTCCGCGATCAGGGCCGTGACCTCGGCGAAGAGCTCGGAATCGTTCTTCGTCGCATAGTCCGATACCTTGATGCGATCAATCCGCATGACCTTCCGCCGGCTGAGTTCCTCCACCCACGTCAACATCACGTCCGCGCGCGAGTAGTACAGCGCGTGGCCGGATTCGTGAGCCGCCACCACGAAAAGAGGATCCTCGGCATCTCCCGATGCCGCCCATCGCTTATTGGCGCGAATGGTGGCAAGCCGGGTTTCGAGATCTCGCCGGCTGGACTCCGACCGCTCCGTCTCCAGCAATGCCTCGACCTGCCGGCGTTGTTCCGTATTCCGCAGATCATTCATCGCCTGCAGCCGCCGCTCGGTGGTGGACGCGCTCGCGGCGTAGTTCTTCTGGATGCGCAGCGAGTCGTTCAGCCCAGGCTGATGCCCGAATCGGTAGTGGGTATACAGCCCGAAGGCATCCTCGCCCTTACTGGTCCACCCCAGGGTGCCGACTCTGAAGCCATACGGCCCCAGCACCGCCTGCAGGCCCGCGGCAATCGACTTCGCCTGGTCGAGGGTGATCCCGGGAAAACGCAACTTGGCAGCCAGGCCCTTGAGTGCGGCGGTCGCCACCGGCAATCGCTGCGCCTTCTCGATCGCCGGACGCGGCGATCGCGGCAATGGCGTGACCACCTTGCGGTCGCCGGCGCGGATCTTCACCGCCTTCCACGGGGCCCGGATCATGCCTTGCTTCAGGTCGCCATCCTTGTAGACCTGATTTTTTTTCTTGCCCAGCACGCCGACGCGCTGCTCGGGCTTGAGCCGCGCCAGAGCCTGCATCGGCGTTTCCTTGCCCTGGCGGTCGGCGTCGGTGATCTCGTCCTGGAACTTGATCACCACGAAGGAAAGCGTGTTCGGGTGTGCAGGCCACGGCAGCGTTTCCCGGTCGGGATAGCAGCCCGCGCCCAGGCCGTACAGGTTCTGCGTCGAGAGCAGGTCGCAGATATCGGGCTTCGGATGCGCCGGCGACAGCAGGTACTGCCATGCCCCGAAATCGGGATGATCGTCACCGGAGAGCATATAGGCCTCGCCGTGGGCCCGGTTGAGCTCGGTGCGCATGATGCGTTGCGCGTTGTAGAGCGCGCCGCCCTCCTGGTCAGCCAGCATCCGTTCCTGCACCGCCTTGCTGATACCGGCCGCGCTGGCGGCCTTGATCTTGGCCTGAACGTCAGCCGGCACGCCGGCGCCGGTCGCCAGCAAATCGAGCGCAGCACGGCTGGCTCCATGCCCCTGGATCACCGCCTGCTCGATCGTGTTCACGATTGCGTCGCGTGTGCCGCGGTCGAGACGCCAGAGCCGGTCGGAGAGCTGCAGGCCGTCCGCGGCGATGAAGTTGCGCACGAAAGTCAGCGCCTCATTGGCGATCGCCATGGATCCGGGCGTGGATACGACGGCCTCGACGCCGGCGGCCGCCGTGAACGGCCGGGTGCCGAGCTGGGCCGCCTTGACCAGGTTGCCTTCGAGCATCGCATCACGGGCCTGGCCGAGATCCCGCAGCCGCCCTTCCACTTGCGCCAGCGCGCTGCGCATCTCCTGCAGGGCAAGATTCCCGTCCGGGCCCGCGTGCGACTGGATCCGGTCAGTCAGGTCAGCCGCCGCCTGGCGGTAGATCCGCTGCAGATCCTGCAGCGCTGCGGCGTCGAGCTGCTCGATGTCCTTGTGAGCTGCAAAGGTGGCGCGGCGGATCGCCGCGGCTTCAGCCGTGCTGGGCATCAGTCACGGTGAACCGCCGGTAGATCCGGCAATGCAACGGTTTGGCCGCTGAATCGGTGCGTGCAGTCTCCGCAGAATTCGATCACTCCAGCACGAATGAAGTAATGGCATCGGCCAGATTCACCGGGATACTCGTCCACGAATGACGGGTCGGCGTACTTGCCCCAGGTGTGATTGACGCTCGGCTCAAACGTGGGCCGCTCCACGTCGCCGTTGAATTTCCACATCACTCTATAGTTGGACGTGTAGATGACATGCATGTGCTCGCAGCCAGGGCACCAGTGCGAATAGCCGACGTGAACGCCCTTGGCGTCCCCCACGGACCTCAACTTTCTGCTGACCTGAGCCATCAGCGATTCCTGATCGCCGTGCCGCTCTCACCCTTGCGCTGGTTTCCCGGCGTGATGCTGACACGACCGTTGCCGGCGGGCGTGATGCCGGCATCGTCCGGATAGGGATCGAAGTTTTCCCGCTCCCATTCGATGCGCTCGCGCACGTACGCAGCGTTGTAGCCCATCTCCTCCCACAGCATGCCGAAGGGCAGCCCCAGCGCCTGCAGCTTGAGCGCGCGATCGGCGGCCTGGTTCGGCGTCTCGGTGCGCCGCTCGGCGTAGGCGATGCAGAAATCCTCGGCCTCCGGATTGATGCCCTTGAGCAGGAGCTGCAGGCGAAACGACGCCTCGTAAAGAAAAGCGAGCGTGTCCTGGAGGTCGTCGATCTCCTCGTAGTAATCGCGCTTCATGTCCTCGAGGATGTCGCGTGCGAGAGCGTCCGTATAGCCCATGAGGCCCTTCGGCACCGGCGTCCCGGAGAAAAATGAATCCAGCAGAAGCGAGATGTCCTTGATCTGGTCCAGATTCGCATCGCCCTGAATCGCGTTTACGCCGCCTTCTCTGTTCGTGTAGTAGTTGGTGGTGATGTGGTTCTGGTCCTTTTCATCTTGTGCCCGGTATTCCTCGAGCTCGGGACTTGTCGCCCCCTTGAGGACGTGCTGTACGCGAAGCGGCGCCCGCACGCGCCGGCGGATGACCAGGTCCTCCTCGGTCATTCTCAGCTTCTGCCAGGTGGTGCGAGACGCATCCAGCAGCGGGCGTCCGAGCGCGCCCATGTCGTCGAAGTTGTCCGGGTCGAAGCGCGCCACCGTCATCTGCCACAGCGCGAAGTCGGCGCGCACGGCGCCGGTGAGGATGTCGAACTGGCTGTAGGCCCTGGCTACGTCCTTGAACTGGCCGTGTTGATTCACATTCGGAAGAATGGTCTCGGAGGGCATGCGCACGCCGGCGATGACGTTGAATTGCTTGTCCATCACCCATTGCATCGGCAGATTCCCCTCCATCACGAAGCCGCGCGCGTCTGACTTGAGTTTTTCGCGGCGGTCGAGCTGCAGGCGCTTGCCGAAGGCCTGCCATTCCTTCGCGAGCGTCTTGTTCTCCGTCGCCTGCTGCAGCAGCAGCCCGCCCTTGATCACGTCCCGCGCAATCCGTGAATGCACGCGCTTGACCCGTCCATCGAGGCGATCGGCTTCACGCACGTCGAGAATCGCCTGGCGCAGGTCCGGATCCACCCACATCTGGCGATACATGTACTTGAGCTCGTTCTCCGGTGTCGCGCGCACACCGATTTCGCTTCCCCGGTTGGCGATCGAGGCCTGCTCGTTGGGCAGTGTCGCCGGCGGCTTGATTTTGAACATGCGTTGCAGGAGGGTCATGCCTTATGCTCCTTTGGCTTGAGTTCGATGCGGTCCGCCGAGATGCTGTTGTCCGTTCGCGGTGGCCCTACGTAGCTCACGTCGCGCCAGCCTTCGATCAACCCGGCGGCGATCAGGTCCCGGATCCACGGCAGCGCTTCCGGGATCTGCTGGTGCACGGCCGCGCGCATGGCCTCCGCTCGAGCCTGAGCGCGCCGGTCGAGCTGTATCCTGACGGTGGCACCGTTCACGCAGCCGCCCGCTGCGGCAAAGCAAGCTGTTGGCCGAGCAGCTGCTCGCGGGTCTGGGTGCGGCTGAGGATCACGCCCGGGACGAGCTCCGAGCCGCGGCTGATCAGCGCCCAGGTCGCCGCCATCGCCGCGTCGAAAAGGTCATCGCCGATCTTCGGGTCGGCCATCTTGTAGCTGTCGTAACTCCCGCGCATGCCGGAGGTCGCGTTCTTCTCCGGCTTGATGTTGCCGAGCTGGCGCACCAGCAACGCGAGGTCCCCGGCGACGCCGGCGAGCTCGTTGAGGGCCATCGGCATGACAATCGTTCCGGTGGAGCCGTCGATCGCCGGGAATGCCTCCTCGATATAGGGCAGCGCGGCACGGCCGTTGTGGAAGATGTTCCGCAGTCCGGTCGCCATTGAGTGCTTGGTCATGCCCTCGAATCGCAGCGGCGCGAATGCCCAGTCCGGCCAGTTGGTGGCGTTGCTCTCTCCATTGCCCACCGTGCGCCGGTCTATCGTGGTGAGCCCGCCGCGGTAGAGGCGGTCGTTGAGGCCGGTCAGCATGCCGACCCCGTACGCATCCCCGATCGCCGCGTCCGGCATGAAATAGTCCCAGATCGAATACAGGTCGAGTTCGAGGTCCTTGTCGTCGGTCCCGGGCTTCCACGTCCGCGCGTACGGATAGGTCACGTAATTGCCGATCTGCTCGGACACCACCGCGGCGCTCTTCGAGGCGGTACCGCTCTCGCCGTGGCCGGTGTGGTCGTAGCCGATGGTGATCAATCCCCTTTTCTTGTACTTGCGGCCGGGCAGCGGCTCCGCCAGCTCGATCCCGGCCTGCAGCCCCACCGCCATGGAGCGGCGGATCCAGATCTCCCAGATCAGGTTGCGCGCCGCCACGTTGAGGCAAAGGAATTGCCTGATGTATTCCGCTTCCGGGAGATCCGAGGCCTGCCGCGCGCGCCAGGCCTCGGTGATGATGCCCAGCTCGATGCCCAGGTAGGCATCCACGATCGGCAGCACGTGATAATTACTACCGTCTACCAGGCGCTGCAGCGTGTCCGCGCCCTTGAATACGCCGGTGATGCGGATCTCCGGCTCGATCACCACGTCCGCGCCCAGGCGCTGCGTCGCGCCGAGCATGGGCAGGAACTTCGTGAAAAGGCGGTCCGCCGGCATGTCGTCCACCTCCTCCAGGCTGGCGATCGCCAGCGAGTCGCCGTCCACCTGGGCCATGATCCCGTAGATTTTCGCTACGGAATTGTTGACGAATTCGTACTTCGTTTCTGAGAGCTGCTGCCGGCCGGACTTGTACGCGATGTAGGACTTCAGCATGTCCGAGCGCCGGATCGCCTCGAGGTGATACAGCAGGTTGTTCTGCGACTGGCGCTCGCGCGGCGCGACGATGCCGAGCTCGTGATATGGCCCCGTGGCCAGGCGCTCCAGGTTGTAGAGTTCCTTCACCGAGGTTTTGCGCGTGCGCCGGCAGGAGAAGTCGAGCGTGTTCTTGTGCCGGTCCATCTCCATCATCTTCAGGACCTGCATGGGATCCAGGTTGACGTTGTGTACGTGCTTGTGCCAGAGCGCGTGCGGCCGGCAGCCGGTGTCCGGGTCAGGCTTCGCGTACTTCATGATCGCCTGCTCGGCGCGGCTGGCGATCTGGATCCGCTCCCTGCCGCTGATGCGTGGCTGCACGGAACCTAGCCCTCGCTCTGGTTATGCTCGATCAGCACGGGATCCCGCCCGCGCTTGTCGAGCGCGCGCTGCATCATGTCCTTCAGCGCGTCCTGGGATTGCTGCGTCTGCCGCATGAAGTCGCCGATCAGCTGGCGCCCTTCCTTCTGGGACTCGAGGCGGCCCAGCTCCTCGTGCTCGAGCTCGATCACCTTGGTGGTCATG
>Ga0137410_10000722_pt1 | contig 22835 bp, 21 predicted proteins | sample CZODoug1_16funga_FD_108878 | JGI IMG/M metagenome (GOLD analysis project Ga0137410, IMG submission 108878) | Vadose zone soil fungal communities from Angelo Coast Range Reserve, California, USA - CZODoug1_16fungal (Illumina Assembly) | ecosystem: Environmental > Terrestrial > Soil > Vadose zone... | reverse complement strand
GGGATTCGACGTGTCGAGGTCGAGCCCGAACTGCTTCGCCTTGTACACGACGCTGCTGCGCCCCGAGAGGTCCGACACGAGCACGCGCTGCCGATTGCCGACGCGCTCGGGCACGATGTGCTCGTAGGTCTCGCGGTTCTTCTGCACGGCCGCGACGTGCAGGCCGCCCTTGTGCGCGAACGCGCTGTCGCCGACGTAGGCCTGACGCTTGTACGGCTCGATGTTCGCGAGCTCGTACACGGTGCGCGACAAATGCGCCAGCTTGCCGAGCTGCGCCTCGCTCACGCACTCATAGTTGAGCTTGATCTGCAGATTCGGGATCACGGAGCACAGGTTCGCGTTGCCGCAACGTTCGCCGAAACCGTTGATCGTGCCCTGCACCTGCGTGACGCCCGCCGCGACCGCGGCGAGCGAGTTCGCGACGGCGAGCTCGCAGTCGTTGTGGCAGTGAATTCCGTAAGTCTTCGCGCCGACGCTCTTTGCGGCTTGCACGCCGGCCGCGATCTCGTGCGGCATGCTGCCGCCGCGCGTGTCGCAGAGCACGAGCACGTCGGCGCCGGCCTGTGCCGCCGCGCGCAGGCACGCGAGCGCGCCCGCGGGGTCGGCTCGAAATCCGTCGAAGAAGTGCTCGGCGTCGAAGATCACCTCGTCGACCCGCTGCTTGAGGTAGGCCACCGAGTCCGAAATCACTTCGAGGTTCGCCTCGTTCGAGATCCGGAGGTCGTCGCGGACGTGCAGGTTCCAGGTCTTGCCGACGATCGTGACCACCGGCGTCTCGGCCTTGAGCAGCTGCCGTAGGTTCAGATCCTCCGCGGGCGCCACGTTTGCGCGGCGCGTGGAGCCGAACGCCGCGACCCGGGCGGCGCCCAAGTCGAGCTTGCGCACCCGGCTGAAGAATTCCTCGTCGCGCGGGTTCGAGCCCGGCCAGCCGCCTTCGATGTACGCGATGCCGGCGTCGGCGAGCTCCTCGGCCACGCGGAGCTTGTCGTCGAGCGTGAAGGCCACGTCCTCGGCCTGGGTGCCGTCGCGCAGCGTCGTGTCGTAGAGAAAAATTCGGGCCATTGTCGGGCTCGGCGCGTGATTCGGGTGCGATACTAGCACCGGACCGGCGCCGGCGGCGCGGCAGACGGGTGCAAAACTTGACGGAATACGCGCCTTCTGGCACCAAGGGCCTGGTTTGCAAGCACGTTCTTTGAAGGGGGAACGCATGACGACTTCGGGTTGGCGATGCCTCGCCGTCACAATCGCGCTCGGCGGAGCGGGGCTCGCGCACGCGCAGGAGCACGCCGCGGCGCATCCGGACTTCAGCGGGCTGTACTTCCCGGCCGCGGGGCCCGGCACTCGGAGCCAAACGCCGAACCCCCTGCCCTACAAACCGGACGTGAAAAAGCTCGTTGCGGAATACGAGGCGCATTTCACGCTCGACGACGATCCGGGACGTTATTGCATCTGGCCCGGCATGCCGCGCGCGATCTGGGGCGCGCCGTTCACGGTCGAGATCAACCAGCGGGCGCAGGACGTCTCGATCTACTGGGAAGGCTACGGCATGTATCGCAAGATCTACATGGCCGACCACAACCCGCCGAAACCGGTGCTGCCGGCGGCGATGGGGCACTCGGTCGCGCACTGGGAAGGCGACACGCTCGTCGTAGAGACCTCGAACTTGAAGCCCTATCCGTATATGACACGCATGGCCACGTCGTCCGCCGCGCATGTCACGGAGCGCATGCATCTCGAGGAGCGCGACGTGAACGGGCAGAAGGCCAAGTTCCTCGTGAACGAAGTTACGCTGACCGATCCCAAGATCTACACCGAACCCGTGAAGATCAAGGGCACGCTGCAGTTGCGGCCCGATCTCGCGCTCATCGAGTACACCTGCTCCGACGAGCTCTGGGACGACTACCTCACGCAGCGCGGGCTCACGCTACCGGATTTGGACGCGCTACCGGACGGGAAATGAAGCCATGACAAAATCATTCGCAACTCTGCTCTGCGCCACACTCGCGTTCGCGGCCTTGCCCGCCACGGCCCACCACTCGTTCGCGGTGTGGGACATGACGCAGAACATCGAATTCAAAGGCGTCGTCGAGAACGTAAAGTTCCGCAATCCCCACGCGGCAATGACGTTGACGATCAAAAAACCCGACGGCACGACGCAGATGGTCGAGTTCACCGAGACGGCGCCCGCGAACATGCTCGTGCGCATGGGGCTCACGCCCGACATCCTCGCCGTCGGCAAGAAGATCACGGCCATCGGCGCGCCCCGCAAGGACGATGCGACAGTGTTTTTCTTGAAGGCCGTGATCGCCGAGGACGGCCAGAAGTTCCAGATCATGCCGCCGTGACGGCCGCTCACGGGGGCTGATCGGAGCACCGCGGGCGTGTCGGCCGCAACAACGCTCTGCCGATGAACCTGGACGCGCTCGTCACCGTCTCCGACGAGACCGCGGCCACTCGCAGCCGTACGCAGAAGGTCGAGCTGCTGGCCCGCTGCCTCCGCGAGCTCGCCCCAAGCGAGCGCGAAACCGGCGTCGCGTGGCTCTCGGGCGCGCTGCCCGGCGGCAAGCTTGGCCTCGGACCCGCGACCGTGCACTCGCTGCGCGGCGTGCCGCCGGCCGCGGCGTCCACGCTCACGATCGGCGCGGCGAGCGAGCGGCTCGAGAGCCTGAAGTCGCTCGCCGGCAAAGGCGCCGCGCGCCGCCGCCAGGCCGCGCTCGCCGAGCTGTTCGGGCTCGCGACGGCGCCCGAGCAGAGCTTTCTCGCGCGGCTCCTGGTAGGCGAGCTCCGCCAGGGCGCGCTCGAAGGCGTGATGGCGGACGCGATCGCCGCGGCCGCGGGGCTGGCCGCGGCGGACGTGCGCCGCGCGATCATGCTCGCCGGCGCCATCGCGCCCGTGGCCGCGGCGGCGCTCGCCGACGGCCGAAGCGGGCTCGACCGATTTCGCCTCGCGCTCTACGAGCCCGTGAGCCCGATGCTCGCGAGCCCGACGCAAGACGTCGCCAGCGCGCTCGAGGCGCTCGGCACCGCGGCATTCGAGGTCAAGCTCGACGGCGCGCGCGCCCAAGTGCACAAGGGCCCCGCCGGCGTGCGGATCTACTCGCGCACGGGCCGCGACGTGACGGCGAGCCTTCCCGAGATCGCTGCCGAGATCGAAGTGCTGCCGGCCCGCGCCCTGATTCTCGATGCGGAGGTCATCGCACTCGAGCCGAGCGGCCGGCCCCGCCCGTTCCAGGCCACGATGCGCCGCTTCGGCCGCAAGCTCGAGGTCGAGAGCGCGCAAGCCGAGCTGCCGTTGTCGCTGTTCTGCTTCGACTGCCTGCACGCCGACGGCGAGGACTTGATCGACCGGCCCGCGCGCGAACGGTTCGCGCGGCTCGACTCGCTCGTTCCGCCCGGCCTCGTCGTTCCGCGGCTCGTCACCTCCAAGCTCGAAGCCGCGGAACGGTTCCTGCGCACCACACTCGACGGCGGCCACGAGGGGCTCATGGCGAAGGACTTGGAGAGCCGCTACGAAGCGGGCAGTCGCGGCGCGTCCTGGCTCAAGATCAAGGTCGCGCACACGCTCGACCTCGTGGTGCTCGCGGCCGAATGGGGTAGCGGCCGGCGGCGCGGCTGGCTCAGCAACCTGCACCTGGGTGCGCGCGACCCCGACCGCGGCGGGTTCGTGATGCTCGGCAAGACGTTCAAGGGGCTCACGGACGAGATCCTCGAGTGGCAGACGGCGCGGTTGCGGGAGCTCGCGATCGGCTCGACGTCGGGCTACGTGGTCGAGGTGCGGCCCGAGCTCGTCGTCGAGATCGCGTTCAACGAGCTCCAGGTGAGCCGCCGCTACCCGGGCGGCTTGGCGCTGCGCTTCGCGCGCGTGATCCGCTATCGCGACGACAAGACCGCGGCGGACGCCGACACGATCGACACCGTCCGCGCCATCGCGGCGGGCCGGCGCGCGGCCCCCGATCCGAGCGCGAGCCGCCGATAGACTTTCCTTTCTGCCCGACTTCGGGCAAAAATCAAGCCTTCAATGCCCTCATCGGGCACACTGCGCGCCGCATGTCGGATCCGGACGATCTCGAAGAGCTGATCGGTTACCTCGTCCGTACGAGCCGTTTGACCCCGCGCGAAGCGGCGCGGGTCGTCGGCGAGGTGCTCGAGTTCCTCAAGGAGACGCCCGAGGCGTACATCCGCCGGCGCCACTACGCGTTGCAGGCCGAAGGGCTCTCGAACCCGGCCATCTTCGCGCGGCTCGCCGAGGAGGTCGCCCGCTGGCGGTTCAGCGCCCCGCGCTACACCGCCCGGCAGATCCGCCGAATCATCTACGGCTGAGGCCTGTCCCCAGGGTCAGACCCTAGGGACAGAGCAAAGGAGACGGGTATGTGCGGGATCGTGGGTTATGTGGGCAAGCGCGACGCGGCGCCGATTTTGATCGAAGGGTTGCGGCGGCTCGAATACCGCGGCTACGACTCGGCGGGAGTCGCGGTCGCTCGCGGCGGCAAGCTGCGCGCGTTCAAGAACAAGGGCAAGGTCCGAGACCTCGAGCAGCACCTGCCGGCGAAGCTGCGCGGCGCGACCGGCATCGCGCACACGCGTTGGGCCACGCACGGCGAACCGAGCGACCGCAACGCACATCCGCACTGCGACGGCGCGAACCGCTACGCGGTCGTCCACAACGGCATCATCGAGAACGCGGCCGAGCTGCGCGCGCAGCTCGCGGCACGCGGCGTGGAGCTACGCTCCGACACCGACTCCGAGGTGCTCGCGCACTTGATCGCGGCTGCGCCGGCCGAGACGCTCGAGGAATCCGTGCGCACCGCGCTGCGCGCCGTCACCGGGACCTACGGCATCGCGGTGCTCGACGCGGAGCGGCCCGACTCGATCGTCGCCGCGCGCAACGGTAGCCCCGTGATCCTAGGGCTCGGCGACCGCGAGATGTTCGTCGCCTCCGACGCGGCGGCGCTCGTGCGGCACACGCAGAGCATCGTGCACCTCGACGACGGCGAGATCGCGGTGCTGCGTGCGGACGGCTATGAAACGGCGACGCTCGCGGGCGGCCCCACGGTCAAGACGCCGTCGACGATCGAATTCACGAACGACGCGCTCGACAAGGGGGACTACGCGCACTACATGCTCAAGGAAATCGGCGAGCAGCCCGACGCGGTGCGCCGCACGCTCGGCGGCCGTCTCGAGAAGCGCTTCCAGACGACCCATCTCGGCGGCCTCGAAACCGCCGCGCGCGAGCTGCTCGAGATCCGCCGCGTGAAGATCCTGGGCTGCGGCTCGGCGTACATCGCGGCACGGTTCGGCGCCCACCTCATCGAGCAGCTCGCCCGCGTGCCGGCGGACGCCGAGCCCGCGTCGGAGTTCCGCTACCGCAATCCCGTCATCGAGCCCGATACTCTATATATAGCCGTGAGCCAGTCGGGCGAGACGTTCGACACTCTCGCGGCCGTGCAAGAAGTGAAGCGCAAAGGCGGACGCGTGCTCGGCGTCGTCAACGTGGTCGGCAGCACGATCGCGCGCGAATGCGGGCGCGGCATCTATCTCCACGCGGGGCCCGAGATCTCGGTGGTCGCCACCAAGACGTTCACGTGCACGGCCGTCGCGTTCGCGCTGCTCGCGATGCATCTCGGCCGGCTCAAGGATCTCTCGACCGCGAGCGGCGCGCGACTGCTCGCGGCGCTCGAGGCGCTGCCCGGCCAAATCGGCGAGATCGTGGCGGCGGAGGAGCAGATCGCGGCGGTCGCGCGCGCAATCGCCGCGAGCCGCGATGCCTACTTCGTGGGCCGCGCGGCCGGATTCCCCGTCGCGCTCGAGGGCGCGCTCAAGCTCAAGGAGGTGAGCTATCTGCACGCCGAGGCCTATCCTGCATCCGAGCTAAAGCACGGCCCGCTCGCGCTGATCTCGCCGGAGACGCCGACCGTCATCGTGCTGCCGCGCGACGACTTGTTCGCGAAGAACGTGTCGACGATCGAGGAGATCCGGGCGCGCGGCGGTCCGACGTATGTGGTGACGCAGCCGGGCCCGGCGCTACCGGTGCGGGTGGACGGCGCGATCGAGGTGCCGAAATCCGAGCCCGAGCTCGACCCGATCTTGTTGAACGTGCCGCTGCAGCTGCTCGCGTACCACGTCGCGCTCGCGCGCGGCAGCGACATCGACCAACCGCGCAACCTCGCGAAGTCGGTAACGGTGGAGTAGCGGTTCTACGACGGATAGAGCTGATTGATCAGGTCCGCCGTCATGCGCAGCCGCCGATAGCTTCCGGGCGCCAGCAGCATTTCGCCGTGGGCCAGACCGTTTCTCAATTCGACCGCGGCCTTGCAGACGCCCTCCAAGACCTTCATGTCGCGTTCTTCGTTGGCGATCTGTTCCGCGGTCGGCTCCTCGATCCCGATGCTGTCGATGCCGAGCTCTTCCATGCGCTTGATCGAAGCGAGGGCGTGGCGATCCTCGACAGCGGCCCGAGCAATCTCACGTCGGTGGGCGATCCGCTCCTCGGCGATCCAACCTGCCTTGATCGCGTGCTCGATCAGCTTGCGGAATGAGCTCTCGCTTGCGAGCGCCGAGCCCTCCTGCTTCGCCCGGACTTTGAGCGCCGCCTCGAGCGCGAGAAACCCCGTGAGGTCTGCAATCGGATGGAATTCGTAGACGTACCACGTGCAGAGCGACAGGTTGCGCGCTGTGTCGAATAGCGTGCGGATGCGTTCCGGCACACCAGGCAGCAACTCGATACCCGCAAGGGCTTCTTGCAGGTCTGTGGCACTTCCGAACATGCGCTGGCGGTCATCGCCTTCAAGCAGCTCCGAAAGCGACTTCAACGCCATAAGTTGCCGTTCCTGTAGAGCCTAGGAGGCCCGCAGCTTACCGCTTGGGGCGAGCGCGTGCTCGTCGAACGGTCTCGGCTCGACGCAACCGCGCTGGTGGGTCCAAAGGCTCAATGACTCGACCGCCTATTTCAACCTACTGAGGAAGGCGTCCATCTCACGCAGCACGTCCGCCTCGTTCGACAAGAACAGGAAGTGATTCGCGTGCGGGAGGCGGACGACATGCGCGTTGGGAAGGGCGGCCTCGAACGCCTTCACCAGAGCCTCGCCCTTCACGTCCAGTGCCTCGCCGTGGGCGCGCGCCGCGGCATCAGTGGTTCCGGGATCGTGCGGAAGCGCATAGATCGCCAGAATGGGAGGCGGGATCTTCGTGTATCGCTGCATGCCGTCAAAGATCGCCGGCATGGGCGGCGGCAGCGGCGACTTCGCTGGCTCAGGCACAGGATCGAGCCCCGGCGCGTAGAACGCATACGAGTAGCCCGCGTCCAAATAAACCAGACCGGCAACCTTGTCGGGGTATCGCGAGCCGATGGAGCTCAGCTCTTCGCCGCCGAGCGAATGGCCGACGAGCACCGGCCTACTGATCGACAGCGCCTCGACCACTGCGAGCACGTCGTCGCCTAGCCGGTCGGCTGCGTACCCCGATGATGGAGCACTGGAAGCGCCGAAGCCGCGTCGTGTGATGCCAACCACGCGGTAACGCGCCGCCAGCTTCGGGGCAATTGCGTCGAAAATGTGCGCGGTGTTTCCGGCGCCTGGCACCAGAACGAGCGTTCGGACATTGCCAGCCTGCGGCCCTGCCCAATCGAGCACCTCGAGCTTCACATTCGAATCGACGGTCACGAACCGGACCGAGTGTGGCGACGGATCTTTCCACGCAGTCTCCGGTGTCGCTCGAACGAGCGACAGAGGAAGCGGCTGACCTTGACGCCACGTGCCATCGATGGAGTTGCCGTCCGCCGCGATGGTGCCGCTGTATGTGCCACGCAGCGCCGCGATCGAAAACCCGAACGTCGCCCCCCGTACCGTAAGGTCGTCGACCGGCAAGGCCGCTCCCCGGTCGGGATCCTGGTCGATGCTCGCGAAGGTCGCCTTCCACGCCGCACCGTCGCCCTTCTCGATATGCAGAATGAGGCGCAGTTGCCGTGGCGCGGCTCCGAGCGCGCCCTGCCAATCGCCACTGAGATCCTGCGCCGACGCGCCGCCGCTGCACAGCACGAGTGCGGCAAAGACCCACACGGCTTTCGTTAGCGACATCAGAAGGAGCTGACGATGTTCATGCGGCCGACACCCTCCACTGTAGCTAAGGCGAGGCCGACGGACCACCGACTCCCGGCGCCGAAAGGATGGCCGCTGCAGCGCCTGCCGCGACGCGCCGAGCGAGCTCGTCGATCTCCTCGTCGCCGGCGCTGAAGCTGTCGACCCAGAACTTCTGGTCGCGCGCACCGTTGACGAGCAACGCCTCCACCGAGAGACGTCCGCCCTCGCGCCGCGTGCGCGCTTGGAGCAAGAACTCGGCGTCGAGCGCGCGCGAGATCTCGCGCGCGGGCCTGAGCCCCTCGGCCGCGGCGCGCGCGCTCGCGCTTGCGATCACCATGATCTGTCCCCGGCGCACGAGCTCCGCGGTCACGCGCTCAGTGAGCCGTGTAGCGGCCGTTTCGTCAGCGGCATCGTGGGAGTAAGGCGTGAAAGGTAACACCGCGATCGCCGTTCGCGGCACCGCGGGCTCGGTGACGAGCCGCCAGCCAACCGCCCCGACGGCCGCCGCCAGCACGACGGCGACGATTCCACCGACGACGAGCCGCCGCGACGGCGCACGACCGGGCTCGCTCGGCACGTATGCATGGCCGGCCGCGAGAACGCCGGAGCTCGTCGCGGCGCCGGCGCCGTTCACCGCGATGGCGGCGCCGTTCGGTACCACGCCCCCGTTCGTTGCTGGAATCTCTGACCGCCGCTCGAACAAAGGCGAGTAGCCGCCCTTCTGCATCCGGATGCGGACCGCCGCGCCGGCGCCCTCGCCGCCGTAGAATTCGTCGAGCTTGCTGCGCACGCGCCCTGCCTCGACGCGCACGATCGAGTCGATGCGCGGGTCGTAGTCCGCGCCGCGATCGAACACCTCGACGCCGAGCACGTACTCCTTGAGGCGCTCGCCGTCACCCGCGAGCGTGCGCTCCACGACGAACCTCAAGAATCGGCTCAGGCGGATGGATCCTGCGAACGCGGGGCTCGCGAGGATCGATTCGAGCTCGGTGCGAACTTCCTCAGGGGTGGGCGGCACGCGCGTAGTTTCCCACAACCACGGGCAGGAACGGCCCGGCCGGCCCGCAAATTCGAGGTTAGTAACGGTTACAACTCACCGCGACTTACTGCCGGCGCTAGGATCGGCTCCGCGACACTGCGTCCCGAACCTTCCATCCATCCCAACGAGGAGCATTGTCATGTCGAAGCATTTCATCTCTAAGCGCTTGCACGCCACCCTGATCGGCGGCCTCGCCGCCTTGCTGCTGTCCGGCAGCGCGCTTGCGGGTCCGCCGCTGATCTGCCATCCGTTCGTCACGGCCGTGGACGCGAAGCTCCTGCCCTGGGTCGCAACCACCAAGGACTGGCGCTCGCCCGATCCCGGCTATCGCGTCGCGAACCTCACGGCGGACACGCTGCGCCTCCTGACGCCCGACGCACCGATGCTGTCGAGAATGGAGAACCTGCGGCGCGCGACCATCTACGCGTCGCAGGACTCGCGAGTCGCAACCGAGCTGCTGCACACGTTGCTCGCGCGGGCCGAGAGCCCCGCCTCGGACCCGCGAACGGCGGGGCTCGCGCAGTTCGACTTCGGCTATCTGGTGGAGACCTATCGACAGTTCGACCACGCGGTGGGCTACGGGATGGTGGACGGCAAGGTCGCCGGCCAGCTGCTGCCCGAGTTCGCCAAGAATGCGGCGCCGGCGGAAGCCGCCAAGGTTGCGAGCCTCGACGCACAGGCGCTCGTGCGCGCGGCGCAACAGGCGGTGCCGGCGCTGAACGCGGAGCTCGAGTTCGCCGCGTCGTTGATGAGCCCCGACAACAAGACCGCCGCGCTGCATCGCGGACGCGCGGCCGCGGGTGCGTCCTCGGGATCGCTGCTCGCGCAAAACCTCGCGATCTACGAGTAGCGCTCCGCTAGGCGCCGGGCACCGCCGGTGCCTGGCGCCTCGTCACTCCTAGCGACGGGCGGACCTCTGCGTCGCGCAGAGCGCCCGCTTCGCCTCGCGCGGCAGCCGCTTGATCTCGTGCTCGCGGCGGAGCGCGCCGCCGCGGTCGGCCACCGGCTCCCGGTAGACGAGCTTCACTGGGAGCCGGCTCCGCGTGTACTTGGCGCCGAGGCCCGCGTTGTGCTGCCGCACGCGCGCGGCGAGGTCCTTCGCCACTCCGGTGTACAGCGTGCGATCGGCGCAGCGGACGATATAGACGTGCCAGCTCAGAGCCCGAGCGCGTACAACAAGGTGTCGTTGTACATGATGAGGCGGCCCATGAAGATCACGCCGAACCAGGCAATGAGCGATACGATCGCAACGACCTTGGCGCCGGTCGGCGCGTCGCCGTCCGCCGGCAGGCCGGCGACCTTCTTCTCGATGCCCGTGAAGTAGAACGCGAGCAGATTGATGCCCGCGATCAGCACGAGCAGCATCTTGAGCTGCAGCGCGAGATTCGTGAGGTACTCTATCGGCCCACCGACCGGGTTGCCGGCGATGAAGATCACGCCGGTGACGATGTTGATCAAGAAGCCGATCACGCCGAGCGGAATGAATTTCTCGAGCGCCTTGATGGGGATGCCCTTAGCGAGCCCCAGCATGCGGGCATCGGTGAGCCCCACCGTGCCGATGATCGCGGCCATGCCGAAGAAATGCAGGATCTCGCAGATCGGCCACACCCAGTCGTTCTTGCCGACGAAATCACCGAGATCGAGCCACAAGAAAAAGCTGTTGAGAGATTCGATCACGGCCTATTTCCCTCCAAGCCGGCCGATGCCCGTAAAGGCTTCGACCAAATACGGGTACTCGCTCAATCGGCCACAGATGATCGCCGACGTCCAGAGCACGAGCGATAGCAGCGCAAACGTGCGCGCCTGCGACGGCAAGGGGCCACCCGCGACGAACGCCGGGTTGTCGAACACCTTGGCGCGCAGGAGCTCCATGTTGGTCATCGCGAGCGCGATGAACGTGAGCTTCAGCAAGAACATGAAGTTGTGGGAGTCGTTGTCCAAGTTCGCGGCGAGCAGCGACAGCCCGGAGAACGCGTTGATCGTGAAGCCGACATACATCCACGGGAACAGCTTGCGCAGTGCCTGCGGCCTGATCTCGGGAACGAAACCCAAGAGGCGCAGCGCCATGATCGCGTTGACGCCGACGATGATCGCGAGACCCATCGCGTGCAGCGAAAGGATCCACGTGAAGGCGAAGATCGACGGCGACTCGCGCACCCACACCGGGTACGCGCTGTTCTGGATAGCATCAATCCAATTCATACGAAGACTCTGACCTCTGACTGACTATCGGCCGTGCGCGACGGCGCTCTTGAGGGGGACTTGCTGCTCTTGCACGTGTTCCTCGTCGGCCTCGCGCTCGGGCTGCTCGGCCGTGTACTTCAAGAACAGGAGCAAGGTGGCCGCGACCAACGAGCCTAAGGCCATGATCATCGCGACGCGCGCCAACGGCAGGTTCGCGTTCAACAAGAAGCCGCCGATGATCGGCGCGAGCACCGAGCCGAGACGGCCGACGCCGACCGCGACTCCGGTGCCGAACGCGCGCACGTGCGTCGGGAACGCCTGCGCGAAGATCGTGTACATGCCGGTGATCGCGCCGTTCGTGAAGAAACCGGCGGCCATGCAGATCAAGATCAGCCGCACGAGGTCAGGCGCGGTTCGCCCGAAGATCGTGACCGCGATCGTCGACAGCAGCATCACGGCGATCGTGACCGGCTTGATCGGGAATCGCATCCCGAGAAGGCCGACGACGGTGCCGCCGGTGGCGCCGCCCACGTTGAGCCAGGACAGCACGTTGCCGGCCTCGCTCGGCGCAAAGCCCAGGCTCGTGACGATTTGAGGTACCCACTTCACGATGAAATAGAACGTCGTGATGTGGAAGAAGTACGCGAACGTCACGATCAACGTGATGGGCAGGAAACCGGCGCGGAAGATGTCCCCGATCGAACGCTTACGGACCTCGGCGGAGATCACCGGCAGCGCCGCGACCGTGGAATGTCCGAGCCGCTTGAGCGTGCTGTTGATCTTGTCGAGGGCGCCACGCGGCTGCTTGCGCGCGAGCCAGTGAACCGATTCGGGCATGAAAAAGAACACGATCGGGATGAACACCAACGTGACGGTGGCGCCGAAGTGGAACACGGAGCGCCATGAGTCGAGCGACAGGCTCGCGGACGTGATGAACCCGCCCGCCGCCGCGCCGACGGGGTAGCCGATCGACATGATCGCGACTGTCAGGCTGAGCCGGCGGCGGTTCGAGAACTCGGCGGCTACGGCGTTGATCGACGCCAGCATTCCGCCGATCCCCAAGCCGGTGATGATGCGCCACGTCGAGAGATCAGCGATCCGCGGATCGAGCTCCTTGCCGAACAGGCCGAAGATCGGCGTAACGAGGCTGCCGAGTACGCCGTTCGTGGTGGTGACCATGTACATGCCGAGCGCCATGACGACGAGACAGCCTAAGACCGTCGGGCGGCGCCCGATCTTGTCGGCGACGCCGCCGAGAGCGACCGAGCCGAGCGCCATGCCGAACAGCTCCATGGACAGCACGATGCCGAGGGCGGCCCGGTTGATACCCCACTCGCTCATGATTCCCGGCGACGCGAAACTGATCGACAACACGTCGAAACCGTCGAGGGCGTTCAGACCGACCGTGATGGCCACGATGAGCGCCTGCATGAGCGCCATGGGCTCCTTCGCAATGATGTCGCGCGGATCGGTATGCACGGTACAACGTCCCCAGAATCGTGGCCGTCTTTAGCAGCCTCTTGCGAACGGAGGGTAACACTTTCCACGCTGGGCCGCCCGACGGCAGCGAGCATTCTTAAGGAACTTCAACTCGGCTTTGCTACGGCCTTCGAATACTGTATTTTCTCGCCGTCACGACGGAGGGGGTTTGAACACAATGGCTCATCGGCCTATCGGTCAGCGCCAAATCGGTCATCGCCTCAGCGCGCTGGTTGTCGTCGCGGGGCTCGCGGCTGCCGCGGCGCCCGCGCACGCGCAATGGCCCGAGTATCCGACACCGAACGTCCCACGCAACGCCGACGGCACGCCGAACATGAAGGCGCCGACGCCGCGCACGAAGGACGGTCATCCCGACTTCACGGGGCTCTGGGAGATCTACTTCAACTCGATCGCGGCCGCGCCCCCGCCGGGGCAGGCGAGCCCGTCGCGATCGCTGCAGGATCAGAGCGGCGGCGGGGCCGAGAATCAGCTCGGTCTCACGCCCGCGACACCGCCTGCCGATCCGAACGCACCGCCGCGCGCGACGTTCTTCGACATCGGCGCCAACATCAAGGGCGGCGCGCCGTTCAAGCCGTGGGCGAAGGAGCTGCACGACCAACGCGTGAAGGACAACCAGAAGGACAACCCCGACGCGCACTGCCTGCCGATGGGCTACATGCAGCTTCACGGCCATCCCCAGCCGCGCAAGATCGTGCAGACGCCGAAGCTCATCGTGATGATGTACGAGGGCAACCAGGGCCTGCGGCAGATCTTCACGGACGGCCGCCCGCTGCCGAAGCTCGACGAGGACCTGCAGCCGTGGTGGTACGGTTACTCGGTCGGCCGTTGGGAGGGCGACACGCTGGTCGTCGAGACCGTGGGCTTCCGCGACGACGGCTGGCTCGACGTGTTCGGCAGCCCGCTCACCGATCAGGGCAAGCTCATCGAGCGCTTTCGCCGTCCCGACTACGGCCACATGGAGATCGACATCACCGTCGACGACCCCAAGGCCTACACGGCGCCGTTCACCGTGCGCGTGAGCCATCAGCTCACCGTGAACCAAGAGCTCATCGAATTCATTTGCAACGAGAATGAGAAGTCCTCACAGCATTACGATCGGTGACATATACAATGTGTAACGGATCGCAGAATTTCTAAGGAGTCGAAAATGAATGGACGTTGGTTGTTAGCCGCGGCGATCGGCCTGGGTGTCCTGGTACAGGTCCCGGCCTTCGCGCATCACTCTTTCGCCGCCGAGTTCGATCGCAACCTGCCGGTCACGCTCACGGGCAGCGTCACCAAGGTCGAATGGGCGAATCCGCACGCGCGGTTCTACTTCGACGCGAAGGACGACAAGGGCGCCGTCGTGAACTGGGACTGCGAGCTCGCGAGCCCGAACGGCTTGATGCGTCGCGGTTGGACGCGCAATTCGATGAAGGTCGGCGACACGGTCACCGTCACCGGCTCCCGCGCGAAGAACGCGGAGCATGTGTGCAACGCGAGCACCGTGACGCTCGCGAACGGCAAGAAGCTGTTCGCCGGCTCGTCGGGCGACGAGCAGCCGGCTTCCGCGCCGAACTGAGATCATCAACACGATGAACGCCCGCGTGCAAATCGCGATTGCGCTCGCGGCCGGCGTGCTGATGGCACAGCCGGCATTCGCGCAGTGGCCCCTGTTCAAGGAGCAAGGGATCCCGCGCAAAGCCGACGGCACGCTGAACCCGGACGGGCCGCCGCCGCGCGCGGCCGACGGCCACGTCGACTTGTCGGGGCTCTGGGATCGGGCCGGCGGGTTCGGGATCGGCCCGCCGCAAGGCCAGCGCCCACAGGGTCAAGGTCAGGGCCCAGGGCAGGGGCAAGCGCAGCGCCCGCAGGGCCCCGGGCCTGCGGCCGGTGGGCCTGCGGCCGGCGGCCCGGCGGCCGGCGGCCCAGCAGCCGGCGGCCCCCCGCGTGGGCCGCGCACGCCGCCGCGACCCGTGCTGCCCGCCGACGGCAGCCCGCCGTTGGCGAACTTCGGCAACGTGGGCGCGGGTTTCCCGGACGGCTTGCCGTACCAACCGCTCGCCGCGCAGCTGCGCGCCGAACGCATCGGGAACAACATGAAGAACAACCCCGACGCGCACTGCCTACCGATGGGCCTCACGCAGCTGCATCTGCACCCCCAGCCGCGCAAGCTCGTGCAGACGCCGGGCCTGATCGTGATCATGTACGAAGGCAACCAGGGCCTGCGCCAGATCTTCACCGACGGCCGCAAGGTGCCGGAGCTCAACGACGATCTCCAGCCGTGGTGGTACGGCTATTCGGCCGGCCACTGGGAAGGCGACACGCTCGTCGTCGAGACCGTCGGCTTCCGCGACGACGTCTGGCTCGACGTCAACGGCAGCCCGCTCACGAGCAAGGGCCGGATGACCGAGCGCTTCCGGCGCCCGAGCTTCGGGCTGCTCCAGATCGACGTCACCATTGACGACCCGGCAGCCTATACCAAGCCGTTCACGTTCCGCATCAACCAGCGGCTAACGGCCGACGACGAGCTCATCGAGTTCGTCTGCAACGAGAACGAACGGTCGTCGGAGCACTTCGACCGCTGAACGCGTAAGGGGCGGTTCGCCGCCCCTTCCCTTTCTCACCACACGCCTTCCAAAGCCGCGTAAACCGGCACTGTTAACGCACGGTTAGCGCGCTCTTTTAACGTCCCATCAACGGTAAATAGCGGGAGTTTTCTCGCTCGACCGGACATCATTCACGTCGTTTTCGGCGCCCCGCCGTGCTGGGTTACGCCCGGACCTTTCGTCAACGGTTCCAAAGTCGTCGGCCCCGAACCGGCGCTGCGGATGAGCGCCGATGCCCGGAGCGAGCGTCGGACGACACCCGCCGGGCATGTACGTCTCCGTTGTCATAACGAGGAAGAAAATCGATGCGCAAGTTGTACCGTTCCAAACCGTGGCCCGCTCGCAAGGCGCTGGCCGCCGCGATCTCGACCGGGTTGGCGATCGCCCTCCCCATGACCGTCCATGCCCAACGCGCCGCACGCCCCGGTGCCGCTCCGCCGCCGGTCGCGGCCCCCGCCGCGGCAACGCCCGCGGACGACCGGCAAGCGCTGCTCGACCGGATCGACCAGCTCGAGAGGCGGCTCTCCCAGCTCGAGGAAAAGGCCGTGCTATCGGCGCCGAAGGTGCTGGTCAAGGAAGTCCACGTGTGGGTCGACGACAACGGCAATCAGTACGACCACGCGGTCCCCGGCGCCAAAGAGGTAGTCACCTACGAGCGCGAGCTCGCGCAGCGGCGCCAGACGATCGAGGACGAGATCAACGATAAGCTCGCCGAGGAAGCCGCGAGCGGCGTCGAGATCGGCATCAACAACGTGACCACGCTCCAACTCGCGCACCAGACCAAGGGCGCCGAGACGGTGGCCGACGGGCACGCCTACGGCCTCTCGGCCGCGGACATCACTTTCAGCGCCGCATCGGCTGCGTTGAACACCGAGTTCTTCGCGGACCTGGTCGGCATCGGCGGCTCGCCGCCCGAGCAAGAGATCGACGCGCTCAATCTGCTGAACGGCCAAACGGCCCGCTTGAGCAACAACCAGTTGAGCGTGCGCGAGGCCTGGCTCAGGACCGAGCTCGCGCATCAGAAGCTCGGGTTGAGCGTCGGCCGTATCGACGTGACCACGCACTTCGACCGCAACGCGGCGGCGAACGACGAAACGACGCAATTCATCAGCGACGCGCTCGTCAACAATCCGGTGCTCGGTCTCGCGAGCAACGGCTTCGGCATGGTTGCCGAATGGGACCCGAAGAAGAGCTGGAACTTCAAGTTCGGCCTCCAGCAGAGCACGGATCCGAGCATCCAGCTCGGCTCGCTCGCCGACTCGATGTTCAAGCTCGCCGAGTTCGAGTACATCGCGCGGCCGTTCGGCTTGCCCGAGGGGCACTATCGGGTATGGGCGAGGTCCGACAATAGTAGTGGCGCGTATCGCGACGCATATGGCGTCAGCATCGATCAGAAAGTCGGACAGGCAATCACGCTCTTCGCTCGCTACGGCGACGGCGAGGTCGGCGACATCCCCGGCGAGGAATACTTCTACAGCGGCGGCGTGGAGTTCGGTGCGCCGCACACGTTCCATCCTGAAGATTTCTGGGGCGTCGGCCTCGCGCACACCGACTTCGAAGAAGGGCCGAGCGAGAAGCTGGCGGAGGTGTTCTACAACCTCCACCTCACGACGCACTTGCGGTCCTCGTTCATGCTCCAATACGTATACGAGTCCGCCACCGGCGCCGGCTATTTCCTGCCCGGCGCACGCATTCAGGTCGTATTTTGAAACGCCATTCGGAGATCACGGAGATCACCATGCGTAACGTCAATCGGCTTCTCGGCGTCTGCCTAATCGCCTCGCTCGCGGCGCTCACCGGACCGGCTCTGGCGCAAGCGCCGGCCGCGCCGCACAACATGGCGAACATGCCGCCGCCCGCGTCCGGCGCGAAAATCATCGTTAGCGACCCAACCTCGGTCGTGATGATCGTGGACCGCGATTCGAACGACATCGCGTTCATGGACATCAAGACCAAGCAGATCTTGGGTCGCACCTTCTTGGGCAACAACGTCAACCCGCACATGGTCATGATGTCGCCCGACGGGCGCTACGTCGTGACGGGCGGGCAGCGGTCGAACACGGCGTACATCATCGACAGCCGCACGCTCGAGCTCGTGGCCAAGATCCCGGTCGGCTTCGCGCCTGAGCACCTCGCGTTCTCGCCGGACGGCCGCTGGTACTACCAGGGCAATCCCGAAGGCGACTCGATCACCGTCATCGACATGCAGTCGCTGAAGGCGATCAAGACGATCGAGGGTCTGCACGAGCCGCTCAACATCACGTTCACGCCGGACGGCAGCAAGGCGTACATCGGCAACTACGGCGCGCACTGGGTCGGAGTCGTCGACGTGACGCGCCACGAGCTGATCAAGAAGATCAACATCGACACCGTTCCGGGCGTCGCACGCCTCGACCCGGCCAAGTACCTCACCGAGATCAAGGGCATCTTCAACGCCACGCCGACGCCAGACGGACGGTTCCTCTACGCGGCCGACGGCGATCTCGGCGTGGTCGGCGTGATCGACACGCGCGAAGACAAGGTGGTCAAGGTCATCCGCGTCGGGCCGGATCCGTGGCGCGTCTACATGGCGCACGACGGCAAGTACGGCATCTCGGTGAACAACGGCGACAACACGATCTCGATCATCGACGTCGCGAAGAACGCGGTCGTCGGCAGCTACCCCGTCGGCCCGGACCTCACCGGCGTCAACTTCGCGGCGGGCAAGGCGTTCGTGATCAGCTCCACCACGGGCTTCCTCTACGTGTTCGACATGAAGACGCTGAAGCCCACGGGCCGCATCAAGATCGGCAACAACCTGTTCCTGCAGACCGCCACCACCGACGTCGCCGACCAGAAGCTGTACCTGGGCAGCGCCACCGACAACTCGGTGTACATCATCGACGGCGCAACAGAAGCCGTGGAACGCGTAGCCAACGTGGGCCAATTCCCCTGGGGCACGCACATCATGGACAGCAAGGACAACTACTGTCACTGATCGGGAAATGAGCCGCTGCCGCCGTGTAGTATTCGCGGATCGATCCCACGAAAGTGCACGGTGGCAGCCCTGTCCTCCTTCGCCTCTAACGGACCCGTCCCACCCGCCGGCCGTTCACGCGCGGCCCGCCTCGGCGGCACCGCGGTGCTCGCACTCGTGTGCGCCGCGAGCTGGATCGCGAGCGCGAGCGCGCAACATTCCGAGCCGCAGCCACGCGACGGCGCGCAGCAGCCTCCCGCGGCGCCCCCGCACGCGGACGTGCGAGCGCAGACCCGCATCGTTCACCGCGGCACCGCCGTCACGGAGGCGCAGGCGGCGGAGCTCACGCTCACGCTCACCGAAGCCACGGTGCGGCCGATCCAGGCCTGGGTGCGCACCGCCGGCACGCTGGACAAGACGGGCCACCTCTTGACGACTTTCCTGCGCTCGCCCGACGCGGAGCAAGTGATGGTCGGGCAGCGCGTGCGCACGTTCTCCGTGGCGCAGAGAACCCAGATGTACCAGGCGAAGATCACGCGCGTCACGCCCGAGCCCGACGGCGCGCGCGTCGAGGCCACGATCCCGGTCGCCGCCCTCGACGTCGGCGCGGCGTACCTCATGGAAATCGTCGTGGAGCAGGGGCCGTTCCTGTCGGTGACCAACGAGTCGATCATCGAGGAAGGAACCGGCAAGGTGGTGTACGTGCAGCAGGCCGCCGGCGAGTACGCGCCGCGCACGATCCACACGGGAATCGAGGGCGAGCTCTACACGCAGGTGCTCGACGGGCTCGCCGAAGGCGACCGGATCGTGTCGATCGGCAGCTTCTTCGTCGACGCCGACAACAAGCTGAAGGGCGCCTCGGAGTAGCGGTGATCTCGGGCTTGATCGACGTGATCGTCCGTTTCCGAGCCGTGATCGCGACGCTGATCGTCGCGTGCGTCGCCATCAGCATCTACGCGATTCGCACGGCGCCGCTCGACGCGATCCCCGATACCTCCGACCCGCAGGTCATCATCTACGCGAAGTGGCCGCGCAGCCCCGAGCTGCTCGAGGAGCAGGTTACCGAGCCGGTGATCCGCGCGCTGATCGGCTCGCCCGACATCCGCTCGATCCGCGCGACGTCGCACATGGGCTACTCGTTCATTTACGTGATCCTGCGCGGCACAGCGCGGCGCGACGCCGTGCGAGCCGCTGTTGCGGACCGCCTGAGCGCGATCCGGCAGCAGCTGCCTGCCGACGCGCTCGTGAGCGTGGGCCCGAACGCGAGCGGCATCGGCTGGATCTACGAGTACGCGCTCATCGACCGGGAGCAGCTCCGCGACCCGCGCGAGCTGCGCCTCCTCAACGACAACCAGATCAAGCCGGCGCTCCAAACCGTGCCCGGCATCGCCGAGGTTGCCTCCGTGGGCGGCCTCGAGAAGCAGTATCAGCTCAAGGTGTTCCCACCGCTGCTCGCCGACGCGGGCATCTCGCTACGGCAGCTCATCGGCACGCTCCAAGGCGCGCTCGAGGAGGCCGGCGGACGCACGATCGAGGTCACGAACCGCGACTATCAGATTCGCGGCGTCGTGACTCACGCCAACGTCGACCAGATCGAGGCGCTCGTCGTGGGCCATCGGCGCGACGGCCGCGCCGTCCTGGTCAAGGACGTGGGCTACATCCAGGTGGGTTACGACCAGCGGCGCGGCATCGCCGACCTGAACGGCGAGGGCGAGGTCGTCGGCGGCATCGTGATCATGGAGCAGACGCAGAACGCGCTCGAGATCACCCACGCGCTCAAGGAACGAATCGCCGAGATCGGCGCGTCGTTGCCCGCCGGCGTCGAGATCGTGCCCACCTACGACCGTTCGGCGCTCATCTGGGGCACGCTCCGCCATTTTCTCATCACCCTCGTCTACGAGCTCTCGGTGGTGATCGTGGTGACCGTGCTGTTCCTGCGCAACGCCCGCACGGCCCTCGCGCCGGTCTTGATCCTGCTCCTCGGCGTGCTGTTCACGGCGATGCCGATGGCGGCGTTCGATCAGACGATCAACCTGTTCTCGCTCGCGGGGCTCTTCATCGCGATCGGCGAGATGGTCGACGCCACCATCGTGATCGTCGAGAACTGCACGGCGGAGCTCGCCACACACCCGAACGCGAGCACGGCGGAGAGACGCCGGATCATCTTGAGCTCGATCGCGAGCGTGGCGCGGCCGCTCCTGTTCTCGCTACTCATCATCCTCGCGTCGTTCCTGCCGGTGTTCTTCCTGAGCCCGAAGGAAGCCCGCCTGTTCGACCCCCTGGCCTACAGCAAGACCTTCGCGATGGCGTTCTCGACGCTGCTAACCTTGTTCCTGCTGCCGATCGTGATGCTGTGGGTGTTCCGCGGCCAGACCGTCAAAGCGCATGGCGGTCTGCAGCTCGGGTTCATTGCGTTCTACCGCCGCGCCGTGCAGACGGTCGTACGATTCCGCTATCCGTTCGTCGCGATCAACCTCGCGCTCCTGATCGCGGCGGTGGTGCTCCTCAAAGGCTTTCGCACGGACTTCATGCCGCAGATGGAGGAAGGGTCGATCCTCTACATGCCGACGACGCTGCCCGGCGTGCCGATCAAGGAGGCCGGTTGGGTGCTCCAGCAGATGGACAAGAAGCTCGCGGAGTTTCCCGAGGTGGCGAGCGTGTTCGGCAAGCTCGGCCGTGCCGACACCGCCACCGACGCGGCGCCCGTCTCGATGATCGAGACGACGATTCTTCTCCGGCCCCCGAAGGAGTGGCGCCCGGGCATGACCAAGGATCAGCTGGTCGCCGAGATGGACGCCGCCATGCAGATCGTGGGCTACGCGAACTCCTGGGTGCAGCCGATCTACGCGCGCACGATCATGCAGGACACGGGCATCCAGACGCCGGCGGGCATCAAGGTCAAGGGCTTCGACGTCGCGACGATCGAGAGCATCGCCGAGCAGGTGGAGCAGCTGCTGCGCGACTACCCGGGCACGCAGTCGGTGATCGCCGAGCGCATCTCCTCCGGCTACTTCATCGACGTCGAGTTCGACCCGGTGCGCCTCGCGGCTGTCGGCATAACCGCCGAGGAAGCGATGCCCGTCGTGCGCTTTGGCGTAGGTGGCGACAACTTCGTCACCATCAAGGGCGACGACGGCGTCGCGATCCCGATGAGCCTCCAGTACTCGCCGGAGTATCTCGACACGCTCGAGAAGATCCGCAACGCGCCGCTCGTGGCGCCCGGCGGCAAGACGGTGAGGCTCGCCGAGGTGGCCGAGGTCGGCGTGAAGAACATGCCGGACATGATCCGCAACGACAACGGCACGTTGGCGGGTTACGTCTACGTCTATCTCGACAGCGGCGTCACGGCCACTGACTACGTGGCCGGCGCGCGCGACTTCTTGGCGAGCAAGCTCGAGATCCCAGCGGGCTATTCGATCGAATGGACCGGCGACTATCAGAACTCGATTCAGGCGCGGGCGCGGCTCCGGATCGTGATTCCCGCGACGCTCGCGATCATCTTCGGGTTGCTCGTGCTCGCGTTCCGCTCGGTCACCGACAGCGTGCTGATCATGCTCTCGGTCCCGTTCGCGCTCGTCGGCGGCGTGTTCTTGCAGTGGCTGCTCGGCTACCCGATGACGACGGCCGTCGTCATCGGCTACATCGCGCTGTTCGCGGTGGCCATCCAGACCGGAATCATCATGATCATCTTCATCCGCCGGGCGCTCGCGGAGCGCGCCGAGCACGGAAGCTACATGGACGCCGTACTCGACGGCTCGGTACTTCGTCTCCGTCCCAAGCTGATGACCGTGGCCGTAACGGTGCTGTCGCTGCTGCCGATCATGTTCTCCACCGGGCTCGGCATGGAGATCATGAAACCGATCGCGACCCCGACGATCGGCGGCATGCTCACTTCGACCATCTACGTGCTGTTCCTGATCCCGTGCTTGTTCGCGATAGGCCAGGACCTGCGCGGGCGGAGACGCGCATGAGGCTGGCCACGGCCGCAGCGTTAGCGATCGCGGCCGCCTGGCTGCTCGCGACGGCGGCCGCGCAGGCGCCTGCACCCGAGGCGCCGGAGGTCGCGGAGGCTGCGCCCGTCGACCTGGGCGCCACGCTACCGGACAGCCCGGTGAAGCCGCTCGTCTACGCGCGCTGCGACCACTGCCACGGTCTCGAGTGGATCGCGAAATCAGGGGCAACCGAAGAGGGCTGGACGGATCGTATCCGTAGAATGAATCGCGCGGGCGCGATGATCCCTCCCGAGGAAATCCCGATGCTGGCCGCGTATCTCGCCAGGGCTCTGCCGGAGCGGCTGCGACCTCCGCCGCCGCCGAAACGCGGCGTTTCCGCCCGAAAACATTGAGGAACACGACATGCACAGCATCGCTCGTTCGTTCGTGAGAACCGTCACCGCCGTCGCCGCCACGCTGTTGCTCGGCACCGCGTGCGGGCAAGATCCCGCGACGCCGCAAGCCGGCGCGAGCGGGCTGACCATCGCGTTCAAGTCGCTG
>Ga0137410_10000721_pt1 | contig 22839 bp, 19 predicted proteins | sample CZODoug1_16funga_FD_108878 | JGI IMG/M metagenome (GOLD analysis project Ga0137410, IMG submission 108878) | Vadose zone soil fungal communities from Angelo Coast Range Reserve, California, USA - CZODoug1_16fungal (Illumina Assembly) | ecosystem: Environmental > Terrestrial > Soil > Vadose zone... | reverse complement strand
GGCAAGCTGCTCCCTGGCGTAGCCCCTGTCGCCTTGCAGCAGGGTAAGTGGGCAGCGAAGACCATCGCCCGCGACCTCGAACATCAGCCGCGACGCAGCTTCCATTACCACGACAAAGGCAGCCTCGCGACCATTGGCCGCGCCGCCGGAGTAGCCCAGTTCCCCAAGTTCAGCCTGTCCGGATATTTCGCCTGGCTGGCCTGGCTCTTCATCCACATCTTCTTTTTAATCGGCTTCCGCAATCGCGTGATCGTGATGATCCAATGGGCCTGGTCGTATCTCACCTACGAACGCGGAGCCCGCCTCATCACTGGCAGCAACGAGTTACCAGGATGGACGGAAACGGAGCATCCTAAAACCGAAGAAGCAGTCGCCGAAGCGCGTACTGGAACTTGAGTCAGGACCGTCTCGGAACCACGGACCTGAACTTGGCAATCCATCGGTCGGATGATTTGGATCGCGAGAATCAAGCCGCGAAGCGGCGCAAGAATACAGCCCACGGCGCAAGCCGTGGGTGACCCTCGTGACGTGGACCAAGCCCAGAAGGGGCGTAAGATTAGCCTTGTACTTAAGCAGGTTGTTGAAAGAAGTCTGACTTTGGGTGGCGCAGCGCTTCAGCGCTGCGGTAAGCCCTTTTTTAATGCGGGCTTTAGCCCCAGAGGTCCGGGTCAGGACTCTTCAACGCTCAGTCCAAGGTGTCCGAACCATGAAACTTTCACGATTTGCCGCGCTGCTCTTCGCTCTGATTTCTTTCCTAACTGCCTCTTGCTCGGCTGACGTCCTCAAGATCGTCATTCATGACGCAATTCATCCCATCACCTCCGAGTACATCAGTCGCGCCCTTGATGCCGCCGCGGCCAATCATGATCAAGCGGTTCTGATCGAGATCAACACACCTGGCGGATTCCTCGATTCGACGGACGAGATTATCCATAAGGTCTTGACCTCGCCTGTGCCGGTGATCATTTACGTAGCGCCCACCGGGAGCCGCGCCGCGTCGGCAGGGCTTTTTATTCTGGAATCCGCCGATGTTGCCGCGATGGCTCCGGGAACGCACACTGGCGCAGCACATCCCGTGACGGTCTTCGGTAAGCCCGATGACGTAATGATGAAGAAAATCGAAAACGACGCGGCGGCTCAAATGCGTTCCGTCGTCTCAAAACGCGGCCGCAACGTGGAGCTTGCGGAGAGTGCAGTGCGTGAATCCAAATCATTCACGGAGCAGGAAGCGCTCGACAAGAAACTGGTTGACTACGTAGCGTCCGACGAACAAGATCTTTTTCGCCAAATAAGCGGAGAGTCTGTCAAGCGTTTTGACGGAACGACTGTGACTCTCAACCTGGTCGGCCAGCCGCTCCGTGACTACCCCATGACCCTCAAGCAAAGGATCCTCGGATACATCGTGGACCCGAACGTCCTCTACATCATCCTGGCGATTGGTGCACTGTCTCTTTATTTCGAGTTCAATCATCCCGGAGCCATTGTGCCCGGAATGATCGGAGTCACCTTTATTGTGCTCGCTGCCTTTGCGATGCACCTGCTGCCCATCCGCTTCGCTGCGCTGGCCATGATTCTGCTTGCATTTGCCCTGTTCGCGGCCGAAGCGAAATTCGCCAGCCACGGCGCGCTCACAACCGGCGGGATCGTCCTACTTACCCTGGGCGCGCTCCTCCTGGTCGACTCTCCCATTCCCGAAATGCGCGTGCACCTGTTGACAGCCCTCGCCGTCAGCATCCCGCTCGGACTCATCACCGCTTTCCTGATGAGCATCGCCCTTCGCGCTCGCCGCAACAAAATCACGACCGGCGAACAGGGCCTGATCGGCGAAGTCGGCATCACCCAGACCGCGCTCTCTCCCGCCGGAAAAATATTTATCCATGGAGAACTCTGGGATGCCGTTAGCCCCCTACCCATTCCCGCCGGAGAACGCGTCGTAGTCCGGCAAGTCGACGGCCTGACCCTCCAGGTAGAACCCCTCGCATCCGTCAGTCCAGTAATGGCACACCAGTAGAGACGCGGCTTGCCGCGTCTCCCTCTCCCGCCGGAACGAATCATCCTTAACACCTCTATCCACAGCGCCCCTGCTCTTTATTTGCGCTACAATCCGCTCAGACACTCTCATTCGCTAAAATTGCCCGGAGGCACCATGGATCTCGGGTTTCCCGTTTTTACGGTTGCGGTCGTTATTCTCGTTATCTATCTCCTGAGTTCCATCAAGATCCTCGCCGAATACGAGCGCGGCGTAATCTTCCGCCTCGGTCGCCTTCTCGGACACGCCAAAGGGCCGGGCGTTATCTTCGTCTTCGCGCCCGTGGATCGTATCGTGCGCGTCTCCCTTCGCCAGGACGCTCTCGAAGTGCCGCCCCAGGACGTCATCACGCGCGATAACGTCACCTTGAAAGTGAATGCCGTCATCTTCCTGCGCGTCATCGATCCGAACAAAGCGGTGGTCGAAGTTTCCAACTACGTGTACCAGACTTCGCAGTTTGCTCAAACGACGCTACGCTCGGTCCTTGGAGAACAGGAACTCGACGAACTTCTCGCGCATCGGGAAAAAATCAACCTGCGCCTGCAAAGCATTCTCGATCAGCACACCGCACCCTGGGGCGTAAAGGTTGTCAACGTGGAAGTAAAACAGGTGGATATGCCCGAGTCGATGCTGCGCGCGATGGCCAAACAGGCCGAGGCAGAACGCGAAAAGCGTTCCAAGATCATTCATGCCGAAGGCGAGTTTTCAGCGGCGCAAAGACTGGTCGATGCCGCCCATTTGCTCGCCACCGAACCCGTCAGCGTGCAGTTGCGCTATTTGCAGACCCTGACTGAAATCGGCGTCGAGAAAAATACCACTGTAGTTTTTCCCGTTCCGGTCGATTTCTTCTCTGGGCTCCAGAAACTGCTGGCACCCGCGAAGACCGCGACCTAGGGTTGCTGGAGAGCGCATTTCGTTGCAGTTGGCAGTGCGGTTAACATTACCGTGGAAGAGCGGCCCTTCAGGGCCGCGTAAAGCTTGAAATGATTGCGGGCTTCAGCCCTGCGCCTCTAGAGTATGGCGAACACTCAACAAGATACCGAAATAACGCTCGGCACCGGCCGAATGCTGGCGCTGTTCTTCGCCCTGGTCACGATTTGTGCCGGATTCTTCGCCATCGGGTTCTCGCTCGGGCGTAAAACCACGGTGCTCGGCGGCGGCAATGTGCTGGCTGCGCAAGCCGGAACTCCTTCATCGGTGGTCCGCCCCCCGGCAGGAAAGAACAATGCTCCGCCGCCCGCGCCGGACAACAACTTCAGTTTCTACAAAGCCGTTGAGCAGAAAACCGCCGACACCAAGTTGGCGACGCCCGACGCGCAAACGCAGCCCGTTCCCACCACTTCCTCCGACCCGCCCAAGACCGACGAAAATTCCGCCACTCCGCCCACCAACTCCTACTACGTCCAGGTGGCCGCCGTGACCCGTCAGGAAGACGCCGACTCCCTGGTTGAAGCTCTAAAGAAAAAGCAATATCCAGCCTTCACCGCCAGCAATCCATCCGTCGACAAATTCTTTCGCGTGCAAGTCGGCCCCTACGCCGACATCAAAGACGCCGAACTCACCCGCAGCCACCTCGTCGCAGATGGCTACAATCCAATTTTGAAGAAATAGTTTGTGGACAGAAAACGGGAGGGCACGGCTTCAGCCGTGCCGCTTGGGCGTTGTGATGACCTGGCTTTAGCCGCCGAGAATTAATTCGACGACTTAATCTCCATGGTTTCGTCGATCCAAAGCTGCGCTGGGGCGCCCGCACTGTCACGAGTCGCCGTCGCATGAAAGCCGCTGGGAGTAATGTCAACATCGTACATATACGGTGGCCGCTGTCTTGGGATGGTGATGTAGTTTCCCGAACTCAACTCATCCAGAGAAGCGTACTTCTGCTGTGTGGCAAAGTACCCGCGCTCGGCGTTGGCGCTGCCAATGAGATCATTTTTAACGCCTACGATGTTCGCCGTTCCGGTGGAGCTATCTCCTGCGCCAGCGCTAGAGACACCCTTCACCTGTATCGAATAAAGGTACATGCCGACAGCCATCACGATCATGGTGCCTATCAAGCCAAAAGCGCGACCCATAGAACCCTCCGCATGCTGTAATTGCATCGCGAAATGGCCTCAGGGACAAGTAACTGGAGTGTAGTGTCCAGCCCCTGAATTCGGAATCTAGAGTCCGGTCGGCCCCAGCGGATGATTTCGGAACGTTTCTGCTGGTTGAAAGGCCGGGGTAGCGACTTCTGGACGGCCTGATTGTCGGTGAAATCGCGATTTTTCGCCAACCGACGGTCCCCTCACCGTGTAATGTCAATTTCGGGAAGAGGTTAGAATCCTGACATGCTTTCCGAGTGGAACCTTCACTACGCACGCTGGGTGATAGACGATGGCGAACCAGACCGTGCCGTCGGTGAATCTTTTGCGTGGTTCGCGGTCGAGTTTTGGGCTGGAAGTGGACTCGTAACTGCCACTGGAGCAAACGAGAGAACAGCCACACCTGTGGGGGACTTCCAATATCGTGTCACTGCAAAGGTCGCCTACGTCTCGGAAAAAGCCGCTGTGATCGATTTCGGACTAAGGGCGGTTGGATCACGAGACCTTCTGCCGTTCGATTGCAAGAATGGAGACTACGTCGCCGGAGATATTGGTATCGGTCTGCCTCTTTGCATCGACCTGGTCCTGGAAGAGGTCCTTCAAACCCTCAAAGGCAGTTGGCACGTCAACAGAATTTCTGCGGATTTGACGCCATACATCTCGCATCCCGACGACCCAACTGGCAAGTGGCGGGTACGCGACATTTCGCAGGTTCGCTACGAACAGGTATCATCGACAGACTCAGTAATCACCCACTCGTATGTTCTGCACTGTTCCGAAGCATCGGCGGCACGGTAGCGGAAAATAACTTTGCTGTCGAAACAAGGCGATTACACCAACTACGCCATCGTGCACGATCTGCATCCCAAGGACGGATGGTAGGGTTTGGTGACACTTTCCCACCTTTAGCCCTCCGCCTATTCCCCTGAGTGTCTCTGCTCCTTCCACGGATCTCCATACATGTGATATCCATTCCGTTCCCAGAACCCCGCCTGATCGCGGTCGAGAAACTCAAACCCGCGCACCCACTTCACCGACTTCCACGCATACAGGTGCGGCACAATCAGCCTCGCCGGATATCCATGGTCCGGACTGAGCGGCTCGCCGTCATGATGAGTCACCAGCAGCACGCCGTCCCGATCTAGATCTGCAAGTGGCACATTGGCCGTGTATCCCTGTTCCGCATGCACCAGAACGTAGCCCGCCTCCGGTCGCGGCTGTACGAGCTTCAGAATCTCCTGCACCGCCACTCCGCTCCACAGGTTGTCAAACCGGCTCCAGCGGGTCACACAATGAAAGTCGCTCGTCCTCTCAACGCGCGGAAGCTTTGAAAACTCCGCCCATCCCCAACGCGCCGGATTCGCCACCAGCCCATACGCACGAAAATCCCAGCGCTCCGGATCAAACCTCGGAATCGACCCGTAGTGCAGGACCGGCCATTTCAGCGTCAACGACTGCCCCGGCGGCAACCGTCCCGCCGCCTTCATCTCGCGTTCCCGCTCCCGCCGCTCATTGCCCTCGAAAAGCATGCTGAATAGATGTCGATATAGCGAAAAAGTGGCAGCATAGCAAACAGATTGACACAGATCGATGTTCTGATACTCTTCCGCCATGACCACGACAAGCCCAAACCTCGGCTCCTTCCTCCACGCCATCGCCGACCCTGCGCGCCGCCGCATCTTGCAGGCGCTCAAGGAAAAAGGAGGAAACTCCCTGGGGAAAGACACCGGCCTGTGCGCCTGCGACGTCGAAGAACGAGTGAAGCTCTCGCAGCCAACCGTGTCCCACCACATGCGGATTCTGGTAAAGGCTGGCTTGGTGGAAGTTAAAAAGCAGGGCCACTGGCGCTGGTACCACCGCAACCAGAAACTGATCTCGGAAATGACTCGCGGGCTGAAGGGACAGCTCTAGCTTCGTTGCTCGCGCTTGCGCCACACTCCATAAAGCACGAGTTGCCACCACAGCAGCGCAATTAGCGTCGTGACCCACAGACCTGCAAACCGTGTTTCAGCAAGATGACTCGTGGGGAGTCCTAGCGCAGCAGTCGCCCGAATGACAGCTCCAACAAAGGCCGCCGAAATAATTCCAGCCATAACAATTAACCTTTGCGATCTCGAAATACCATTTTTAGTAGCTTCCGAGTGCGGTTCGGTCTTCCGATACCACAGCAGTATCCATACCGACAAAACTCCAATTCCGATTGCCGTACTGCCGTGCTGGAAGAGTTTGTAGACGGGTGTCGCCCCAAGGACTGGAATCCTTATCGGCGCGTGAAGCGCCGCCCAACGGCGATAGGGCCAAGTGTTCGGATGCGTAAAGGAATCCCATACGAGATGCGTCCCCACGCCCACCAGGATCGAAACGACGATCATCGCGAATTTTGATGTTCCGCCGAAACGAAACTCACCTGCATCTTTTGCCAGCCTACTCTGGATCCCGTCAGGCAATAGTTCGACTACTGGCGCCTTAACGACTGCGTGGAAGAGCCACAGAACAATCAGCGCCGTCGGCAGGGTAAGGAGGAACGTTCCCCGCAGCGTGTGGCCGTATCCGTCATACGGCGCTAAACGAAGGAAGTACTCGAAGTCTGGCGCAAAAGTTCCGATGACCAGCGCCGACCGGACTAACCGCAGCCTTCGCAACGGTAGAGCTGCGGCAGCGTGAGCTAACGTGAAAGGCATTGGGGGGATTATGACGCAAACCGAAGAAGGAGGATGAGACTACGAGGAGAAGAAGGCGTCGCTAAATTCTGTAAGTAACCCACTGCGACAAACTACGCCCCAGCCGCCGCCGTTTTCGTATCCGCCGCGTCTTCCCTCTGCAACAGCCGCAGCACCTGCGAAATCAAATCGGCAACTTCAAAGGGTTTTGCCAGCGATGGCACATTTTTTTCCTGAAGAAAGCGCTTCGTCTCCGGGTCCGTAACTGAAGAAAACGTCAGCAACAACCGCTTCTCCATGCCCGCGGAGTTCTCCGACATCCAGCGATACATTTCCGGCGCACTCGGACCACCCGGCATGCGGCCATTCATCACCATCACGTCGAACAAGCCATTCTGCAAGTGCTGTTTGGTTTCGTCCATGCTGAGCGAGGTTGTAACATCGGCCCCGGCCCCCACCAACACGTCACGCTCAAACTCCAGCACTGCCTCTTCGTCTTCCACCAGTAGTACGCGACCCTTGAGCAGCGACTCCCGCCGCGATGACGGCGCAGTCACTTCCGGCAGCGTCTGTCTCTCACTCGCTGGCAGCCGGATTTCAATCGCCGCGCCGCCTTCGTCTCGATTGCGCGCCACGATTTCTCCGCCATGTTCCTTGATGATGCCGTAACAAATACTCAGTCCGAGCCCTGTCCCCTTGCCGATGGTTTTGGTGGTGTAGAACGGATCGAAAATCCGCGTTGGATCCTTGATCCCTGGCCCGCTGTCGTCGAACTCTACACAAACAAAATTATTTCTGCGGAAGCCGCGTACTTTCAGAACGCCGCTGCTGTTACTCTCCAGCATTGCATCCAGCGCGTTGTTGATGATATTCAGGAACACCTGTTCCAATTGGTGCGGATCGCCGACCACCGGCGGCATGTCTTCCGGCAAGTCGCGCTCCAGCGTGATGTTGCTCACCTTCAGATCGTATTCCCGCAGGACGAGCGTTTCTTCCAAAACCTTCTTCAGATCGACGTCCTGTTTCTGCGGCTTGCGCTGACGCGAAAACGAAAGCAGGTTCTGAACCACGCGATGCGTGCGCTGCGCCTGCTTGAACAGCTTCTTAACATAATCCGCAGAGCGATGATCGAGCCCCGCCCCCTCCAGCAATTGGGCATAACCCAGAATCGCCGTGAGCGGATTGTTCAACTCATGCGCCACGCCCGCAATCAACTGCCCCACTGCGGACATCTTCTCGCTTTGCAGCAACTGTTCCTGCGTGTGCCGCAGGTCCTCATACGCTTTGCATGTTTCTTCGTAGAGCTGCACTTTTTCGATGGTCGTCGCCAATTGCCGGCTGATCGCGACCAGCAGATTTTCGTCATTGCTGGAATATTGCCGGCTCTCTTTGCTGGCAATGCCCATGATTCCGATCGGTTTGTCCTTGCTCCACAGCAACACCCAGATCCAGCCCGGCAACCGGTCGGCGCACACAAATTCCACCACCGCCGGCGGCAGATGCGGCACAAAATCCTGAGTCACCACTTCCGCCCTCGACCGGCTCACCAGATCGCCAAAGCCTTCTGGGAAACTCACCTCAGACATGCGGACGCGCGCCTCGCTGCGCGGCCCCCACCCAGCGCGTCGCCGGAAAATACCATCCGATTCGGTGGCCAAGTAAACCGATCCCGTCTCCGCTCCAAACAGCGAAATCACCTGGCGCAGCGTGAGGTTGAGAATTTCATCGAGATCGAACGATTGCGTGGCGATCACCGCCATTGCGTTGAGCGCATTCAGTTCGCGATTGCGCCGCCGCATCTCGTCTTCCGAGCGCTTCTTCTCCGTGATATCGAGGATGAAGCCCTGGTAGCGTTCGATGTTCCCCGTCGAATTGCGCGTGGCAAAACAACTGGCCGCCGCGGTCAGCAGCGTTCCATCTTTGCGGCGCACGGTAAGTTCAAAGTTGCGCACATAATTGTGCGCCTCGATCTCGTTGCGAAACGCCGCCCGCTCATCCGGCACCGGATAGAGCACGCTGTCAATATCGACCGCCGTCAGTTCTTCCCGGCTGACGTAGCCCAGCATGGTGACGAAAGCGTCGTTGCAATCCAGCAGCTTTCCTTCCAGCGTCGCAACGAACACGCCTTCCTGCGCCTGCTCGAACAGCATGCGGTACTTTTCTTCCGCCACGTGCCGCTCGGTCGTGTCGCGTACGACGTGGATCGTCCCTTTTTGCTGGCTTCCCTGCTCCGTAAACGACGACGTCGAAACCAGCGCCTGTCCCCCGAAACACAGATCCGGACCTTCCGTCAGGCCCGCGCCCCGATCGCAATAGGGGCACCCGCTCCACTGGCCTCTTTGCGGCAGAACCACTTCGCAGAGGTTGCCAACCACGTCGGCGGGCGCCTGTTCCAGCCTTTGCAGGAGCGCCTGATTGGTTTTGAGGATGCGGAAGTCTCCGTCATGCGCCAGAATCAGATCCTGGATCGAATCAAATGTATTCATCCACTGCCGCTGGGAGCGCAGTACCTGCTCCAGTAACCGCAGATTCTCCACCGCGATCCCCAATTGATGAGCGACGGTTTCCAGAAATTCCAGTTCTTCCACGCTGTGGCGGCGGCTGGACGAACATCCCAGCGAAAGCGTGCCGATCGTCGATTTCTTGCCCTGCACCGGCAGAACCACGATGTGGTGAACGCCCTGCTTTTTCAAATGCTCGCGCACCGACTCGGGCGCTTCGGAGAGTTTCAGCACCGCCGCCCGGTTGTCGCTGAAGACCTGCGTCAGGGTGTCGTCCACGCCGATCTGCCCGAGGGCGCGCGCGAAATCGGGTGACAAGCCCACATGCTGCGTCAGCACCAACTGGGTGCCTTCGATCATGCGGAACCAGGCCATCTTCGCCCGGGCCACGACCTTCAGCTTTTCCAAAGCCGACTGCATCATGGGTCCGTGATTTTGGGAGCGGGAAATCGTTACCGTCAATTCGTTGAGCACCGACAACCGCTCCGCCCGCACCCGCGAATCGCCCAGCACCAGCAGAAACATGCCGGAACCAAACAGCACTTCCGTGAACAGAAATCCCTCGGCCGGAATGTGACTGGTATACGGAGGCCAATTCAGGTTCAGAGTAAGGAGCCCGAGGCTCAGCAAGACAGGACCAACACCCATGCGTCCAAGGCGATAACGAAGCAGCCCGATAGCCGCCATCGCGGCGATCAAGCGACAGCCCGCTTCGACCCCAATCTTCATTCCATACGAGTCCGGAAGATACAGTGGCCGCAGGACCGCGCACGCCACCACCACGGACGCAACCATCAGCAGCGCCGTCAGCAGACGCTTGGCATGAACGGACAGTAACGCCGCCGTAGCGAGCAGCCCCAGAGCGAGCACGAATTCCGCGGACGTAATTGCCGCCCCGCCCGGCGACGGACCATGCAATGCCCCCCGCCGCTCCATGAACAGGTACGCAGCGTAGGTGATCCAACCCATTCCCCAGGTCAGCAGATATCGTTCACGGAAGGTGCGAAAAAAGAGGAAACTCACCACCGCCAGAATCAGGGCAGTCGACTCCCTCGGCGCCAGCCAGGGAACGGCCAGAGCGCCAGCGGGGTACCCTGAAAGCCAGGCAGGATTCATAGACACGTGTACCAAAGCCAGTATTTCTAGATACCATGCGCTCCCTCGTTCCCCGCTGATTTTCCGCCCCTAGGTGGTTACTTTCGGAATGTGATACAAGGGCTAGAATTGGCGATACAGTAATGTCAGTAGCCATGCCGCGAGACCGTATCCTCGTAGTGGACGACGAAGAGCCGATCCGGGAAATCGTTTGCGCGATGCTGGCCGGCGCCCAGTTCGAAACCCGCAAAGCCGCGAGCGGCGTGGAAGCCCTGGCTCTGCTGGAATCCGGTGAGGAATTCGATCTCGTCCTCTCGGACATGCTGATGGCCGAAATGGACGGCGAGACCCTTCTGGCCCGGGCCAAGGAAAAATTCCCCGATGTCCCCGTCGTCATGGTCACCACCGTCAGTGACATTCAGGTGGCCCTGCAATCGCTCCGACATGGCGCCTACGACTATCTGCCCAAACCTTTCGAGCGGGAACAACTCCTCGCCACCGTTCGTCGTGCCCTGGAGAATCGACGCTTGAAACGCGAAAATGACGCCTATCGCACCAACCTCGAAGAGTTGGTGGCGGCCCGCACCCAGCAATGGAAGTCCGCGCTCGACGAACTGAAGCGCTCCTACGACATCACGCTTGAAGCCCTGGGCGACGCGCTCGATCTCAAGGACGCCGAGACCGAGGGCCATTCCCGGCGCGTGACCGCGTTTACGATCGCGATCGCCCGCAAAATGGGCCTTCAGAAAGACGAGATCAGCGTCATCGCTCGCGGGGCTTTCCTGCACGACATTGGCAAAATGGCGATTCCTGATAATATCCTCACCAAACCCGCCAAGCTTACCCCTGAAGAAGTCGACATCATGAAGGAGCACGCCTGGTACGGATACAAGATCGTAAAGAATATTCCGTTCCTCAATGAAGCCTCGGAAATCGTCTATTCCCACCAGGAAAAATATGACGGCTCGGGCTACCCACGCCGCCTAAAAGGCGAACAGATCCCGCTCGGCGCCCGCATCTTCTCGATCGCCGATACATTCGACGCCATTACCTCCGACCGTCCCTATCGCCCAAAGCAAAGCGATGAGGCCGCACGCAAAGAAATTGCCGCCTGGTCCGGCAAGCAGTTCGACCCCCGTATCGTCGAAGTGTTCCTGAGCATGCCCGACGATATCTGGGATGAACTCCGCCGAGATTGCGCCCAAAAGGGCCGATTCCCCCACTCGTAGCTTGTCGACACCTGCGCCTTTGGGTGGCGCAGCGATTTGGAGTGTGCGCGAGAACTAGACTTCGCCGACACAGTGGATCAAAACTGCCGGTCCCAGCCGCGAAAGCGGCGCAAGAATGCAGCCCACGGCGCAAGCCGTGGGTTAAAAGTGAAAGATGAGGGAGCCCCGAAGGGGCGAAAGAAATGGTTCTCACGCACACTCTTCAGTGCTGCGAAGATTATCTCCTTGAACTGCGACTTGGAACTTCCTTTCCCCAGGCATCGTTTTCACCCCGGCCTCACATCCAACCCACAAGACTGACGTGAATCTAACGGGGCCCCGGAGCGGCCGCAGCAGCCGTTCCGGGGTGGAAGCGTGCTTCGGGCAGTGAGGAGAACTATGACGAAACTGTCATCGTGGATGGGAATGTGTCTGTTGCTCGGAACTTCCGCGTTATGGGCCCAAACAAACGATCCCCTGATCGCACCCATGGCCTCACGGAATGCCATTCCCGAAGGAACAACTTTCCTGGTCCGTCTGCAAGACAGACTCGACACGCGCCAACTCCAGCAGGGCAAACGTTTCAAGATGAAACTCGGCGAGGACCTGATCGCCGCCAATGGCCGTAGCATTCCGCGCGGCAAGAAAATCAAGGCGCATGTAAGTTCCATCGAGCAGGGGCTACACGCCCGCATGCTGCTGAGCTTCGATGAGATCGAAACCGACCACGGCTGGGTACCCCTGATCGCGACCGTCACTGGCGTCCCCGGCGAACACTCCGTGAAGCCACCCGACGCCGAAGGCGAAATCGAACGCAAAGGCATGAGTAAACGCCACATGATCGAAGCCGCCGCGGTCGGGGCAGTGCTGGGTACCGCCGTCGGCGGATCCACCGCCGGTGGCAAAGGGGCCGGCATCGGCGCTGGAGCCGGAGCGGGCGTGGGAGCAATGGCCGGACTCCTCACCGATCACGACCTTCGCCTGGAAAAAGGTACCACCCTGGAAGTCCGCCTCGACCACGCACTACAAATTCCATCCCACTAAAATCCATAGTAGAGACGCGGCGTGCCGCGTCTCCCTATCAACTTCAGTCGTGCCGCAAACAACGGAACGAACACCAGCTTCACGGTTTGCTGAAAAAGTCTGATTTTGAGTGGCGCAGCGGTTTACCGCTGCGGTAAGCCCGTTGTCTTGATCGAGGGCTTCAGCCCTCGAGGTCGCGCCGGGGAAATCCTTCCAAAAGCTGGTCAGGCAGCGATCACTCTGCAAACTTCCAGCCTGCCCGCGTTCTATCTAAGCCGGTGTATAACTGAGATTCTGGAGAACTCCTATGAAATTCTTTGCCCTGGTTCTCACCACCATATTCACGCTCGCCACATTCGTAATCGCCCAGACGCCCACGCTTACCGCACTACCCAATACCGTCTTCGTTGGCGCCGACGGCAAATTCGAAACCGCACCTGACACCGCTCTGATCCAGTTCAACATCAGCGCGCAGGCCGACACTGCCAAGGCCGCCTACGAGCAAGCCTCGAAAGCCGCCGAATCCACCCGCCAGGTTCTGCGATCCAATGGCATCGATCCCAAATCCGCCGAGATCGGCTTCTTCTCCGTGAACCCGATGTATGACTGGAAAAATCCCAAGCGCAAAGTGATCGGCTACCAGGTCACCACCAGCGTCAGCCTGAAGCTCAAAGATTTCGCCAAGATCGGCCCTATCACCCAGCAATTAGCGGATGCCGATGTCAGCGAGAGCCAATCCCTCAGTTACACGCTCGATAACATCGACGAAGCTAAGACCAAAGCTGTCGCTGACGCTTACCGCCGAGCCCGCGCCTCCGCGCAGTCTCTCGCCACCGCCGCCGGCCGCGCACTCGGAGAACTTTCCTACGCTTCGGTGGATACAGCCGAAAACATCCGTATCTACGCCCCCATGCAACGCAAAGGTGGTCCTCTGATGGCGATGGAATCGGTTGCACCACCCACCGGAGAATTCACGCCCCAGCAAGTAACCGTGACCTCACACGTGAACGCGATGTTTACGCTGAAGTAGTATCTATATCTGTAGTTTCACAAATAGATTTTTGAGCAAAAGAGTGCTCAAGAGACAAAGAAACGCACGGAGTGTACGCATCACCGCGGAAGAGCGGCCCTTCAGGGCCGCGTAAGTAAGTTTTTGAACTAGGGCTTCAGCCCCCGCCGCCTTCTCGCGCTTAGCCACTAGTCTCGAACCACCACTTCGCGCCGTGACGTGATCCGGCTCGCATCCACCGTCACCTCGCGTTGAATGATCATCTCAATCGATGTTCCCGGCTCCAGCTTCACATCGCTGCCACGCGAGATCAAGGCAATCGCCAGTCCGGTCAGTCCGCCGGCCGCCGCACCAATCCCCGCTCCCTTGCCGCCACCACTGAGTCCGCCGATCACCGCCCCGGTCGAAGCAGTACTCGCGACCGTTCCGATGTCTTTGCCCTTCTCGCTATCCTGGCGAACCGTCCCCTCCGAGCCCTTAGTGGACGTCTTATCCGCGCCTGGTATTTTGTCCAGCGACCCCGGCAGCATCACCGTGTAACCGCTCGGATAAATCATCGAAGTAAAATGCATGAGTAACTCAGCCCGTCCTTTGATCCGCCCCGGACGCTGTACTCGGCTGATCTTCCCCTGTATGTAAGTGCCCGCCGGTATCACAATCCGGTCGTCGATCACGAACGGGAACGTGGTCTCGCAATAGACCGGATCTCCCTCTTGCGCGTTCCGCGTGGAGATCGCCTGCTTCAGCGACAGCGGAACCTTTGTTCCTGAAGGAATCGTAATCCTGCCCGGAGCCACAGCTGGTGTGCTGACAGCCGGAGCGGCCGCTGGACTTGCCGGAGCCGCTGCCGCCGAAGTCTGCGCGGTTGCATCCTGCGGTGTAGAAGGTGCCGGCGTCTGCGCCACCGCGTACCCCGCCATCACGAGAGCAATTAAAACCCGCGTCCACATAGCACACCTCTTTGGGATGTTTTCGAGATCGAGCCTGTACACTCTGATGCGGTCACTGGAGCCCACGGTTAGCTGAACTAAGCAGGCAAACGAACGTAACCAATCACCAACCACTAACCACTGCCCCTCAAGCCCGTCGCCGCTCTTCATTCTCTCGCAGATTCCCCATGAACTGAGACTGCAGTTTCTGAGCGCATCCTTCCCCGCACACGGGAAGCGCGCCTTCCTGGACCAGGAGTTCCGTGTCCCAAGGCGCCAGATGCAACACCGGAGCCCCATAGTCCCCGAACGAGGACCACATGACCCACCAGCGGTTATTGACACCCTTGATCGACCCGCAATTCGGACCAGCACAGCGGTGAAACGGATTGGGAACAAAGTTATCGGTATCAACCATGAAGAAACCTGACTGCTATTGTATCGAAGGTATGCTGCCCAAGCACGCAGCAAAGTGAACGACTCTCGCCCGCGGAAAAACTTTGTGTCAGGAGGGTTTTGGGAAGGGCACGGCTTCACAGGCTGCGGAAAAACTCCGATTTTGATTTTGTTTTGAAGGGGCGCGGCTTCAGCCGCGCTGTAACTGCTTCAAAATCAATCTGGCTTTAGCCGCGGAGGTGTGCGTCAGACTGTTGAACGACTTTTTCCGCAGCCTGTTCAGCCGTGCCGCCAAACGATGAAGTCGCGTATCAATGCACGCCCTAGTTCCCGGCCCCGGCCGCCATAGACTTCACCACCGCACTGGCCGCCGTAGCTTCCTTGATCCCCGCCTGGATGGTGTTCTCCAAATCCAGATGCGGCACCGCTGATGCAGCTGCCGCGCGAAAATGTTTCAATGCATCATCGGGCCGGTTGAGCCGTTTCAGGCAAATCCGGGCCGTGGCCATCAACGCCATCAATCCCTGCCGCTGCGCGGAATACGCCGCCGCCAGATTTTCGTATTCACTGAGCGCCCGCTCGTGGTTTCCGCATTCTTCCAGCGCCTGGCAAATCCCGAACCACGGACCAATTGCAAATGCCGTGCCCCCGGACCGTAGGAAATCTTCGTAATCGTGCCACGCCGCATCGCCATTCCTGGCTTTCAAGTGCATCTCGCAGGTCTTCGCCGTGGCTTCCTGGTAGGCGGCGATTTCATTCTTGCGCCAATGAATCTGCCGCTTCAGGTTCCATCCATCCATCGAATTCGGCTGGGCCGCCAAATGTTTCTCGACCGCCGCGGCCGCCTCATCCAGTTGGTTATGCTCCAGATGCTGATTGGCCTGCTCGATCTCCGCATCGGTCTGCCATGCGAGATCTTTTTCAATCGCCTTGTGGACGTGCGTTTCAGCTCCCGAATACTGCAAGACCAGCGCTCCGATGGCGCCAAATGCAAACCCGCCCACGTGCGCCCAGTGCGCCACTCCACTCATCTTGCCGAACAAACTTCCGTAAAACACTTCCATCCCGACCCACAGTGGCAACAGCCAGTAAGCCGCCGCCTGAAACCGGTAAGTGCGAAAGAAGCCGAAGATCCACAACATCTCGATCTTCATCTTGGGAAAGCGCACCAGGAACGCTCCCATCAGTGCCGCCACTGCTCCCGAAGCGCCCACGCACGGCACAATGCTCGCGGGATTCGTCCAGGCATAAAACTGCAACGCCGCCGCCCCCGCGATCAGATAGAACACCAGATACAGCGCACGCCCCCAAACATCCTCAAGCACAAACCCCGCCAGCCATAGAAACCACATGTTGCCGATCAGATGCAGCCAGCCGCCATGCAGAAAGTTGGCGGTGAGATACGAGATCGCCCGGGGATGCGCAGGAATAAACGCGTACTGCTCGTCGATCGAAGTCGTTGCCGTCTGCCCATACTGGCTGTCGAGCGAATCCATCTCCGCCTGTAGGACGGCGGGGTCGTCCATCAACCGCATCTTCGCGTCCCAGCCGTCGATCAGCTTCCGGTTCGGACTCAACAACTGGTCCCACTCGGCCGGATTGTCCTCCTTGAAACTATCCACCAGATGGCGTGCATCGTCCGTCATCTTCAATTCCGGATGCATGCCGGCCAGCAAAATAATGTGCGCCTTGACTGTTCCCAGCGCGTGCGAATCTGTCTGCATCGATTCGGTGGTGACCAGGAACACGGCTACATTAATCACGATCAACGCAATCGTGATCACTGGCCAGCGCCGGGCCTCCATGTTTTCATGCTTGATCGGAATCAACATCGCGCACGTCTCCTCATCAGTCCAGCAAACCGCGAGGGAGGAAAACCAGGGAACCCACAGCAGATTAGTAGGAATAACTACGAAATGGCAGATAACAACAGGTGATGAGACTTAGGTAACCAACTTGATTTTTCCGGAGGGCACGGCTTCAGCCGTGCCTTTAAGTCGTTTAAATGAATTGCGCTTTAGCGCCCGAGGTGAGCTTTCGTTTCTCGATCGAATTTTGCGCAGCCTCTTTAGCTCCGCCGCCAGAACGCTGAGTTCTTACTTATACAGCAAATACTTCTCCCGCAACGCAACAAACGCCCCCAGCCGCTCGACCCAGTCCTCCGAAATCCGCCGCGGATCCTGCCCCGCCAGCAGCGCATCGAAAGTCGCCTGATTCAGCAGCAGATCCTGCATGCGCTCGATCTTAAAGTCCGCTGGATAAAGCTTGCGCAGCGCCGCCGCGAGCTCGATCCCCAGCTCCGGCGCGTCGAACGTGTTGCGATCGAGCAGCACGACATTTACGCCCTCGCATTTCTGTTCCGCAAAGTTACTCGACAAAGGCGTAAACGTCACAGGCACAAACCGGACGCTTGGAATCCCACGCTGATTCAGATAAGCCGCCAACTCCTTACTCTTCATCCAGGGCGCGCCCACCAATTCAAACGGAGTATCCGTCCCTCGCCCCACCGAAACATTCGTCCCCTCGATCAGCGCCACGCCTGGATATAGCGTAGCCTCCGTCAAACTCCGCATGTTTGGCGACGGATTGACCCACCCCAGTCCGGTCGAATCGAACCAGTCACCGCGCTGCCAGCCCTGCATCGCGACCACTTCCAGCCGCGCTCCGATTTTTCGTTCGGCGTTATACATCTTCGCAAGTTCGCCCAGCGTCATACCATGCCGCACCGGAACAGAAGAGTAATGTGTGAAACTCTCCCGCCCTTCATCCGAAACCGGCCCCTGCACAAACGACCCTGTAATTGGATTTGGACGATCCAGCACAATCACTTCGATGTCCGCTTTCGCGGCGCCCTCGATGAAATATCCAACCGTCGTCTCGTAGGTGTAAAACGGGGCGCCCACGTCCTGGAGATCAATCACGACCGCATCCAGCTTCTTCAAATCCTCCACCGCCGGACGCCGATCCGCATCGTGCGCTCCATACACGCTGCGAACCGCAATGCCCGTCGAAGCGTCCTTGGTGTTTGCGACGTCGGTCGTGTCCAGCTCTCCCGTCACCCCATGCTCCGGACTGAAAATCGCATCAAGGGAAATCCCAGACACATGCGCGAGGACATCAATCGTCCGCCGCCCTTCCGAATCGAGGCCGGTCTGATTCGTGAGCAACCCAATCTTTCTAGGTGCACCGTCTTGCGCGGGCTTCAGAGCCGCAAAGCCGGTATCTTCGAGCACATCGATCCCCGTCTTCACCGTTCCGTTGCGCACCGCAAGCTTGCGCGCCGCACTCTGCATTTCGTTGTACCCGGTAGTTGTCGCTAACTTCAACTTGTCCGCTTCGCCAGGATTCAACGTCAACTCTGCCGCTACTGCCGTCGCGACTTTCGTCCTCAGCGACACCGCACTTCCCTTCTCTCCCAAATGCACCGCGTTCGTCATTAAGACGATATAAGTCTTGGTCACCGGATCGATCCACAACGAAACACCCGTAAACCCGGTGTGCCCAAACGATCCCACCGGCAGCAACTCCCCGCGATTGGTCGAAAACGGAGAATCAATGTCCCATCCAAATCCCCGCACCGCAGTCCCCGTAGCGGGCTGCTGCGGTGCTGTCATCTTCGCGATCGTCGCCGCGGTCAGCACACCATGCCCACCATCGAGCAAAGCCTGCGCAAATTTCGCCAGACCTTCTGCCGTCGAAAACAACCCCGCGTGCCCAGCCACTCCGCCCATCCGCCGCGCCGTCGGATCGTGCACCACCCCGCGCAGCATGTGATGATTCTCGTCTTCTTCAGTAGGCGCAGTCCGTGAAACCCACGAACGCGGCGGCAGATACCGCGTCTCCTTCATCACCAGCGGAGTAAAGATGTGCTTTGCGCTGTAGTCTTCCAGCGATTCCCCTGAGAGCCGCTCCACCAGCGCTCCCACCACGACAAAATTAATATCGCTATAAACAAACCGCGAGCCCGGCGCCCACTCCGGAGTCTCCGCAAACGCCATGCGATACGCCCCTTCCTTCCCAGAAAAGGGTTTTGCCAAATCCAGGTCCGGCGCCAGCCCGGAATAGTGCACCAACAATTGCCGTATCGTGATGTCCTGCTTCCCATTCTGCGCAAACTCCGGAATGTATTTCGCCACCGGATCAGCCATGCGGAACTTGCCCCGCTCCCACAACTGCATCGCCGCCGTCGTCGTCGCGATCACCTTCGTCAGCGACGCACAATCAAAGATGGTGTTAAGCGTCATCGCTTCCCGTCGCGGCTCGATCGCCCGGTTGCCGTAAGCCTTGCGATAAACAACCTGCCCGTCGTGCCCAACGATCAGTACCGCCCCGGGTATCTGACCCTGGCCGATCGCGGTATTAACAATCGAATCGAGCACAGCCAGGTGGGAGTCACGGGAAGCTTCCGCGCCAGCAAACGCGGAACACAACAGCACGCAGAGCAAAAGACTTTTTGCAGGAAATTGCACGCTGCTGTGACTGTACACGACGCCCAAGAAGCCCCTCAAGCAAATGGCAAGTAATCGCGCCCCTGTAGTAACTCCTCGTGCTACCGTCATTTGCCTCGACCCGGCGCCTTTGCTATAACCCGATCAGCCTTCTAAAACGACTTTGACCGTGACCCAGAATCCGCCCGCTGGCTTCGCTTTCCTGGTGCGCAACTTCAGCGCGCAGGAAGGGAATTTCCGCAGCGCGTTCGAGCTCCTGCAAAATGCAATTACCGCTCGCGCATTCCCCGGCTGTGCTCTCGCCGTCACCCTGCGCGGAGAACTCATCGCGCACCACGCTCTCGGCCGTTTTACCTACGATCCCGCAGCCACGCCCATCACCACCGCCAGTATCTTCGACCTCGCGTCAGTCACGAAGGCCATCGCCACTACGACCATGGCGATGATTCTCTACGAGCGCGGACTACTCGATCTGGAAGCTCCCGTTACCGCCATCATCCCCGAGTTTGCAGGTGAAGACCCGCGCCGCCGCGACGTAACGCTGCGCATGCTTCTCTCTCACGCCTCCGGCCTGCCCGCATACGAAAAACTCTTCTTGGGCGCGAAGACGCGCGAAGAGCTGCTGGCCGACGCCCTCAGTACCAGACTCACCACCGATCCCGACACCCGTGCCGAATATAGCGACATCGCCTTCATTATTCTCGGCGTGGCACTAGAGCGCCTGGCCGACGAACCCCTCGACACTTTCTGCCAGCGCGAAATCTTCGGCCCCCTGGGCATGTCCCACACCACCTTCAATCCACCTAAAGCCTGGAAAGACCAAATTGTCCCTACCGCCGACGAGAGTGGAAGGGATGAGTGTGGGACGGACACTCTTGTCCGTCAACCGCTGACGTCCCCAGCGCATTCGCCCGCCAGTAAATTCCGCGACAGAGTTGTCCAAGGCGAGGTCCAGGACGAAAACGCCAGCGTCCTCGGAGGCGTAGCCGGACACGCCGGCCTTTTTTCGACCGCCGAAGACGTAGCCCGCTTCGCTGATGCCATGCTCAGCGGTGGACGCCCCATCGTCCGCCCCGCAACGATCGAACTCTTCACCCGTCGCGCGACCGCACCAGTTGGCACATCGCGCGCCCTCGGATGGGACACACCGTCGTCTCCCTCGCAATCCGGAAAGTATTTCGGCCCCCGCAGCTACGGCCACCTCGGCTACACCGGCACTTCCCTCTGGATCGACTCCGACCGCCAACTTTCCATCACCTTTCTGACCAACCGCACCTGGCCCGATTGCCACAACCAGGCCATCAAGAAAGTGCGCCCTGTATTCCATGACGCAGTGATAGAAGCATTGAAATCTCGCGGACTCATTCAATGAACTTGCATTCCATTAATAGGAATTGCCATCCTGAGTGGAGCGAAGGACCTGCTTTCCCCGCAGTCGCGACCACCGCATCCGCCCTCCCATGCCATTTAAGAATCTGTCATCCCGAGCAGAGCGAGGGATCTGGAGTTTGCCGGCCGCGAAACGACCGTCGCGCGGAGATTGCATGAAGCGCACAGCCCCCAGCCTCGGCCGCCTCACCACGGAGCAACCCAACCCCGCCTCCGCCGAGCTCGACCTCAAATCCTCGCTCGAAATCGCCCGCATCATCAACGCCGAAGACGCCAAGGTCGCTCCCGCCGTGAAGCGCGCTCTCCCGCGAATAGCCCAAGCGATCGACCTGATCGCCGACGCCCTCTCCCAAGGCGGACGTCTCATCTACGTCGGCACCGGCACCAGCGGACGCATCGCCGCCCTCGACGCTGCTGAATGTCCTCCAACCTTTGACGTGGATCCAAGCAAAGTCCAATTCATCATCGCGGGGGGACTAAAAGCATTAGCCAGAGCGACCGAAGCCAGCGAAGACTCCCGCGCACTCGGCCGCAAGGAAATGGCAAAGAAGAAGCCCGACAAGAAAGATGTAGTAGTCGGCATCGCCGCCAGCGGACGCACTCCCTTCACCATCGCCGCCGTTCAGTTCGCTCGCGCCCGCGGCGCAAAGACTGTCGCGGTAACCTGCAATCGAAACTCGCCGCTAGGGAAAGCAGCGTACCTGGAAATCGTCGCCGAAGTCGGTCCCGAAGTAATCGCCGGATCCAGCCGCATGAAAGCCGGCTCCGCCGAAAAGATGATCCTCAACATGCTCTCCACCGGAGCGATGACCCGCCTGGGATACGTCTACGGCAACCTGATGATCCATCTCCGCCTGAAAAACACAAAGCTCATCGGGCGAGGCGTGAGCATCCTGGAGCAGACCGCCAATCTCAATCGCGCCCAAGCCACCAAACTACTCGCCTCCGCCGGACACTCCGTCCCAATTGCCCTGATCATAGCCAAAACCGGCGTCAACCGCGCCGCCGCAGCCGCCGCTTTGAAGAAATCGAGAGGCCACGTTCGCGAAGCGATCATACTGGCAAATACACGGGAGTCATCAACATGAGAATCTGTGTCTATCTTCTTTCGGTATGTTTTCTTTCAAGCCTGTGCAACGCCCAATACTCCCCGCAGTACGATGAATGCAGCAAAAATGCAATGGCACAGCATGAAATGCACGTTTGTGCGAACGAAGAAGCAATACGCGTCGATAGTGAATTGAATCGCGTTTATAAACTTCTGCTATCAAAGATACGCGGCAATCCGCTCGCTACTGCCAAGATCAAGGCGGCACAGAAAGCATGGATTAGGTACCGGGACGCATACATCCAAGCCATGTATCCGGAAAATGATAAACAGGCGAAGTATGGATCTATTTTCCCAATGGAAGTCGACCTACTCGCCGCCAAACTTAGCCGGCAACAGATCGAGGCACTAAAAGACATTCAGCGCCACAACAACCCTGACGGAAACTGATAGAACGCCGGCTCCACGGACTACGCCTTCCGCTTTTAAGTCGCGAGTCCATTTCAATATGCGTACCTTGGTGATCAGCCCCTTCTTCTGCGCATGCTCCGAGATTCCCCGCTAAAATACGCACAGCGCTACTCCGAAATGGCTTAGGCCACGTTTTCTAGAAACTCAACGTTTATGGACAAGCTAGTAATCCGCGGCGGAGAACCCCTGCTCGGCACCATCCGCATCAGCGGCGCAAAAAACGCCGCTCTTCCCTGCATGGCGGCCGCGCTGCTCACCGATGAACCGGTAATCCTCGAGAACATCCCGCAGGTCCGCGACATCGAGACCACGCGCAAGCTTCTGGCTGCGATGGGCGCGGAAGTTGAACTCGGCTTTGGACGCGCCCAGCATCGCACCACCATCTGCGCAAAAAATCTCTCTACTCCAGAGGCTTCCTACGAACTGGTCAAGACCATGCGCGCCTCGACCCTCGTACTCGGCCCGCTGGTAGCCCGGTGCGGACGAGCCCGCGTTTCTCTCCCTGGCGGATGCGCCATCGGAGCCCGCCCCATCGACCTGCACATCAAAGGT
>Ga0137410_10000717_pt1 | contig 22889 bp, 20 predicted proteins | sample CZODoug1_16funga_FD_108878 | JGI IMG/M metagenome (GOLD analysis project Ga0137410, IMG submission 108878) | Vadose zone soil fungal communities from Angelo Coast Range Reserve, California, USA - CZODoug1_16fungal (Illumina Assembly) | ecosystem: Environmental > Terrestrial > Soil > Vadose zone... | reverse complement strand
TCTGCTCGGCGCGCTGACCGTGAAGCTCGAGCTCCCCGCGTGGACCGTGATCCTGCACCTCGGGACCGCGATGCTGTTGCTGGCGACGTTGCTGATGGCGGCACGCAATCCCCTAGGGGCGCAGCATGCTGCGCCCCTGCACTTACCGCTACTCGTGCTCGCGTTCGTCACCGTCCTCTTCGGTGCCCTCACTGCCAATCTTGGCGCCGCGGCCGCGTGTACCGGCTTCCCGCTCTGCAATGATCAGGTCTGGCCGTCGGCAGGCGGACTCGCCGTCGTGCACTGGATCCACCGCGTGCTAGCGTACTCGCTGGCGGCGTCCGTGCTCACCGTGGCGGTGAGACAGAAACGACGGGGGATGTGGGGCGTCGCCGCGCTGGTGCTGGTGCAGGTGACCATCGGCGCGGCCACGGTGGTCCTGGGCCTGCCTCCGGTGCTCCAGGTGCTGCATGTGGCGGCCGGCGCGGCGGTGTGGGCGGGAGTGGTGCTGGCGGCCCGCTGACAGAAAAGGCCCCGGGGTTTCCCCCGGGGCCTTCTCATCGATCGACGTTTCCGAATCAGTTCAGCTTGGTGATCGTGGTGACCACGTTGGTCGGCGGGGTGCCCCCGTAGACCTCAATCGCGTAGTAATGCGTGCCGGCCGTGGGTTTGAAGGTGAAAACCTGAGGCTTTGCAGCTGTGGCCCCACTGCCAGGATCTTCGAAGCACTGGGACACGCCCGCGCTACCGCAGGAGTAGACGTCGATGTCTGGATTGAGCGCCGCGCCCGGCCAGTCGACGGAGAAGCGCAGCGAATCGGTGCCGTTGGCGACGTACTTGAATAAGGCGCACACGCCGATGCCACCTCCGCCCGTGCCCTCACCGCAGTTGGCGTCGTTCGAGGTGCCGCGGATGTCGGTGATGAATACGGTATGCCCGCCGGTCGTCGTGGGCAAGGTGATCTGCGGCGCCGTGGCATAACCCGTGTCCGCAGGCGTCCACCGGCTTCCGGTCTGGGTCACGGTCTGAGCGGTGTTGAGTGTTACCGACAGGCCCGGCACGTAGGTAACGTTGATGTTCGAGATGGAGAGCGGGGCGGCGCTGCTGAACGGGACCAGGACCTTGATGACGTCGGCAGTTTGCGACAGCACGATTGGGCTCTCGCCGCCCCCGAACGTGACCGTCGTCGTCACAGGATCGAACTTCAGCACCGACGTCGAGTTGATGGTCAGCGTATCGCCACCCTTTGGAGTCGTGCTCGACAGGACCCCCGCGAACGCCTGCGGCAGGATCGCCACCCTGACCGAGTCATGGATGCCCCCGCCCGCCACCCGGACGCAGGACGGATTCGCCACCACCGCCGTAACGACCGCACGCGCGGATGTCGCCGGGACCGGATGGTAACTGGTGTCGACGGCTACCGTCACGTCAGCCGTGCACGCCGTGAACGTGATGGGAACGGCGAGCGGTGTGTTGCGACCGTCCACGACCCGCGCCGTAACCGCTGCCTTGCCGCCAATGCCGAGTTGCAGGTACGAGAAGTCCGTGATCACCCCGGCCGGATTCCCGTCGAGGTCGGAAAGAGGGTCGCTCTTACAGCCCGCCAGGCTGAGGGCGACGGGGGCGAGCGCGGCCAGGAGGCCGAGCGTTCCGTAACGACGACGATGCATGCGAACCTCGCTTGAAGGTCTCACTGGCGTGATCAGAATCTCTCCACCTCGAGCACCGCTTCCGGTCCCAACATCTCCTGCCAGTTCGGGCGGCTGGGCTCACGCCGATCGCTCGTCCAGATGAGCGTGTAGTTCCCGAACCCGGTCGGGTCGAGGAACACGTACTTCAACGACCGTCCCCGACTGAACTTCCACACCTCGTAGGGCCGCGTATTGCCGGCCTGCGGGCGGCTCAAGACCTCATCGGGCGGGCCATACTTGATGAAGACTCGCCCCCGGTCCGTCCGCCACCCCGGGATCTGCGCCGAACCACCCTCGCGGTAGCGGCGATTCGCCTCGGCGATCCGCCCATAGAAGTCTTCCTGCGCTTCGTTGCGCGGCGTCCCCGCCGTGGGGTCCCGCTTCGTCCAGAAAATCCTGAGCCAGCGCCGCTTCCCTTCCAGCGTCAGCGACGGATAGCTCCCCTGCTCGTCCGCCGTCATCAGATAGACGAGCGGCAGGTACAGCGTGTCGAGCCGGGCCTCGGCCATGTCCGCGAACACATCCGGCGTCGGCGCCGCCTCCGCGATAGCGGCCTCGGTCTCGAACCCCGCCATCCGGAACGCCGCGATCCGCACGACCGAATCGGGTCCGCCCGTCACGACCTCGAGGCGGTAGTCGCCCGCCGGGAGACCCGCGAGGTCGACTATCCCTCGCGTCACCCCGCCTCCGGCGGCGAGCGGAATCCGCTCGCTGGGGGTCGCCACCACCTGCGCGCCCTGCGCCGTCGCGACGCGCACCATCACGGCCACCGTCTCCGCGCGGGACGGGTACAGCTCCAAGTAGTAGGCCAGCCGCGCCTGCTGCGGTGTCAGCACCGGCCGACCGGAAGCCTGGAGCAATACTGCGCCCTTACGGATCTCCCCGGAGGCCGGCGTGGCATCGGCGCCTTCCGCCGACCGCATCCCCGTGGCGAGCAGCAAGTCCGACCCGGCCGGCGCTCCGCCGAACGCGTTGACGTCGGCACGTTGCCGGACCACCCGCCCCGTGGCCGAGTCCGTCACGGCTACGTCGATCGTGTATTTCCCCGGCCGGGCGGCGAAGCTGAAGTGCTCGACGGCCGACCCATGGGCTACGGCGAGCACCCGTACCGGCACCGTCTGCAGCCACGACTGCGACAGCAGCTCGTTGCCCGCCGTGTCGTGCACCGAAACCGAGAAGCGGTAGGCAGCCGTTCCGCTTCCGCCGCGCGTCACCGGGTCGAGGAGCCCGAAGGGCACCTGGCAAAACGCATCCACCAACGTGCCGCTCGTACGATAGAACCGCACCGCGGTCAGCTCCAAGCTCTGCGGCCTGGCACTCACGGCGGGAAATGCCATGAGTGCCAGACTGACAAGCACCGTCTTCCGCACCCGACGACCTCTCAACAAACCGTCGTTACCACCCCAGCGAGAAGCTGAAGAAGTTCGTCGAGCCCAAGGGGCCCATGTTCCGCCAGGCGTAGTCGAAGCCAAACTTCACGGCGCCCTTGCCGTAGGCGATGCCGCCGCCCAGGGCCGCGCCGTCGCTGGTGAAGCTCCCGGCCTTCTCTTGAGACGCGAAGCCGGCCGCGGTCCCGACGTTGAGCTGGTTGTCGGGTTGGACCGTGTAGCTGCCGCGGGCCGCCAGCGAGAACCCGGAGTTACCCAGGTTCTGCGAATACCACTCGAGACCGGCGCTCGCGCCCGGCTTCGTGTTGTTCGGCTGTGTGAACTCCGACAGCAGCGTGAGCCGATTCGCCCCCTGCGACAGCACGTCCAGGGCCACACTGACCCTGAACATCACCGGGAGGCCGAACTCCTTGGAGCGGAAGCTCGCGGGCTGCGGCTCGCGCGGCACCGGTACCGTCCCGAGGGGCGGCGGCGGAATGACCGTCGTCTCGATGCCCGGACCCTGGTGCTGCAACGTCGATCCCAGGTTCTGGATCACGAACGCCGCCCGGATCGGCCGCTGGCCGACCATGGCGTGGAAGTTGGTCCCGAAATCGACGGCGAACGCGCTCGCCGACGTCGAGCCCAGCTTGTCACTGATGAACTTGAGTGACACGCCGGCCGAGAAACGGTCGGAGAAGTTCTTGCCGTACGTACCCGAGACGAACGTCTCGTTCACCGAGTACACGCGGCCATCCCCGTCCGGATTCTCGACCGTATACACCGGCTGATCGCCGAACCCGAACGACCCGACGCTGATGCCGATGGCGCTCGAGCCGCCACCGGTCGGGAAAGCGATCCCGGCCCAGGTGTAGCGGGTGTCGGCGACGTACTTCAACGTCGACACCATGACGGCGGGCCGGGACAGCTGGGCCAGCCCTGCCGGGTTGTAGTACAGCGCGGTGACGTCAGTGGCGAGGGCGGCGAACGAACCCCCCAGCGCCGCGCCGCGGGCCCCCGCGCCGAGCAGCAAGAATTCCGCGGCGGTGGTGCCGTAGGCTGTATTGTCGGACCGGTCGACGACCTGCGCAGATGCGGGAGCGGTAACCGCCGCCGTGAGCGCGATCGCGAGAAGTCCGCGAGAAATCGAAAGCTTCATGGCGTCCTCCCTACTGCGCGAAGTTGACGACGGTGAACCGGCCGACCTTGGACTTCCCGTCCGGTGTCTCGACGTGATAGAAGTACACGCCGGAAGCGACGAACTGGTTGTTGCGATTCCGCAAGTTCCAGGTCATCTCGCCGCCGCCGGTGAGATCGTTATTGGTGAGCACCTGGACCAGGATGCCGCTCACCGAGTAGATCCGCACGATCGCCTGCGACGGCATGTTGACGAACTTCAGGATCTTCGTCGTCGGCGTGATCTCCAGGGCGTTCGTCACGTAGTACGGATCCGGAACTGTGTGAATCCGCTGGAGCATCGCGTCGGTGGTCACCGCAGCATTGAACGTCGAACCCTGATAGGCCACCTGCGCCCGCAACCCGGGCACGGCGGGCGGCCGGATGGACGACCGGAACGTGAAGCTCCCGGGCGCTCCCACGACGGTGCCGGCGTAGAAGCGGGCGTGCCACATGGTGCCCGCGGTCGGCAAGGCCGCCATCTGCATCAGGAAGAAACTGCCGTTCAGGTAGAAAATGAATCCGTTTCCCGTCGGCGCAGCCGCCCCAAGCGCGGCCGAATTCGCCATCGAAGAGGACGCAAACGCCACGGGACTCAGCCGCGCGTGGTTCTGCAAGACGGCCGGCGGGTTTCCCACGCCGCCACCGCAACGCTGATGACCTGTATCGGCAGGCGCCGTCGTCGGTGAGAGATACCCCGCAGTCGGGATCGGATCGACGCAATACGTGTCGGTCCAGGTGAGCTTGCCGTTGTTCCTGTCAGGCGTTAACGCGGCCGACGTACCGGCGACGAGGAACGACGAATCATTGAGAATTCCCCACGACGCCCGGATGTTGGTCTTGAACGGCACGGATATCTGGTGCGTAACGTCGAAGACGGTGTCGATGGCCCCGTTGGCGCCCCAGACGATCCGGAAGTCCGCCGCCCGGGTCACTCCCGACGTGATGCCCTCGACCTGGCGGGGCGGGTTGTTCTGCACCGTGAGATAGGAATTGATCGCGAAGATCCCCACACCCGGGATGCCACCCGCGTTGCGGCTCAAGTCCGCCTGGGCGCAGCCGCCGGCGGCGGGATGGCACTGCAGCCCGTTCGGATCATTCGTGTTCTCGTTCGAAGTCGCGTTACCGGCCCACCAACGCGGCCCGTTCCACGAGGAGTTGGCGGGATCGCCGTTGGCGTCGCCGCGGCCCCACGACTGCAGCCGCCACGTGCCCGACGTCGAAACGCCTGCGCTCCCGAACAACGCGAACGTGGAGTCGCCGCCGTAGCGCGTCGACTTCGCCGTGTTGATCGCGGTGGCCGGGAAACTCACCCCGGCCGTCACGTCGGAACTGAACGCGTCGTAGGCGACCGGAATGGCCAATGCTACGGGCAGGCCGGCGCCCTGTGCCGTCACGTAGTATTTTGCGGAGAGGCCGTTCAGCGCGGACCCTGGGACAATCGAGTCGACCGTCAACGTGACGCTGCCGCTCGCCAGGATCTGCGGCAGGAACGCCGCCAGCCCGAGCTGCAGGCCGTCGGTGGGAGGCGCGGCGCCGCTGAAGATCCCCGTCGCCGCATCGAGCGTCGGCAGCGAGCCCGGGGCCAGCGTGGTGCCGTCGCCGGCCAGCAACTGCACCGGCTGCAGCAGCCCCGCCGTTTCCTGGCCCGACGCCTTGCGCGGCGTCGTCGGCTTGGTGACCCGGGGAGATTCGAGGGAGGAGGGGCCCGACTTCAAGGAGTTCACGTCGAACGCCGTCACCGCGTAGTAATAGGTGAAGGAGTTGCGGGCCGTGTTGTCCACGAACGAGAACGACACGCCGTTGTCGCTGAGCTCCGGATACCGTGTGTCCCCGCCCGTGACGGCCGTGTCGACCTTCACGATCAGGACGGAGCTATCCGCCAGGACGACACGGCCGCCGGCCGGGACCTGGAGGATTTTACCCACGAGCAGGATCGTGTCGCCGACCACGCTCGGGAATGTCACCGGGCAATCGTCCTGGATGCCGAACTCCGGCGCGCACTCGCTCTTGCCGTCGCCGTCTATGTCTTGCGTGTACGCAAAGTTCCCCGTGTAATCGACGAGCGAGGTGCCGGCGTAATCGAACTGCGCGATCAGGTCCAGTGCGCTCGTCGTGCGGCCACGGTAGATGCGGTAGCCCTCGACGTCGTACTGCCTGAAGTTCGGGTCGTACAGCACGTTCACCGACAGATCGGGATTCAGGGGCAGCCTGGCGACCGCGAAGTACGGATCGCCGCCGCCCGACCTGACCGTTTCCGTTGCGCTCTTCTGCCACACGACCGTGACCTGATTGTCACCGGGCATGAGGAAGAAGCGCGGCGGTTCGGGTGCGAAGGGCAGCAGGAACTTTTTGTCGAACACCGCCTGCGCCACCAGCGCCTTGTTGAGGAGCGACCGCGGCACGGTCACGACCTCATCCTGCGTGATCTTATCGTTCCCATCCGCGTCCGCCTGGCTGACCCACCCCGCCGCCCGCTCGATCGTCCGGATGCGGCTCGGCGTGAAGCGGATCGTGTCCCCCGGGGCCGGGATGCCCGGCGGCAGGTCGCCGCCGACGTACGGCAGCACCGCAGGCGTCGGCGCCGCGTGCACGTACGCCACGACGATCGTCTGCGACGCACCGGGCTGCAGCGTGAACGGTCCCGACGCCTGGAAGAAGCGCGTGTCCGCCGCGGTCTGATCGAGGAAGCACATGTGCTGCGTCAACGGATTCACGCCCGCCGTGCAGGGGTTATCCCCCGCCGCGGTGGATACCGTTCCCGACAGGTAGCGGAACAGCTGGATCACACCGATGGGGTCAGGGAATCCGGTGCCGGAGTTGCGCGTGTTGGAGAACATCGTGAGCCCGACTTCCGACCCGCCGACCTTGGGCGAGCGCAAGTACTTCACGCCTACGAACCCCGGCGACGACACGAACGGCGCGCCGAAGATGTCGGGCGGGAACGCCCAGTTGGGCTCGAGGAAGTCCGACTTGTAAGCCACGCCCATGCTGAACGGCAGGATGGCCGTCGAGTAGTCGAAGCTCGCGTCGCCCACGTCGGGGTCCATCGAGAACGAGGCGTACAGATTGGAGATCGGGTAGCCGCCGTCGGGAATGTCGAAGTTGAAAACGGCTTCGTTGCGATTCTGGAAATTCTGACCGACCTGGCAAACCTCGGTCTGGATGACCGGATCGAGCCCCGCGTAGGCCGAGCAGTTCCGCGCCGTAATGTTGTAGAACGTAAAGATGAAGTAGATGATGTCTTCATTGCCCGTCGGATAGTTCCAGGCGAGCCCGCGCTCTTCGACCATGATGCCCATCGGATGCGTGCGGCCCGACAGGAACGCAGGATTGCCGTCCCAGGCGCGCGTCCACAGGTCTTGCTGCGAAATACCGGTGCCGCTGCAGTCGCGTTTGATGCGCCCCGAGTCGGCGCGATCGATGAGAATCGGATCGTAGATCGCCGTGTCGTGGACGAAGGCGCCGTTGGGCCACCCGCACGCATCAGCGGCGTCGAGTGAGTTATAGACCAGGGTGACGGCGTCGCCCTGCACCTGCGTGCCGCGGGCGTCGAAGAAGTAAGCCCCGATCGTGTCCCCCTTCCAGGGGAACGACCCGGCGCCGGCGTACCCGGCCGTATCGACGGTGCCCGCCAGCTGCAGACCCGAATTGAAGATGTACTGATCGGGCGTGCCCTTGGGCCAGAAGCCGCCGCCGATGACCGGTGAGTTGGTCGGGTCGACGCACAGCTCGCCGAGGTTGTTGATGCCGCAGTAGACGCGGTTGACGTTCAGCACCGCGTTCGTGACCGCGAACAGGTTGACGGCACGCCGCCGACCCGGCCGCTCAGGAGCGGGCTTGGCCGCCACGATGGCGACGGCGGTCGCCGAGAGGAGCGCCAGGGCAATCGAGCCCCTCGCCGCACGACTAAACCAGGTTGAACGCATATTCAGCCCTCGAGTGAAGAGACCGGCCGGCGACGCCCTCACGGGCGCCGCCGGCCTCCTGTTCTAGAAGTTCAGCTCGAAGCCCACGCGGATGTTCCGCGGGGCGCCATAGAGCCACTGCGGCCCGTTGAATGCATCGTAATACGCATTGAGCGCCCGGGTCTGCTCGTCGAGGGTGTACGTCCCGTCGGCGTTGCCGAACCGTGCTTCCGTCCGCCGCAGCATCACGCAGTTGACGGGATCCGCCCACGCGCCGCACCCGGACAGGTCGATCGCGTCGCCCGCCCGCAGGGCGCTGTTGCCTGCCGCCTCGCCCCGCAAGTTCGAGAACTCGCTGGCGAGTGTCTGGCGGCGGTGCTCCGCGTTCACCACATCACCCGTTTCGACGAAGATCGAGGTGATGTTCCGGAAATTGAGCAGGTTCCGCGCATCCACGTACGCTGTCAGATCCATGCCGCCGAACCTGACCGCCTTGTTCAAGCGCAGATCGATGTTCTTCGTCCACGGCATCGTCGAGGCGTTCACCGGCTCGATGCTCGTCGCCGTGAGGCCGAAGCCCTGACGCGGCGCGAGCGCGCCGGCGCCGTTGTTGGCCTGACGCGTATACGGCAGGCCGCTCACGACGCGGAACGTGGCGAACACGCTCACATTGCTGAAGATCTTGCCCACCGTGGTGCCCTTGCGCCAATCGTCGGGCAGGCTCAGGCCCACCGATCCCACCACGTTGTGCGTGCGGTTGTCGTCGGTCGGGAGAATCGCCTGCGGCGGCGGCACCCGCGAACCCGTCACCTGCGCGATTTGCCGCGAGGTGGTGCGCAGGTACGAGAACGGATCCGACCCCGTCCCCTTGGCCAGCTGGAACGTGTAACCCACGGACGCGTTCAGGTAACTCCCGATGCGCCGGTCGAGTTTCAAGTCCACGCCGCGCACGTTCCCGAAGTCCGCGTTCGAGAGCACGTTCACGTTGATCGTGTCACCCGGGTTGAGCGGGTCGGCGTACGGCACGATGCGCGCGGCGTAGTCGGACACCTTGTCCTTGTTGTACGCCGACACGTCGAGCACCATGTCCTGGCTGAAGGCGTGGCGCACGCCGAACTCGAACAGAATGCTCTTGCCGAATTGCAGATCGCGCCCGAACACGTCGTTCGTGTTGGTGAAGTCGAGATCGTTGTTGACGCCCGTGAGCAGCGTCGTAAACTCCGGCGTCTGCACCTGGTGCGAGTACGACAGGCGGAAGCCCGTGTTCTCGGTCACCGGGAACGACACGCGCAGCCGCGGCGAAATCGTGTGATGGCCGACGCTGGGCGTGAACACGCGCGAAATGGCCGCCGCGAGCGAATCGTCGTTCGTGGCCGCCTGCGGACTCCACGCGGGGTTCGAATAGATGCGCCCCGGCGTGTTCGCAAACAACGCGTTGGCGTTGTAATAGTCGTACCGCGCGCCAACCTCGATGACGACGTCGCCGAGATCGAGGCGGTCCGAGGCGAAGAGCCCGTACTTGAGAGGGTCGACGACGTAGGCGTCCATGAACGCCTGGCGCAGCAGCGCCGAGCTCCAGTACGACAGGTTCGTCTTCACGAAGTCGCCGCCCACCTGGAACCGGTTGAAACGGTTCGCCTGGAAGTCGAGCAAGCCCCGACCCGTGTACCGCGTCTCGTGGTACAGGGTGGCGCCGACGTCGAACCCCGTCGTGCGGAAGCCGCCCGAGATCAAGCCGTACGGATTGATGCGGTGCGGCTGCGCGTTCCGCAGATCCTCGCGGTTCAGCAGCGGGACCCGCAGGCCGGAGTTGGTCCGGATGTTCCGGATCGTTTGCTCGGTGATCGGGAAGGGGAAGTTGCTCAACCCCGCGAACTTGACCGTCCCCAGCTCCATGCCCATCGTCGGGCTGCGCGAGCCCGCCTCGTAGGCGGGATCGAGCGGGCCGGCGATCTGCTGGTCTTCCTGGCGCGAGAAGTTGAGGTTCAACGACAGCGCGCGCTCGGCACCGCGAATGAACGTGTGGCTGGCGTCGAGCACCACGTAGCGGCTGGTGTTGTGGAACCCGGTGAAGCTCGAGGGATCGCCGATCGCGGCGCCCGGCCAGTTGCGACCCTGCTGTCCGCTCGCCAGACCCGACAGGGCGATGCGCGAGCCCTGACCGTAGGTGAACTGCAGCTTGCCGGAGAGCGTCGCGTCGGTCGTCCAGTCCATCGGGAAACGACGGCCCTGGCACGCGACTCCGTAGTTGTTCAGGATCGCGTTGCGGACCGGGTTCGGATCCGAACCGCTCGGGCACTGGCCGCTGTACTGCACGAACTCCGGGATGGCCACCGCCTGCTGGCTGCCTCCGGCGACCGTGACGTTCACCGTCGTATCGAGACCACCCATCACGTACGTGGCATTCTGGTCCTGGCTTGCGCCGCGGAAGTCGGACAGGCGGCCCTGCAGGATACTCGACAGGAAGAACGTGAGGTTCGCGATCTTCGGGATCGGTCCGCCGATGTTCGCCTCGAACCGGTTGAATCCGACACTGATCGCATTGCCGAACGGTGAGTCACTCTCCGTCGAGAACGAGCCCTTGTAGCTCTGCCCACCGGCCCGCGTCGTGAAGGAAATGACGCCCGACTGCGCGTCGGCGAATTCCACGCCCAGCGCACCCGTCGTCACCGACGCTTCTTCGACCGCGTTGGTGCCGAGGTTGACGCGCTGCGAACCGCTGTTGGTTGCGCGCACGGGGGCGCCGTCGATGTAGACGTTCGCCTCACCGGGCCGGCCACCGCGGATCGATACGCCCGCGCCGGCGCCCGACTCGACGACCCCGGGCTGCACGGCGATGATGTTGCGGATGTCGTCGACCGGCAGGTTGTCCACGAGCTGTTGTCCGACGCTGGTCTTGGAAGCGACCTCGTCGCGCGGCACGATCGGGTTGGCGGCCTCCGTCACCGTCACGGCCGTCAGCACGACCGCGGACGACTGCATCTTCACGTCGACCGTGATCGTGTTACCGCCGATCACGCGCACACCGCGCACTTCAGACGGCGCGTAGCCGATGAACTGCGCACGCAGCGTGTAGGTCCCGACGGGGACGTTGTTGATGAAGTAGTAGCCTTTGTCGTTCGTGATCGCGCCGAACGATGTTCCGACGACGAACACCTGGGCATTCGCGATCGCGACGCCGGCTTGATCGGTCACCGAACCTTCGACCTTTCCTGTGGTCTGCTGCGCCGAGAGCGGCGAGGACGCGATCACCAGTGCGATCGCGAGCCCGACACTCAGCGCGAGGAAGCGGCCGAAAGCGCTCCGCACACGTTGAGTCATGGAATCGTCCTCCAAAGACGTGAATGCGCGTGGACTACCGGACAAAAACACTGAGGTCGACACGCCACCTCCCTTCGGTGTGCACGTACCCGACGGCTAAACGACGCTTGTACGGCTAACTACCGATGTTTCGGTAAGCTGCCCCGCGATATGCGATGCGTCAAGGCAACAACACGTCAACATCCTTCGGGCGCTTCTGTCCCCCGCAGGGGACAGGACGGCGGGTTCAACGGCGGCGAAAATGCACCCTCCTCGGAAGGCCCGCAAGAGGCCCACCCGGCGTCAAACGAGCAACAAATCGGTTTGTGGAGCCCGCGGCGTGACTTCCGGTCCGGTTTCCCCGAGAAACACGTTGATCTCACTGCGCATGCCGAATCGCTGCGCGAGATATATCCCCGGCTCGACGGAGAACCCCACGCCCGCGAGCAGCACCCGGTCATCCGCCGTCTCGAAGTTGTCGAGATGCGGGCCGGAGCCGTGCAGGTCGCGATCGATCGAATGACCGGTCCGGTGCGGGAAGGACTCGCCGTAACCGGCCTTCGAAATCACGCCACGTGCTGCGTCATCCAGCTCGGCACCCGTCACCGGGGCGTGCCCCCACCGCTCCCGCAACAACGCGACCGCCGCGTCGCGCGCGCCGCGCACCGTCTCCCACACGCGCTGCACCTCGGCGTCGGGCGTGCGACCGGCGAACCCCATCCAGGTCTGGTCGGCGAAGACCGAACCCTTTCCCGGCCCGGCCCACAAATCGAGCAGCAGGACCTCGCCGGCCTGGAGGCGCCGGTCGGCGCCCTCGCGCGGGTCGTAATGCGGATTCGCCGCATTCGCCTGGAAGCCGACGATGGGCGGGTGATCGGTGATCAGCCCCGCCCGCCCGAACGCCTCCATCACACGGCGCTGCACGGTCGTCTCGCGTACGTCGACCCCGCGGGCGAGCTCGGCGCCGGCCCAGCGCAGGGCGTCCTGCGCGATGGCGGCCAACGCTTCCGCGGCGCGACGATGCCCCGTCAGCTCCTCGGGCGACCAACGCGCCGCGAACCGCGTCACGAGCTGCGCCGACGGCACGACCCGCGCACCGAACCCCTCGAGCATCTGGACCACGCCGTGGGGCACACGATCGAGGTACGGGACGCGGTCGTTGGGGGAGACTTCCATCGCGAGTGTCTTGCCCTTCACGAGCGGACCCAGCACGGCATCCAGCTCACGCCACGCGGCGTACGGACGGACCTCGCCGGGAAACCCGTCGAACGACGCCAGCTCGATGCGGTGCGCGACGGCGACGGGCTTCCCCGCGCGCGGCAGCAACGTGAAGAAGCGCCGCGTGCCCATGCCGTGAATTCCGAGCACGCGGGTCGCGACGGGGTTCACACCGTGGAAGTCGTACAGCAACCAGCCGTCGGCGCCGATGTCGCCGAGCAGGTCGCGCAGCGCGGCGAAGTCGAACCCCTCGAGGAGGGCCATCAATGATGCCGGGGATCGGGGGGCGCGGCGCGCCACTCGCAGCTCGCGCCGCCGGTCGCGCGGCAGGCGGTGTGCAGCATCGCGCCCTCGTAGCCGACGAGCAAGCGCAGCAGCTCGGCGAGGGCCGCCCCGTAGAAACCGCACGCGGCGCCGTCGGGCGTGGCGTTGATGGCGATGGGATCGGTCACCCGAGCGACGGGTACGTGCCGCTCGCGCACCAGGTCGGCGCCGAGGACCGCGCGGGCCGCGCGCCGCGCGGCGAAGTGTCCGAAGAGCCGCAGCGGGCCGAACACGCGCCGCACCGCCCGCCGCGCGGCGCGCCGGCCCGCGTCGGCGAAGACGAGGTCGGCGTCGGGGCGGCGCCCGACGAGGCGCAGCAGCGCCTCGACGTGCCCGCTATCGACCCGCGCATCGCGCCGGACCAGCTGCTCGTACTCGGCGAGCTGCATCGCCACGGTGGGCGAGAGCCCCAGCCGCTTGACGAGGAGTTCCTCGGCGAATTCGGTGAGCCCGTCCTCGACCGGCGTGTCGAGATTCTTGACCGCCTCGAGGACGGTGAGCGGAACGATGCTGTGGACCACGGCGCGCGAAACCTAGCGCCCCCCGCCCCATTGCGGAACTCGGCAGCCCGCATGAGCCTTAGGGAACGCCGATGACCTCCAACGCCACCCCCGCCCCTACCCCCACTCCCGTCGACGAGAAGCGGGCGAGCTTCGAGCGCGAGGCGTTGGTCCACCTCGACGCACTGTATCGCGTCGCGCTGCGCCTCACGGCGAACCCCAGCGACGCCGACGACCTCGTGCAGGAGACGATGCTCAAGGCGTTCCGCGCCTGGGACCAGTACGAGAAGGGGACCAACGCCAAGGGGTGGCTGATCACCATCCTCCGCCACGCCTTTATTAATGAATACCGGCGCCGCACCCGGCACCCCGAAAACGTGGACCTGGACACTATTGAGCCCTTCGCGGTGTTTGGGGAAATACAAGATGACGACCCCCAGGGCGCCTTTTTCGACAAGATCGTGGACGACGAGGTCCTCAAGGCGATCGACCAGCTCCCGGAGACCTTCCGCGAGACGCTCGTGCTGAGCGACGTCGAAGGCATGTCGTATCAGGAGATCGCGAAGATCCTGGAGATTCCGGTGGGTACCGTGAAATCGCGGCTGTTCCGCGCGCGCCAGGCGCTGCAGGGCAAGCTGTACGAGTACGCCGTCAGCAATGGCTACATCAAGGGAACACCGGCATGAATTGTCGCGAGTGTGTGGACCACCTGTACGAGTTCCTCGACCGGGAGGTCACTCCCGATTTGGAGCGCGACATCCGCCAACACCTCGAGGAATGCCCCCCCTGCGGCGAGCAGTTCGATTTCGAGACGATCTATCTCAAGTTCCTCCGGGCCCGGTGCCGTACACAGGGCGCGCCCGCCGAGCTCAAGCGCCGGGTGATGCGCGAGTTGTTCGGCGAGTGAAGTGGCTGACGGCGGCGGGCGCGGCGGCGGCGCTCGTGGTCGGCGGGGCGACGATCTGGGGCGTGGGATGGCGAGGCTTGCTGCTGCTCCTCGCCTTTTTCGTTTCTGGAAGTCTGTTGACGAAGGGTGGAGGGCGTCGCACCGCGCGTCAGGTGATCGCGAACGGGGGCGTGGCGGCCGCGGGGGCGCTCGCCGGCAGCTGGCCCCTGTTCGCCGGCGCGCTCGCTGCCGCGGCGGCGGACACCTGGGCCACAGAGATCGGCGGGCATTCCCGCACGCCACCGCGGCTCATCACCAGCGGCGCCCCGGTCTCCGCCGGCACCAATGGGGGCGTCACGCTCCTCGGCACGGCTGGGGGCGTCCTTGGGGCAGCGCTCATCGCCGGGTTGACGTACGCCCTAGCGCCCCGGAGCACCGCCCCGGGGTTAACCCACCCTGGCGGGCTTGCGGCCGCGGTGGCGGTCGCTGGCGTGCTCGGCATGCTGTTCGACTCTCTGCTTGGGGCCACCGTGCAGGGACCCGCAGACAAATGGCTGGACAACAACGGCGTGAACTTCGCGATGACACTTGCCGGCGCGGGGATCGCCGCGTGGCTGGCGTGACGCGCTGGGACGCCGTCGTCGTCGGGGCGGGACCCGCGGGCTCGGCGACCGCTCTGCTCCTCGCCCGCTCCGGTGCCCGCGTCCTGCTCCTGGACCGCGCTCGATTCCCCCGCGACAAGCCCTGCTCGGAGTACCTGAGCCCCGAGACCACTCGGGTGTTGGAGCGCATCGGCGGCGGTGTCGTCGAAGCGGTGGCGGCCGGGTCGCACGCCCGGCTCACCGGGATGAAGGTCGTCGCGCCGAGCGGGGCAGAGATGATCGGGCGGTTTGGCACACGCTTCAGCTACGCGCTGCCGCGCACCCGCTTCGACGCGATCCTGCGCGACGCCGCCGAGGCGGCGGGCGCGATCGTACGCGAGGGCGTGAAGGTCGAGGACTTGGTCTACGATCGCGGGGCGGTGGGTGGAGTGGTTGCGAAGGAGACGTATCGAGCCCGCGTCGTGGTCGGGGCCGACGGCTTGCGATCGATCGTGGCGCGGCGCTGCGGCGGCGTGCGCACGTCGTCGCCGCGTCGGGTCGCATTCACGGCGCACGTCTCAGACGTCGCGGGCGTGACGGACGTGGGCGAGATGCACATCGGCCGCACGGGGTACGTGGGCCTTGGCCCGATCGGCGGCGGCGTCACGACCGTCGCGCTGGTCGTGCCGGTGCGCTCACTGCAGAGACGTCCCGGTTTTTTCGACGCACTCGAACAGTTCCCCGGTCTCGCTGGCCGCTTCGATCCGCGGCGGATGGTGCGCGACGTGCTGGCGACGGGGCCGTTCGCCCAGTGGTCGCGGAGGCCGGTCGCTCCCGGGGGCGGTGCGCTGCTTGTCGGCGACGCGGCTGACTTCTTCGACCCGTTCACCGGACAAGGCATCTACAGCGCGCTGCGCGGCGCGGAGCTCGCCGCAGACTGCTTGATCCCCGCGCTTGCGCGCGGGGTCAGCGGGCCCGTCTCCCGGGCTGCGTTGCAAGGTTATGCTCGCGCTCGCCGCGCAGCTTTCACGGGCAAGTGGCTGCTGGAGCGGCTCATCGGGTTGGGCGTCGGCTGGCCCGCGCTCGTCGAACGCGTCGTCGGCCGGCTGGCGCGGCGTGCCGATCTCGCGGATCTTCTCGTGCGCGCGACGGGGAACTGCGTCCCCGCGCGCGCCGTCCTCGCTCCCGGCGTTCTCGCCGGCCTCCTCTGGTGACCATGCGCGGCGTCGAAGCTCCGCTGTTCCGTCAACTGCTCGGCCGTTTTGCAACTGGCGTCACGGTGGTGACGACACGGGGCGCCAGTGGCGACCCGGTGGGAATGACGGCGAGCTCCGTCGCGTCGGTGTCCCTCGATCCGCCGCTCGTGCTCGTGTCGGTGGACCGCGAGCACGAGATGCACGCCGCCCTGGAAGCCGCACCGTATTTCGTGATGAACGTCCTCGCCGCCGATCAGGAAACACTCTCGCGTCGCTTCGCCGGCGACGAGGCGAATCGCTTCAGCGGTGTCGGGTTCCATTTGAACAAACAGGGGATCGCGGTCCTCGACGGCGTGCTCGCGCACATCGAGTGTGAGCGGCAGTCCGTGATTCCCGCGGGCGACCACACGGTGTTCATTGGGCTGGTCATCGGCGGCAGCGTCACCGACGGTCGGCCGCTGCTGTACTACCGGGGCGGGTATGCCGGGCTGCGGGAGTAAGCACCCCTGCCCCGGGTGGGTTGACCCCGGGCCGCCGGCCCGGGGTTAGCCCACCCTGGGCAGGCCTGTGCGTACCGTTGACCGCATCCACATGCGTGCTCCTCTTGAGCGCGTGTACGACGCGGCGGCAGGTGTGGAACGCTGGCCGACGTTCCTGACGCACTACCGCTGGGTCCGGCGTCTCGAGGGAAGTCTGGTGGAGATGGCCGCGTGGCGGCCGTTCGGACCGCTCAAGTATCCGGTCTGGTGGGTTTCCGAGATGACACTCGACCGACGCGCAGGTGCCATCCACTACCGTCACGTCCGGGGTATCACGCGAGGCATGCAGGTTACCTGGACGCTGGTGAAGGCTGAAGGAGGAGTGGACGTGGAGATCGTGCACACCTGGGACGGGCCACGTTGGCCCCTCATCGGCAGTCTCGCAGCGAATCTCGTGATCGGTCCGGTCTTCATTCATGGCGTCGCGTCGCGCACGCTCGCCGGGATCAAGCGTGCGGTGGAGGCAGCAGCATGATCGCGCGGGCGCCACGGCGCGTGGTGATCACCGGCGTCGGCGTGGTGACGCCGATCGGCACCGCCGCCGAGGGACTGTGGGCCGGGCTCGAAGCGCGCACGTCCGCGGTTCGCGAGATCACCCGGTTCGATCCCGCGCCCTTCCGCAGCCGCATCGCCGCCGAAATCCCCGACTTCCGTCCGCAAGATCACCTCGACGCCAAACGGGCGCGCCGCCTCGACCGGTTCTCACAGCTCGCCGTCACGAGCGCGCGGCTCGCGCTCACCGACGCCGACCTGCACCTGGAGCGAGAGGATCGCGATCGGATCGGCGCGATGATGGGCTCCGCGCTCGGCGGCGTTGCGTACGCTGAGGCGCAGATCCCCAAGTATCTCGCCGAGGGCCCGCGCGGGCTCGACGCCGGGCTCGCCCTGGCGGTGTTCGCGGGCGCGGCGAGCTGCAATATCGCGATCGAGTGCGGCGTCACAGGACCCAACGCCACGAACGCGATGAGCTGCGCCTCGGGGACGATCGCGGTGGGCGAGGCGTTCCACGTGGTGCGCGACGGGCGGGCCGACGTGATGTTCGCGGGGGGAGCCGAGGCGCCGCTCGCGCCGCTGACGTTCGCGGCGTTCAGCAACATCCGCGCGATGAGCACGCGCAACGCCGACCCGGCGCACGCCTCGCGTCCCTTCGACGTGGGGCGCGATGGATTCGTGATGGGCGAAGGCGCTGCCGTCCTCGTCCTGGAAGAGCGGAGCCGCGCGGTCGCACGGGGCGCCAGGATCTACGCCGAGGTCGTGGGGCACGCGTACACGAACGACGCGTACCACATGACGGCGCCGCGACCCGATGGGCGCCAGGCCGCCCGCGCGATACAGCTCGCGCTCGCCGACGGCGACGTCACGCCGACAGAAGTCGGCTACATCAACGCGCACGGCTCCTCGACGCCGCTCAACGACTCGACGGAGACAACGGCGATCAAGCAGGTGTTCGGCGACCACGCCTACCGGCTGACCGTGAGCGGCACGAAGGCCTACTACGGACACGCCCTCGGGGCGAGTGGCGCGATCGAGGCGGCGATTTGCGCGCTCGCCTTGGCCCGAGGCTGGCTCCCCCCGACGCTCAATCTGGAACACCCCGACCCCGCCTGCGATCTCGACTGCCTTCCGGGGGCCGGCCTCCCGGCCCGCCCCGCCGCGGTCGTCTCGAACTCGTTCGGGTTCGGCGGCATCAATGCGGCGCTGGTGTTGCGGCCTGACGCCGGCGACCCGTAGATTGCCCCCGCCATCATACCTCGGAGCAGACTCGTGAACGTCAAAGCCATGCGGCCGCTCGTCGCCGAATTCGTCGGGACAGCGCTCTTCGTCTTCTTCGGCGTGTCCAGCATCGTGGTCAACGCCGCCTCCAACAACGGCATCGGCGTAGTCGGCATCGCGCTCGCGCACGGCGTCGCAATGGCGGTGATCGTCACGATGACGATGTCCGTCTCGGGAGGCCACATCAACCCGGCGGTCAGCGTCGCGTTGTGGCTGACCCAGAAGATCGACGGCCGCACGCTGGGCCAATATGTCGGGGCGCAGCTGCTCGGCGGCGTCGTCGGAGCGCTGCTGGTCAAGGGGCTGCTGCCGACGATGGCTGGGCGCGTGACCTCGCTCGGCGCGCCGCAGCTGGCGGGCACGCTCGGTCTGTTCGAGGGCATCGGCCTCGAAGCGGTGCTGACCTTCTTCCTGGTCTGCGCGGTGTTCGGTACCGCCGTCTCCACGCAGGCGCCGAAGGTCGGCGGCTTCGGCATCGGCCTCGCGATCACCGTGTGCGGCCTCGCGGCCGGACCCCTCACCGGCGCCGCGATGAATCCGGCCCGGGCGTTCGGTCCCGCGCTCGTCGCGTGGGAGTGGCACGGCCAGGCCGTCTACTGGTTGGGTCCGTTGCTGGGCGCGATGGCAGCGGGAGCGCTGTGGAAGTTCTTCCTGCTCCCGCGGGACGCCGCGGACATCGGGTAACGGTAGGGGCGCAGCATGCTGCGCCCCTACAATTGTTCGGCGGCGGCCGGCGCGAAGTACGTCAGGATGATGTCCGCGCCGGCCCGCCGGATGGCCGTCAGGGATTCCCACATCGCCCGCGTTTCGTCCAGCATGCCCCGCTCCGCCGCCGCCTTGATCATCGCGTACTCGCCGCTCACCTGATACGCGGCGAGCGGCGAGCCGAACTCCTCGCGCGCGCGCCGGATCAGATCGAGGCAGGGCCCCGCCGGCTTCACCATCACGATGTCCGCGCCTTCCTCCAGGTCCAGACGGATCTCCCGCATCGCTTCGTCGCCGTTCGCCACCGCCATCTGATAGCTCTGGCGGTCGCCGAACTGCGGCGTCGAGCCGGCCGCTTCGCGGAACGGACCGTAGAACGCCGACGCGAGCTTTGCGGCGTACGACATGATCGGCAGATGCGAGAATCCCGCCGCGTCGAGCGCCTTGCGGATTCCCGCGACCCGGCCGTCCATCATGTCACTGGGTGCCACGAGATCGACGCCCGCGCGGGCTTGCGTCACGGCGACTTTGCCGAGCAAATAGACGGAGGCATCGTTGTCCACCTCGCCGTCCCGCAGCACGCCGCAGTGGCCGTGATCGGTGTACTCGCACAGACACACGTCCCCGATGACGAGCAGGTCTGGGACCGCGCGCTTCACGGCGCGGATCGCCTGCTGTACGATGCCCTGCTCGTCGTGCGCCTCGGAGCCCGTTCCGTCCTTCGCCGCGGGGATTCCGAACAACACGATGCCCCCGAGACCGAGGCGCGCGGCGCGCTCTGCGTCCTTCACGAGCTCGTCGACGGAGACCTGTGCGACGCCGGGCATCGCCGCCACGGGGCGGCGCACGCCCTCGCCGTGCGTCACGAACAGGGGCCACACGAGCTGCGAGGGGACGAGGTGCGTCTCCTGGACCAGACGGCGCAGGGCGGGCGTGCGCCGCAGGCGCCGCATGCGGCGGATCGGGAATTGAGCGGGGCTCATCGGGCGAGTAAGCTGACCGCGCCTGCGGCCTCGAGCAAGCGTGCCACGGTCTCCCCGGCTTTCTGGGGCCGCGCGCCATCGATGTCGGCCGATGCGGTGAGTTGCCCGGTGCCATCGGACGCCGTGACGCGACCGAAGAGGCGACGCCCGTCGACCCAGGCCGCGACGGGAGCCTGACATCCGCCGCCGAGCGCCGCGAGGAGCGCGCGCTCGGCGTGCACGGCCCGCTCGCTCGCGGCATCGCCAAGGGGCCCGAGGGTGTCGCGCGTCTTCCGGTCGTCGGCCCGAATCTCGAGACCCAGCGCGCCCTGCCCCGGAGCCGGCATCACTTCGAGCGGGTCCACGGGCGTCGCGCGCTCCCCGAGCGACAATCGTTCGAGTCCCGCGAGCGCGAGCAACGCGGCGTCGCACCCGTCGTGGGATTCGACCTTACGCACGCGCGTCGGCACGTTGCCACGCAGCGACACGACCTCGAGATCGGGACGGAGGTACCGGACCTGCGTGACCCGCCGCAGGCTCGATGTGCCGACGCGCGCCCCCGGCGGCAGATCGCCGAGACGCGCGCCGCCGACGAGCGCTTCGCGCGGATCGTGCCGCGCCGGCACCGCGGCGAGCGCGAGTCCCATCGGCAGTTGCGTCGGCAGGTCCTTGAGCGAATGCACCGCGACATCGATGTGACCCGCGAGCAGCGCGTCCTCGATCTCCTTGGTGAAAAACCCCTTCCCCTCGAGCTCGTGGAGGGGGCGGTCCACCTCGGCGTCGCCGCGCGTCTTGATGATCACGATCTCGGCGTTGACGCCAAGCTTGGCGAGACGCCCGCGCACCCACTCGGCCTGCCATTGCGCCAGCTGGCTGCCGCGCGTGCCAAGCTTCATGTCAGCCGCCGCACGAGCGCGTCGACCAGGCCGGCCACGGTGTGCGGCTCCGCCTCGATCACATCGGCGAGACCAAGCTCTCGCGCCGTCCCGCCGGTAACGGGTCCGATGACGACGGCCGCGAACCGCCCCGACGTCGCGGCGTGGCGGCCCACGAGGTCGACGAATGCGCGGACCGTGGACGATGCCGTGAAGGTGACCGCGTCGACCTCACCGCTCGTCAACTCGGCGGCGAGCCCGGTCAGGTCGGTGTTGGCGCGCACGGTGCGATAGACCGGCACGACGTTAACGACGGCGCCGTGCTTCTCGAGCCCCGTGGCGAGCGCGTCGCGCGCATCTTCGGCGCTGGGAATGAGCACCCGGCTCCCCGCCAGCCCGCCGCGCGCGCCGAGCGCCTCGGCCAGCGCTTCTCCCACGAACTCGTCCGGGACGAGCGCGGGCACGACGCCGCGTTGGGCGAGCGCTTCGCCGGTGGCGGTGCCGATGGCGGCGACGGCCGTGCTGGCAAAGGCGCGCGGACCGAGCCCCCAGGCGAGGAGGCGGTCGAAGACGATCTGGACGGCATTCTGACTCGTGAAGACGACCCAGCGGTAGGCGGAGAGACCCGCGAGCGCGGCGCGCAGTGGCCCGAGCTGCGGCAGGGGCTCGATGCGAATGACGGGCGCGAGCACTACGGCGGCGCCGTGCGCTTCGAGGGCCCGCGCGAGATCGCCGGCCTGCTCGCGCGTTCGCGTGATGACGATGCGGCGCCCTTCCAAGATCCGTGGCATGCGCCGTTGCAATCTCACCGCGGCCCCATTCATTATCAAGCAATGCTCCGGTCCCTGCGCGCCGCGCTGGCGCGTTTCTGCGTACGTCGCGCTGCCGCCTGCCAACGGCATGCGCCGAAGCGCGCCGTGGCCTGGCTGCGGCTCGGCTGCAGTCTCACGCCCACCTTCGGCGAAGCGTTCGTGGCCTTCGTGCACCTGTCGCGCGCCCGCGAGGATCGGTGGGGGGCGGTCGAGGCGGCGCGCGAGGCCAGCGTGCGCTTCCCGGACAATCCGGATGCGTGGATGCTGCTCGGCGAGGCGTTGCTGATGGTGTTCAGGCAGTCGGAAGCGCTGGGGGCCTACGAGCAGGCCCTCGCGCTGGAGGAGCGCGCCGACGCCGCGCTCGCGGCCGGCGATCTCTATCGGCGCTCCGGTGATTTTGTCGACGCTGCGGCGCGCTTCGCCCGGGCGTACGCCGCCGGCGGCGGCCCCGACGCGCTGTGGCGCAACGCGCAAGCGCTGTTTCAGGCGGGAGACCACGGAGCCGCGGAAGATGCGTTGAATCTGTGGGCGACCCAGGTCCCCAACGGCCACGAGCGCTTGCCCGAGGCGCGCGCGCAACTACGCACTAAGGCTTGAGCGTGCGCCGGTAGAGGAGGACCGCGTAGCCGACAAGGACGGCCGCGACGACGATGTACGCGGCGATCATGTACGAGGCGTTCTCAGGCATGCGGCTCAGCCTCGTCTCGGAGCAGCGACAGTCCGTAGCGTTGGATTACAAACCCCACTCCGAGCACCGTGAAAACCAGAAACGAAAACCCGAGCGTCGCGAGCATCTCACCGGGCAAAGACGGCGCGCTCGGCTTTATGACGATCGGCTGCGGGTGTAGGGTGCGGAACATGTACACGCTCAAGTGCACGAACGGCACGAGACACATGCCGCAGATGCCGAGGACAGCCGCGTAGCGCGCCCGCAGACCCGGATCTGTCACCGCCCCACGCAGCAACAGGTACCCGACGTACATAAGGAAGAGCAGCAGCGTGAGCGTGAGGCGCGCGTCCCACGTCCACCACGTCCCCCAGATCGGCTTCCCCCAGATCGGACCCGTCGTCAGCACGAGCATGCCGAACACCAGCCC